>Ga0187877_1001712_pt1 | contig 21628 bp, 21 predicted proteins | sample June2016WEW_17_1_3_FD_132430 | JGI IMG/M metagenome (GOLD analysis project Ga0187877, IMG submission 132430) | Peatland microbial communities from SPRUCE experiment site at the Marcell Experimental Forest, Minnesota, USA - June2016WEW_17_100 | ecosystem: Environmental > Terrestrial > Soil >... | reverse complement strand
CGGCTCAATGCCTCGATTCCGATCGCGCCGGTCCCGCCGAACAGGTCCCACCAGGAGGTATCCTGCACGTCCCCTGCCAGGATGTTGAAGAGCGCCTGTTTGACCTTATCGGTCACCGGGCGGGTGCTCTCCCCGGGGACGGACTTCAAGCGGCGACCCTTGGCACTGCCCGAGACGACCCGCAGGCTCACGCCTGCCCCTCTACACTCCGGCGCGCCGCCAGGATGTTCCCGTTTGGGGCAGTGATCGGGACCACGCAGCCGGTTCCCAGGATGAACCTCTGCCCCCGGGTCTGGGCGATGGCATCCAGGGCTTCACGGCGGACCTCAGCGGTTTCGCCCAGGACGATGGTCCTCTGGCTGATACCCCCGCACAGCACCCCCTGGAAGGATTTCCGGGCGTCGGCGAGCGTCGGGGGTGTTTCGCGGTCGTGCCAGTTCACGATCTGGAAGGGAAGCTCATCGACAAGTTCGAAATAGATGTCCGCGCCATGGAGATGCAGGAGGTTGCACGTGTAAGCGTGCGCCGGTTCGATTACGCGCCTGTCCAGAGGCAGGGCCAGGGTTTTATATTCGGACCAGGACAGCACCCCCGCCTGGGCGTGCTGGACCGCATAGAAAATGCCATCGATGCCGGTTTCTCCGGCTGCCTCCAGGAAGCGCCGGGTGGTTTCAGTGACTGCTTCCAGTCCTTTTAACACCGCTTCCGGGTATTTGCGCAAATGGACCGGGAATCGGTCGGTCCCGACCAGGTGTTTGGCTTGCGAGAAAGGATTAAAGATCGTCTGGAGCAGGGGGACCTGCGCTCCGAGCTCGCGCCTGAGCTGCCGCAGGCAGGCCAGCTGCGCCGCCAGGTGCGGGGCCTTGCGCGGGTCGAGCGGTTTCAGGTGTTCCCAATCCTGGGGCTTCTCAATCACGCTGCGGGTGTAACGGCGCGTTCCTTCACTGTCCCCTTCCCATACATCTTCCACCCCCCAGTCCTTCAGGCAGAAGGACGAGGCCGGGGTGACCTTGACCAGGTCGAAATCGTACAGGTTTTGGAAGGATACGATTGCCGCGGCCAGGGATTCAGGAGCCTGATCATCCACGGGAAAATGCCGCCAGAGGGCGACCGGTGGACGGTCAAGCGCCGCATCCCCCGCCAGGCAGGCTTGCAGGCGTTCGCGATGGGTGAGCATATCAAACCTCGGTTTACTCTTTGGTGGCCGCGCGTTTTCGCCGGGTGGGGCCCGCGGCCGCACGGGGTTTATGCGGACCAAGCCCGGACAGCAGGCTGTCCATTTCTTCCTCTTCCCCCTGCTGGCTGCCGAAGTACTCGGTCATAAACTTGGAGCGTCTCAGTCGTAAGGCCATCGGGGCGATGACCTTCAGGTCTTCGTTGGTCACCGCGAAGCGCCCGTCTGCGGACGCATAGGCCCGCGCGGCTTCAAACCAGGTGATCTCGGCCCGCAGGCTGTCGATGCCCATCTTCTCGACCAGGTCAATGGCAGGTTTGGCGACCGGGTCCGGCAGCTGAACCTTGGGCAGGCGTTCACGGGCGGATTGGATCTCCTGGGCGGCTTCGAACATTTCCCCGGAGTACGCCGCGGTCATGGCCCGTGGGTTGGTCAGGTAGGCTTGAACCCGGCGGTAGGCCTCTAGGCGTTCCCTCACCTTTTCCAGGCCCTTGACGACCACGCGCAGGCCAAAGCGATCCAGGATCTGCGGGCGCAGCTTGCCTTCCTCGGGGTTCATCGAGCCGATCAGAACAAAGCGGGCGCGGTAGGTGGCGGAGACCGGCCCGCGGCGCACCGTGTAGGATCCCTGGGCAGCCGCATCTAGGATGGCATCCACGATGTCGTTGCCGAGCAGGTTGATCTCATCGATATAGAGCAGGTTGCGGTCAGCCTGGGCCAGGATGCCGCGCCGGATTCTCAGCCGCTCGTGGGTCACCGCGGCCCGCTCGTCGATACCGCCCACCACATCCTCCAGGCGGGCGTTCAGGGGCAGCTCGACCAGGCGGACCCGGTCGGGGGCAGTGAGCGGCTGGCCTTCGGCGTACTTCTTCGCGCAGTCCGGACAGACCGCTTCCACACCGCCGCTCTCAATGTCTTCGGGCAGGCAGCCGTAGAAGCACAGGCTGCGTTCCACTTTGGGCAGGATGTCCAGCAGCGAGCGTACGGCGGTGGTTTTGGCGGTGCCTCGGGGACCGATGAGCAATATCCCTCCCACTGCCGGGTTGATCAACCCGAGCAGGAGCGCCAGTTTCATCTCCCGTTGTCCCACGATCGCCAGGAATGGGAAGGGCAGGGCCTCCATGCGCCCGCCCTCTTCAGCACCGGCGGTTGGCAGGGATTTACCGGAGACGTAATCCACCAGCTCGCGCAGCGTGCGGAACGGATGGGCGACGCGATCTTTCGGTTCGATCTCTTCCTGAGGAGGTGGGGGGACTTGTTCGGAAGGGCTCATCTCATCCTTCACATTTGCAGGTCAATCTTCCTGGTTTTTCAGGGCCAGGCGTTGCGCCTGGCGTTTCCGGGCAGCCTCCATCCGGGCCTTTTCAGATGGATTTTCAGCCAGGAGAGGCGGGACAGGGGTCGGCCTGCCGTTTTCATCCAGGGCGACGAATACCAGGTAAGCGGTATTCGTGTGGGTCCGCGAACCGGTGATTGGATTCTCAGCCACCACCTGCACTTCAACTTCCATTGAGGTATGGCCGGCGAAGGTGACCTCCGCATCCAGGATGATCAATTCGCCAATGCTGACGGGCTCGCGGAAGACCATGTGGTCGATCGCCACCGTTACTACATGCTTCCCGGCATGGCGCATGCAGGCCAGGCTGCCGGCTTCATCCACCAGTTTCATGATCCAGCCACCGTGGACATCGCCCAGGGAGTTGGCATGCTCGGGGTGCATCATCTGAGCAATGGTCACATGGGAAGCCCGCATGGCTTTTGGATTGAGCGAACCTGCCATATCCACCTCAGAGGGAACCGGTCAGGGAATGAGAGGTCTATGGAACCGGCGCAGGTGATGGATCGGTCAATTTGCATCCTCACGCAAGTCGGCGACATCCACGGTATGCAGCCGTTCAGGTTCTTCAAGCAGCACGTCCTCAACACCCACGCGCAGGTCGCTCATCATGGGGGCAAGCGGGATGGTCGCCGGGATCGTGACATGCGGCGGAGGGGGAGGCGGGGTCTTGCGCATCTTGAGAGTCGCTGTAATACGCTTGCGGATGATGCGGGGTTCTGCAGTCAATTCGCCGACATAAATTCCAATCACGGAATAAACATCCCGACCCGGGGTCACCCATCCGATCCATTCCCCATTACGGTTATAGAGAATGGGGTAGACCAAGAAGGCCTCAGCATCGCCTCGGGAAGTATAAATAGGAATGATGGTGCGGAGATTTTGCATATCCTAGCCTCGTGCCGTAATTTTTCCCTGATCTACATCATTATACGTCCAATAGCGGTTTACAAAGAAGTTCCAAAGCAGGACGATGCACACAGCAACCATGAGGGTCAGATTCCTGGCCAATGTAGCCGGAGTGAATGGGAGCTTCCAGGACAGGTCCGTGAAGAAACCACGCAGCGGTGGTTCCAGTAACCAGAGGATGGGCACCCGGATGGCTAGACCTGCCACGTTGACCACGAAGAACATCACAAGTTGATGCGCCAGGGGACGGGAACGCGAGTCCGGGTAGGTCCAATAGCGATTCCAGATGAAATTGCTTACTACCGCACAGGTGAAAGAGATCGTGCCGGCAAGAACCAGCCACATATCCAGAAAATGGCTGAGCAGGTTCACCACGCCAAAATCGATGACAAAACCGATCGCCCCGACGGCGATGAATTTGAAGAATCGCGTTCGTTCCAGGCGGTCCGTGAAGATTGTCATGCCATGCCCAGTTTTTGTTTAAAATAGTCGATGGTGCGGGACAGGCCTGTCATCAGGTCGATCTTCGGTTCCCAGCCTAGGATCGAGCGAGCGCGGCTGATATCCGGCTGACGGCGCTGGGGATCGCTGCCGAGACGGCTCTCCGGCCGGAAGGCAAGGCCGGCCTTGTTCCCGGTCAGCTGATTGATGATCTTTGCAAATTCGAGGATGGATGTCTCGTTCGGGTTGCCGAGATTGACCGGCAGGTGTTCGTCCGACATCAGCAGGCGGCAGATGCCGTCGATCAGATCGTCCAAGTAACAGAAGGAGCGTGTTTGGGAGCCATCCCCATAAACCGTAAGCGCTTCACCATGCAGGGCCTGCTTGATAAAGTTGGGAACGACACGCCCGTCGTCCAGACGCATGCGCGGCCCGTACGTGTTAAAAATACGTGCAATGCGTGTATCGATCCCATGTGTCTGATGATAGGTCATGGTCAGTGCTTCGGCGAAGCGTTTGGCCTCGTCGTACATGGAGCGCAGGCCGACCGGGTCGACATGCCCCCAGTAAGTCTCTTTCTGTGGATGCTCGAGTGGATCCCCGTAGACTTCAGAGGTGGAGGCCATCAGGAAGCGGGATCCGTGGGCACGACACAGGCCAAGGCAGTTATAGGTGCCGATTGCGCCCGCCTTCATGGTCTGGATTGGGAGGTTGGGGTAGCCGTAACGGGAGGCGGGATTGGGGCTGGCCGGTGAGGCAAAGTGCAGCACCGCCTCAATCTTACCGGGCATAAAGATGTAATCGGCTACGTCGTGCCGGTAGAAGCTAAACCGTTCGTTCCCGGCCAGGTGGGCCAGGTTCTGGGGGTCGCCGGTTACAAAGTTGTCCATGCCGACGACCTGGTGGCCATCCGCCAGCAGGCGGTCGCAAAGGGCAGAGCCGAGGAACCCGGCCGCTCCGGTGATGAGAATGCGCATATCTCGATTATCTCCAGCTGATCTGGCTCGTCAAGCCGTCGCCGGTGACCTGCTGTGCCTGGCCGCTGACGACGTCGATCAGCCAAAGGTTTCCTTGATAGGTCACGGCGATGAAATTCCCGCCATCGGGCAAGGGGGTGGGAGCCCAAACGGGGGTCTGGGGGTCCAGGCCGGTCTCGCCTTCTGCAGGAAAAAGCACCTTCTGGTTGGCACCGTCCTGGTCCATCACCATCAGGCGGTAGCGGCTGGTCTCGGACTGAACTGGGAAGGTGGCCTGCAGATAAGCGATCAGGTAGCTCGTGGCGGCCGCGCTTCCCACCTCCGGGGAGACTGACGGATAGGCGAACATGCCGGTTTGCTGGACGAGGTCAGCATTGGCCCCGCTTGCCAGGGAAAGTCCGGTCAGGTCGAAAAAGGGCGATTCTTCCGGACTGATCAGTCCGGTCGGTGGTGCGTGCGTGACCAGGTATATCGCCTGGCTGTCAGCTCCCCAGGCCAGCCCGGGTGTCCAGGCCCAATCGCTGTGTGTATTGAGCGGGGTGATGTTCAGGATCGGATTCATGGCTCCGGTCTTGAGGTCGACCTCGCCGATGCCGTCCGGGCGGGAATAGGCCAGGCGCTTACCGTCCGGGGACCATGCAAAGGTTGTACCCCACCAGCCGTAGATGCCTCCGGAGGAGGCGTCCATGACCTTGAAGGTGGCCCCTGGCCGAAACCCATCAAAGGCCAGGAGGAAGAGATCGTTATTGGCCTGCCAGCCCGGGGCGGTGGCGCGCGGTTCGACGGTCGAATAGGCGATGGTGTACAGCTTACCCGGCTGCCAATCAGCGAAGTGGACCACGTTGGTGATATGCAGATCGATCGGTGTCGGAGCCTGTCCACTGGTGCTGACGACCCATAGGGTGTTGATCTGCTGGGCTGCAGGCAGGGTGGACTTGCGTGTGAAGAGCAACCATTTCCCATCCGGTGAAAGGGAGAAGATGTTGCCATCCAGATCGCCGCTCGTCACCAGAGGGCGGCGGCTGGAGGTGGAGTCCTCGATCAGCCAGGCGTTGCCGCCGGTTAAATAGGCCAGCTTGCCGGGGATGGAGACCGGTGCGAAGGGAGATTGGACTCCGACCATGACGATCTCCGGGACGGCCGCCTGGAGGATGGTCTCGGAGACGATGGAGCTGCTGGTCTCCACACCGTTTTCATAAACATGGCGGATGGTGGTCTCTTTCAGGCCGTTCTGACCGGCCTGGACCAGACGCGTTTCCCCTGCCGGCAGTGACTCGTTGCGCAGTTCCTGATGGTCAAACGGGATTACAACCTGCTGCGTCTCGAATTCCTCACCGACGCGGGTGACGACGATCGAAGCACCGTTGGAAAGGACGGTATAAGTGGGCGGGGTGGTGCGGTCGGTCTGGCTGAGGGTCAGGCCCTGGGCTTTAAGGGCATCCTGCACGGTGCTGCCTGCCGGCAGGCTGACGTGGTGTGTGCTGCCGTCGGCCGTTACGCTGACCGTGAGGTTCGCCTGCTGCACCTGAGGAGCCTGGCAGGCTGTCAGAAGCAGGAAGGCGAGGATGAAAGGGACCGTGCGTGTGAAGAATTCTTTGGGCATGAAGGGTTGCTGGTATAATCCGGACGCTACTTAATCCGTCCGGTGACGGTCATTTTCCCGTCTGCGACGGTAATCGATTCCAACCGGAAACCGGTGGCAGCTGGTCCCAGCCAGCCGGTGTAGGCTTCCTCAATGGCGGATGTAGCGGCTTCCGTGAGCCCTTCCGGGACCGGCAAAGGTCCGAAGTCAGCGGAGGCCACATCAATTTTTAACTGGCCCTGATCATCCACGCCAGCGTCCAGGATGATGGCAGCCGTGGCGATAAAATAGCCCTGCTGGGTAGTTCCATAGACCTGGATCTGTCCATTACGCAGGTAAACCTGCGGAGAGGTGATCACCGGTTGGGCCTGGGTCGAGAGTTGGTAGGCCAGGTATGAGGTCAACTCCGGTTCTGTGATGACCAGGGTGACCTCGCCCGAACCCTGTCCGGAGGCGAGCGCGTTCTGGATCGCCTGGTTTAAATCACCGATGGCTTCGGTCGACACCGGGATGGGGGGCGTCGGGTAAGCCGGCCCTCCGATGTTGATCGTACAGGCCAGGGAGGCCAGAATCAGTATGAACAGACCCAAAAAGACTGATTTCCTAGGCGCCCGCACAATACCTCGCTGGTGCACGGAGTTATTATAGCATGAGCGAATCAGAAAACCAGAATCCGTTGGACCTGACCTCTTCCCTGGAAGCGTTGCTATTCGTATCAGCCGAGCCGGTCCTGCCTTCCCAATTGGGGCAGGCGCTGGAGGTTTCACTGGCGGCTGTGGAGCAAGGCCTGAAGGAACTGGATGGTGAGCTGCGAACGCGTGGATTGCGCCTCCAGCGCCATGCCGGGCGTGTCCAGCTCACCACGGCACCCGAGGCGGCCGAGCTGATCGAGCGCTTCCTTGGGCTGGAGGCAACCTCCCGCCTGTCCCGGGCTGCGCTGGAGACGCTGGCGATCATTGCCTATCAACAACCGGTCACCCGTCCTCAGGTGGATGCGGTGCGAGGGGTGAACAGTGAAGGTGTGATGAAATCCTTGCTCGGCAAGGGGCTGGTCCAGGAGGTCGGACGTACCGAAGGTCCTGGTCGACCCATCCTTTACGGAACCTCCCTCGAGTTCCTTCAGCACTTCGGCTTGAATTCCCTGATGGAGCTGCCACCGCTCAACCTGCCTGAACCCGATAACGGCAACGGCCATAATGAAACGCTGAAGGGTTAAAGATTTTATGGGAGAACGCTTGCAGAAGATCCTGGCAAGGTCCGGTTACGGCTCGCGCCGGAGCTGTGAGGAGATCATCTCAGCCGGACGGGTGCGTGTCAACGGGCACCCGGCTGGACTGGGCGATAAAGCGGACGCCTCGAGCGACCGAATCACGGTCGATGGGAGAGCGCTCAGGTCGGCCGAAGAGCTCGTCTATATCGCCCTGTACAAGCCGCGCGGCGTGATTACAGCCGTCTCCACACCGGACGAGCGAACCGCGGTGCGCGAGCTCATCCCCGTCGCGGGAACGCTGTATCCGGTCGGTCGTTTGGATTTTGACTCGGAGGGCCTGCTCCTGATGACGAATGACGGCGACCTGGCAAACAAGCTCACTCACCCGCGTTACGCCCACGAGAAGGAATACCGGGTCCTGGTTGCCGTCCACCCGGACGAGGAACAGCTGGCTACCTGGCGGCGGGGGATTGTCCTGGAAGACGGCTACCGCACCCAGCCCTGTGAGGTGTATGTGGAATCGAAATACGGCAAGGGTGCATGGCTGCGGGTCACTCTCAAGGAAGGGCGCAAGCGCCAGATCCGTGAGATGGGTGCACGGACCGGTTTGCCGGTCGTGCGCATTGTCCGCATCCGGATCGGGGCTGTGCGCCTGGGCAACCTCAAGCCGAGGGCGTGGCGCTATCTAACCCCCGAGGAAATTGAGGCTTTGAAAAAACCTGCCCCTGCTGCCCGAAGAACCGGCCAATGAAAGCCGGTTCAGCTTTATTACCGGGTGTGCTTTTTAGCAATGCGGATCATGGCCTCCAGGCTCTTTTCCACATCCGCCTCGGTCGTCGCCCAGCTGGATACGCTGATGCGCATGGCCGACTTGCCCTGCCAGACTGTGCCACCGCACCAGCAGGTGCCGTCGGCCTGGATCTCTGAGATCACCCGACGGGTGATCTCCGGCCCTCCGAACGAGACCAGCACTTGGTTCAAAACAATTTCATTGAGCACCTCATATCCGGCAACCTGCAAGCCGTCCGCGAACCATCCGGCATGCCGGCAGGTGCGTTCGATCATCTCAGTGACCCCCGTCTTTCCGAGAGATTTCAACGCGGCCCACACTTCCACCCCCCGGGCCCGTCTGGATAATTCGGGCGTGAAGTCGGCGGGATTGCGTTCGGGGCTCGCGGTGGGTAGATACTCGGCCGAAACGGCCATCGCCGCACGCAAGGCATCTGCGTCTCTGACAAAAGCCAACTCGCTGTCGTATGGGACATTCAACCATTTGTGCGCATCCGTTGCCCACGAATCCGCCTGGGTGAGACCCGCGGTGAGGTGCATGCGGGAGGGGGTCGTCAAGGCCCAGAGGCCAAAAGCGCCGTCCACATGCACCCAGGCCCCCTGCATGTGGGCCTTTTCGCAGATGGCCTGAAATGGATCAAAAGCTCCCGTGTTCACGTTGCCGGCCTGGGCGCACACGATGGTCGGCCCTGAGATTTCGGGCATTGCCTCGGGCAACATCCTCCCCTGAGCGTCGACCGAGACCCGGACCAACCGGTTTCGCCCCAACCCCAGGAGGCCCAACGATTTGATCAGGGAGGGATGGGCTTCTTCCCCGACGATCACGGTCAAAGGGGGGGCGCCGAACAGGCCATCGGCCTCGACATTCCAGCCGGTCTGGGCCAGGACACTGTGCCGGGCGGCGGCCAGCGCGCTGAAGTTTGCCATGGTCGCGCCGGTCACGAATGCTCCGCCGCTCCGGGAGGGCAGCTGAAAAAGATCGATCAGCCAGCGCAAGGTGATCTGTTCGATCTGGGCGACGGCCGGTGTCACATTGTAGAAGGCCGCGTTCTGGTCCCAGGCGCCCGCCAGCCAGTTGGCGGCCAGGGTTACCGGCTGGGAGCCGCCTATTACAAAACCGAAAAAGCGGGGTCCCGCCATTGCCATGCTGGCCGGTGAGCCAAGCTCGTCCAGCACTTGCAGGATGGTTTCGTCCGGGACACCGGATTCTGCGAGGGATTCATTGAGCCTGGCGAGTTTGTCGACCGCTTCAGGGGTCGGGGCCACGCTTCGGGAATCAAGCCCTTCCAAGTAATGGATGGCACGCTCGGCGGCCTCTTCGAGAAGGGATCTCATGGTTGCTCCTTGGAGGAAAGAATAGAGAGTGCTCCGATCAAAATTCTGTCTGCCAGTCCTCGGATGGGTTCAGGACAGAAGGATCTGGCAGCTTCATCACTAATAACATTGGCCTATTTTATCCTAATTATTCGTAATTTTGGCTTTATCCCACTCAGCTTGGAGTACTGTATCGGTTTCCTGATAGAATCCAACCTGTGTGGAAGGAGACACAATGAGTCTGACGATTCGTGATGTTTATCAGGCCGCGGAACTCATCCAGTTGTATGTACACCGCACCCCGGTGATGACCTGTGAGAGCTTGAGCCAACGGGTGGGAGCGCAGGTCTTTTTCAAGTGCGAAAATCTGCAAAAGGTCGGTGCCTTCAAGTTTCGCGGCGCCTGCAATGCCGTTTTTTCTCTTTCAGCCATGGACGCTTCCCGCGGGGTGGTAGCCCACTCATCGGGAAACCATGCACAGGCCCTTGCGCTGGCTGCACGGCTGCGGGGCATCCCCGCCTATATTGTCATGCCGATGAATGCCCCCTTAGTGAAGAAGGCGGCGGTAGAGGGTTACGGCGGCAAAATCACATTTTGCGATCCGACGCTGGAGGCACGCGAGCAGGCCCAGTCGCGGGTGGTGTCCGAAACTGGGGCGCGGGTAGTCCATCCATATAATGATGATCAGGTGATCGCCGGTCAGGGGACTGCCGCCCTGGAGCTTTTGCAGGAAGTGCCGGACCTGGATGTGATTCTGGCCCCCATCGGGGGCGGGGGACTGGTCAGTGGGACCGCCATCGCCGCCCGGGGGATTTCTCCTCGGATTCGGGTGATTGCGGCCGAGCCCGAGCAGGCGGACGATGCCTTCCGCTCTCTGGCTGCCGGGAAGATCGTACCCTCCAGCAACCCGCAGACGATCGCCGACGGGCTCTTGACCTCCCTCTGTGATCGTACCTTCGCCATTCTCCAAAAAGATGTCGAGCAGGTGGTGACGGTGAGTGAGGCGGGTATGGTCGCGGCCATGCGGTTCTTGTGGGAGCGCGCCAAACTCATCATCGAACCCTCAGCGGCAGTCGCCGTGGGTGTGCTTTGGGAGCGCAAGATCGACCTGACCGGTTTACGGGTGGGTGTCATCCTTTCAGGAGGAAATGTGGACCTGGAGAGCCTGCCGTGGCAGGCCGCGAAAAATTCCGGATGAATTTGAAAGGAAATCGCTCTTTCTAGACCAAGGCGGCTGATTGAGACGTGACTCCCTGATGCGAATCGCGATACCCAATCAATAAAACCAAACCGGCTTATGAGGCCGGTTTTGCTTGTGGGACATCATTCTTCAATCAGAGCGAGGCGCAGGAGGCTGGTCGGTTTTTCAAGTGAGGCTCACGTTCTCCAGGATGTACCGCTCCAGTTTGTCGATCACCTGTTTTTGTTCGCTCATGACCGCGTTGACCAGATCGCCGATCGAGATAACCCCGATCAGTGCCTTTTCTTCGAAGACCGGCAGGTGCCGGACATGGGCCGCGGTCATCAGCGCCAGGCCCTTCTCACAGCTCTGATCTGGCGTGATGAAGATCACATTACTGGACATGATTTCGCTGACCGGGATCTTTTTCGACGATTTTCCCCTCAGGATGACCTTGCGGGCGTAATCCCTCTCCGAGAAGATCCCCAGGACTTTCCGTTCCTGCATGACAAGCAGTGCGCCGACATCCTTGTCAGCCATCAATTCCAACGCGTCGAATACCAGCGTCTCCGGCGCCACTTGCCATATCTGGCTTCCCTTTTCTTTAAGGATTTGACCAATGGTTTTCATGGCGAGTCTCCTCTTCGAATTGATCTGGGATGGATTTGCTCCGTCTCCTTTTGAACAAGGCACATACCCTGCAACTCCAGAGGCTATTCCATGATCAGGCAAATTGCGAGATCAGCCTGACCATATGGCGGGCATGTTTGAGGTACAGGTCCAGGCGGATGTTCTCGTTGGGGGCATGACCGCGGCTGTCCGGGTGACCCAATCCAGCGCTTGCCACCGGCAGGCCCAGGTCGTGTACGAATGGAAAATTGGGACCGGAACCGCCGGATAGAGGGATGCGCAGCATGGGTTTTCCGTACACTTCCAAGGCGGTGTCGCACACCAGGTTCACGAACGGGTCGTCCGGGTCGGTACGAGCCGGTGCTTCCCCGCCCAGGAAAGCGACCTGCACATCTTCAAATCCGCCCTGATCCAGGTGTTGGCGCAGCTGTTGCAGCACCTGTTCCGGACGCTGGTCCGGGACCAGGCGGAAGTCGACTTTCGCCGAAGCCCGTGCCGGAAGTACGGTCTTTGAGCCCAGCCCCTGGTAACCGGAGGTCAGCCCGCAGATCGTGCAGGTCGGGCTGAAGACCTCCTCCACCCGCAATTCTTCGCCGCCCTTCAAACCTTTGATGAATGTCCTGACCCCGTACTGCTGGCGGTAGACATCGGAGGTCTCCGGTAAGGCGGCCATGAGTTCAAGATCGCGCCCGGAGGGCTTGCGGACAGGATCGTAAAAGCCCGGCAGGCGGATGTGCTCGTCCGGTCCTTTGAGGCTATCCAGTGCCCAGACCAGGCGCCATGCTGCGTTCGGGAAGATTGAGCCGCCCAGCCCGGAGTGGACATCGGTGGTGGCGGTCTCGACCGAGAGTTCCACATAGCAGATCCCGCGCAGCCCGAGATACTGGAGAGGGGTTTCCTCATGGTCAACGCTGCCGAACTCCCAGATGCAGCCGTCCGCCTTGAGCCGCTCCATGTTGTTCTTGACAAACTCATGCAGGTGAACGCTGGAGGTCTCTTCCTCCCCCTCAATGACGAACTTGATCGTGCAGGGCAATTCGCCGTTTACGGCGAGCAGGGCATCCAGCGCGAACAGGCGCGCGACCAGGTGGCCTTTGTCATCGCTGACCCCGCGCCCAAAAAGTTTGCCCTCCCGTAAGGAGGGTTCGAAGGGTGGACTCTCCCACAGCTCCAGCGGTTCGGGCGGTTGGACATCGTAATGGTTGTAGAACAGGAGTGCCCGGTTGGTCCTGCCTGTGCGTTCTCCAAATACGACCGGGGCGCCCTCTGTCGGCATGACCTCTGCCGAAAAACCGCGTTTGGCCAGCATGGCAGCCACGAGCTGGGCGCACTCTTTCAGACCCAGGTTCTGAGCACCGACGCTGGGCTGGGCGACGAGCTTGGCCAGTTCAGCAAGGCTTTCATCCAGGTGGTTTTCGAGGTAGGCATCCAGCTGGGAGTATGCGGTCATCTTTCCCTTCCTGACCTGCCAACCAGGTCACAAAGCCGATGGGCGGGTTGGCAAATGGGTGATGGGATTTAAGCTTCTTGGATCGTGACCCGGTTCAGTTTTACAGCGGGGGAGCCCGGTTTGCCTGGATCGCGGGCTGGGATGGCGAGCAGGACATCCATCCCGGAAATGACCTGACCGAAGACCGTGTGCTTCCCGTCCAGCCAGGGGGTAGGAACGTGCGTGATGAAGAATTGGGAGCCGTTGGTGCCCGGGCCAGCATTAGCCATCGAGAGCACGCCCGGCTTATCGTGTTTGAGGCTGGGGTGGAATTCGTCCGCGAAGCGATAACCCGGTCCGCCGGTCCCGCGTCCATCCGGGTCTCCGCCTTGGGCGATAAAGTCGGCGATCACGCGGTGAAAGATAGTCCCGTCGTAAAATCCCTGGCGGGCTAGGAAGACGAAGTTGTTCACCGTCCTGGGGGCCTTGTCGGCGAAGAGCTCCAGGGTAATATCGCCTTTGTCGGTGCTGAGCGTGGCGGTGTACTTTTTCTGAGGATCGAGGGCCATTTCGGGTGCTTTGTTCCACTGCTTGTTTGCCATTGGATTTCCTTTCGGTGAATGATTTAAGGAAGCATCGTCTGGATGCGGGCTACGACCATATCTAGGGCGGCCGTATTGAAGCCTCCCTCGGGGATGATCACGTCCGCGTAGCGTTTGGACGGCTCCACGAACTCCAGGTGCATGGGTCGGACGGTGGAAAGGTACTGTTTGATGACCGCCTCGGTGGTCCGGCCGCGTTCCGTAATATCGCGCTGTAGCCGGCGGATGAAGCGCAGATCGGGGTCGGTATCGACAAAGATCTTCACATCAAAGAGCTCGCGTAAGGCGGCCTCGGCAAAGATCAGAATACCTTCGACCAGGATGACCCCGCGGGGTTGGACGGTAAAGGTGCGATCGGTTCGGCTGTGGTGGGAAAAATCATAGACCGGGACCTCGACCCGCTTTCCCTCCCGCAGCTGACGGATGTGTTCGGTGAGCAGCTCAGTCTCGAGGGAATTCGGGTGGTCAAAGTTGACTTCCGCGCGCTGGGTAGGGGGCAGACCGCTCAGGTCCTTGTAATAGGCATCGTGCTGCAGGTATGATATGCGGTCCGGTCCTACGCGCTGAAGGATGGTCTGTGCGACGGTGGTCTTGCCTGACCCCGAACCACCGGCGATCCCAATGACCAGAGCGTGATGACCTTCCATGGAACGATTATACCCGTTCTGCGAAAACCGATTAATTCGATCCCGATCCTTCCAGGACCGCCGAATTGTCTGGTCTTGAGTTCTCCAAACCCCCTGGGAACTCTCGCTGCTTAAAAAGTGCTTCATCGGTTGATGAAATTAGCGCAGGTCGATTCTTGAATCGGTTTTAACTTCCGAATCGGCCCTCTACCCACCTATCATGTCCGAAATGGTGACAAATAGTACTTGAACTTGTCTTATAAAGTCATAAAATTATCATAAATAGTCGGAAAATCCCATAAAATGTAAAAATAATGTACGAAACCGACAATATTGATCGCCAAATCATTGATTGTCTGATGCAGGACGGACGGATTCCGGCCGCGGTCATCGCGCGCCGGGTGGGCGGCATTACAGAGCGCGTCGTCCGCTACCGAATTAACCGCATGATCGCGGCCGGAATTTTCCAGATTCGGCCGATCGTCAACCCCCAAATGTTCAACCTGACGACGCGTGCGGACGTTTTTCTGGAGGTCGAAACCGATTTCATCCAAAAGGTTGCCCGAACGGTGGCAGAATTTGAAAATGTGACCTATGTCGCCTGTTCCATCGGCAACACGGATGTGTCCTTTCAGCTAGTGGCGAAAGATACGGGGGAGATTTACCGGTTTGTTACCGAAGTGATCGGGAAGATTCCCGGTGTGCGCAAGACGACGACCTCCATCGTCCCGATCGTCCTCAAGGATGTGTATCAATGGCGTGTGCCCCGCAGTTTTGACTCGGTAGATTAAAAGGGTGCCAGAAGGCAGGATTCAGGGAGAGGATCAAACATCGATGAACAACCATTGGCTTAAGAGCAAGTCCTTGCAAAAGAGGGCCAGCAAAATCATGCCCCTGGGGGTCAATTCAAACTTCCGCTACTGGGGTGAAGGGATCACACCCTACATGAAAAAGGCCAAGGGCGCCTACCTGTGGGATGTGGACGGTAATCAATACATCGATTACCGCATGGCCTTTGGACCGATCATCCTTGGACATGCTTATGATGAGGTCAATGCCAAGGTCAAGGAGGAGATCGACCTGGGCACCTTGGCGGCCATGACCTACGAGCTTGAGATCGAAGTCGCCGAGAAAATTGTAAAAATGTGCCCCGCAGTTGAGATGGTGCGTTTTGCCTGCTCCGGCACGGAAGCCACCATGCACGCCATCCGCGTGGCGCGCGCCTATACCGGGCGGGAAAAGATCATCAAGTTCGAGGGCATGTACCACGGTTTTCATGATTACACCCTGTGGTCCACGTATGCCCCTTCTGAATCCTATGGCCAGGCTCGCAGCCCCATCCCTATCGCGGCCAGCTCCGGCATCCCCCGTCCTTTGAATGAGATGATCATCACCCTGCCCTTCAACGCTCCAGATATTTTGGAGAACACCTTAAAGTCAGTCGGGGAGCAGGTGGCTGCCATCATTGCTGAACCGTGCCTGGGGAACTGCGGCGCGATCCTGCCGAATAGCGGTTTCCTGAAGTTGATTCGCGAGCGGTGTGATCAATATGGCATTGTCTTTATCCTGGACGAGGTCAAAACCGGCTTCCGGATCGCGAACGGCGGTGCCCAGGAGTATTACGGGATCAAACCTGATCTGGCAACGTATGCCAAGGCGCTCTCCAATGGTTATCCCCTGGCTGCCTTCGGCGGAAAACGGGAGATCATGAACATTATCGGACATGGTGTCGCGCAGGGAGGCACATTTACGAACAATAAACCCGCGGTCGCAGCAGCCTGGGCGACCCTGACGATCCTGCAGCGTGAACCCGTGCTCAAGACCATTGCAAGTCGCGGCAAGCGTTTGATGGACGGCATATCTGAAATCCTCAGCGAGGCGGATCTCCCGCATTGCATGAATGGCTATCCTGCCATGTTCTCTTTTGCGGTAGGCGTGGAATCGGTCACCGACCAGCGCTCCTGGAACGAAAGCGAGAAGGAATACTATCTTGCCCTGATTGAGGCGATGATCGAGCGGGGTGTCATGCCCGACCATGACCCGCGCGAACCCTGGTTCCTGTGTTATTCGCATAGCGAAGCGGATATCGGCCGGACCCTTGAGGTGGTCAACGAGGCGGTCAAGAAGGTAAAAAGATGAAGGTTGGTGATCAGCGGTCGGCCGTACCTTGTAGGCCGATCGACCGCTTAAGGATCTGATCGTTTGAAGGAGGGTTGCTTTGCCTAAGCTGACGACAAAAGAAATTGTCCAGATGAACCGGGAGTACACATTTTTCTCCTGGTCGGTCCAGGGACAGGTCAATCCGATCCCGGTGGAAAAGGCTCAGGGAATTTACTTCTGGGATACGGACGGGAAAAGGTATATTGATTTCTCCTCCCAATTGATGAATACGAATATCGGCCACCAGCACCCCAGGGTGGTGAAGGCGATCCAGGATCAGGCGGCCAAGCTGTGCTTTGTTCATCCGGGAAATGCGACCGAGCCGCGCGGTTTGCTCGGCAAGAAGCTGGCTGAAATCACGCCTGGCAACCTCAAGAAGACCTTCTTTGCTCTGGGCGGGGCGGAAGCGAACGAAAACGCTATCAAGATTGCTCGGTTCTATACAGGCCGGAATAAGATCCTGGCGCGTTATCGCTCCTATCACGGGGCAACCCACGGCGCCATCGCGCTGACCGGCGACTATCGCCGCCTGGCGGTGGAGCCAGCCATGCCGGGCAGCGTGCATTTTCTCGACCCGTTCTGCTACCGCTGTCCTTTTGGCTTGGAAAAACAGACCTGCAAACGACAGTGCATATCCCATGTTGAAGAAGTCATCAAGTATGAGGGCCCAGATAAGATCGCTGCGATCATCATGGAAGGGGTGGTCGGTTCGAATGGCCTGATCATCCCACCCGATGACTACTGGCCGCGCATCCGCGAGATCTGCGATAAAAATGGCATTCTGCTGATTTCAGACGAAGTCATGTCTGGCTGGGGGCGCACCGGGAAGTGGTTTGCAGTGGACAACTGGAACGTGGTGCCGGACATGATCACCACGGCCAAGGGGATTACCAGCGGCTACATTCCGCTCGGGGCTGTGATCGTCTCGGAGCCGATCGCCAAATTCTTTGATGACAAATACTTGTACGCCGGCCTGACTTATAACGGTCATGCCCTGGCCTGCGCGGCCGCGATCGCCACGATCGAAGTATATGAGGACGACCATCTCATTGAGAATGCTGCCACCTTGGGTAAATACCTGGGCGAGGCGCTGGAAGAGATCAAAGCCAGGCACCCTTCCGTCGGGGATGTGCGCTACATCGGCCTGTTCTCTGCACTCGAGCTGGTCACCGACCGCGGCACCAAGGAAATCGTCCCCCCCGCCATTATGGCGGAAGTTGGAAAAGTGCTGCGTCAGAACGGATTGTTCACTTTTATTTTGGCGAACAATATGGGCAGCCTGGTCTTTGTCGTACCCCCGCTGTGCATTACCAAGGCGCAGCTGGACGAAGGCCTGTCCCTCGTGGAGAAAGGCCTGGAAGTCGTGGACAAGGCTATCCAATGATCTTCACCTGAGTACCTGGACCTTCCAAACCGATCCATCCTCCAGGAGAAAACCATGAGCGAGCAGATTCTAAAAAATCACATTAACGGGAAATGGGTAGCCTCGAAGAGCGGAAAATTCCGGGACGTGCACAACCCGGCCACGGCCGAGGTCCTGGCCAGGGCGCCGGTCTCTTCCCTGACGGAATTGGACCAGGCTGTCCAGGTGGCCCACAAGGCCTTTCAAGACTGGCGGCGGGTGCCGGTCACCAAACGCGTCCAGTATCTTTTCAAGCTGAAGGACCTACTGGAAGCCCATTTCGAGGAACTGGCCCGCTGCATCACAGAAGAACACGGGAAGGTCCTGGATGAATCGCGCGGGGAAATGCGCCGGTCGATCGAGAATGTGGAAGTGGCGTGCGGGACCCCGAGCTTGATCATGGGTGACGTGGTGGAGGACATTGCGCCGGGTATCGACGAGATGATGATCCGTCAGCCACTGGGCGTGTGCGGCATGATCTCACCCTTTAACTTCCCGGCCATGATCGCCTTCTGGTTCATCCCGTATGCGGTGGCCACGGGTAACACCGTGGTCATCAAGCCGTCCAGCCGCGTTCCTATCACGATGAATAGACTCTTTCACCTGATGGAAGAGGCCGGGTTCCCGGCCGGTGTGGTCAATATGGTGCACGGCGGCTCGGAGATCGTCGACGGCCTCCTGGATCACCCGCTGATCAAGTCGATCAGCTTTGTCGGCTCGACCGAAACTGCTATGCATGTCTACAGCCGCGGAACGGCGCATGGCAAACGCGTCTCGGCGGCCGGCGGAGCCAAGAACCCGGTGCTGATCCTGCCGGACGCGGACGTGGACACCACCACGAACATTATGATGGATAGCGCCTACGGGTGTTCCGGTCAACGCTGTCTGGCGGCGGCCACCGCCATCATGATCGGCGAGGCTGACAAGATCTTCATCCCGGCCTTTGCCGAGGCCGCTTCGAAACGGACAACCGGTTACGGCCTGAATCCGGATGTGCAGATGGGGCCGGTGATCACCCCGGAGGACAAAACCCGCATCGAGAACCTGATCCAGAAGGGCTTGGAGGAAGGCGCCGAGATGTTGGTGGACGGCCGCAAAGCGGTCATCCCGGGCTATGAGAAGGGCAACTTTATCAAGCCGACCATTCTGACGGATGTCCCGGTCAAGGGCATTATTGCCAGTACGGAGATCTTTGGTCCGGTACTTGGGATCATGCACTGTAAGACCGTGGAAGAAGCGATCCGGATTCTGAATGACGGCGCCTACGGCAACATGGGTTCCATTTTCACTCATGACGGCTCGGCGGCTCGCAAGTTCCGCAACGAGGCAGATGCCGGGAACATCGGCATCAACATTGGCGTAGCTGCCCCGATCGCCTTCTTCCCCTTCAGCGGTTGGAAGAACAGCTTTTTCGGGGACCTGCATGGCCAGGGTAAACACGCTATTGAGTTCTTTACGCAGACCAAAATTGTGATTGAACGCTGGCCAAAGGAATGGTCACGTAAGTTTTAGGAGAGGAGGCATGCACCAAGGGAGAGGAACATCCAACGATCTGGTTAACCATGGTTCCCTTTGAATATCATGGCTCGATCCAAGTCCATCCTTTATGAGAGGAGACATGCACGATGACTGAACAAATGTCGTTTGCACGCAAGGCCAGCGGTCTGGTGAGGGGCCTGTCGTTCATCGATGCCTTCGGCGTCGGCTTCATGAACCAGGGTTTGACCGTGAGCATGTGGGTGATGATCAGCCTGGGCCTCTCCCAGTATACCGGGGGCAACCTAATCTGGGCGACGATCATCTCTGCGGTCCTATGCGGTATCGGTTTCTCCCTGGTTTGGGGCATCCTGGGGGGCAGCATGCCGCGCTCTGGCGGGGAGTACATCTACAACTCCCGCATCCTTGGTCCACTGATCGGCATCGCCGAATCCTTTGGCAATGCCTTCGTATGGATCATGTGGATCTTCGTCCTGGCGCCCTGGACGGTCAATCCAGGCCTGACCATGGTCTTCCAGTTCCTGGACAGACCGGATATCGCCACAGCGATATCGACCCCCGTCTATTATTTCCTGATCGCCAGCTTTGTGAACCTGATCGCGTTACTCTTCCTGGTGTTTGGCATCAAGATCTTCGCCATCGCCCAGAAGATCGTGATGACTTTGGCGATGATTGGGGGGGTGGCCATATTGATTGTTCTGAGCATCACCTCGCATCAGGCGTTCGTGAATGCCTGGAACGCCTTAGCGGTTCACTACAGCTCGCTCGATTTTAATGCCTTCCTGGATGGCGCCCGGAGTATGATGAATGATGCCGGTGTGACCCTGGCCTCGGGTTTCACGCTTAGGGACACCCTGGGGGTGATGGTGGCCGGCTCCTGGCTCTTTGCGTATTCCTACTGCATCACCTTCATCGCCGGGGAGGTCAAGCGGCCAGACAAAACCATCATCCTGGCCAACCTGACGGCTGTGCTCGTCCCAGCCTTCTTCATGATCTGGCTGGCGGCCGCCCTTTACCACCTGGTCGGGGCTCAATGGCTGGCTGCATCTGCCTATGTGGATAATGCCGGTTTCTCGTCCTTGACAGGGTACGCGTTTCCCTGGCCGCCCAACTTCGTCGGGTTTGCGGCGGTCATTACCCGCAACCCGGCCCTCCTGATCCTGATGGGCAGCTCCTTCATCCTGTTCAATATCTGGTATGTGGCGCTTTCCTATATGGCCTTCCCGCGCATTCTCTTCGCCTGGGGCATGGATCGCATGGGCCCCAAGTGGTTTGCGGATATTGATTACCGCTGGGCCACGCCGGTCAAGAACCACATCCTGTGTTTCGTCCTGGGTGAGATCGGCATTGCCCTGTACGCCTTTTGGCGGAACCCCATGACCGGTCTTTCGGTGACGGGAATGGAGGTCGTTTCAGTCTTTGGTGTGACCGCCATCGCCGCGACCATCTTCCCGTTCGTTAAGAAGGTCGGCCATATCTGGGAGTCCAGCCCCTACAAGACCTGGAAGATCCTGAACGTCCCGGTCGTCACCATTGGCGGGATCGTCAACCTGATTTACCTGGCGATTCTGTTCTACTTCTACTGGATTATGCCGAGCGCTGAACAGCCCCTGGTGAAAGGCTCGATTATCCTCTACATCTGCATCTGGGGTCTGGGCGTCGGGTGGTACTACTTCTGGAAAGCCCGCAACAAGAAGTCCGGAGTGGATGTCAGCATGACCTACGGCGAACTGCCGCCTGACTGAGCCCTTCCCAATCCTGCTGAAGAGGGGCGGCGGCGTTTCAGCGACGCCCCTCCTTTTTTTCGTGATCTTTTTCTATCGGAAGGAGGTGTTGATGGGCAACCAGATCAAGATCTTTTTCGTCACGGATATTCACGGATCGAACACGTGTTACCGCAAGTACTTGAATGCTTTGAAGGCGTACTCTGTGGATGTGGGCATCCTGCTGGGCGACCTGACCGGAAAGGTGCTCGTCCCGCTCGTCGAAAAACCGGGCGGAGGCTGGCATACCACCTTGATGGGCCAGTATACCGAAGCCAGCACAAAGGAGGAGCTCGACAAGCTCAAGAAAACCATCGAGTTGCTGGGCTATTACTGGGTTCATCAGACCACGGACGAATTCCATTCCTATCAGGCGGACCCGGTCAAGCTCGATCACCTGTTCAAAGAGCTGATGCTTGTCCGCTTGAAGGAATGGATCGCCTTGGCCGACGAGCGTCTGGCGGGTACCACCTACAAAGTCTACATGGCGCCGGGCAATGATGATTACTTTGAAGTGGACAAGATCATCGAGGATTCGTCGGCAATCGTCAACTGCAATAACAAGAAAGTGATGGTTGGCGACCACGAGATGATCACCTTCTGCTGG
>Ga0187877_1001702_pt1 | contig 21705 bp, 12 predicted proteins | sample June2016WEW_17_1_3_FD_132430 | JGI IMG/M metagenome (GOLD analysis project Ga0187877, IMG submission 132430) | Peatland microbial communities from SPRUCE experiment site at the Marcell Experimental Forest, Minnesota, USA - June2016WEW_17_100 | ecosystem: Environmental > Terrestrial > Soil >... | reverse complement strand
CCAAGTGCTGAGGATCCCGGAAATCATTACCGAGCCGGTAGGCAGCCGCATAGTCACTGAACGACCACGCAACTGATTGATTCCGCAGGGCCGCGCCCTCAATTATGTGGAAGTTGGGCTAGCGGGGTATGGTTCCATTCTTTATACGTTGCGGCATGGGCCGCAATTGTTCAAAGTGGATCTCCAGATCGATTGGTGCAGGCGTAGGCACCAGCGACGCCTTCTCCCTGGTTCCTACGCTTCCGCCACATATGTAAAACAATTCCTCAATGTCTGTAGAGTTTTTCCACGTTTCGCCAGGGCTCCGATTTGAAAGCCAACCATGGACGGAAACATGTTGCAATATACAGGATTTTAGGGTATGGTATTCTTTAACAGTAGAGGTAAACCATGAAGAATTGCTTTGCTAGCGCTCTACTTGCCCTAGCCCCTGTAGTTTTATTCAACATCGCATCCGCCGCCGACCAACGGGTCAAACCACACGTGGATTTTACAGCCACACCCATGCTCAATGGAAGTACGACATCCCTCGGAAAGACGGGTGTCGTGGTGAAAATCCAAAGCGCCGCCATTGCCAAAGACGGCACAATCACCGCCCGTGCCACGATTGTGGATTCCGACGGCTTCCCGCTAGACCGATTAGGCGTAGCCACCAAGGGTCCGGTCTCCATGAGTTTTATCGCCGCCTACATTCCCGCCGGCCAGACCCAGTACATGTCCTACACCACCAGCGTGGCCGCCGCCACGCTGAACAAGAACCCCTCGCAGACCCAGGCGGCCAACGATTCCGGCGGCACGTTCACCGCTAACGCCATCGGTGATTACACCTATACCTTCAAGACCAAGGCGCCGGCCACCTTCGACGCCACCGTCACGCACTCCATCGGGGTCTCCGCACAACGTAACTTGGCCGAGTTCGGCACATTCGACGAATGGAGCGAGACCTCCAACGACGTCTTCACTTTCGTGCCCAACGGGTCGGCGGTAAAGGTGACGCGCTCAGTGGTAACCACTGACGCCTGCAACCAGTGCCACGACCCGCTAATCGGCCACGGCGGATCCCGCCTCAAGGTGGAACTGTGCATCATGTGCCACACGCCGCAAACCATCAATCCGGACACGCAGCTCACCCAGGATATGAAGGTCTTGATCCACAAAATCCACATGGGATCGAGCCTGCCCAGCGTCAAGGCCGGCACCCCTTACCGGATCTGGCATCGCGGCGCGTGGTCAGACTTCTCCACTGTCGTATTTCCGCAGGACATCCGGAATTGCACCACGTGTCACGCGGCGGGCGCCACCCAAGCCGACGCCTGGAAAACCAATCCGAGCGCCGCGGTGTGCGGTTCCTGCCACGATGATGTGAACTTCGCCACGGGCGCGAACCATGTCAACCTGCCGCAGCCCGACGACAACATGTGCAAGAACTGCCACAGCTCGAACGCCGTCTCGGATTTCGATGCTTCGGTCCCCGGCGCGCACCTCATCCCCGCAAACTCCACCTCGCTCCCCGGACTGGTTACCAAGGTCCTGAAAGTCGATGGAGCGACGCCGGGTAACGCGCCCACGGTCACCTTCAGCGTGATGGACAAATCCAACCACCCGGTCGACATCAGCAAGATCACTTCTATCCGGGTGGTTCTGTCCGGCCCCAACATCGACTACAACACCGGCCCTGGCGCAATCCGCGTTTCCGAGAATCCCGCCACGACAAAGGGTACCAATGGCGTATACGCCTACACCATGACGAATAAGATCCCGACCGCCGCGGCAGGCTCTTATACGATTTCCATCGAAGCCAGCAATACGGTTACGCTGCTTCCGGGCACCGTGATCGCAACTAACGCTGTCGACGCCGCCCAGCCCGTGGAGTTCTACTTCTCGGTGGACAAGAGCGCCATGGTAGCGCGGCGCCAGGTAGTATCCACTGCGAAGTGCGCGGCCTGCCATAGCAACCTGGGCTTCGTCCACGGCGGCACTCGCGCCGCCACCCAGGAGTGCGTCATCTGCCATGATCCTGCCCTGACGGATGGCACCTCGGGTGACAGCGTGAACCTCGCCTGGCAAATCCACAGCATCCACCGGGGCGAGAACCTGGTCAACCCGTACGTGCTGGGAAGCACTAATTACCAGGAAGTCCGGTTCCCGGGCGACCTGCGGGATTGCGGCGCCTGCCACCTCGACAGCACGTATCTCGTGGAAAACGTCGGGGCCAAGGCGTTGGTAGCCAGTCCCGGCGGCTTCACCAAGACAACGCCTCCGATCTCCGCCGCCTGCCAAGGCTGCCACGACGACGTGGCGACCGCTTCCCACGCCTTGGCCAACACAACCATCCTGGGCGAGAGCTGCGCCGCCTGCCACAAAGCGGGCGAGCCAGCCTCCGTGGATCGCGTTCACCAGCGGATCTTCTAAACTTCCGAACCTCTCCAGGGTCGCACGGTGGCACCATCGTGCGACCCATCTGCAATCCTGGCGCTACCCTTGCCCCCCTTGTCATCCGAGCGGCGGACGCACAGAATAAAGGATTGGAAAGAGGTAAGAATGCGAGAGAGGTTTCGCCTGCTCCGTGTGCTCGTGGTAGTCGCGGGGATGGCGCCGATGGCCGCGTTGGCCGAAGTGAGGGTTGTGACATCCGGGCCTGTCGAATTGCGGTTCACCTTCCCCGGCGCGCGCGGCAGCGCCGAGAGCATCGTGCTCGACCGTTTCCTTCTCAACGGCCAGCCCGTCACCGCCGCCAACCAGCTCCAGGTGCGGCAACTGGCCGCCGGCGTCAACGAGGTCACGGCTCAATCGTCCTCCGCCGGCGATTGGGAATTCGACCTTGCCGACCAGAGCGACTACTACGGTTTTGGCGAGCGCTTCGATCGTCTGAACCACGCGCACAGCATCGTCCAGAATGCTTCGCGCGATGCGGCCGGCGCCAAGGGCCTCAACACCTACCAGCCCGTGCCGTTTTTCATGAGCCTCCGCGGCTATGGCCTTTGGGTGGATACCTTCAGCGAAGCTGTATTCGACCTCAATGTCACGGAACGTTACCGCGTCCGCGTCAAGGTCTGTGCGGACAAGCTTCGCTTCGTGCTGTTCGAGGGGCCGCGATTCCCGCTCATCCTCGACCGGTTCACGGCTCTCGCCGGGCGCCAGCAGCTTCCGCCATACTGGGCCTTCGCGCCGTGGAAGGCGCGAGACTACCACCGCAACCGGCAGGAGGTCGACGAGGATGTCGACCGCTACCGCGCGCTGGGCCTGCCCGCATCCGTCATCCTGATCGACAGCCCCTGGGCGACCAATTACAACACCTACGAGTTCAACCCGCTGCAGTTCGACGACGCCAAAAAGATGATCGCGCATCTGCACGACGAGGGCTACAAGATGATTCTGTGGCACACGCCGTGGATCAACCAGAAGACCATGCCTCCGGGCGAGCAGGGCTTCGCGGGCAAGATCCCTTCCACCCCGGCCATCAACTTCGCCGAAGCCGAACGGAATGGCTATTTCCTCCACCGGCGGGACGGCTCGACCTATATCGCCGATTGGTGGAAGGGGACGGGCTCGTTGATCGACTTCACCAATCCCGCGGCCAAGAAATGGTGGCAGGCTCAGGTCGGGAAGGCCATCTCCATGGGCGCCGACGGCTTCAAGGACGACGACGCGGAAGGCAATTTCATCGGCGACGTGAAGTTCTCGAGCGGCGAAGACCAGCGCCTGCTGCGCAACCGCTTCGCCGTCGACTACAATCGCGCCGTGGCCCAGGCGCTCACCGAGCGCAAGGGCAAGGACTGGGTGCTCTTCCAGCGCAGCGGCACCTCGGGATCGCACGTGCTCCCGCTTTTCTGGAGCGGCGATAACGACGCCAACTTCTCCACCGAAAACGGCCTCCCCACCGTGGTCACGGCCGGCCTGAATGCCGGCATGAGCGGCATTTCGCTGTGGATGAGCGACCTGGGCGGTTACAACAAGAGGAGCCGCTACGATGGCGACAATGTGCTGTTCGACCGATGGACCCAGTACTCGGCGCTCTCGCCCGGCATGGAAGTGATGAGCCAACTGAACCTCGGGCCGTGGGACTACGGCGATGAGGCGCTGCGCATTTTCCGCCAGTATTCGGTGCTGCACATGAGCCTCTTCCCCTATCGCTGCGCGGCTGCGCAGGAAAGCGCCCGTAACGGCCTGCCGATGATGCGGGCGCTGGTGCTGATGCATCAGGACGACCCCGACGCCCGCGAGGCCGAGACGGAGTACTACTTTGGTCCGGACCTTCTTGTCGCGCCCGTGCTGAGCGCGGTCACCGAGCGCGCCGTCTATCTGCCGGAAGGCAATTGGATCGACTACTGGTCCGGCGCGCGCCTCACCGGCCGCCGCACTCTGGCCGCCGCCGCGCCCCTCGATCGCATTCCACTGTATGTGCGCGCAGGCGCCATCCTGCCGAAGATTCCCGACGACGTGATGACGCTGGTGCCGCCAGGAGAGTACAAGGACCAGACCGTGAAGTCGCTCGACAATCGCCGCGTGTACGAAATCTACCCCGGCGCCCAACTGCGCTCGATTACCGATTTTGAGGGCCGCACCATCGCGCCGGGGCCGCAGCCGGCCAGCCTGGTGGTCGCTGGCGAGCCGGCCCGCGTCACGTTGCGTTGGCGCTTCAACGGTCCCGCCGCCGTTTCCGTCAACGATCGGAAACTCGATACCGTGAAAGCCGCGGATGGCAGTGTTTCCGTCGAGTTTGATCACCAGGCAACCAGCAGGCTGAGATGGGAGTAGGCCTCTATGAGAAACACACGTAACACCATCCTCTTGGCGGCGTTCGCATCCGGGCTGCTGGCCCTGGTGTGGGCGCAGGGCCCGGGCGATCCGCTCGAGCAAGGTTTCCAGAACCCGCCGGATTCGGCCAAGCCGCGCACCTGGTGGCACTGGACGGGCGGCAACATCACCAAGGAAGGCATCACCAAAGACCTGGAGTGGATGAAACGCGTGGGCATCGGCGGCATGCACCTGGCCGACGTTTCCTCCGGCAGCGGCCAGACTGTCGACAAGAAGATCGTGTTCGGATCAACGGAGTGGCTGGATGCGGTCCGCCACGCGGCGTCGGAGGCCGACCGGCTGGGGCTCGAGATGACCATCTTCAGCTCCGCCGGCTGGAGCGAGACCGGCGGGCCGTGGGTCAAGCCCGAGCAGGCCATGAAGAAATTCGTGTGGAGCGAAACCGCGGTGGAAGGCCCGCGGAATTTCACCGGGAAGCTGGCGCAGCCGCCCTCGAATAATGGCCCCATCCGCAACTTGAGGACCGGCGGCGGACGCGGAGGTCCGGGGGCGCCGCCACCCGACCCCACCTGGTACGGCGACAGCGCGGTATTGGCCTATCGCACGCCGGCTGACGAAATCAACATGGCGGACCTGCATCCGAAGGCCACCACCAACGCCGGCCCCATCGATGCCGCGCCGCTGCTGGATGACGATTTGAACACCGCGGTGACCATCCCCGCCCCCGCGGGCGGCGGGCCGGCGTGGTTGCAGTACGAGTTCGCGCAGCCGTTCCAGGCGCGGGCTATCTCGCTCGCCGGCCGCGGCGGCATTCCGGTGGGCCGTGTACTGGCCTCGGGCGATGGCGCGAACTTCCGCACGCTGGTGGCGATGCCCGGCCCGCAGGGCTACCGCGGGGGTTCCGTGCGGACGTTCGCTTTTCCCGAGGTGACGGCGCGGTTCTACCGTGTGGAGTTGAGCGCCGCGCGCTTGACGCCCGCTGCCACCATGGCCGGCGGCCCGCAGGTGCCAGCCAAGGAGTACACGCTCACAGAGGCGGTCCTGCACTCGGGTGGCCGCGTGCACCGATGGGAAGACAAGGCCGCCTTCAGCCTCTTGTTCGAGTACGAAACCGTGTCCACCCCGGCGGTGGCTTCAGCCGCGGCCATCCGGCGCTCCGAGATTGTCGACCTGACCGCGAAGATGTCCAAAGACGGCAGCCTCAACTGGGAAGTCCCCCCCGGCAAGTGGACCATTCTGCGCATGGGCTGCTCTCTCACAGGGTCGAAAAACCGTCCGGCCATGCCGTCGGGTCTCGGGTACGAGGCCGACAAGCTGAGCCGCAAGCACATGGAAGCCTATTTCCACGGCTATATCGACCCCATCGCCCAAGCCCTGGGACCGCTGTTTGGTAAGAGCTTGCGGTATCTGATGATGGATAGCTGGGAAGCCGGCGCGCAGAACTGGACCGACGAGATGATCGGCGAGTTCCGCACGCGCCGGGGTTATGACCCGACTCCCTACCTTCCGGCCATGGCCGGCCGCGTCGTCGAGAGCGCCGAGGTGAGCGACCGGTTTCTGTGGGACTTCCGCCGTACCCTGGACGACCTGTTCGCCGAAAACACTTATGGCGCCATGGCGCAGCTGGCGCGCCAGCGGGGAATCGGAATTTACGGGGAAGCCGCGGGCGTCTCGCTGGAGATTCCCGAAGATACCCTGCTCAACAAGAGCAAAGTGGAGATCCCCATGGGCGAGTTCTGGGTTCACGCGCTTCACCCCGAGCTTATGTACTATCAGGACGTCCGCGGGGCGGCCTCGGCGTCCCACGTGTACGGCAAGAAGCTGGTGGCCACCGAGTCGTTCACCGGCGGCGGTTATGAGGCCCCCTACACGCTCAAGCGGATTGGCGATTACTGGTTTGCGCAAGGCGTCAACCGCATCGTCTTCCACACCTCGGCGCACCAGCCGCTCGACACCAAGCCGGGCAACACCATGGTGGGGACGCACATCAACCGCAACATCACGTGGGCCGAACAAGCCAGGCCGTTCATGACCTACCTGGCGCGGAATTCGTTCCTGCTGCAGCAAGGACTTTTCGTGGCCGATCTGGCTTACCTGCTGCCCGAAGGCGCTCCCTCCACCATGCCCATCTGGGGGGCTGGATTGCAGCCCGCGCCGCCCGATGGCTACGACTACGACTACGTCAACACCGACGTCTTGCTCAACCGATTGTCGGTGAAGGAGGACGGCCGGCTGGCATTGTCCGACGGTATGAGCTACCGCGTGCTGGTGCTGCCGGAGATCGACTGTATGACCCCGCCGGTGTTGCGGAAGATCCACGAGCTGGTGGCAGGCGGCGCGACCGTGGTGGGGCCGAGGCCAGTGAAGTCGCCGAGCCTCGCCGGTTATCCCAATGCGGATGGCGAGGTCCAGGCGCTGGCCGGCGATCTGTGGGGCGACATCGACGGCCTCAGCGTCAGCCGCCATGGGTATGGGAAGGGCAGGGTGATGTGGGGTGTGCCGCTCGCCGATGTTCTCGCGTCGATGCGCGTTCCCAAGGACTTCGATTACAGCCGGGCGTTGGGCGCCGATATGCCGTGGATTCACCGCCAGGCTGGCGATACCGACATCTACTTTGTAGTTAACCGGACGGATAGCTCCCAGGATGTGGAGGGTCGCTTCCGCGTGAGCGGCAAGCAAGCGGAATTCTGGCATCCCGACACCGGCGTGATCGAGCCGGCGGAGTACGCCACCGCGGACGGCCGCACTACCGTGCCGTTGCATTTGGCGGAACGCGAGTCGGTCTTTGTGGTTTTCCGGCGCGCGGCGTCGTCGCCATCGCGCACGCTGCCGCGCGCGGCCAGCACCGTCTTGACCACCGTGAGCGGGCCATGGGACGTGAGTTTCCCGCCGAACTTCGGGGCGCCGGCGAAAATCCAACTGGCGAAGCTGGAGGCGTGGACCGCCAACCCGGATGACGGCGTCAAGTATTTCTCCGGGACTGCCACCTACACTAAGGCTGTCGAAGCGCCGCAAACTTGGTTCCGTCCTGGCGCGAAACTGCTGCTCGAGCTGGGGATGGTGAAGGATCTCGCCGAGGTCTCGGTGAATGGCAAGCCGCTGGGGACGTTGTGGAAGCCGCCGTATCAACTGGACGTGACCGGCGCGCTGAGGCCGGGAGCGAATCAGTTGGAGATCAAGGTCACCAACGAGTGGACCAACCGGCAGATGGGCGATCGGCTGGGACCTCCGGAGAAGAGGGTGCTGCCCCCGGCGGGTGGCTTCATGATGGCAGGAGGCGGACGCGGCGGGCCTCAGACTCCCGCCGAATCGGGACTGATCGGGCCGGTGACGGTGGTTGCCCAGCAGCCCAATGCCCCTGCGCCACGCGCGGTGATTGCGGGCATTCCGGTCAACTACGACGAAGCGCTGGTCGGAACCTACACCCTTCCGGATCCGCTGGTGCTGGCCAACGGGCAACCGGTGCGCGACGCCAAAACCTGGAACGAGAAACGCCGCCCCGAGATCGTGCGCCTGTTCGAGGAAAACGAGTATGGCCGTGCTCCGGGGCGTCCGGCCGGGATGAGCTTCGACGTGTTCGATAAGGCAACACCGGCGTTGGACGGGAAAGCCATCCGCCGGCAAGTGACGGTGTACTTTTCCGCCGATAAGGCCGGGCCGAAGATGGACCTGTTGATCTATCTGCCGGCTGACGCCAGCAAGCCCGTGCCGCTGCTGCTGAACATCGGTTTTTCCGCCAATTCGACTACCGTGAACGATCCCGGCATCAAGCCCGGCGAAGTTTGGGGCCGCGAGAAGAAGAAGGTTCCCGCGGCCACGGGAATGAACTTCGGAAGGATCAACATCGCGCCGCTGCTGGAACGCGGTATCGGCTTTGCCACGATTTATTACGGCGACATCGACCCGGACTTTCTGGGTGGTGTTTCGTTGGGGGTGCGGGCGCTCTACCTGAAGAAGGGGCAGACGGAGCCCGCACCGGACGAGTGGGGCGCCATCTCGGCCTGGGCATGGGGCCTCAGCCGGGCCATGGATTACCTGGAAACCGACAAGGGCGTGGATGCCAAACGCGTCGCCATCATGGGAGTCTCGCGGCTGGGGAAGACGGTAATGTGGGCGGGCGCTCACGACCCGCGCATTGCCATGGTGATCGCCAGTTGTTCGGGTGAAGGGGGCGCGGCCTTGAGCCGGCGCGATTACGGCGAAACCATCGCACACCTGACCGAACCGACGCGATACCCCTATCAGTTCTGCGCCAATTACGCGAAATTCGCCAGGCATGTCGACCAACTTCCGGTGGACGCGCACATGCTGGTGGCTCTCATTGCGCCCCGCCCGGTGCTCTTACAGACCGGCGATCAGGACCAATGGTCAGATCCCAAAGGCGAGTTCCTGGCCGCGGTCGCGGCGGGCCCGGTATTCCGCCTGTTGGGCAAGCAGGGCCTGGACACGGACCAGTGGCCGCCCGCCGGACAGCCGATCCTGCACACTATTGGCTACTGCATGCACGCCGGCGGCCACGGGACCATCCCGTCCGACTGGGACATTTACCTGAAGTTCATGGAAATGCACCTGCACCCGGGGCAGTGATGACCTATCGGTCGATCCGGACCATGATCTTGTCGAGCGCGTCGCGGTCGATCGGATAACCCAGTCCCGGCTCGGTGGGCGCGTTGACGTAGCCGTCCTTGTCGATCCGGAACTTGTCCTTGTGGTAGATGCGGTCGGAGTATTCCATGGGCCAGGGCATCTCGAACCAATTGCTGTTGTTGGCCGCCAGTTCGAGCTGGAAGTGCACCGCCAGGTCCATCACGTTGCCCCAGTTGTGCGGCTGGCATTCCATCCCGAAAGCTTCGGCCAGTTGGCACACTCGCACCCCGCCTGTGATCCCGCCGATGTTGTCCGCAATGAACCGCACGATATCCAGCGCGTCCCGCTTGATGTAATCGGCGAAGCCGTTGATGTTCATGATGAACTCGCCGATGTTGAGGGGAACATCCAGCGCCCGCGCCAGTACGATGAGGCCTTCAATATCGGTGGTCGGAATTGGGTCTTCGAATGCAATGTAGCCCTGATCCTCCAGCAGCCGTCCGACTTTCAGTGCCGAGTAGACGTTGTAGCCTTGGACCGGGTCGAACATGAGCGGGTAATCGTCGCCGACAGCCTTGCGGACCTGCCGGATCTCCTCCATGTGGCCCACGTAGCTGGCGCGCGGCGAGGCGTTCGCCGATTGCCCTCCGCCGGGGTGGATCTTGTAAGCCCTGATCCCCGCCGCTTTGGCCTTCAGAACGTCGGGGGCGAAGTCCTCGACAAAGGGCAGGTGCTGCGAACTGGCGTAGGCCATCACGCGCGTCTTGGCGCCGCCCAGGAGTTGGTAGATGGGCCGATTCACCGATTTGCCGAGGATGTCCCACAAACACACGTCGATGATGGAGTCGTGCTGGTAAACCTGCCCGGCGCCGGCTTGCCCGCCGCCCATGCCGCCGCGCCCGCCTGCCGCGCCGCGTCCGCCACCAGCTTGGCCCGCGCCTCCGGGCGGAGGTCCTGCAAAACCGCCGCGGCCCGAGTCGAGCGCTCCATACGCGCTGAATCGCTTCGTGTTGGGAACGCGCGCGATCGAAGTGACGTCGAGAGCGCTCTTGCCGAGAACCCGGCGCTTGGCGTATTCCAGGAAGCCCGGCGGGTTTCCTCGATTGCCGAGGGTCATGTTGCCTTCGATGCCGCCGTTGGTCACGATCGAGACAATCTCCCCGCTCTCGGAACTATTGAGCCGGCGGACATTGCCGATATTGGCGACGTAGACCTTTACTTCCTTGATGGTGAGGTCGGGCAGATCGGCCTTTTTCACTCCCACTGCCTGGGCTGCCGCCTGGCCCGGATCGGCCAGAGTCGCTGCCGCCGCCGAGGCGGCGAACGCGGAAGCGCCAAACAGCCCGCGACGCGACAATTCTCGTTTTGACACGGGATTCTCCTTTATGAATTGGATCGACTCATCATAGAGTTTCGGGGACAGGCTACGCAACCCCCAATTCGCTCAACCGCTGGGGTTTGGGGGTTTCGTAGCCTCTTCCGAAAATGGAACGTAAGTTGTTGATTCCTCGTGCCGGACAGAATCCATTTTCATCGTGTGTTGTGAGCCGCCGCGGCTCATAGAGCAGGACTGTCCCCGAAATATGCCAGTCGCGACACGGCGTGAACCGGGTTGGTGCAGGAAGTTATTCTACTGGAAGGTTCCGCCAACCTGTAAGTCCAAGGTTTTCAATGCGCACATGAATCCTGCATCCAAATTCACCTTCGCATAATCCAATCCGCTGTGAGCGCCAAAACGAAAGTTCGCCGTTCCTGCAAGGATTCACGAGCCGAGGTGGCTGCGGCGGGTAGGCGTTCAGAAATCAGGTAGGGGAGTGAAGACGATGAAAAAAGTACTGGGATGTTTGTCAATGGCGGCGCTGGCGTTGGTGCTGGCTGCTCCGGTGTCGGCTCAGACTATTACGCTGAAGGCCAGCGTGCCGTTCGACTTCGTCGTCGGCGGGCGCACCTTGCCCGCGGGCGACTACGTGGTCCGCACAGTCAGCAATTCCGGGATCTTGGCGGTCGAGAACGTGTCCGCGGGCGGCAATTTCACCTACATCACGTCCATTGCGGCCGATGGTCCGTTGGATACGGACGGAGCGTTTCTCACGTTCAACCGTTACGGGGGCGACTACTTCCTCGCCAAGATTTGGGACGGTTCCATGGCCGCAGGCCGCTCGATCCCGATGTCCCGCACCGAACAGGAAAGAGCCAAGAGTGCTTCGCTCGGTAAGCTCGAAGTGGTGATGGTTCTGGCCCGCCGCTAACCTCTCACCTCGTTCGCGACCGATTCTGGCGGCCCTAGGCGCAGAGCCTGGGGCCGCTTCGCGTTTCTTGCATACCGGCCCACCGGCGGCATCCGCGCGGAAAGAACCGCAGACTTGCCGCCGGTACCCTGTTTTTGGCACCCTCGAATGATGAAGCGCCTTTCAGGTTTGCTCTTCGTAATCGCCGCCGGTCATACCGGGATTTGTGCGACCAGGAGCCTGCTGCCCGGTGATGCGGACCGTGGCAAGGATGTATTCCGCACCCAGGACTGCGTTGTCTGCCACAGCATCAACGGGGAGGGCGGAAAGAGCGCACCGGACCTGGGGCAGGGTGTCGAACGGGGCTTCAGTCCCTACGTCCTGGCGGGCCTGTTGTGGAACCATGCTCCGCTCATGTGGACCGCCATGGAAAGAAAGGGAGTTGCGAAACCTGGGCTGAGTGAGCAGCAGGCGGCCGATTTATTCGTCTATTTCTTTGCGGCTCGCTATTTCGAGCAGCCTGGCGACGCCAGGCGCGGCGAGCGGGTCTTCCTTGGGAAGCGGTGCGGGGAGTGCCACGGTATCGGGTCTGCGCTTCGCCCAGGCATCCAGCCAGTAGCCGCTTGGAAGTCGCTGGCCGACCCGATTGCGCTCGCGCAGCAACTGTGGAATCACTCCCGCGAGATGAAACCGGCGCTCGACCGGATGAAGATCCCTTATCCACGGTTCTCCGCACAGGAGATGACCGATCTGCTGGTGTATCTGCGGAGCACGCGAGAGCCCGGCCGCGCCGGCGACTTCTCGCCAGGTCCGGCGGAGTCCGGCGAGCAGCTATTTGTGTCGAAGGGCTGCGCCGGGTGCCACCGGGGGGCCCTTGCCCTGGAAGCTCGCCCCACCCGATACAGCCTGACCGACTTTGCCGCGGCCATGTGGAACCACTCATTCCGCGCACCAAGTAATCCGGCGCCGCTGAGCTATGAGGAAATGCGCCGGCTGGTGGGCTACCTCGTCTCGACGCAGTTCTATGAGGAGCGGGGCGACCTGCGGCAAGGCAAGAAGGTTTTTGCCAGCAAGCACTGCGCCGCCTGTCATGACGACCCGTCCAGCGGTGCGCCGGCCCGGTCGGCCATGGCTGGGAGAATGACATCCTTCGACATGGCGGCCGCTCTCTGGAAGCACGGGCCCGTGATGTTGGACCGCATGCGGCTGAAAAAGATTTCCTGGCCTCAGTTCAGCGGCTCGGAGATGGCGGACCTTGCGGCATACCTGCATGGTTTCCAGTTGAAACAACGGCGGCCACCGATAGACGCCGCCCGGCATCCGTGATCCAAAGCCGCCGGCCCGGCGCCCGCGACTTCGGCGAGCTTCTGGCCGAAAGGTGCGCATTTTCTCCTCCCCACGGTGACGGGCGCCCGCCAGGACGGACCTCGTGGAATCGTACAACCGGCCGGTTCTCGGACGCCGTCCGGCCTCCCAGTGTTAGTCCAGCCGGATCTTCCTGAACGGCGTGTCACGCGAGCGATCCCAACTTACCAGATCGGGGATGATGAGCGAGATTCAACGTGGACTGAGCGGCCCCTGCGATGCAATGCGCTGACCCGCAAAATGCCACATCGTTTCCTCTCGGTTGTAGCCACTCGTCGTCTATTCGATATTCAACGGGAAGGTCGGATCAGACCACCACGGCCAGGAGCGCCGCCGTGGCATGCCGACAATCGTGTTTCACTCCGCTTCCGGCTCGAAGCGATACCCGATATCCCGAATTGTCTGAACGTACCTGGGGTTGCGCGAGTCCGGCTCGATCTTGGCCCGTAGCGTCGTCACGCACCGGTCGACGCTGCGCTGCGTCACGATCACCGAGTTGCCCCACACCGCGTCGAGAACGTCATTGCGCGCCAGCGCGCAGCCGCGCCGCGAAACGAAGTACGCCAGCAGCTTGAACTCCTTGGCCGTCAATTCGACTTCCACGCCATCGCGGTACAGCTTATGAGCGGCCAAGTCCAACTCGCAGGCGCCGAAGCGCAATACGGAGGCCTGTTTGGATTTGCTTCTCCTCAAGAAAGCATTGACGCGCGCGGTCAGTTCCCCAAGGTGGAACGGCTTGACGATGTAGTCATCAGCGCCCAGGTTAAGTCCAAGAACGATATCTTCCTCCTGAGCTTTGGCGGTCAGCATCAGAATCGGCATCTCGAGCCCACGCTCCCGCACGGCGCGGCAGATCTCGTACCCGTTCACGCGCGGAAGCATGATATCGAGCAGAATCAGGTCGGGGTTCCGCGACAGAGCGTAGTCCAGCCCCGTCTCGCCGTCTTGAGCGGTTAGCACATCAAAGCCTCTGGAAACGAACGCGTCTTTGAGACCGCGCAGCAAGGCCGGGTCGTCCTCCACAATCAGGATGCGTGCGCCGCTCATGCTCTGGCCGCCTTCGCCTTCCCGCCGAACGGCATCACGATGCGAAACGTGCTGCCCGCCCCCGGTTTGCTCTCCACCAGCACCGCCCCCCCGTGCGCCCTCACGATGAACTCCACGATGCTCAATCCCAGGCCGCAGCCGCCTGTCTCGCGCGCGAGCCGCCGGTCCACCTGGTAGAACCTGCGGAAGATCCGCTTCTGATCGCGGGGCGCGATTCCGATGCCGTTATCTTTCACGGCGAATACCACATTGCCCGCTTCGCGATACGCTGCCAGCCGGATGCGCCTGTCGGATGGCGTGTACTTGTGCGCATTGTCCAACAGGTTCAGGAGCGCCGTAACGAGCGCGTCCTGGTCTCCGCGCAAGACCGGCAGGTCCACGGCAATGTCGATTTCCAGATGGCACCCCGGCGGCTGCAGCCGTTCGCGCATGGCATGCACGCTGGCCCGGACGACATCCTCGGGTCTGGTCTCGCCGAATTCGAAACTCTGGCGATGGCGCTCGATGCGCGAGAACGTCAGGAAGTTCTCGATCAGGCGGCTGAGGCGTAAGTTCTCGCCGGCGATCAGTTCCAGGTAATCGCGCGCTTTCTTCGCCTCGAGCTCTTCGTCCTCCAGCAGCGCATCCACCAGCAGCCGCATGGAAGCGAGCGGAGTCTTCAGTTCATGCGAGACTGCGGCCACCATGTCGGTCTTAAGGCGCGCCAGGCGCCACTGCCGGCGGAACGCCTGGACCACGATCAAGCCGGCCACCGCCATGGCCGCAACCGCGAGGAAGCCCACCCAGAGGTAGGCAGCCCTGCGGCGGCGGGCGGCCTCATCGAGAACCCCGGCGTCGAGAGGCGAAAACGAGAGCTGCCAGCCAGGCAGCATCGGGCCGGCCGCGATCGCCTCTTCCGCACTCGGCCCGCCGGGTTGGATCGCGACGAATTTCACGCTCTTCGCGGTCCCGTCGTCGAGGAGGCCGGATATCGCCCGGAGCACGGTCTCGGTACGGTACAAAGCGATGGCGCGCCCGTTGCCCACGGCCAGTTTCCAAAGACCGGGCTCGCGGGCCGGTTCGAACGCTGGTCCTGCCGCGCGGGGAGGTTCCGCTTCCAGGAACTGCGCGGCCAGGCTCTCCGCATCATGCGTTGGAAGAACCGCCTGGGCGGGCGCCGCGGCGCGCAATTCGTCCATCAAAAACAGGCGTTGCGCGGACGGGATTGGCGCGCCCCCGTAATCGTTTAACAGCGCAGCCAGGCGGCGTATCGTCGGGAGATACCGCGCGTCGGAGGGCTTCATCAGGCGCAGCGCGAGCAGTTGTTCATCGGCGGCAATGAGACGCCTCTGAAGATCCAGTCCGCGAGCTGCGGTTCCGGCCGCAAACCGCTGCTGGATCATCCGGATCGCGGTCTCTGCCCGCCCGCTTCGAAGCAGGCAGCGGATCTGCGCCTGTGCGGCGCGAGCGGCAGCCGACGGATCGGTCTCCGAGTCCACGATCCGGCCCCAGGCGCTGGCGGCTTCCAGCGGCCGCCCGGGTTCGAGCGCCTGCGCGGCCCGCCAGTCCGGATTCTCGGCCCGAGGATCTCCCGTTGGGGCAGGCGGAACCGCAACCGGATACGTGACGACGCCGTGGTTGTCCAGGAGAACCAGGGAATCGCACAAGCCGGATGACACGATCCGCGCGAACTCCGCAGCGGTTCCAGCTCCGGAGTCCTCCGCGATGGCGGCAGCGCGGCTCTTCCAGTAGGAATCAATGCGGTCCCGAAGGAGCCGCAATTGCGCCCGATACGCCTCCGTCATGCTGCGCCGCGCCGACTCGGCCTGGCTCCGCGCGGCCTGATTCATGAACCAGAGCACGCAAGCCGTGGGCGCCAGAACTGCAAACACAAGGCAAAGCAGCAGGAGCCAAGTGGCCCTGTCCGGTCGCCCGCCTCGTTTGGTTCCAAGTCTCACGGTCCGTTTTCGCTAGGGAAGCCGTATCTTTGACGTGACGCTGTCAAGGAACGCCTGACACTGCGTGACATATGCTGCCGGGACAGTGCCATAGAAGAAGATCTGGGTTTTTTCGGAGCGGACGAAGGTGAGATATTCGATCATCTTCACTCCATTCGCGTCGAACTCGGCCACGGCGCTCAGAGCCTGCCGTCCCCCGGGAAGCCATGGCTTCACGGTTTCAGGGCGTACCCGGTACCCGGCGAGTCCCCAGATCGTGCGCTCTTTGACCCTGTAATCGAGGTCGCCTTCCAGGAGACGGGGAATGTCCGCGGCAGCCTCGCTATCCGGCATCAGCCAGACGTTAGCGACCAGGTATGGGTTCCGATTCCACAGATAGACCATCTCTCCTCCGCGGGAGTAGAGGCCGTCGCCTGTCACCGTCCATCCTGGCGGCAGCGTGATTTCCATGCCAGTCAGCGTATGGCGGTAGACGCCGCCCTCCAGCGTGCCTTGCGTGAGGCTCGGAGGGCCTGCGGCTTGAGCGGCGCGAAAGATGCCTTCACCTATTCCTTGCGCCGTCACCGAGGCCATCACCTCCTTCTGGTCCCTGTAATCCGTCACCAGGGTCCTCAATTCCTGGGAGGCGGCGGCCAGATCGCCCTTTTGCCTCAGAGCGCCGACGATCTGAAACTGCGCTTGAGCGGCCAGCCCACGCTGACTTCCAGCCGAGGCGATGACCTGACGATAGATCCGAACGGCAGCGTCGACATCGCCGGCGGTCTGTTGAGTATAGATTCCTTTCTGCAACAACTGGGCGGCCGTTTGGGCAAATCCCGAGGCCGCCAGGAGCGATAGAGCAAGCGCGGCTGTCGCGATGAACCTGCTAATCACGAGCGAGTTCTCCTCTCCCGGCGGCCCGCGCCTTCCGCACAAACCGCTGGTGGCCGGCGGGGTCGGGGAGCGCCGCGGGAGACAGGAACTTCACGGAGACGATCCGCTTCACGCGCCCGTCCGCGCCACGGGCCTCGCGGGCAAACGCTTCTCGGGCCCCCGAAGATTGGTCGAGCGCGCCGGTGAAGATTTCCTTCACGCGCGCCCCATGATCGGACTGCATCGTTCCACCTCGGGTCGCTGAGATTCTACCACTTTCCAGTCCGGCCAGCGCTCTACCGAGCCTCGCAGAACAGGGCCACACGCCGTTGTGGGGCGGCGCGCCACCCTGGATGCCGCCCTGCGCAGCGGCGGTTGGCAACCGCCGCTGTCACCGTGTCCTGCTAGCTTCAGTAGGCACAACGCCCCGGAAGCTCATGATTTACCCCGATCTGCCGTGTTAGCTCTGGACGTGACGCGCTACTGCTGGTCGAGGGTGAAGCTGAACGGCACCGTGTAAAATCCACACTCGGTGTTCGTTGATTTGCCGTGGCCGCTTGTCTCCTCAACCAACATCGCGACGTTTGTCGGAGCGCCAGTGATCCCGGACGGCGTCGCTGGCTCGACGACCCACTCCGTTTTCGACGTGCGCTGCACCTGCGCGTAGGAAGCCTTCGCCGCGTCGCCGGGAAAGGTCGAACCCGCTGTCCGGTGGTAACTCAGAACCCAGTCGGTCTCCGGCGTATTCGAAAGAAAGTACCAGATGTCGAACTGGACGTAATAGGTCGTGCCGACGGCCATGTTTTGAAATGCCATTGTGGACGTGCCTGGCGTGTCCGTCGCCTGCCAGGTCGAGATATAGTTGGTGTCCACCGGTGGATTGGAGGGTGAAAGGGTTGGGACCGCGCAATAAGGATTCGCCTCGCCCGTCGGAGGCGCGATGTAGTTGATCGGCAGCAGACCGAGCCGGCGAGGGGTTGAAGTCTTCGTGCAGTGGAAGTTAATAATCAAATCGCCGTTGGTGTCCAGGCTTGCGCAGACGCCGCTCTGGCCATCGAAATACGGGCCAAGCGAATCCGCTGTGACGACGGTGAGATTTCCGGACGACGTGCTGAACTGTTGGTACGCATTCACGGTGACCTTGAGCGAAATAGGCTGGGGCCTTGGCGTGGGGCTTGGCTTGCCGGCCGCGGCGGTGGTCAACGCGGTCGAGCAGGCTAGAAACATAAGCAGCGCGAAGTTGGGCATGTACATTCCCCTCCGCGAGAAGGCGGTGGCTGCGATTGGGAAACTGTTCATGGTAAAGCTCCTTTCCCGGCGGCCTTCCATGAGGCACCGGCTGAGAACAGAGTACAAGCCCGATGTTACCGAATTGTTACCTGAACGTCCTTTTCTTGCGCTCCGCTAGGGCCGACGGTCTCCGGGGGCGGTGTCTCTTGGTCCAAGCCGGAATCACCGCCGACGGCGCTGCGGGAAGGGGGGAGTTTGGACTCCGGATGGACTCCGGAGGCGTGGTTCTGTGGTGGCTGAGAAGGAGTGAGCGTACTCCTAAATGATTTGTTTTGTGTTTGGTAGAAGTGGCAGCCAAGGACGGAACCGAACCGCCGCCAGCCTTCTCAGGGCAGCGATCCACGATCACTCCCGTGAAGCCCCGTCACGCCAGGAGCCCGCCACTCGGTCGCATAACGCCCTATGCCCCTGCGCGCGTCGTGCTGGCCCCAAGGGGCGGCACGCGACTGAACTGGCATCCGCCCCGCTATGCGCGCGCGAGCGCGCCGTAGTGAGTCACCGCCAATTTCACTCAACAACTCCTTTCCTTTCATCACCAACCCCCGCCGAATTTCAGAGTCAAGCCCCCCCTCATGCCATCCTTGAATCGGAGGGTAATAATCCCATGTCTGATACCGTTTCCCCGGAACAACTCGCCGCCAATCGCGCCAACGCATCCCGGTCCACAGGCCCCCGCACCCCGGAAGGCAAGCACCGCTCCGCCCAGAATGCCCGCAAACACGGCTTCACCGCTTCCAGCTTCGCCGTCGGGGTGCCCTCTGGGCCCCTCGAAGACCTCCAGGAAGTCGCCCATCTCAGAGACGATCTCATCTCCGTCTACCGGCCCGTCAACTCCCAGGAACTCTTCGCCCTCGAACGCGTCGCCCTCGCCCAGCAGGCCATCCTCCGCGCCGCCCGCCTCGAATCCGGCTTCTTCACCACCTGCCTCAACGAGTCCTTCGACACCAACGGAGAATCTACCCTCCCCACGAACTCGGAACTCGCCGTAGATATCGAAATCACCCGCGCCCAGAACCGCAACTACGTGCTGGGCAATGGCTTCCATCGCCTCGTCCGCCAGTCCAACAGATTTGCCCTGCTGCTACGCTATCAGGCCCAGGCCGAGCGCCAGTACCGCCGCGCCATCGAGGAATTCGAGCGCCTCAAAGCCCTGCGGGAAGAATTGCGAAACGAAGCCAATCCCGCCGAAACCGAAACAAATGAAACCACTTGCACGCCTTGCGAAACGAACCCAATTCCCCCCGGCGATCCCGCGCCCGCTCCGCCCGCCCCGGCCCCCGGCCCACAGCCTCCGACTCCCGGCCCCCGACTCCCGACTCCCGGCCCCCGGCCCACAACCCCCGACTCCCGGCCCCTGCCGGCCCCCGGCCCCCAGCCCCTGGCCCCCGACTCCCGGCCCCCGACTCCCGATCCCCGGCCCCCGGCCCTTGCCGGTCCCCCCAGTGAGGCTTGTTATACTGACATTTCCATGCTCAGAGTTCGTTTTGCGCCTTCTCCCACGGGCTTTTTGCACATTGGGAGCGCGCGAACCTTCATCTTTAACTGGCTCTACGCCCGCCACCACGGCGGTGTCATGATCCTGCGCATCGACGACACCGACGTGGAGCGCAACACCGAGGCCTCGCTCACCTCCATCTTCGAGGGCCTGCGATGGCTCGACCTCGGCTGGGATGAAGAGTACAAGCAATCCGAGCGCCTGGCGCTGCACCGGGAGATGGCCGAAGCCATCTTTCACAAGGGTTTCGCTTACCGCGATTTCACCCCCGCGCAATCCGGCGAGACCGATAGATCCGGCGCCGAAGGCGCCTGGCTCTGCAACTCGGGAATGCGCGATCTCCCGGCGCGCGAGAGCGGCCGCCGCGCCTCTTCCGGAGAGCCTTTCGCCCTGCGCTTCCGCGTGCCCCGCGATGCCGGGCGCCAGGTTCGCTTCGCCGACGCCGTCTACGGCCCGCAATCCAAGTCCACCGCCGATATCGAAGACTTCGCCCTGCTGCGCAGCGACGGCATGCCCACCTATCACCTGGCCACATGTGCCGACGACGCCGCTCTTCGCATCAGCCACGTCATCCGCGGGCAGGACCATCTCACCAACACCTTCAAGCACGTCCTGATCTTCGAGGCCGCGGGGGTTGCCGCGCCGCAGTTCGCGCACCTCCCGTTGCTGGTCGCGCCCGATGGCACCAAGCTCTCCAAGCGCCGCCACGGACCGGTCGTCAGCGTCACCACCTATCGCGACGCCGGCTTCCTGCCCCACGCTTTCGTCAACTTTCTCTGCCTGCTGGGCTGGTCGCCCAAGGACGACCGCCAGCAAATGAGCCGCCAGGAAATCGTCGATGCGTTTTCGCTCGAAGGCATCAATCGCCCCAACGCCGTAGTCAACTTCACAGAGGACGACCCTTTCGATCCCAAGGCGGTGTGGTTGAACGCCGAGCACATCCGGGCGCTGCCGGTGGAAGACCTGGCCGAGCGGCTGTTGCCCATCGTGCGCGCCGCCGGCTTTCCGGTGGACCGCCCCAGGATGCTGGCCATCACCCCGCTGGTCCGCGAGCGCATGAAGCTGCTGCGCGATGTCCTCACCGTGGCCGATTTCTTCTTCGCCGAAGATCTGCCGCCGTACGAGACTTCCGAGCTGATCCCCAAGAAAGGAGATCCGGCCCTGGCCCTGGCCGTCTTAGAGCACGCCGCCCAGACGCTGGCGGCCGCTGAATTCTCGCATGACGGCCTCGAGGCGGCGCTGCGTTCCGCCGCCCAAACCTTGGGGATCAAGGCTGGCCAACTGTTCGAGCCTGTCCGCGTGGCCGTGTGCGGTCGCAAGACCGCGCCGCCCCTGTTTCGAACGCTCGAGGTGCTTGGCCGCGGTACCTGCCTCCGGCGCGTTGACCAGGCCATTGCCAAACTGAAGGACTTATGAATCCGACAACCGGTCCTACTAATTTCGTACGCGACATCATCCTCGAAGACTTGAAAACCAACAAGTATGCCGGACGCGTGCACACGCGCTTTCCGCCCGAGCCCAACGGCTACCTGCACATCGGCCACGCCAAATCCATCTGCCTCAACTTTGGTCTCGCGGCCGAGTTCGGCGGCAAGACCAACCTGCGGTTCGACGACACCAACCCTTGCAAGGAAGAGACCGAGTATGTCGATTCCATCATCGACAACGTCCACTGGCTCGGTTTCGATTGGGAGGACCGGTGCTTCTACGCCTCCGACTACTTCGACCAGTTGTATGAGTGGGCCGTCCAGCTTATCAAAGCCGGCAAGGCCTACGTCTGCGATCTCAGCGCCGAAGAAGTCCGCAAGAGTCGCGGTTCCCTCACCGAGCCTGGGAAGGTGAGCCCTTACCGCAACCGTTCGGTGGAAGAGAATCTCGACTTGTTCGAACGCATGCGCGCCGGCGAGTTTCCGGACGGCGCCCGAACCTTGCGCGCCAAAATCGATATGGCGTCGGCCAACCTCAATCTCCGCGACCCGGTCATGTACCGTATCCTGCATGCCGAGCACCACCGGACCGGCGACAAGTGGTGCATCTACCCGATGTACGATTATGCCCACGGGCAGTCCGATTCCATCGAGCGCGTCACGCATTCCATCTGCACGCTGGAATTCGAGGACCACCGGCCGCTCTACGATTGGTATGT
>Ga0187877_1001699_pt1 | contig 21726 bp, 22 predicted proteins | sample June2016WEW_17_1_3_FD_132430 | JGI IMG/M metagenome (GOLD analysis project Ga0187877, IMG submission 132430) | Peatland microbial communities from SPRUCE experiment site at the Marcell Experimental Forest, Minnesota, USA - June2016WEW_17_100 | ecosystem: Environmental > Terrestrial > Soil >... | reverse complement strand
GGAATTGCTTCCTCCCCACATCCACCTAGGGTACTGCCGATGGGATGGCAGGTCTTGTCATGGTAGGACTATGCAAGACAGTCACAAAAACAGCCTCGTGTCGCACCGAAGCGCTTAGTTCAAGATTCATTTCCGATAGTTATCTCCGAGCCGATCCTTTTCCAACCAGATCGAACCAACGGTCCCAGATTCGAGACGTGGAAGCATTTCAATTTCCGAACGGAGGATTCGGAGGCGATATTCTTAATGCTCTCGATAAAGGTACATGCCTGTAATGGATCCAGTCAGTTCGGAATGGTTTACCTGATGAAAGGCTGGCAATACCCGGTCAAGGCCCGGCCTGATAGCTGAAGGTCGCCACCAACGAATTCGGCTTAAAAACGACCAGCGAGACAACATAGTTCCCGCAGCCGCCTGTATAGGACCATGAGTTGACGGCCTGGGTACCTTGGGTGTGGAAGACCAGACTCATGGTGGAGGACTTTTCCAGTCTATCTCCAGCTGCGTCAGCTATTTCCCAGACATAGAGAATTGGACCAGGACCATTGGTTGTAATTGTTCCGTTGAAGTTGTTTGTGTTCGGCCCGCTGCAGGGGCCGATCAATCGGGCTGTATCGGCTGACACGGTGGCCCCGATGGCGAAACCTCCGGTCGGTCGCACAATTTTAACCTGACTCAGGTCCCCACGGGTTTTGGTGAGCGAACTGCCGATCCAGCAATAAGTTCCAGAGATGGATGGAAGCTCAATCCGCCACCAGCTGTGGTCGCTGATGGAGGCGTCTATCGGGACCCATTGACCGGGCGGTAGAGCGCCTACCGGAAGATAGTCTTCTCCGGGACCGAAACGACAATTCACCGTATGGGAGACAGCTTCAACCATGGGAGGGGAGGGTGTGAAGGAAGCTATTTCGGTGGGGGGCAGGGTCGCGGTCGGAGTGAATGCCGGAGTTGAAGTCCAAAGCGGGGTTGGAGACAGGGTAGGAAGACTCGTGGGGGTGGTCGTAGGGGCAATTGTAAGTGCAGGGACAGAAAGATCACAAGCCATTACCAGAAGCGGTAAGAGAACTAGAAGTGATATTCTTTTCATTATGAAACCTATCGATTCCTAATTAGAATAGAATATGAAGCAGATTCTACAGTATTTTCATTAGATTTTATTGAGACTCGGACCTCGGATCTTGCCGAAACAAGCCAAATATTATCATGTCTGAGCTCGGGTGAAAAGACGCTGAGCCTTTTGTGGGCGATTAACAACCTCCAACCAACAAGGCCTATACACCGACTGATCTTGCATAATAATATAAACTTATATCCGTCGATTCTGACGAAGCTCTCAACTAAAGGACGATTTCTTTGGAGCCGTCTTTTAGAGCCGTGAATAGGTTTATCGAGATTTGCCAGCTGATCACATTTAATTCCAGATGGTGTTAGGGATTTATCATTCGGTTGGGATGGAACACAATGGTTGGCTTCAGACGGACTCTATCGCTTCTTGCCATAAATAACCGACTCGATTAATATGGATATGATCATCTTATATATTCACTCGCCTATTTCTGGCTGGGATCGGCGCTCAATCAGAGTTCGTAGGTTACCTTTCTTAAAACGCTAAAATCTTCCGATTGACAGCCCCCCTTTCTATGCCGAATAATTATTGATAATCTACGTTTACCATAATTGTCCCCCCATGTGATGGTTGCCACGCCAGCATCACTGCAACGGCCAATTACGACATCCGCCCAAACAATGAAATCGATTGTAGTTGGTGACCGTCAAAGCAACCTAACGCCAAGTGAATCTCGGTTTGAGCAGCTTCAACAAATACCACTAGCTTTTGGCTGAACGCGGCACACGATCTTTCTCTTTGACCGCCTTCCAGAAAGTCCTGTGTGGAATTCCCTTGCCTGCCTGGATGCTCTCTCTTGATTTGGTGAGCAGAGCTTGAAAGCGTGGAGATCTGGAAAACAATAAACGCTCCAGATCGTCATCGTCGATCGGGGCAAGTAGGATGGCGACCGCCTTACCGTTGCGAGTGATCACAACAGGACCGGTGGTTTCTGCCTCCTGCAGATAAGCGCTTAGTTTCGCCTTTACATCGGCCAGCGATGCGACTCTCATGATTAAAACTCCTCTCCGGCGATAAACAACCTGCTACCATCTTTGACGCCGATCGCTAATACCCAGACAGTTCTTTCATCCTCGACAATTTCGTAAAACACCCGAAATTGATTGGGTGGACCGAATCTCAGCTCCCAGGTAGAGCCGAAGGGCCCAGGCAATTCTTCGAGCGGCTTCCTGTTATGCGTCTGCCGGTTGGGTCTGTGCGACAATTGCTCGTCGATGGTCTTCTCGATCAAGCGGTGGTGCTTCCGCTCGATTGCGTCGATGTGATCAGCCACTTCCGGCGAGTAAATGATCGCAAATGCTGACTGGCGTGTCATTGACTATAATTATAGTCATTTATTGGCGGGTGTCAACCCGGGAACATGCCTCTACACGCTTTGATTTCCTTGCCTCGCGAGCCACCTTGGGAAGTCGGTGGGTTTCGGACATACGTTTGCCTCAGGTATCAATGTTGATGAAGGCAGTTCTTGGTGCTATCCAATCGGCTGCTCGCCGGCCGGCATTTCCTTTAGAGCCTTGCCTGCGGCTACCAGCAGGTCGCTGGGCTGCCGGTAATAGGCATCATGCACGACGGCGCCCAGACTGATTTTCAGGGAATAGGCCTCCCCCCCAATCAAGTACGGCTGAGATAATTTTTCATGCAGCCGTGAGAGGATGATCTGAATATCCTCCGGACCGTTTAGGTCCTCATGAAGGGTGGCGAATTTCCATCCAGAGATCCTGGCGACCGCATCGGTGGGGCGCACGTAACCCTTCAGGCGCGAGGCGATCTCGCGCAGGATGTCCAGCAACCGGTCCGGAGTGATCTTCTCCTGCTCATGGGAGTCCAGTTGCAGCTCCAGGACGATCACGGCAAAATGGAACTGCGGCCGCCGCTTGGCGCGCTCGAAGGCGAGTTCCAGCCTGGTCAGGAAGAATTCCTCATTGAATAATTCCGTAGCCGGATCTCGGAAGAGGGGGAGCTTCGGTTTGAAATCCAGGCCTCCTACGCGCGCCACTAAACTTTTCAACTGGTCCACATCCACCGGTTTGAGCAGGACCAGGTCTGCCAGGTCGGTGATCGGCTCTGCCAGCCTTGGATAGGCGGTGACGACCACCACGCGGGTTTTGTCAAAGCGCGGGTTCGATCGGATCTGGTAAAGGATGTCCTCGCCGCTGATCTCCAGGCCGAGGCGGATATCCAGCAGGATGAGGTCCGGCGTGCTGAGGGCCAGCCTGGCGAGCGCCTCTTTTGCCGAAAGGATGATCTCGCATTCGAAGCCCACCAGATTCAGAACGGTTTTGAAGAATCCGGCGACATCCTTATCGTCTTCAATAATTAATACTTGTGGTTGAACTGCTGTCATTCCGCCGCTTTCCGTTCCGATGATTAGATTGAACCATTTCCTCTAAATAAAAACAGCCCCCTGTTATCCTGGACCAACCTGGGAGAGCCGGGCCTTGACCAGTTCTTCGTCCCGCTCGGCTGCTCTCGGCACGGGCTTTTGAACACGATAGCCCATCTGGTCCAGCACTTGTTTGATCCATTTTGGATGATACGAGATGTCAAACTCTTTCTGGATCAATTCGCACACCCGCACCATCGTCCACCGATCGGTCGGATATCCGGCCGCCAAAGCGCCTCGATCCAGAAATCGTTTCAAGCGCTCTTTCTGATCGGCGCTCAGTTTCGACTTCCTCCCGCTACCGGTCCTGCGCCGCAGGCGCCGTAGACCACCCGCTTCCAGCGCCTTTGCCCAGGCACCCACGGCCGTACGGCTTACGCCCAGCTGTCGAGCGATTTCCGCTTTTTTTAATTTGCCTGCCCTCAGCAACCGCCCGCCTTCCATGCGCCGTTCTTCCAGTTGTTCACGTGTTCGCATTTCAGAAGCGATGATCACCATGTCGCACCATCAATTGTGATTTAACTTTTACTTACATGAATGGCTCAAATGTACAAACTTTATTGGTCGATTTGTAGAGACGAACTGCTTTGACTCATAGACGTTTGTACTTTTTTGGATTGTATGCTTGCACAATCATTGCTTATCGTGTATTCTATGAAGGACGATTGAGAAAATCCATAAAGGGTAAGAACGATGTCCAACATAATTCGAGTGGCTATCCTTGAAAATCATCAGGGGATCATCGACGGCTATCAGTTCCGGTTAGGGGCCTCATCCGATATCCAGATCGTGGCAACCGCCACTTATGGGGAAACCCTGGAACCCATGCTTGCCCAATTCCCGGCGGACGTCCTGCTTCTCGATGTGCATGTGCCGACCAGCCCCGACAACCTCAACCCCTACCCGATTCTGTACCTGATCCCGAGGCTTCTCGAGACCTATCCCAACCTGGTGATCCTGGTGATCTCTATGCACAATCAACGCAAGCTCATCGAGGCGGTCATGGCAGCCGGCGCCAGCGGCTACGTGCTCAAAGACGATCAGGCCACGATCCGGGACCTGGCCTCGGTGATCCGCTCCGTGGCCAGCGGCGGGATCCATCTCAGCCAGTCTGCCTACCAGCAGCTAACCAAGGGTCTGGATAATTATGGAGACCAGACGTTGACTCCCCGGCAAATGGAAGTCCTGTCGCTGTGTGCCGCTTATCCGGATGCCAGCACCGCTGAATTGGCATCCAAGCTCTTTATAGCGAATTCTACGGTGCGTAACCTGCTTTCTGAGGCCTACCTCAAACTCAATGTACGCACTCGCAGTGCAGCGATTGCCAAAGCTCATCAAGTGGGATTGCTGCCTCCCGATATGCCAGCGTCCAGCCTCACGGAGCTGGGTGGCAGCGAGACTTGAGCCATTCCAAGAGCGCTGAACATTTTCTTAACCGGGTTGATGACCTCGTCGAGCAGACTGTCCAACTCCTCGCGCTTGACTAATGGAATGCTGTCCAGGATCGTTCGAGATTGTTGATAGCGCCTCACCAATTGGTCGACACCATAGCTGATCGCCCCGCAGCGGATCAATATGGTCTGCGCTTCAGCCAGCTTTTCAGGATCAGACGCCTCTTTACGAAGTTCCAGGAAGCGTTGCCGATCGGGGTGATCGACGACCTGTGCAAATAAAAGCGGCAGAGAAGAACGACCGGAGGTCCAGTCCGGATTGGCAGGGACTTCCAGGGCGTCATTTAAATCATCGTGGATCTGGATCATCTCGCCGTAAAGTCGCCCCAATTCATTCAATCGTCCGGCAATTTCCGCCGGTCCCCTGCCCAGGAGCGCACCGATCTCTAAGGCTGCGCCAAAGAAGGGGGAACTCTTGGTTTTCACGACACGCCAAAAAGCGGCTTCATCGGCTGGACATTGGACGTCCCAGGACTGGCCCAGGGTCGTCGTAAGAGTCATCCGGTTCATACTGCGAAGGGCCAGCATTTTTGCACTTGGCTCAGCCTCACTGCATGCGATCGCTTCCAAGCCAGCAGCCTGAAAGGCGCAGGCCATGTTCGCTGCGGCAGGCATGCTGATCCGGTGATACTCCCCGCGCGGGTCTGCATCCAGCATGTCGTCCACCAGGATAATGCTGGTGTGACAACAGGCGACGGCGACCGCTGCCGGGATAGCCTGGTCGGAGGTTCCTCCCACCGCCTGGCAGGACCGCACCGGTAGCATCCAATGGCGTGGCTTCATCGACCCAATCCGTTTGAATAGCGCCTGCACTTCTCCCCAAGTATCCACACAGGGTATGCCCGAGAAATAGTCCACGATCTTTTCATAGATATCCATACTCGACTCCTCGTGAACTGGCCGAGGACGCCCCCGGCCAGTTCACGAACTCCGCCTCAGGGATTTAATTGGCGCTAGCCGATTGATCGACTTTCCACATGGCCCACGATAAGGGACCTTCAATGTTCAATATCTGGGTGAGACTGGCCTTAGTCAGGTTCGCCAGAGAACGTTGATAAGCCTCGGATGTCTCCACTGTAGACGACAGCCATTCATGAAAGTCCTGCATATTCAACATGGGTGAGAATCTCCTTTCTTCTAGAGTCGAAACAAAAGGTATGCATACTAAATAAACATCGATCTTGCTCGTCCTATTACGCTATAATGGCATCACCTCCTTCGCGAGTTGTGGCTGGAACCTTCTTTATTTGACAGAGATACTGCTGTGAGAAGAACCGTTTTCCAATCCTGGCGTCCGAGCGAAATTCTGCTTTCCCTGGCTGTCCTTGCTCTGATCCTGGCATATACCTACGCTTTCCTATTCAAGGCTCCTTATTCCGGTTTTCAGTTCAACCCATCCAATGGGCAAGTTTTTCAAATCTTTGTAAAAGCCAATCCCGGGGCTGCTCTCCAAGCGGGGGATGTCCTGGAACAGATCGGTCCGGTCAGCTGGATGAGTTATTATGCTAATTCATGGCAGGCGTTATTCGAGAATGTACAGCCCGGAGAAATCGTCGATATTGTCGTCCTGCGAAATGGCTTGCCACTTACGGTTCCCTGGGTCTTTCCAGGATTCAATCAGCAGGAGTTCGCTTCCCGGTTTGTCAACGTCTGGTGGCTTGCATATTTTTTCTGGTTCTTCGGCCTGGCTGCCCAGCTTTTTATTCGCCCGAAGGATGCTCGCTGGCGGTTATTGATCGCGGCCAACTACCTGACCGGTTTCTGGCTGATCGTCGGCTGCCTGTCGAGCTCCCAGATCTGGGGAAGCTCCGTTTTGCTCCACGCGGTGACCTGGCTTGGTCTTCCGGTGTACCTGAACCTGCACTGGATCTTTCCGAAGCCATTGCGGCGAATGCCACCCCTGGTTTGGGGCTTCCTCTATTTTATCAGCAGCGTATTGGCAGTCTGCCAGTTAGTGCAATTGATACCGGGTGCCTTCTATTTACTCGGTTTTCTCCTGATGCTGGCGGGGAGCATCACCTTGTTGGTCGTCCACTTCGCCAGGCAGCCTGCTCAGCGTCGCGAAGTTGGCCTGCTGGCCATTGCTATCCTGGCTGCCATCGCTCCTTCGATTAGCCTGGGGGTCATCAAGCTCTTCGGTAGTGTTCCTCCGTCGAGTACCCTGGTTTTACTTGCCCTGCCGATCATGCCGGGCGCTTATTTCTACGCCATCTACCGCCGGCAGCTGGGAGGATTGGAACTGCGTGCCAACCGCATCATTGCCTTATTCATTTACGGGGTATTGCTTTTAACTATTTTGATCCCGCTTGGATTCGCGATCGACAGGTTAAACGATCCCGAGGCGGCCATCACGGCCGGGCTACTGGCTACCCTGCTGATCGCATTAATCACCGCGATCTACTACCCCTCTTTCCAACGCTGGGTTGAGCGCCGAATCCTGGGAATGCTACTACCACCGGCCCAAGTCTTGGAGCTCTATACCGCGCACATCCTCACCAGCCTGGACACCGAGCAGCTCAAGCGTGTCATCTGCGAGGAAGTGCTGCCCAGCATGCTCATTCGCGAATCCGCACTGATCCGCCTCGAGGATGCCCAGAACCCTATGCCGGTCTATCGATTGGGGGTGACCGATATGCAGCTTCCTCGACCCTCCGAAATTCCGGTCTTGCTCGCAGAGAGCGGCCGGGTTCGCCAGCCATATTTGGAGGGAACGGATCCTCTGCCATGCCCATGGGCACGCTTGGTCCTTCGGCTCACTTTGGAAGGCAAGACGATCGGCCTGTGCCTCTTCGGTCGGCGCGATCCAGATGATTTCTATGCTCCGACCGAAATCCCGATCTTACAGGCCTTAATGGACCAGACCGCCCTGGCACTGATGAACATCGAACAGGCCGAGGACCTGCTCGCCCTCTATAAATCAGACATTGAAAGGCAGGAGGTCGAACGGAACCGACTGGCACTTGAGTTGCACGATGACGTTTTGGGTCAGATGGCTCTTTTGGCAATGAATATGGGAGACACCGGCTCATCGCCTCAGTTCGACCAGGCTTATCAATCCGCGACCGACCGCATCCGCCAGATCGTCAACGGTCTGCGCCCCGCGATGTTGAACTATGGGCTGCGGCCAGCCCTGGATGAATTGGCAGATGAAACGCTCACGCTTGGGACCGGAACGGTCATCCATCTGGAAGTGCCTCCCACCGAAGTGCGTTACCCTGCGATGATCGAGCTTCATCTCTTTCGCATCGTCCAACAGGCATGTCAGAATGCGCTGCAACATGCCGAAGCCAAAACCATCCGCATCCTCGGAAGCCTGGAGCTGGAGCAAGTTAATCTGACTGTCGAGGACGACGGTAAAGGCTTTACCACGGGGGATCAGCTCGACCTGGCAGCCCTGCTGGCCAATAAACACTTTGGCCTGGCAGGGATGCACGAACGGGCCGCACTGATCGGAGCCAGGATGACCATCGTCTCGGCTCCCGCACATGGCACACGCGTGCAGGTGACCTGGTCGCCTTCCGCTCCCGTATCTGATCCCTCTCACGCAACCAGTGAATCTTCAATCTCGTAGCGAAGGTACCCCTTCGCCCATTTTCACAAAGATGAGAACTATTCAATTATTAAAGTGCTAATTCCGCGCCTCTATTTGACGATCGGCTTCGTCAGCCTCCTTTGAAATTTCATATTCATGAAATTCTTGACCACCGTCGGGTCAAAGTGCTTACCCGCTTGCTCCTGGATATATAAGCGCGCCTGGGTTTCGGACCAGGCCTCCCGGTAAGGGCGCGGAGAGGTGAGTGCATCCCAGACGTCGACCACGGCAAAGATGCGGGCGGCCAGCGGGATCAGCTCGCCTTTCAGGCCGCGTGGGTAGCCCGTGCCATCCCATTTTTCGTGGTGACAGTAGGGAATGTCCATCGCCGGATAGAGGTAGATGATGGAGGCGAGCAGATCGTAGGCGTTCTGCGGGTGCATGTGCATGATCACCCACTCCTCCTCAGTCAATTTGCCGGGCTTCCTGAGGATCTGCTCCGAAATGCCCATCTTGCCGATGTCATGCAGGAGCGCCCCCCGCTTGATATGCATGAGATTCTCTCCGCGGATGCCATGCGCCTTAGCCAGCTCGACGGTCATCTCGGTCACCTGGGAGGTGTGGCCCACGGGCTCCCCCTCACGCAGGTCCAGGGCGCGTCCGAAGCCTTCGATGGTGGCATCATAGGCCAGGGTGAGTTCGATCAAGGAGCGCTGCAGGGTCTGGGTCAGGGAAGAGCCCTCTTCATCCGACACTGGAGACCTCCTTCAGGAAGACCTCGACGATATGCGGATCGAAGTGTTTCCCCGCTTGCTCCTGGAGGTACGGTCGGGCTTTTTCCTCCGGCCAGGCCTTCCGGTACGGCCGGTCGGAGCAGAGTGCGTCCCAGACATCCACCACGGCGAAGATGCGTGCCGCCAGCGGGATGTTCTCACCCTTCAACCCACGCGGGTAACCTGTCCCGTCCCACTTCTCATGGTGGCAGTAGGGAATGTCGATGGCCGGACGCAGGTAAATGATGGGGGCAAGCATGTCGTAGGCAAACTGCGGATGTTTGCGCATGATCACCCATTCCTCGTCGGTCAATGGTCCGGGTTTGCGCAGGATGTCGTCCGGGACGCCCATCTTGCCGATATCGTGCAGCAGGGTGCCCCGCCGGATGTGGACCAGCTCCTCGCCCGCGAAGCCCATGCTGTTTGCCAGCCTCAGGGTCAGCTCGGTCACCCGCTGGGTGTGACCTTCGGTCTCTTTATCGCGCAGGTCCATGGCCCGCGACCAGCCTTCGATGGTCTCGTCATAGGCCAGCATCAGTTCGGAGTTGGAACCCTGCAGGTTCTCAAAGAGCTGGGCGCCGTCGATGGCGATCGCCGCCTGACCCGCCAGCATATCCAGGAAAGTGCGCTGTTCCTGGAGCAGCTCGAGAGGTTCGCGCTGGAAGATCTCCAGCACCCCTTTCACCTGACCTTTGGCGATCAGGGGTACCCCAACATACGTATAAAACCCCTCCCGGAGGAATTCCGCCGATCTCTTCAGTCCCCCGGTGTTCCTGGCCAGATCTTGAATGATGACAACCTTCCGTTCACGGGCTGCACGCCCAGCGTATCCATCTCCCAGGCGGAGGTCGGTATATTGCAGGGCTTGTGTATGAAAACCCTGTCCAGAAACGAACTTGAAGGTCTGGGAGGTGGCATTGAAGATCAGCACATCGGCCGCATGGACACCTAGTTGTTGGGTGACCTGATCCAGGAGGATGCCCAAGGTAAAGCCGACATCGAAGCTGCTGGAAATGGCCGAGTCGATCGCACGAAGGGAAGCCAGATTCTGCATGCGTCGCTCGGTTTGCGCGTACAAGCGGGCATGTTCCAAGGTCAGGGCAGCCTGTTTGGCGAAGACGGCCATCAAGCGTTCATCGTCCGCGTGGAAAGCGCCGGGTTCCGCACTTTGGACATCGATGGCTCCGATCACCGTCTCACCGACCTTGAGCGGGAGTGTCAGCTCCGCCCGAGCCGCTGCCCAATTGGGAAGATAAACGGGTATGGCGCGTACATCCGGTGTGTTGATCACGCTGCTGCTGCGAATAGCTTTCGGTACCTGCCCCGGACCATCCAGGGTAAGCTGTGCCTTGCTCACTTGGTCTGCGTACGGACCCGCGACGGCGATGCGCCTCAATTCGTTCGAATTTTCTTGGACAAGGAACACGCTGCAGTTGGACTGTCCAAACTCCTGGAAGACCACCTGGACAATGGTCTGAGCGAGAGTCTGAAGGACAAAAGGGGTGCTGGAAATCAAGGACTCGGAGGCACGGTACAATCGGGCGAGTTCTTCGGCCTGGCGGGCCATGGCCTCGTCCTCCCGATTGCGGGCGGTAATATCGATCACGGAGACAAGCACTTTAGAGAGGGTGTCTTCATAACCGGGTGCTGCTGACCAGCGCAGGCTGATTTTCAGCTGCTCTCCATCCTGTGTCCGGTTAACCCCCTGCCATTCAAATTCGGTCTTGCCTTCTGCGATCCAGACCAGTTCATCCTGGAAGTCTTTCCTGGCATCCCCTCCGAGCACCTCGGCCAGGTTCTTTAGGAGATCAGCTTTATTTCTGGCCCGGTACAATTTCAATGTCGCTTGATTTACATCCAAGACCCTGGCCTCCTGCTCACACTCGGCCACGACCTCGGGATGGTTTTCGAAGAATGCCTGAAAATCCGTTATCCCTTGCTGGCGCAACTTTTCCAAATGCTGCTTAACCGCTGAAAAGTCTTGTTCCCAGAGCGAGATCGGCGAGTCTTCAAAGAGTCTCCGGTAGCGCTCTTCATTACTCCGCAGTTCTTTCTCGGCCTGCTCCTGGCTAACGCGCGTGCGCAATGCCGCTATTCCGTATGCCAGATCGTCTGCCAACTCGGTAAGCAGGTTCACCTCTTCGCCATTGAAGGCATTCGGATCGGCAGCATAGATGTTCAATGCCCCAAGGGTCTCGCCATTCGAGATCAAAGGCAATGCAATGGAGGATTGATAACCCCGCTGCCTGGCAGCCGCACGCCAGGGCGCGTAAGCCGGGTCGTGTAGAATATCCTGTACGATAGAAGGCTTGCCTGTCCGGATGGCGGCACCGGTTGGGCCCCGGCCGTACTTGTTATCCGCCCAGGAAACCCGGACCGCCTTGAGGTATCCCTTATCAAAACCGCTCTGCGCCACCGGGAGGACGGTTTTGGCTTTGTCCCGGGCAGTGTAGCCGACCCATGCGAGACGGTACCCGGCCAGATCGGTGATCACCCGGCAGATCTGCTCAAGGATCTCATGCTCTTCCTGGGTACGGATGAGAATTTGGTTGCATGCCGATATCGCCCTCAATGCCCGGTTGGCTTTCTTTAAAGCCCGCTCTGTTTGGTTGCCCTCCGGGATAGGCCGAATCAACCTCTCCGCCTTGGGCGCATCTTTAGATCGCCTCACCGCGGCGTAGCGTAGGCGTGGTTCCTTCTGTTTCCGGTCTTGCTTCAAACTGATCTTATCGATACTTCTCATGACCATACAGGATTCTTTGTCATCGTATTGATCGATATTATTCATGGCCATGCAGCTTGCATTTCAACAGAACCTTTCAAGCTGTGATCATTTAAGATTGACAGAGGTTTGCATGGCCACTTCGGAAACTTAAAATTGAAGCCTGTGGCTTTCACACCTCCTTCAGTGACTCGCTGAGACTTGTTCTTTACAATTGCTCCACTCCTCAAGCATTTGTCTAGGTCCGGAGCCCTTCACTATATCCCGGCCAGCCCCCCTTGCCCGACCGCCTCCCGGCGCAGCCGGATGGCCTTTTGTAGACCATCTGGCACGTGGGCCGCCTCCCCTTCCGTAAGTTCTGGCCAGCAGCCTCCGGTATATATTGAAAGGTAGATTTCCCGAGGTTTTCAAGGTCAGCATGGTCAAAAAGATAACTGGTAATGTATGGCCCGGCTTTATGGACGAGCAAATGGATATCCTTCACCAGGATGTGTGGGTAGAATGTCTCCTCCTGGTGTAGAGCAAGTGAGTCAGCAAGCAGTCCTTCTTTGCGTGGTTTGAGCTTTAGAGGCATTCCAGTTTTCTGTCAGATCTTCCTTGAAAGGAATTTCGGAGCCGCCATTTGCCTCGACTGAGGCTATTCGGAGATATGACAAGTCTTCTCCATTTCTCGGCGTAACCATTCGTCAAGCAGATCCTTCCTGAACCGCCATGTTTTCCCCAGGCGAATCGCGGGGACATGGCCCTTTCTGGTCATTTGATAAACCTTTGCTTCACTGAGGCGGAGGTATTTGGCTACTTCGTGGACGGTCATGACAACACCCTCCAACTTCACCTCTTTTTCCTGTACATTCATTGTTCCTCCTCGAGCAAGGTTAACCCTTTGCTATCCGAGCTCAAAGAAACGAGTAGAAACATACGGATAATTAGATTACTTTCTATTAGTTACTATATCCAATCCCCCTATAAAAATATATGGGCGGGCGTTTCCCTGTAATAGACAATTGTCGTGATTCTCATTACCGTGGGTTAGGATAAGGATTTCCCCCATTTCTGGCCATGATCGTGTGGCCCGCCTCTAAAAAAATGAAGCGGAACCAGTTTTGAGGTAGGTCAATTGATATCGAGGCTTCAAGATATTTTGATAATGCAGGTTTTTTGGCAATTTGATAGAGGTTATTAGATTTGCAGGGAGTGCAATCGGATCAGGACGAGATTCTATCGGAACAAACACCATGTATGCCGATTGATCGAATGGGGATAGCCCCCTTTTCCGTGCTGGAACATCTATTGATAATATATTTGTTTATAATAGTTTTCCCCGAAATAGTTGTCACGCTAGCATAAAATCAACAGCCCGCTACGACATCCACCCGGACGATGAAATCGATTGCGGCCGGTGACAAGCAAAGCAACCCAACGCCGGGTGAACCTCCGATTGAGCAGCCCCAATCCATACCGCTAGCTTTGCCCTCGGGGCACCTATCGGAAGCGGCAGTGAATGAGGCGGCCTTATCGTTTCGACTGTCAGGTTCAGATCTCAGGCGCCAAATTTCTTCGCGTCCGAGGTGCAGCCGGTGTTGCCTCCCGCCTAAACCCGGTAGCCGTTTTTGATGTAAAATCGTCTAGACAACCCATCAGCAACCTTCTCCAGGAGTTCTATGAATATTAATCAGGATATCTTTCAATCGGCTGAAGCGCTAACTTTCGACGATGTATTGGTAATCCCCGGCTATAGTGAAATCCTTCCGGCTGAAACGAACTTGACCGCCCACCTGACCCGGGATATCCAGCTCAATATCCCGATCGTCTCGGCCGCGATGGATACCGTCAGCGAGGCACGCCTGGCAATCGCACTGGCGCGCGAGGGCGGCATCGGCATCCTCCATCGCAATATGTCCCCCGAACTGCAGGCTACAGAAGTGGATAAGGTGAAACGCTCGCAATCAGGCATGATTGCAGATCCCATCACCTTACCACCGGATGCTACCCTGCAACAGGCAGAAGACATCATGTCCACCTATAAAATCAGCGGCGTGCCTATTGTCGATGAGGAAAACAAGCTCGTCGGCATCCTGACCCACCGCGACATCCGCTTCGTGGAACCATCCGACTATCGTTTGCCGGTGAGTCGATTCATGACCGGTCAGCCCCTGGTCACCGCACAGGTGGGCATCTCACGCGAGGAAGCAAAAACCCTGCTCCAGAAACACCGCATCGAAAAATTACCGCTGGTGGACGAGGCCGGGCACATCAAGGGATTGTTAACCGTCAAAGACATCCAGAAGGAACGCGATTACCCGAACTCGGCGCGCGACGCCCGTGACCGGTTGCTGGTCGGGGCGGCTGTCGGGGTCGGTGCAGACCTGGAAGCGCGCGCCGGAAAACTGATCGAAGCCGGTGTAGACGTACTGGTTGTGGATACCGCCCACGGTCATTCAAAAGGCGTAATCCAGGCCATCCGGCGCCTCCATCAGAACTGGCCGGAATTCCCCATTATCGCCGGAAACGTTGTCACCGCGGAAGGGACGAAGGCTCTGATCGAGGCAGGGGCCGCAGGAGTTAAAGTGGGCGTCGGCGCCGGGTCCATTTGCACGACGCGCGTCATCGCAGGCGCCGGGATTCCGCAGATGTCCGCGATTTATGCCTGTGCCCACGCAGCCCATCCCTTTCGGGTCCCGATTATCGCTGACGGCGGGATCAAATTCAGCGGCGACATCGTCAAGGCAATCGTCGCCGGTGCGGATACGGTCATGCTAGGCAGCCTGCTGGCAGGTCTGGAAGAGTCACCGGGCGAAGAGGTGCTCTATGAAGGTCGCCGTTTCAAGGAGTACCGCGGCATGGGTAGTATCAGTGCGATGCAGGGTTATGGCAAGGACCGCTATGCCAGCGGTCAAAAAGGGAACGGCAAACTGGTGCCGGAAGGCATCGAGGGGCGCGTTCCATACAAAGGCTTGCTGCACGACTATGTTTACCAGATAGCGGGTGGGATACGCTCGGGCATGGGTTATACCGGCGCCAAAACGCTGGATGACCTGCGTTCGAAGACAAAGCTGGTGCGTATTACCAACGCCGGGCTCATCGAAGGCCACCCGCACGATGTCATCATCACCCGGGAAGCGCCTAATTATCAGTTGACGCACGATTAGCAATTTAGATGTTCAGAGCAGGCTTTTAACTGGAGCCATCCTGCCATCATCCTTTTCGGTCAGTCGTGTATCGTTTTCCCCATCTGGGCAGAAAATTGGCGATTTGATTGACAATGAGCGGCGTTTAGAAATATCCGATGTCTTGACAGGCAAACCTATTCCTTCGAGCCGCCGGCCGAGAGCTCTCTGGATGCAGCGATCGAGTCTACCAAAGGCGAATAAGGACGGGGGTCGTATTTCTGAGTGAGCCGTATGACAAAAACAACAGCCATTATTGCTAGCAGAAGCCAAATGGCGAGGATGATTGCAGCGGCTATTCGATTGACGAGTTTAGTCCGGTTTCGTTACTTCTTGTGTTTGGTTTCGACACTTGGCTAATATGACTGGCAGAATCATTTTTCTTGCGGGTGCGATTCCAAACAGGACTAATACAAAATCGTCCAGATATCCATTCGCTGGGCGAAGGTCTTTTATAGGATGCGCCCAGGCAACTCAGTCATCTGGACTTTCTATTAACTTCAAGCGAGGAGCAGTTTGGAGGAGATCTACATATGAAACCCATGATTGATGATACGATATTTGGCTCGATCATCATTGACGGCGAAAAGTACGAACACGATGTCATCATCCGGATGAACGGGATGGTGAAGAAGCGCAAGAAAAAACTTTCCAAAGAGATCTTTGGTACTTCACATGTGATCTCTCTCCCTGAAGCGGAGCATGTTTACGAAGAAGGCGCCGCACGGATTATCATTGGCACTGGTCAGTCCGGTAAGATGAAACTTTCAGAAGAAGCGAGCACATTTTTCCAGCTTAAAAAGTGTGCGGTGGAGATGTTCCCCACGCCTGAGGCGATCCGTCGCTGGAATAAAGCGGAAAGCCACACCATCGGGATGTTCCATGTAACTTGTTAAAAAAGTGATACTGAGTTTGGAGACCTGGAGTCGGTGGTTTTAGATCAATCCGGACCCGGTGAGATAAAAAGTAGCCGACCGATTCAATAAAACACAAACTAGATATTATTGCGGGCCACCCGGTCCTCAGGTGGCTCGCAATAATATATTTGTGGAGATATATTGGATTTTAAAAGAGCCCTGCTGTGTTGCGCTTTGAATTTCAGTCTGCAGTCACTGCCTCTTTCGTGTCGGAGACGCAAGCGCGAGAAAACTAACCCTCATGGGACCAAATCCCGTGGGCACTGTGGCAGAAGGGAATTCCGAAGAATTACTCCGCTTTCTTCGGCTCTACCGCAGCTTGGGCTTTCGCCAGATTGTCGACGGCTACCACTACACTCTTCGAGGTGGACAGGTAGGCAAACTGGATGCTCACCCCCGCATTCGCAAGCCGGCGGGCAATGTTTCCCAGGACACCGGGGCGGTCTTCCACTGGCAGCACCAGTACCTCGGTCTCCTTACCAACCTCGATGTGACTGGCTTCGAGTGCCCGGCGAGCCTTGGTGGTATCTTCCACCAGGATGTGAATGAAACCTTTGCTTCCAACGGTCATGCCGCACATCCCCTCAATGTTCACCGCTGCCCTTCCAAGCGCCTCGCCTAGCTTCGCCAGTTCGCCTGGACGGTCTTCCAGAACGACGGTTAGATCCTTTGGCATAGTCTTCCTCCTTCAGGTGTACCACCTGAGAACCATCACGGCGGCGTTGCCCGGCCTCTCGCCCGAGGCAAATCCACCTCCGCGTTTAATAAAATCATCTGCCTGTGCGGGAAGATATAAAATGTCCTATTATTTAGTATAGAAGCAACACTCAGCGCTTGCACATTCAGTATAGACCAATTCTCCGGCTAAAACAATATCTTGGGTACGTTTTTCAAAGGATCCGATACTGCGTGGGCGGTGAGCTTACCATGATAACCACAACTCAAATTAAACCATTCTATAAGCAAGGGATCGACTACGAGAAGGCCGAACCCCTGAAAGCAAAACTTGCCGGGCTACGTAGCGAGCGTCGACCGATCTATCTAACTTCTGCAGAATTTGACGAGATCCTGCATTGGAAACTAAGAGAGCAGTATGGACAACAAAAGCGACTTCGTAAATCTAACACGGAGGATATCATCCATGCCCGGACGGGGCTGGCTCTGAATATTGTTCATTCCGATATGGAATATAAACTTGTATTGCAGGTGGATATCCTCTGTGCACTGCGTAGCGTGGACGCACCGGTGGCATCAACAGTTCTCGTGCTTATCTTTCCGGAAGAGTACGCTGTGATCGATTTTCGCGCCTGGCGGCAACTTTTTGATCAAAATGGAACAGGGTTTACGACTACAGATTACCAGCGCTATATGCATAAGATCCGTCCTCTGGCAAAAGAATTAGGCTGGCCGGTGCAGGAAGTTGACCACGCAATCTGGGAATACAATGAACGGAACAACTTGGGAATCGTAAGTCGAAAAACAGCCCCCAGGAGGGTCCCAGGACAGGCGCATTTGCCTCCGGACGGCATTTTACACGTCCGGATTGGTCTGAAATAACGAGATCGGTTGATTAGGGTATTAATGATTGAGGGAATATATAATGGAATCTGTCCGCTAGGTGAGAAACATTGGCATGGCGCCGCGCCAACCACAGCGATGACGCATATCTCCATTGTGGAACAAGTCGACGGTAAGTCCGCGGACTGGATGGAAAAGGTCAGTAACGAACAATATCAGGCAGGATTGAACGCTGAATAATGGGATCACAAAGGAGCCGCACTAATGACCACGTGGACGAGCGACGAGCTCACTAAGATTGGAACGGTAGAAGAATTGGAGATCGCGTCCCTCAGGCGCGACGGCACGCTGCGAAAACCGGTGACGATATGGGTCGTCCGCCTTGGCGACGACGTCTACGTCCGATCCGTGAACGGGCGCACCGCCGCGTGGTACCGTAGCACTCAGTTACGCCATGAAGGTCGTATCCAGGCTGGCGGGGTAGAGAAGGACGTCACTTTCGTAGATGCCGTCCCCGACATCAATGACCAGATTGACGCAGCTTATCGCACTAAGTACCGTCGATACGCCGCAAGCATCATCAGCCATATTGTGAGCCCTGAAGCACGCTCCGCTACAATCAAATTAGTGCCGCGCTCGACTGGCTCTTATCCCATCGATGGGTATGCTTGGTAGCCAATATTCCATGCAAGACTCCTATTGATAAGCCTAATTTACAATAGTTATTTCCGATAAGAAGAACCGAGACCAGCATCTGCAAATTCCCGCACCAAAATGGGGGAGGAGGAGTACTCCCATATTAAGCAACAACGCAGGCAGTACTGCCACCGCATAAACAAGTCGTATGAATTTTGCAGCTGTTATTTAGGATAATGGGAGATTATGACAACGTAAATACTGACAGCGGTTCAACCCCCCAACGGGAATCGAACCGTTTTTACTAATCAGGGCCTTCGAAAGTTCGGGCAGCAATTTTATCCACGAAGTTTGGTATGATTGGAGAAAGAAGAAGGCCTAGTTTTAGGTTCGGCGATAGGGTATCGCGCCTCCGCTCAGCGGCCGCCTTCAGAATGAGCCGGGCACATTCCTCTGGCAACATTGCACCTTGCTCTTGGGCAACGATTTTGCCCCCAGGTTTTCCGTTTGCTTCCAGCGCTCTAGCGGAAATGCCCGTGGCAACCCAATCGGGATAGATCGCTGTCACACTTACACCGGTTTCTGCAAGCTCCATTCGCAATGTATCGAAGAAACCAACCATGGCATGTTTACTTGCACCGTAACCGCAGGATCCAGGCGTAACAAATTTGCCACCTGCACTGATGATCACGACAATACGGCCCTTTGTTTCTTTAAGGTATTGAAGTGCATAATGTGTGCAGTACACACTTCCCCAGAAATTGACTTGCATGATTTTTTCCATCAAGGAAAAATCGGGAAGCTCTTCAAACCTCGCATGCATGCCTATTCCCGCATTGTTGATGAGGGTATCAATGCGCCCATACTCTTCAACCCCCCGCGCTATAAGTGCCTCGCATTGGGAGTGGTCTGATACATCAGTAGCCACTGCAATAGCCTTGCCACCGCGGTCACGGCAGAGTTCAGCTACCCGGTCAAGCTCCTCAGCACTGCGAGCTGCCAAGGTTAACCAGGCACCCTTTTCAGCGAGCTGCAAAGCAAGATGACGGCCGATTCCAAGTGATGCTCCTGTCACAACTACTGAATTTTGGAGAAACGGATCTTGTTTCATATTGACCTCCATCTAATAAAAAGCGGCTCATCTATGATTCAAGAACTATATGGCTCCATCGTACATTTTTGTATGAAACATAAGATTAGTATATGACATATTTCCCTTATATACAATTTTTTGGTTTTTGTAAAATCAGCGGTTGGAGAATTTTCTTTCCTCGATCGGTGGGAGATACATTGAGTTTTTGAAACCAATTATGGCGGTAGAAGACCCGAAAACCATAAAACCCATTGATTAGTTACATCAGTCACAAATATTTTCCGTCCCGTTTCCCTCAAACAGTCTAGTCGGATCGTGAGCCGCTGGGCGGGTGAGTGTCCGTTTACATAGAGTTCAGGAAAACAAAAAACCGCCTAGATGGCGGTTTCCTGTGCCCCCGAACGGATTCGAACCCCACTATTGAGATTAATCCCACTCGACTGTGATAAATTTACCACCTATCGTACACATGCCCCCAAGGGGAATCGAATCCCTTATAGATGCATAATGCATCTGCTTATCGCGCTGCAATGGTTTGCGTTACCCGCTGGAGGCGGTAGGCAGCGAAGTTCTTTTGCATGTAGATTGCTAGTTATGTATTCGCCAGGCTGTCGCTCCCCATGTCATGTCAAGTACACGCAGCGATTGAGGAATTATTATCGGTACAGTTTGCCCATTGACGAGGTAGGCAAATAATTTGTCGCCTGGCAAATCTTCACCTTCCACGTTCGGTCTGTAAACAATGCCTCGTCCATCCGGTGCAATGCTTATGTCCGTTGCATCCTTGATATCGTTAATGTCAGCGAGACTCTGTCCATCGCGTGTTATCGTCCACAAACTCGGGTTTTTCGCTGGGTAGATTGATAGCTCATCTGGCGCAATCGGGCTGTACATTTCTGGGTAACCTTGTGGGGTGACCGGTTGAGCGTTGCCAAATGGATCGACCACTGTAAATACACCACTCACGTCACCACCCAGATATTCTTGGTTGTTGCTATCCGTAATCCACCCATACGCCAAGAAATATCCGCTTGGGGCTAACTTCGCTAATTGCTGGCCTTGAGCATTGAAGATGTAAATCACTTCCTCGGAGTTAAAGGGTGTTCCTTCTCGATTAGTAATTGTGATCCCGGAACGTCCCCAGTAAAGTTCTGCTACTGCGCCCTCACAGCATCCTGGCGGCAGATTTAACGGAAACGTGGTCTTGCTTTTCGAGGATAATGTGTATATTGTCACTCGTTCGCCTTGAGCGTCATCTTCGATCCAGGCAATAGAAGTACCGTCTGGTGACCATACAGGGTCTCCACGACCAATCAGGTTGCCGCTCATATAAGTTGCATTTTGCGGTTGCTCTGTGATCTGAATAGCTTCTTCTGTATAGGGATTGAGCAGCCAGATATTGGCAAGATTGTCTGCATTCACGGCTTGCTCTTGTATCATAGCAGACACTGCCGCTTGAGACATAGACAGATAAGCCAACCACTCTCCATCCGGCGAAACGCGCGGGGCAAAATTATAACCCCATGATGTCAACTGTTTAAGTGATTGTGATGCTACATTCCAGGTATAGATATTGCCATAGGAGCCTTTCTGACTAGTCAACAGCAAAATAACTGGCGCACCACTGGAGCTATATGTATTGTTTTTCGACTGCGTGCTAAGCACAGGCGGGGGATTAGTCGTTGGTGATGCTGTAAGTGGAATGGTTGTAGGGATTGCGGTTGGGGTTGAAACTGGAACGCTACAACCACTTAACAAAAACAACAAGCTACATATATGATAGATCAGGTTTTTTGTTTTCATTTTTTCCTGCGTCTATGACGGTCATACCCGACGGCTACTCAAGTGAATCGCATATCCTTTTTTTCATTATTAGCCGACTAAATGGGTGTTCAGCCGTCGTTTGGTGGCCAACCAGCTTTATAGAGGTCTGCGACCTATTCACAGAAATTGATTTAGGTGTTGGGCTGTGAATTATGAGAAGTATAGAGCATATCCCATTCCTGTTCAATGCCCTTCGTGAAATTCTTTTGCACCCCATTTCCCTCAATTGGTCTTTTCCAGTCGGCTCGTGAGCCGCCAGGTGGGTGCTTTATTAGATTGTTTAGGTGTAATTGGAGAATTAAGGTAAGACAAAGGAATCAAAAACCACTATTCACTTATACGGTACCGTGTGTGCCCGAATTTAGGTATGCCTGTAAGGATTCACCCCTGTGAATCAGATTAATCCCATTCTACCATAATGAATTTACCATCTCACTTATATATACCCCCAAGGCCTTTCTTGCGTATTCCGGTGAAATCGTCCACCGATTCCGGTCCATGCCGTCCACCCAATCCGGTCTCATGGCGTCCAGTAAGTGGGGCGAAGCGACGCTGGTGAAATGATTATATATCAGGTGGACGGC
>Ga0187877_1001690_pt1 | contig 21882 bp, 24 predicted proteins | sample June2016WEW_17_1_3_FD_132430 | JGI IMG/M metagenome (GOLD analysis project Ga0187877, IMG submission 132430) | Peatland microbial communities from SPRUCE experiment site at the Marcell Experimental Forest, Minnesota, USA - June2016WEW_17_100 | ecosystem: Environmental > Terrestrial > Soil >... | reverse complement strand
GTGCTGCTTCTCCACCCCGCGCATCATCATGCAGAAGTGCCGGGCCTCGCAGATTACCCCTACGCCCAGCGGGTCGATGATCTCCTGAATGGTCTGCGCCACTTCCTGCGTCAGCCGTTCCTGGATTTGCAGCCGCCTCGCAAAGGCGTCCACAATCCGCGGGATCTTGCTCAGGCCGATCACTTTCTTCCGCGGCAGATAGGCCACGTGGATCTTGCCGAAAAATGGCAGAAGATGGTGCTCGCACAGGCTGAAGAACTCGATGTCCTTCACCACCACCATCTCGTCGTACTTCACCTCGTACAAGGCCCCGTTGACGATCTTGTGGATGTCCATCCGGTAACCGCTGGTCAGGAACCGGAGCGCTTTGTCCACGCGGTCCGGCGTTTGCGCCAACCCGTCGCGCCCGGGATCTTCTCCCAACCGCCCCAAAACTTCCTTGATGAGTGGAGCGATGCTCGGCTCCTCCGGCTTCGGATGCATGACCTTGATGACTGCTTTATTCGATTTCATCGGCTCCGATCTCAAAGATGTTCCGCGGCGTCTCGGCGATGCGGATCTTCTCCAGCTTCGGCCACTCGCCCGGAAACACTTGTTTCCAATGCGCCTTCAAACTCCGGCAGATCTCGGCCCCCAGGTTCTCCGAGGTCGGCACCACCCGCTCGAACGCCTCCACTTCCGCGTTCAGATTGCGGTGGTCAAACCGGCCGAGCACCTGCCGCGCCACCATCTCATCGAGCAAAGCGGTGTCCACCGCGCGCCCCGTGGCGCCATCCAGCGGCCCGCGCGCGCTCACCTCCACCACGTAATTGTGGCCGTGCCCGTAAGGATGATTGCATTTCCCGTACAGCCGCCGGTTCTCTTCCTCGCTCAACCCGGCCACATGCAGCCTGTGCGAGGCCGCGAATTCATACCGCCGCGTCACGCGGAACACGTCTCGTCTCCGAAGTAATCCACGTACAGGTCCGGGGTCTCGTACACCCGAACCGAATGCAACTTGTGGCGGTCCCGATTCAAGTGCGGCTCCAGCCGCCGCCAGATGTCCCGCGCGATATTCTCGGTGGTCGGGACCACGCGGTCGAACGGCGGCACTTCGTAATTCAAGAACCGGTGGTCGTACGGCTCGACGACTTCGCGGTTGAGGACTTCCTTCAGCTCCTTCAGGTCCAGCACCATCCCCGTCACCGGATCGGGGTCGCCCGCGAGGCTCACCTCCACCACGTAGTTATGCCCATGGCCGTGCGGGTTAGCCGCCATGCCGAACAGTTTCCGGTTCTCGGGCTCGGAAAGCCGCGGACTGCGGCAGACGTGAGAAGCCGAAAACTCCACTTTGCGAGTGATCACCATGAGTCGCTTCTTCGACGCCGAGGGCCTTGGCGGAGATACAATTTATTATAGTTTCCCCTCATGCATAGCGTCAAAATCGATCGGTTCCTGCGAGTAGCCATTGGGGTGCTCCTGGTGGCCCTGGTTTACGTCATCTACGCCTCCATCCACGAACGCGTGGTCGTTGCGGGAGATGCGGCGCCCGGATTCACCATCTCGACCGATAACGGCCGGTCCGTCTCCGTGCCCGATTTCGGAGGCAAGCTCCTGGTTTTGAACTTTTGGGCCAGTTGGTGCCCGCCCTGCGTTCAGGAAACCCCGTCGCTCAACCAGTTCACGCGGGAATTCTCCGGTAAGGGCGTGGTGGTGCTGGGCATCAGCGTGGATCGGGACGAGAAGGCCTATCGCGCCTTCTTGCGGAAGTACACTCCCGCGTTTCTCACCGCGCGCGATTTGAAGATCCACGAGGACTACGGCACGTTCATGTATCCCGAGACTTACATTATCAATGCACAGGGCAAGGTCCTCCTCAAGCTTGCCGAGCCGGCCGACTGGATGGACGCCAAGATGACGTCCTACATCGGCTCGCTGTTGTGACCCCCGTTCCGCTCGACCTGCCGCTACGGCCCTCCGAGGCGGCCGAACTGGCCATCCTGATCTTCGAGCAGGCCGAGCGCAAGCCCCTGAACGACGAGGTTCGCAATCGTCTCACGGCGCGGGCCGCCGTGCTGCGCCTGGAAACCGTGACGCCGTACTTCGGTTCGCTGGTGCGCGATCCCGTTCACCCCTCCACCTATTACCTCGCTATCGATGCCGGCCGGGGTGAGCCGATGCTCCTGCACCTCGCTCCCGCCACGGCTCCCACCAGCAGCATTTTCTACAAGCCGCTGCTGATTGGCCGTATGCGCCGGCCCAGTGGTCCTGAAATCGTCATCAACGCCGTGCCGTTCGGCCCTTCCGACTGCGAGAACCTCGAAAAATTTGTCTCGCAGATCGGCGCCGCTTTTCTCCCGCGCCCGCAGGGGTTGCGTCCCGCCATCGCGGTTTCGGGCGGCCTCGCCGCCGCGTTTGACGCCTTTCGCGCCATCCTCAAGCGGAGCGGCAAGAACCTCGCCGCCACGGCCGCGAATCCGGCCGCCTCGGGCCGCGACTTCTATTACGCGGGATTGTGCGCCGCCATCCGCGCGGGATGGCGTGAAGGCTACAGCGCCGGCATCCACGTGGTGGTCGCCGGCGACAACCTCGACGCCGCCAGGGAGACCATTCGCAACGCCGCCGGCTTCACCCGGTTCTCCATCGACACCTCCTGTCTGTTCCGTGAGACCGGAAACGGCGCCGCCCTGGAAGACCGCGCTTGGATCCTCGACGAGTTCGTCCGCCCATTCGAGATCGGCGATGCCGTCTACGAATTCACTCCGCCGGAGGTGCTGCGCCTCGCCTCGAAGTTCGGCCCGGCTCTGAAGATCAACGAGCAGCTTCACGAGTCGATCCGCCAGGCGCGCTCCGCGCTGAAAACCGGCCGGTCCTTCGATTTCGAGCCATCGCTGGAGGGCGCCGCCAGCGCGACCACGCCCCAGGAGCTGATATTCTGGCTGCATTGGCTCAAGGCGCGCGGCCACGGCGCGCAGCTTGCGGCCCCTAACCTAGGCGGCGACGGCGTGGCGGAGCGCCTCAAGGAATTTGCGGCGATCGCCCGCCATTACCAGTGCACTCTCAGCATTCGCTCGGGCGCTGGCCACTCCGCCGAAGCGCTGGAGACCATTGCGCGCGCCACCGTCGGCCGCGTGAACTACACGATCTCCCCCGAGCTTCGCCTTCCGCCCGAAAACTCCGAGTACGGCCGCTACATCGTCTGGCTCGCCGAACATCTGGTTGTCTAAGGTGGGGCAGGCGGCGCCGCCGGCCCTCGCCGACGTCCCGCGCAGCGGGACGCGGCGAGCTTCGCTCGGCCGCGGGCAGGCGGCGCCGCCTGCCCCACCACCGCAATTCCGAAGTCCGCCCGTAGAATAGAGGCATGGTGCCCGCGCTCTTTTTCTTCGTCTCCCTGGTCAACGACGTCCGCGGCCTCATCGCACAGCACGATTTCGCCGGCGCGGAGCGCGCGGTGCGGGCCTATCGGGATCAAACCGGCGCCACTTCGGAACTCGCCGCCGCGCTTTCCTGGCTGGCCCGCGGCGCGCTCGACGCCAAGAGATTCGACCAGGCCGAGTCGTACGCCTCCGAGACCCGCACACTGGCTCTCGAACTCCTCGGCACTCGCCAACTGGACGGCGATCGCTGGCTCCCCACGGCGCTGGGCGCCTCCATCGAGGTCCACGCCCAGGCGCTTGCGGCCCGTGGAGAACGGCTGGAGGCCATTAGCTTTCTGCGCGAGCAACTCGCCCTGTTCGGCGCCACTTCGCTCGACGAGCGCATCCGCAAGAACATGAATCTGCTGACCCTGGAAGGCAAGCCAGCGCCACCGCTCGAAGCCAGCGACTGGCTCGGTCCCAAACCCGCCTCGTTAGCCGCGCTGCGCGGCCACCCGGTCCTGCTCTTCTTCTGGGCGCACTGGTGTCCCGACTGCAAAGCCGAAGCGCCGGTGCTCGCCGCTCTGAAGAACACTTACGGCCCGCAAGGCTTGGTCCTTCTCGGTCCTACCAGGTTGTATGGATACGTGGCCGGAGGCGAGGAGGCCGCTCCGGCCGCCGAGAAGCAATACATCGAGCAAGTGCGGCGCCGGTACTACGCCGCCTTGGCCGATATGCCGGCACCGCTCAGCGCCGCCAATTTCGTGACCTATGGCGCCAGCACTACGCCCACGCTGATCCTCATCGACCGAGCGGGAGTGGTCCGCTTCTACCATCCCGGGGCTGTCTCGGAAGCTGAATTATCCGCGCGGATTCAGGCAATCTCGAGGGAATGACTATCGGCTCAATAACTCGGCGATTCGGTCCGCGTCGTTCGGCACTACTGTGGGGGAATTTCCGAAGTTCGGCATAATTCGCGTGCCATCCGGCGCTTCCAGCGCACCGGTGTGATACCGGTAAATGTAATCGGGATCCTTCAGGACGTTTCCGGTCAGCACGGCCACCACATCCGCATCGCGCGCGATGGTTCCGGCGGCCGTCAATTTTCGGATTCCCGCCAGCGTGGCCGCGGAGGCCGGTTCGCAACCGATTCCACAGCGCCCGATGACTGCCTTCGCGTCCGCGATTTCCTGCTCCGTCACTTTCTCGACGACGCCGCCCGAACACGTCACCTCGTACAAAGCTTTGGGCCAGGATACCGGGTCGCCGATCCGGATGGCGGTGGCCAGCGTTTGCGGATGCTCGACCGGGTTCAGCCGGGAACGGTCCGGCGCGCGCAGCAGATCGTAGAATGGCGCCGCTCCTTCAGCCTGAATCACGGCGAGACGGGGCAAGCGGGGGATCAGCCCGAGATCCCGCATCTCACGCAGCGCCTTGCCGAAAGCCGACGTGTTGCCCAGGTTGCCGCCCGGCAACACCACCCAGTCCGGCACGCGCCAGTCGCGCTGGTCCATCATCTCCAGCATGATGGTCTTCTGCCCTTCGATGCGGAAGGGGTTGATGGAATTCAGCAGATAGATGCCGATGCGCTCGGCAAGCTGCCGCACCAGGGCCAGGATCTGGTCGAAATTGGCCTCCACCTGGAGCGTGCGGGCGCCGTATTCGAGAGCCTGCGCCAGTTTGCCGTAAGCGATATTCCCGTGCGGAATGAAGATCACCGGCTGCAACCCGGCCGCGCTGGAGTAGGCCGCCATGGAGGCCGAAGTATTCCCCGTGGAAACGCACGCCACGCGCGTCATTCCCAGCCGCAACGCCTGCGCCACCCCGCAGGTCATCCCATTGTCCTTGAAGGACCCGGTGGGATTGAACCCCTGGTGCTTGAACACCAGCTTTTCGAGCCCGCCATAGCGGGCGGCCTGGCGCGCCTCGAGCATGGGAGTGTTGCCTTCCCGCAGCGTGACCACGCCCTGGTATTCGGAAAGAAACGGAATGAATTCGCGGTAGCGCCACACGCCGCTCTGGTCGAGCGGCGCGTTCGACGCCCGACGCGCGCGCCACAAGGTTTTCAGCTCCTCGGCGCGCTGCGCCGGCTTCCCGTACAGCGCCTCCAGCAGCCCTCCGCACCGGGGGCAGTTGTAGATGACTTCGGTGATGGGGTAACGCTCGCGGCAGCGCTCTTCGAAACATGCAAGTTCCGCTATCATGAAGCCTTTATTATAAGTTCAGACCGGAGAACGCCGGCGTTGGCTGTACCGCAGCAGCGGTGGTGGTTATCAGCCGGACAGCGAGCCGCGGCATCCCATAACCCTTTACATAACAGTGTGTTGCGGTCTGGCAATAGAATTGCGGGTAACCAGGGCAGAGGTGCTCTATGAAAAAGATGCTGCTGTTTGCCAGCGCCGCGTTGATGCTGCTGCCGCTGGCGGTTGCGGCCCGCGGCCGCGTTGCCGTTTTTGTGGGTCCCGCCTTCGCGCCCATGGGATGGTATGGCTACGGCTACGGCCCGTTTTACCGCCCGTATCCGTACGGAGCCTACTACGGCGTGCCGAACGCCGGCCAGGTGAAACTGGACACGAAGGTGAAGGACGCCCAAGTATTCGTCGACGGCGCCTATGCGGGGACCTCCGGGAAACTCAAGACCATGTGGATGCGCCCCGGCACTTACACCATTGAACTGCGTGCTCCGGGACGCGCGCAATTCGCGGAAAAGATCTACGTGGTGGCCGGAAAGACGGTACATGTGGAGCCGGGGTTCCAGCCGGAAGCCCGGCAGTAACCGGGCAGGCTAAAGCGTGCCCCACCTGGTCGTGATTGCCGCGTAGGCGTCGATCCGGCGGTCGCGCAGAAACGGCCAGTTGCGGCGCACTTCTTCAATGCGGCGCGGGTCGCACTCGACGATGAGCGTCTCTTCGCGATCATGCGAGGCTTCCGCCAGCACCTGGCCGAACGGATCGGCCACGAACGACCCACCCCAGAATTCGAGTCCCGTCTGGGGCGGGCCTTCGTACCCCACGCGGTTGACGGCGGCCACATAGAGGCCGTTGGCGATGGCGTGGGAGCGCTGGATGGTGCGCCAGGCATCGTGCTCGGCCGCGCCATATCGAGCCTTCTCGGCGGGATGCCAGCCGATGGCCGTGGGATAGAACAGCACCTGGGCGCCGGCCAGCGCCGCCAGGCGCGCCGCTTCGGGATACCACTGGTCCCAGCAGATCAGCGGCGCCACGCGGGCGAACCGCGTATCGAACGAGCGAAATCCCAGATCGCCGGGGGTGAAGTAATACTTCTCGTAATAGCCCGGATCGTCGGGGATGTGCATTTTGCGATAGATCCCCAGGAGCGCGCCATCGGCATCGACGACCAGGGCGGTGTTGTGATATACACCCGCCGCCCGCCGCTCGAAAACCGACCCGATGATGGCCACCTGGAGTTCCCGCGCCAGCCGCGCGAAACTTTCGGAAGTGGGTCCGGGGACCGGCTCGGCCAGATCGAACAGGCCGGGGTCCTGCTCGCGGCAGAAGTATTGCGAACGGAACAATTCCTGGACGCAGACGATCTGCGCGCCCTTGCCGGCGGCTTCGCGGATGCGCCATTCGGCTTTGGCGAGGTTTTCGTTGGGGTCCTTCGAACAGGCCATCTGGACCAGGCCGATGCGGAACTTAGAGCGCTGCACAGAACCATTGTAGCGGCGTATGATTACTTTTGATCTATCGCGCACTGGTTCTCTTCGATATCGACGGCACGCTGGTGAGGCGCGCCGGCCCGCATCACCGCGACGCGCTGGTCCATGGCATCCGCCGCGTGACGGGACTCGAAACCACCACCGACGGCATCCCCGTGCAGGGGATGCTGGACCCGGACATCGTGGCGGCCATGATGCGCCAGGCCGGCGCCCGGCGCGCCCTGGTCCGCGAAGCGATGCCCGAGATTGTGCGCGCCGCGGAGCGCTACTACGTGCGGGTGTGCCCGGTTCTCGAGGGCAAGCATTGCCCCGGCGTGGAGCCGGCACTCGAGCGCCTGGCGCGGTGCGGCACGCTGCTCGGCCTGGTGACGGGCAACCTGACGCGCATCGGCTGGCGCAAGCTGGAGCGCGCGGGCTTGCGCGGGTACTTTCGGTTCGGCGCCTTCGGCGAGATGGCGAAGACCAGGGCGGGTCTGGCGAAGATTGCCATCGGCGAAGCCCGCCGCCGCGGCTGGATCGCGCGCGGGGCGCCCATTGCCCTGATCGGCGACGCGCCCGCCGACATCCTGGCCGCACGCGCGAACCGCATCCGCGCCATCGCCGTGGCAACGGGACTGACTGCGAAAGAGGAGTTGAGGAAGTATCAGCCGGACATCCTGTTGAAGGATTTAAGGGGGCTGCGGGTGAGGATGGTGGAGGGGGCTACTTGAGAATGACATGGTCGGTTTGCGTGAGTCCGGCGTTCCAGGCTTTTACGGTGCGGAGCGCGGTATTGCCGGCTACCACCAGGACCATGTGCGCTGGGTCGAACGGGTTCTTCGCCGAGAACAGGAGCGCTTCGCGCTCGGAAGCGTGGACGGCGCCATCGATGCGGAAGGCGGCGCCTGGATAGTCGAGACCGATACGGCCGGCCCACGCGGCCAGCGCGGAGTTGGCCTCCGGGCGGCCGATGAAGATGACGTCGCGGTGCCGGAGTAACTCGTCCGAGACCTCGAAGTCCTTGGAAATCGGAACGGCGCTCTCGTAGTCGTCCAAGAGGCGGCTCTGGATCTGTTCGGCGGCATAGCGGTTGGCGCCGGCCTCGCGCCCCGTGCCGTAGACCAGAATGGCGGCAGCCAGCCGCCGGTAGATGTCGGCCACCAGGTAGGCCGGCCCATCCTCGGGCTCGGAAAACTCGAACGGCACGCCGGCCTTTTCGAGGAACGACTGGGCGGTGACCGTGGCGGCGGCGTTGGAAGCGAAGAACTCGCTCATGAGCGCGAAGAAGCGGTCATCGCCCACCTTGCGCCGGAGCGAATCGAGAAACAGCACGCCTTTGGTCTCTTCGAGCCGGAAGCGGTTGGCGGGATTGTCGGCGTCCAGCCTCAAGCCGCGGTACATGGCGCGCCGTGCGTCGAGCGTCTTGGCGAGGTCATCGGACTGAAGCGCATGATAATAGGCGGCCGAGCCCGCGGCAAACCAGGTGTCGGCATCGGAAGCCGGCAGAATCCACCCCTTCCAGAGCCGGTCTTTGTAGGATTCCTGCTTGGCAGCGGGCTGGCTCTCGGCGGGCTTGGCGGCAATCCGCACCTTCTCACCTTCCTGAATCGCGGCGCGCAGCGATTCCGACGGCTCAGCGCGGAATAGGTAATAGCCGGAGGGATACAGCCCGTCGTTTTTGGCATAACCGCCCGGATCAGGCCGCCGCTCGCGCTGGTTGGGCTTGCCGATGGCGGCCCACACCATCAGGCGCGAGGCCATATCGGCGGTGGCGATCTTGGCGTCCATGGCGCCGTCGCTGACCAGCGGCGCCGTGCGGAAGGCCAGGAAGCCGAACTGCTCGTCGATCTGGCCGCGATACTGGCGGTACAAATCCTGCCATGCCAGGTCGCGATCGGCCGGCACGTAGGGGACGTATTCGGGCGTGCCGCGCGAATCGGGATGGGTTTCGAGGCGAATGGCGAGATCTTTCGCATTGTTGTCGCCCCAGTAGAAGCCGCGGGTGTCGCCGAACCATTGGTTCTTCGAGCTGCGCCACAGTTTGGCGCGATTGGTGCCCAGCTCATACATGGCGACCTCGTTGTTTTGGGCGTCGCCCAGCAGCCATTCGTTGGTGTAGAGGCCATTGTTGCGGGTTCCCAGGCGCTCGACCACTTCATCGATGTTGCCGCCGTATTGGATCGCCACTCGCGCGCGGAAGGCCACCGGAGTGCCCTGGGCGTTGAAGGGCGTCTGGCGGATGGTGGTTTCGGTGAGAACCACTCCGGCATCGTTCTGGTACCAATCGGTGCCGCTCTCGATGCCGCCGGGATAGCTTTGCATCAACACGCGATGGCCGGAGGCGGGCTGGATATCGAGCATGACGTTGGTCTGCTCGGCCAGCGTCAGAGGCCACCAGGTGACATGGCCGACGACCATCTTGCCGTCGCGGGTGGCGGGGCCGGTGGCGGCAAACGCGCTGCAACGGTCGATGACGGAGTCGCGCTTCTTTTCGAAGTAAGCGGGCGGGTCGAAGTGGAGGCTTTCCAGTCCGGTGGGCGTGGTGGACACGGCGGCGCGCAATTCGGCGAGTTCGACTGTGACGTTGGCGACTACCACGTCCACCAAATCGATGGGCCGCCCCAGCCACTTCGCGCCGGCAGCAGAGGCGCCTTCGGCGATGCCGCGCATCTCCTCGAGGATTTCGCGATCGAATCCGCGCAGGAAGAGCGCGTTGGCGACGGTGCGAAGCTGGCCCCAACCAGTGGCATCGGGTTTGGAACCGAGGTCGGAGGCGCAGCGCTCGAAGTACTCGGGAATCTCGCGCGCCATGAGAAAGCCGTGCTGGTAACCGCGCTCGTAGGGCTGGCCTTCAATGTGGAGGTAGATCCAGCCGGCGGCGGGATAGCGGTAGGCCGGGCCGAATGTGCGGAGGGCCTCGGGCGCGGGCCACTCGCCGGCAAAGGAGACTTCGTCGAGAGTGACGCCTTCGAACCAGGCCTTGCCCTGAAATGCGCCGCCCTCGGCGACGGTCAGCAGGATCTGGTCCTGGGCGCGGGTGGCGACGAAACGCAGGGTGAGGCGGGTCCACCCCTGGGTACCGCCGAGGGATTCGGAATGCACATCGAAGGGCATGGAGGCCATGGCGAGCGTGGCGCCAATGGCGATGGGGGAGCGCCCCAGATCGCGCACCACGAGGGCTTCGGTGCGGGCCCATCCGCTCAGCTCATAACGCTTGCCAATGGTGAGCGCGACGGGGGCGAAGCGAACGCAGGCGTCGGGCGACGGCCCGCCGGGCTCGACACGAAGCGACTTGCGGCCCTCGTGGAGCACCGACGCATCCGGCGTGGCCGAGCCGCGCACGACGGCCCAGCTTGGATTGGGCTTCTCGAAAGACGCCTGGAACAGGGGCGTGGCGGCGTGGGCGGCACTGGCGACAAACAGACAGCAAACCAGACGAAGCATGGTGACCCTCCCGATGAACCAGGATATCGTTTTCGGAGCCGGGCCGGGCAGGGCGGCGGGCGCTCAAGCGCGCCGGATTCGTCGAGCACCGGCAAAAAGGCCGTGAAAGCTGGATAGAGGCCGACCCGCAAGGAGCATGGCGGTGTTTCCCTAGAGAACATCGCGACGAGATCTTGCGGGTGGCCGCCCTCCACGGCGCGGGCAATGTCCTGCTTTTCGGCTCGGTGGCTCGCGGGGAAGACACGCCGGAAAGCGGTGTCGACCTGCTTGTCGACGTGACCGGTGATACCACGCCATGGTTTCCGGGGAGCCTGATCGCCGACCCCGACAATATACATAAAGACGTATACTAGTATAGTGGAGCAAGCGCTGAAGCCGGTTCGCTGGGTCGGATCGTCCAGGAAGGATCTTAAAGCCTTCCCCAAGCCGGTACAACGCGACGTAGGACAAGCACTTTATGCAGCTCAGTGCGGCGAGGAGTACCCCTCGGTCAGAGCTCTCAGAGGTTTCGGCGGGCGTACTGTGCTTGAGATCGTGGCGCCCCATGAGGGCGACACCTACCGGGCCGTCTATACGGTCCGCTTCCACGATGCGATTTACGTGCTGCACGCGTTTCAGAAGAAGTCGAAGAGAGGCATCGCGACGCCTCAGAAAGAAATCGAACTCGTCAAACAGCGGCTCGCCGCGGCAGAGCAGGACTACGGAGAAAGGCAGAACTGAGATGAAGCAGAACAAAATCCGGGTCAAAGAGGGTAGCGGCAACGTCTTTGCCGACCTCGGCTTTCCAAATCCCGAGCGCGAACAGCTCAAGGCCCGCCTCACGCTCGAAATCTACCGGCTTATCAAGGATCGAGGACTCACGCAAGCCGAGGCTGGCGCCATACTGGGCATCAAGCAGCCGCACGTTTCCGGTCTGATGCGCGGGCAGTCGGGCAACTTCTCCGTCGAGCGCCTGATGGACTTTTTGACCGCCCTTGGGCAGGATGTTGAAATCACGGTGAGGCCGACCCGCAAGGAGCATGGCGGTGTTTCCCTCGTGCTCGCGTGATCCGGCGGCCGCCGGTCTCCTCCCCCGGCTGCTGGCCTGACAGTACAATGAAGACATGGGCGCCGGTCGGCACATAAGAGAGCATCGCGACGAAATCTTGCGGGTGGCCTCCCTCCACGGCGCGAGCAATGTGCTGCTGTTCGGCTCGGTGGCTCGCGGGGAAGACACGCCCGAAAGCGATGTCGACCTCCTTGTCGACGTGACCGGTGATACCACACCGTGGTTTCCGGGGAGCCTGATCGCCGACCTCGAGCAACTCCTGGGCCAGCGCGTACAGGTGGTGATTCGACGCTCGTTGAGTCCTCTGATCCGTGACGCCGTTCTTCGGGAAGCCGTGCCGTTGTGAAATCCCAGCGGGCGTACGTCGAACATGTCGTTGAGTGCATCCGCCGAATCGCCGAGGATTCCGCACCGGGCCGAGATGCTGTCTTTGCTTCGCGAACGCTCCAGGACGCAATTGTTCGCAACCTTCAGGTGCTCTGCGAGTCGACGCAGCGGATCGGTGAGTTGCACAAACAGCGACACCCCGAGATCGACTGGCCATCCATAGCCGGCATGCGAAACGCCCTGGTACACGACTACTTTGAAGTGGACTTCGAGACGGTCTGGCTCGTCGTTACGCGAGATCTCCCGCCCCTTGAGAAGGCAATGCGCGCCATCCTGGCTGTGCTGGATGAGCCGCGATAGAGCGCCCGACTCACTCCGCCTCTTCCCTCACCTCAAACCCCCGCTCCGCGATGCCCGCGAACAGCGTCTCCGATTCGTGCCCGTGCAGGCGGAAGATCTGGCGCACCAAGTCGCAGACGCTCTCGTACCCGCGCTCGAAGAACACCAGGATCGATGGGCCCGCGCCGCTCAGAGCGCATCCCAGCAGGCCCGGCGCGCGCAGCTTCAGAATCTCGTGCAAACCAGGCACCAGCGCCTCGCGGTAGGGCTGGTGAAAACGGTCCTCCAGCGCGGCCGGAAACGCGTTGGTGGCGCCCGCCGCCAGCGCCGCAATCAGCAGCGACGCGCGCTGCACGTTGAAGACGGCGTCTTCCCGGCTGTAGCTGGAGGGCAGCACCTCCCGCGCCTGCACTGTCGGCAGGTCGAAATCCGGCACCACCACGGCCAGCCCGAACCGCCGCGGCAGGTCCAGCCGCACGGCCCGCGTCACCCCGCCGGAATCGATGGCGCTGGCCACAATCGACCCTAGCGCGCACGGCGCCACGTTGTCCGGGTGGCCTTCCAGGCGCGCAGCTTCGTCCAGAATGCGCAGCGGCTTCCAGCGCAGGTCCAACAACCGATCGGCGACGATGACCCCGGTGATCAGCGCCGCCGCGCTCGACCCCATCCCCTTGCCGAGCGGGATGTCATTTTGAATGTGCAGCTCGATGGGCGGCATCTCGGCGCCGTGGCTCCGTGCCACCGTCACCGCCGTCTGCCAGATGAGGTTGTCCGGACCCGTCGGAATGCCCGCGGCATCGCGCCCCTCGGCCCGGATGGCGAGAGCGTCGCTCCGCCGAAAGCGGCACGTCAGGTACACTCCCAGGGCTAATCCTAGAGAGTCGAACCCCGGCCCGAGATTGGCGCTCGAGGCCGGTACCCGGACTGTGAACCACGCCATTTACTTCCGTTCCGCCGCCGCAATTCGCGCTTGCGCGCGTTCCATGGCCGCCAGCGCCGCGGCCGGATCGTCGCCGCCGAGTTGTTCCTGGGCGCGCTGGAGGGCCGCCCGGGCGCGGGCCGCGTCGATGTCTTCGGCGCGCTCCGCCACATCCGCCAGCACGCGCACGTGGCCCGGCAGCACTTCCAGAAACCCGCCGGCCACGGCCAGATACCGCCGGTGGCCGCCCGCCACATAGTTCAACACGCCGCTTCCCAACTGGCTCAGCAGGGCCGCGTGGCCGGGCAGAATCCCCAGGTAGCCGTTCTTGCCGGGCACCTGCACCTCGGTCACGTCCTCACGCACCAACAGGCGCTCAGGCGTGGCCACTTCCAGTTCCAGAGAGTCCGGCATAATCAAGCTTTCTTCAGCGCCTCGGCGCTCTCCAGCACTTCCTCGATAGTTCCCACCATGTAGAACGCCTGCTCGGGAACGTCGTCGTGCTTGCCGTCCACGATCTCTCGGAAGCCGCGGATGGTGTCGGCCAGCTTCACGTACCGGCCCGGCACCCCGGTGAACTGCTCGGCCACGTGGAAGGGCTGCGAAAGGAATTTCTGAATCTTGCGGGCGCGCGCCACGGTCAGCTTGTCTTCGTCCGAAAGTTCGTCGATGCCCAGAATGGCGATGATGTCTTGCAGGTCTTTGTAACGCTGGAGAACGCCCTTCACGGCCGACGCGGTGTTGTAGTGGTCCGGGCCGATCACGCGCGGATCCAAAATGCGCGAAGTCGAGGCCAGCGGATCCACGGCCGGATAGATGCCCAGCTCGGAGATGGCGCGCGACAGGTTGGTGGTGGCGTCCAGGTGCGCGAAGGCGGTTGCCGGCGCCGGGTCCGTGTAGTCGTCCGCGGGCACGTAAATCGCCTGCACCGACGTGATGGAGCCGTTCTTGGTGGAGGTGATGCGCTCCTGCAGCTCTCCCATTTCGGTGGCCAGGTTGGGCTGGTATCCCACCGCCGAGGGCATGCGGCCCAGCAGCGCCGATACTTCCGAGCCGGCCTGCGTGAAACGGAAAATGTTGTCGATGAACAGCAGCACGTCCTGGTGTTCTTCGTCGCGAAAATACTCGGCCACGGTCAGGCCCGTCAGCCCCACCCGCAGGCGCGCTCCGGGCGGCTCGGTCATCTGGCCGTAAATCAGGGCGCACTTGGACTTGGTCCAGTCGTGCGGATCGATCACGCCCGATTCCTGCATCTCCAGCCACAGGTCGTTGCCTTCCCTGGTGCGCTCGCCCACCCCGGCGAAGACCGACACGCCGCCGTGCTTCATGGCGATGTTGTTGATCAGCTCCATGATGATGACGGTCTTGCCCACGCCCGCCCCGCCAAACAGCCCGATCTTGCCGCCGCGCAGGTAGGGTTCCAGCAGGTCGATCACCTTGACGCCCGTCTCGAACATCTCCAGGCGCGTCGACTGGTCTTCAAACGAGGGCGACGGGCGGTGGATGGGGTACTTCAGCTTGGTCGACACCGGGCCCATGTTGTCCACCGGCTCGCCGATCACGTTGAGCACGCGGCCCAGCGTCTCCTTGCCGACGGGCACTTCCACCGGACGCCCCAGGCTCAGCGCCTTCATGCCGCGCACCAGGCCCTCGGTCGGCTGCAGCGCGATGGTGCGCACCCGGCCTTCGCCGATGTGCTGCTCCACCTCGCAAATGATATCGATCGGGGTGGGTCCTTCGAATCCCTCGCTGGTGATCCGGATGGCGGTGTACACCAGGGGGATGTGGCCCTCGGGGAACTCGCAGTCCACGGCCGGTCCAGCCACCTGGACCACCTTGCCGATCAGAGTCGCGTCAGTCGTTGCCATAAAATCCTTATTCTTCGGCCGCCGCTCCGCTCACCACCTCGATGATCTCCTTGGTGATGCTGGCCTGGCGCACGCGGTTCATAAACAAAGTCAGCCTCTCGATCATGTCGGCGGCGTTCGAGGTGGCCGCATCCATGGCGGTCATGCGCGCGGCATGTTCGGCGGCGGCCGATTCCAGCAGCGCGCGGTAGAACTCCATTTCCACGCACTTGGGCAGCAGCTCGTTCAGGATTTCGGCCGCCGGCTGCTCGAAAATATAATCCACGGGAGCCGATTGCTCCGGCATCCCCAGCGGCAGCACGCGCGCCAGCGTGAGCTTCTGCGACACCATGCTCTTGAATTCGTTGTACAGCAGGTAGACCGCGTCCGTCTCGCCGTTGCGGAACATCTCCATGGCCTTGCGCGCGACGGCTGCCGTCTCGCCGTACACCACCTTGGCCGCCAAGCCGATGTGCTCGCCCGATATGGCGGCGCCGCGTTTGCGGAAGAAATCGCGCCCCTTGCGGCCGATCAGCTCCAGCGTCACCGCAGCCCCGCCGTGCTCCGCGAAGAATCGCTGTGCCCCTTTGATGAGGTTGGTGTTGAACGCGCCGGCGAGCCCTTTGTCGCCGGTAACCAAAACCAGCAGAATGCGCTCGACCGCGCGCTCGGCCAGCAGGGGGTTCTCGCCCGCCTGCTCGTCCGCCTCCGGGCCCTGGGGGCGCCCCGCCGCGGCCGCGGCCACGTCCGTCAGCACCTTGCGCAACAGGGCCGCGTAAGGGCGCGCCGCAATCACCCGGTCCTGCGCGCGCCGCAGTTTGGCCGCCGAGACCATTTTCATGGCCTTGGTGATCTGCTGCGTGTTCTTGACCGAACGGATGCGCCGCCGGATGTCGATGAGGCTAGGCATGTGCGGCTACCGCGGGTTGCTCCGCCACAAAGCGGGCTTTGAACTCCTCGATGACGGCAATCACTTTGGCGCGCAGATCGTCGTCCAGAACTTTCTTGGTCCGGATTTCCTCCCACAGCCCGCGGTGCGCGTTGTCCACGAACCGGTATAGCTCCTCTTCGAACTTCCGGCACTGCTCCAGCGGCAGATCGTCCAGGTAGCCGCTGGTTCCGGCGAAGATGATCGCGATCTGCTTTTCCACCGGCAACGGCTGGTATTGGTCCTGCTTCAGAATCTCCACCATGTGCCGGCCGCGGTTGAGCTGCGCCAGCGAGGCCTTGTCCAGATCCGATCCGAACTGCGCGAAGGCCGCCAGCTCGCGGTATTGCGCCAGGTCCAGGCGCAGGCGGCCCGCAATCTGTTTCATGGCCTTGATCTGGGCGCTGCCGCCCACGCGGCTCACGGAGATGCCCACGTTGATGGCCGGCCGCACGCCGGAGTTGAACAAATCGGCCTCCAGATAAATCTGCCCGTCGGTGATGGAAATGACGTTGGTGGGGATGTAGGCGGAGACGTCGCCGGCCTGGGTTTCGATGAATGGCAGCGCCGTCAGCGATCCGCCGCCGTTTTCGTCGTTCAGCTTGGCGGCGCGCTCCAGCAGCCGGCTGTGCAGGTAGAACACGTCGCCGGGGTACGCCTCGCGCCCCGGCGGGCGCCGCAGCAGCAGCGAGATTTCGCGATAGGAAGCGGCATGCTTGGAAAGGTCGTCGTAGATGCACAGCGCGTGCCGCTTACGGTCGCGGAAGTACTCGCCCATGGCGCAGCCCGCGAACGGCGCGATGTACTGCATGGGGGCCGGGTCCGATGCCGACGCGCAAACCACGATGCTGTATTCCATGGCGCCGGAATCTTCCAGCGTCTTCACCACCTGGGCCACGGTGGAGCGCTTCTGCCCGATGGCCACATAGATGCAGATTACGTCGCCGCCCTTCTGGTTGACGATGGTGTCGAGCGCGATAGCGGTCTTGCCGGTCTGCCGGTCGCCGATGATCAGCTCGCGCTGGCCGCGCCCGATGGGAATCATGGCATCGATGGCCTTGATGCCCGTCTGCATGGGCTCCTTCACCTTCTGCCGCGCCACCACGCCCGGCGCCTGGCGCTCGATGGGGTTGAACTCGGCGGTGAGGATGGGACCCTTGCCGTCGATGGGCCGGCCGAGCGCGTCCACCACGCGGCCGATCAACGCTTCCCCCACCGGGACCGACATGATCCGGCCCGTGCGCCGCACTTCGTCGCCTTCCTTAATTTCCGTATAGTCGCCCAGCAGCACCGAGCCCACCTGGTCTTCCTCCAGGTTCATGGCAATTCCGGCCACGTCGTGCGGGAATTCGATCAGCTCGCCCGCCATGACTTTTTCGAGACCATGGATTCTGGCGATGCCGTCGCCCACGGAGATCACCGCGCCGATCTCCGATACGTCGACGGCCCGTTCGTAGTTTTCAATCTCCTGGCGGAGAATACTGGTGATTTCGTCCGCTCGAATCTGAGCCATAATTCCTTTCGATTAGCCTTCAGCGCTCAGGCGGCGTCCCAGCGACGCCAGTTGCCCGCGCACCGAACCGTCGTAAACCGTCGAGCCGATCCGCGCCACCACCCCGCCGATCAGCCGCTCGTCCACCGTAAACCGCATGCGGATACGCCTGCCCGTCAGCCGCTCCAGCTCGGAGGTCAGCGCGGCGCGTTGCGGCGCGGCCATTTCGCGCGCCGCGGACACCTCCGCGCGGGCGAAGCCCAGGCGCTCGTCCACCATCAGCTCGAAGCTGTTAAGAATGTCGGAAAGCGCGGCGATGCGGCGATGATCGATCAGAACATACAGGAAGTTCCGCGAGATGCGCGAGAGTTTCAGAATCTCCGCGATGCGTCCCACCACCGCCCTCTTCCGGGCGGCAGGCACCGCCGGGGTCGCGAGCGCGTTCTGCAATTCGGTGGACGCCTCAAGCGCCGCCTCGAAAGCGCGCAGCTCGGAGACGGCATCCTGCGGACGAATGGGAGACCCGCCGGCTGTGACCACGTCCGCCAGCGCATTGGCGTATCGCGCGGCTACGGCGGAGAGAGTCATTTCAGATCCCGCACAAAACCGCGCACCAGAGCATCCTGCGTGTCCGGCGTCATGCGGGCGCGGATCTTCTGCTCCGCCAGCCCCACTGCCAGCTCCGCGCAGTAGCGCTTCAATTCCAAGCGGGCGGCTTTACCGGCGGCCGCGATTTCCTGTTCGGCATGCGCCTGGGTCTTGGCGATTTCCGCCGCCGTGTGCCGCCCGAAGCGCCCGGTTTCCGCCTCTTCTTCCTTCCCCGAATCGGTGCGCAGCGCGGCGATCTCGGCCTCCAGGTTGGCCAGCCGCCGGTCTACTTCGGCCGCGCGCGCTTCGGCTTCGTTGCGCGCATCGCCGGCTTCGATCATGTCCTGGCGGATCTTCGTGGACCGCGCGGCGAAGAACGGCCCGCCCTTCTTGCCGATCAAGTAGCCCAGACCGCCCGCCAGCACCACGAAATTGGCCCACTTCCAGATTTGCAGGCTGCCGTCTTCTTTGTCTTCGGCGAAGATCGGAGCCGCCGTGAAACAAACCACCAAAGCCAGAGTGGCGAAGCGCTTCATGCGGCGCGCCGCCGGAGGATGGATTCCGCAATCTGGTTTGCCAGCAGCTCGCTATCGCGCGCCAGCCCCGCCTTGGCTGCTTCCACGTCGCTCGAGAGCTGTGTCTTGGCTTCCTGGACCGCCGCTTCGGCGCGCCGCCGGGCCTCCGCCAGTTCCGCGAACTCGCCTTCCTGCAACCGCTTGTGCGACTGCTCCTGGGCCTGGTAGATTTCCGCCCGCGCGGCGCGCATGGCGGCTTGGTATTCGGCGGTCTTGGCGGCGGCGCGTTCGAGGCTCTCGCCAGCCAGCTTGCGCGCCCCTTCCGTGGCCTCATACCGCTGGCGCAACACCTTCTGCAACGGCTTGAAAAAGACGCCCTTCAGATAGAAGTGGAGCAGGACTACGAGCAGAAATGTAGGCAGCGCTTTCAGCAGTATTCCGCCCAGGGCGTGCAGCGTGGCTTCCATGATGGGTAAGGAGAAACCGGTGAAAGTCTTTACTAGCAGAACAGGTTAACACCCTGCCAAAAGGCCGTCAACCGCTGAGGTGGTGCACTCTGAGGTGGCGTGAGGCGGTGCGGTCATAGACGTTCAGACAAGGTTGCCAAAACCGATCCCGCCCGATCTGAGTGCATGACGGCGGCTTGCTGGCGGCCCTCAAGTGGGCCATGCGGAAACCCTACGGCCCCGCGGAAGAGAAACTGCTGGCCGAGCGCCTGGAGCTCATCCGGCCGCTCTACTGCCGCGCCTGCGGCCAGTGCGACGGCGATTGCCGCCACGGCCTGCCGGTGGCCGACATCTTGCGCATCCCGACCTACGCCGATGGCTACGGACAGTTCGCTTTGGGCCGCGAGCGTTTCCTGGAGCTGGCCCCCGAGCACACCAGCGTGAAGTGCGCCGATTGCCCGGGGTGCACAGTCCAGTGCCCGCATGGAGTCAAAGTAATCGAGCGCCTGACTAAGGCGCAGGAACTATTCGCCTGCTAAGGACTTGTTACGAAATAACCATGCTAAGTCCTCGCGGCCGGCGTGGCGCACGCACTCGTGCGTGCCGTGTCGAGATTCTTCTCGACACGTGCTCGCGCGCGGAAAACCAAGCGTCGGCACGAGTGCCGACGCGGCACGCATGAGTGCGTGCGCCACGCTGGAATGGCAAGGTTGTTTCGTGACAGGCCCTAAGACTCGCATGTTGCGTGGCTTTTCCGGCCCGTGCGCTCTCCGCGCGGGCCCGGGCGCCCGCTCCTGGTGGCCTGCGGCTGTGGGGCAGCCAATCCTGGCTGCAGCCGGCTTTCAGCCGGCGCCTGGGGGATGGGAGACTCTCGCACGCCTCGAGAGAGCCGCCTGAAAGGCGGCTGCAGGCAAGATTGCCTGCCCCCCGAAAGCAGGCTGAGACCGATTCCCCGGCCCCTGGTCCCCGGCCCCCCTTCCCATTTCGGATATTTTTCTCTTATACTGGAGTTGATACAGGAGGCTGGTAGTGAAGATCCTGAAGCTTCCGAAAGATAAACTGGATTTATTCGCTTCCGTCGTGCAGCAGTTCGGGGAGCTCCATGCTCCCGTCGAGCAGGACGGCAAGTACGCTTTCAAACGGCTCACGCACTGGTCGGAGGCGCGGCTCGATTACGATCGCACCATCCTGCCGCCGAAGAAGTATTTTCTTCCGCCGCGCGAGGCCATGTTCCGCTACCGCCCCGGGGAGGGCTTCGTCCCTTCCACCGAGGGCCTGGACAAGCGCATCGTCCTCATTGGCGTGCACGCCTGCGACATCTATGCCTTGAACATCCTGGACCGCGTCTACGCCGGCAAGTTGAACATCCAGGACCGCGTCTACACCGGCAAGTACCACGATCCCTACTACCAGGCGCGCCGCAAGAACATTGCCATTATCGGGATCGATTGCGTCCCCGACAAGCAATGCTTCTGCCGTTCCATGCGCGCCGATTTCGTGGACCACGGCTTCGACCTCTTCTTCTACGATACCGGCGACTACTACCAGGTGCTGGTGGGCACCGCTCTCGGCGACGACATGGTGCTGGCCACCGGCCGCCTCTTCGAACCGGTGGGGGAGGCCGATATCGCCGAATACAAGCGCCGCTCGCTGGACAAGCGCCGCGCCTTCCAGCTCGAAGTCGAAATCCGCGATCTGCCCGAGATCTTCGAGATGGAGTATCAAAGCGAGGTCTGGGACGAGCTGGGAAAGCAGTGCCTTTCCTGCGGCGCTTGCAGCATGGTCTGCCCCACCTGCTACTGCTACGACGTGGCGGACGACGTCGAACTGGGCTCGCGCGCCGGCACGCGCACCCGCTTCTGGGACTCGTGCCTCTTCGCCAGCCACGCCCAGATCGCCAGCGGCGAGAATTTCCGCCATTCGCGCGCCAGCCGTGTCAAATTCCGTTTCTATCACAAGCAGCGCGGTTTTGTGGCCGAATACGGCCGGCCGAGCTGCGTCGGTTGCGGGCGGTGCATTTCCGCCTGCCCGGTGAACATCGACGTCGTGCAGGTGATCGAGAGCCTGCGGAGGGTGGAACATGTTGCTAGCCGATGAAGTCGCTACCCACGATCCCGTCTTGAGCGACAACCCGTACCAGCCGCACCTGGCCCGTATCGTGCGCATCTACAAGATGGTCGAGAACACCCAGGTCTTCACGCTGCGCTTTCTGGATGAGCACCTGGTTCGCAGCTTCCGCCATCAGCCGGGCCAGTTCATCATGCTGAGCATTCCCGGCACCGGCGAAATGCCCATCTCCATTTCCTCTTCGCCCACGCGGCCGGAGGTTTTGGAACTGTGCGTTCGCCGCGTGGGCCGGGTCACCAGCGCGCTCTACCGCATGCGGACCAACGACCTGGTAGGCGTCCGCGGGCCTTACGGCAACGGGTATCCCATGCAGGAAATCGCCGGTCACGACCTGCTGCTGGCCGCCGGCGGCCTGGGCATGGCGCCGCTACGCTCACTGCTCTGGTATGCCCTCGACCACCGCGAACAGTTCAACAACCTCACCCTCATGTACGGCAGCAAGCGGCCCGAGGACATGCTGTTTCGCGAGGAGTTGGTGGCCCTGGTGGACCGCACCGATATCAACTGCCTCCTCACCGTCGACGCGGACCCCTCGGGCGCGTGGACGAACCACGTCGGCCTGCTGCCGACCATGTTCGATTACGCCAAGATCGATCCGGCGCGGACCTACGCCGCGGTGTGCGGCCCGCCGGTGGTCTACAAGTTCATTCTCCAGCGCCTGCTGAACCTGGGCTTCCCCAAGAACCGGATTCTGATGTCCCTGGAGCGGCGCATGAAGTGCGGAGTCGGCAAATGCGGGCATTGCAGCATCGGCTATAAGTACACCTGCCTGCACGGTCCCATCTTCACTTACTGGGACGCCATCAACCTGCCCGAGATGATTTGAAAGGAGCGAAGCGGATGGGCAAACCGACGGTTGGAATCTTCGG
>Ga0187877_1001685_pt1 | contig 21919 bp, 12 predicted proteins | sample June2016WEW_17_1_3_FD_132430 | JGI IMG/M metagenome (GOLD analysis project Ga0187877, IMG submission 132430) | Peatland microbial communities from SPRUCE experiment site at the Marcell Experimental Forest, Minnesota, USA - June2016WEW_17_100 | ecosystem: Environmental > Terrestrial > Soil >... | reverse complement strand
CCGATTCAGCGTGCGTGAAGGCCCTTCCCCTCGCTTTGGCTCTTCCCCACCACCTTGGTTGGGGCCCGGGAGCCAGGACGATTCGCGCCGGCAGCATCGGCCGGGATATTACTTGGAAAGTCGAATGTCTTTCTCATCCGCCGGAGGGGCGGGGTGTATCTTCCCGCCTCATCCACGGAGAAATCAGCGCCTCATGGTGCCAAGCGAAGCGTCCTGGCTCCCGGGCCTTGGCAAAGCAGTATGAAGAAACTGGGGGTGGGCGTTCGATCTTTGACTTAGAAGGGGATATTGGCTATAATTCGCAATATGTCTAGCCAGTCGATTCTCTCTCTCCTGGAAGCGTGGATGAAGAAATACCGCCTTCCCCTGATGCCGGTGATCTGGGGGACTACCTGCCTAATCATCGGAGGGTTGGTAGCTATCGGACTCTACAGCTATTATTCGGCTGAGAAGGCCATGGCCGAACAATTCAACCGGCAGCAGTTAGTGCTGGCCCAGTAGGCGGCCCGGGGGATGGAAATTTATCTGGCTGACCTCCGTCGAACCACTACTCTCCTCACCCGACTCCCGGAGGCTCAAGACTTGAAAGGGGGGGAAGGGCGAAGGAACCCTACGGAAGCCCTGCAGGCCCTTTACCAGAGCTTCGGGGGAGGGATTGATTTCCTTTTTTGGATCGATAACCAGGGCAGTCTGGAATCAACCTACCCTCGGGACCGTCTGAGGGAGATGGTAGGAAAAAAATTCGACTTCCAGCCATATTTCCAGGAGGCCCGTCTTACGGGTAAGCCGCTGGTGGCCCATGTCAGTCCTCCATCGGGGGAGGAACCCTCCCGGGGGCAATCCCCGCTTTTCGGTTCCATTCTCATTTCCTCTCCGGTCTTCCGCGATGCCCAATTCGCGGGTATTCTGGGCTGTGGTCTGGATTTTAAGAAGATCTATGAACGCTTCGTCCATCCGATGCAATTCGGGGTCCGGGCGGGATCCTGGATGATCAACCAGGAGGGAAGGGTCATCGCCCACTATGATCCGAGTCTGCGGGGGAAGGATGCTTTCACGGCACGAAAAGAGCGAGATCCCGACCTCTCCTCTGAACGGATTGACCGGATCATGAAAGAAAAGATGCTGGCGGGAAAAGCAGGGATGGATGAGTACGTCAGCGGCTGGCACATGGGGGAGCGCGGGAAGCTCAAAAAATTGATCGCCTACGCTCCCATTCGGCTCGACGGGCAGGTCTGGTCGTTGGCGCTGGTCGTTCCCTATTCCGAAGTGACCCACGTCGTTTGGGGCAGCTTTCAGCATTCCGCTGTGCTCATATTGATCATGGCCTGTACCCTGCTGGGGGGGACCTACTTGGGCCACAAGATCAACCAGGAGCGGATCCGGGCAGAAGAGAAAGTAAGATGGGGAGAAGAGATTTTAAGGAGCCAGAACCGCCTACAGGCCCTCTTCGATGGGGCCCCCGATGCCATCGCCATCGTGGACCGAAACTATCGGATCCTCATGGTCAACAAAACCGGCTTGAATTGGTACAAGAGACCGCTGGAAGAGTTTATCGGAAAGCCCTGTCATCAGGAATTCCAGGACCGCTGTGACCTCTGTCCCAACTGCCCGGCAGAGGAGTCCTTCCGGACCGGCCAGCCGGCTTTTCGGGAGCGGGCCAGCCTGGTCGCCGGGGGAAACAAATATTACCTGCAGGTCTTCACCTTTCCCCTCCGAAATAGCAACGGGGAAGTGGTGGAGGTGGTAGAATACGTTAAAGACGTCACGGCAGAGAAGGAGCTGCAACGGCAGATCATCCAGTCGGAGCGACTGGCGGTGGTAGGGAGGATGTCGGCGAATGTGGCCCACGAAATCAAGAATCCTCTGGGGACCATTGTTCTAAACGCTGAACTTCTGGAAGAAGAATTAGAGCGGCTGGGCCAGGAGGATACCACCGAGGCGCGGCAACTTTTGGGGGTGATCAAGTCCGAACTCGACCACCTGCTGGAGGTAGTGGAAGAATACCTTCAGTTTGCCCGCTTGCCCCAGGTGAAACTAGAAAAGAGCAGTGTGAACGAGGTTCTTTCGGATTTGCTTTCGTTCCTGAGAGAAGAAGTTGCCGAAAGGAAGGTCCTGTTGGTGGAGGAACTGGACCCCTCCCTTTCCCCGATACAACTCGACCCTAAACAATTGCGGCAAGCTTTTTTGAACATCATTAAGAACTCTCTCGAAGCCATGCCGGATGGAGGGAAACTGACCGTTTCCACGAGTCAAAAATTTGGAAAAGTGGAGGTTACCATCGGGGACACGGGAAAGGGCATCTCGGAAGAGAACCTGGAATTGGTCTTCACCCCTTTCTTCAGTACCAAGCATGGGGGGACCGGATTGGGTCTCTCGATTACCTCGCATATCGTGAAAGAGCATAGGGGAACCATCAGTTTTCAGAGCTACCCGGGGCTGGGGACGACCTTCACCGTCCGCCTCCCGGTTACGGCCTCCCCTGCGGAGGTCGATGAGGAATATGGGAAAAAGGACCGGCCTTTAAGGGTTTAAGGGAACATTCAACTGGAAGCATCCGGGAGAAAAAAGTGGATATTCCGGAACCAAAGAACATTCTGCTGGTGGATGATCATAAGCCTTTCCGCGATTCCTTGGCCAAGATTTTGGGGGGAGAAGGATTTCGGGTATTTCCGGCGAACGACGGAGAGGAAGCCCTGGATATCCTGCGCAAAGAATTCATCCATTTGGTCCTTACCGATTTAAAGATGCCCAAAATGGATGGAGTGGAACTTTTAAAAGTAGCCAAGACAATACGGCCGGAAATAGAGGTCATCCTCATTACTGGTTACGCAACCGTAGACACAGCAGTAACCGCCATGAAAGAAGGGGCATATGATTATATCCAAAAGCCCTTCAAACCGCGGGAGATACTCAAGCTAGTTCGCAAGGCCGTGGAAAAACAATCCCTGGTCCTGGAAAACCGTATGCTCCAGGAGCGGATCAAGGATTTCCAAAAGGTAGAAAAGATCGTAGGCCGCAGTCCGGCCATGAAGAAGGTCCTGGAGATCGTAGCCCAGGTTGCTCCGAGCTCGGCCACGGTCCTCATCCAGGGAGAGAGCGGGACCGGCAAAGAAGTCATCGCTCAAGCCATCCACGATTTAAGCCCCCGGGCGAGTAAACCCTTCATCAAAGTGAGCTGCGCGGCCCTGCCGGAGACTCTGTTGGAGGCCGAACTCTTCGGATATGAACGGGGAGCCTTTACCGGGGCCATGGCTCGGAAAGAAGGCCGGTTTGAGCTGGCCAACGGGGGAACGCTCTTTCTGGATGAGATTGGAGAAGTCAGCCCTACCGTACAGGTCAAGCTGTTGCGGGTTCTCCAGGTGGGCGAATTCGAACGTCTGGGCGGGACAAAGACCATTCGCGCAGATGTACGGATCGTTGCCGCCACCAACATGAACCTTTTGGAGGCCGTGGAGCGGAAAGCTTTTCGCGAGGACCTCTACTCCCGGCTGAACGTGATTACCCTTACCCTTCCCCCCCTTCGTGAGAGAGAGGGAGACATTCCCCTCCTGGCCCACCATTTCCTGGAGATTTTCACGAAGAAGAACAGCAAAGAGGTAAAGGGATTCACCCAGGAGGCTTTAGAGGTCATGCTCCAGTATTCCTGGCCCCGAAACGTGCGTCAGATGGAGAATGCCATAGAACGGGCCGTAGTTTTGACTAAAGGAGAAATGATCACTCTTGGAGACCTTCCCCCGGAAATTCTAAAGGGAGTAGAATCCAGGATCCAAAAGGCCGTCTTGATGGATGGGAAGACTATATCCATCTCTCTGGGTACTTCCATAGAAACTATAGAAAAGCGGGTCATCGAAGAAACTTTAAGGCTTTCACGGGGAGACAAGAACCTGGCCTCCAAGATTCTGGGGATTTCAGCTCGGACTATCTACCGGAAAATTGAAGAAGAAAAAGAAAATGATGAAGGAAAAAAAGATATCCCGGAGAATCAAGGTAAAGAAGGTGGCGATAATCAATGACAAAATGTCAAAAATAGGTGTTTTTTGGTCGTAGTATTGTCATTTTTTCATGATTTTGGGGCATGATTGACACAATGTCGTCTTTTCCGGGGTAGGCCTAAGAAGAGAATTTACTCCTGCCGGATCTTTTTAAAAATATTAATTATATCAAAACATTATAATTAGATCTCCAGCCGATTTCCCGCGAAGTTTTGGCACATCTCTTGCTTCTTAAGAAAGAAAATTGAAAATCTGAAGGGGCCCGATCTTCACAGGCTACGAACGAGCGAACTCCCCTGCTCATCTGTGAGTGGCAACCGAAACAACAACCCTCCTCTATCAGATCGGGCCCCTTCAGATTTTTTTGGATATTCCAGAGGTATAAGCGGTTTTCTTCTCTAGTCCGGAATTGGAGGAAGCGTGGAAAAGAAGACGATTTTGGTAGTGGACAACGGGGAGACAATTCGCGAAACGCTGGTTAAAATACTCGAACGAGAAGGATATAACGTTCTGACCGCCGAAGACGGACAGGCGGCCATGGAAGTCCTGAAAGAGAACAGGGTGAACGTAATCCTTTCCGATGTTTGTATGCCCAGGATGGATGGAAATAAATTGCTCAAGCTGGCCAAGTCCATCCTACCAGATGTCGAAGTTATACTGATGACCGGCCATGGGAAGACGGAGATGGGGTTGGAGGCCCTCCGAGCGGGCGCTTTCGATTTCATCCAGAAGCCTTTTACCAAATTGGCATTGAACAAGACCGTTAAACAGGCTTTGGAAAAACAAGCCATGGCCGCGGAGATGCGCTTCCTCAAAGAGCGGGTACGGGAACTACTGGCGGAGATTATGGACGTAGTGGGTGAGCCGGCGGTTCACCGGATGGGGTATTCCCGGACGCTCCGGGCCGATTCAACCCATTAACCAAAATCATATAATATCGGAATTCGCGAGATTCAAAGTTCATCGGTTGCCGTTAAACCTTCACTCTCCCGGGGGAAGTGAAGGATTATCTGTGTTGTTTTTACAGGTGGAAAGGTTTTCACTTGTGGCGGAAAGTGTTGCGACAGTCGTACCCTTTGGCCCTCTCCTCCCTTCCGATGAAAAACTCCCTAAAATTCGATTGGTTCGCTTTCATTGAAAAGAATTGAGAAGGAATGTCCCCATTCCTTTATTCGAAAAGTCGAGCTTGCAGAAACGGAAAGAATGAAGGTAATATAGAGCCGTATTAAAATATCTTATCGGAGGTATCTATGGCAGAAGAGAAAAAGACCATTACCAGTATGATGGAGGAGAAACGGGTTTTCCCTCCCAGCAAGGAATTCAGTTCCAAAGCCCATATTAAGAGCCTGGCTGAGTACAAAAAAATTTACGAAAGATCCATCAAGGACCCCGACGGGTTCTGGGGAGAACAGGCTCAGAACCTGGAGTGGTTTAAGAAATGGGATAAGGTTTTAGACTACAGCTTCGGCGATAACCTCTATATTAAATGGTTCCAGGGAGGCAAGATCAACGTAACCGTGAACTGCCTGGACCGGCACCTGAAGAGCGCCCGGAAAGACAAGGTCGCCCTCATCTGGGAAGGTGAGCCGGGGGATAGCAGGAAATATACCTATGCCCAGCTCTACCAGGAAGTTTGCAAGTTTGCCAACGTCCTGAAGAAAAATGGCGTGAAAAAAGGAGATCGGGTTACGATCTACATGCCCATGATTCCGGAGCTTCCGATCGCCCTGCTGGCTTGCGCCCGAATCGGGGCCATCCACAGCATCGTATTCGGAGGGTTCAGCGCCGATGCTCTTAAAGACCGCATCCTGGATGCCAGCGCCACCATGCTGATTACCACCGATGCCAGCTACCGCAGCGGCAAAGTCATCGGCCTGAAGACCAATTGCGATGCGGCCCTGGCGAGTTGCCCGGGGGTTAAGACCGTCATCGTCTACAACCGCACCAACACCAAAGTAGACATGAAAGCCGGAAGGGATTTCTGGTGGCATGAGGAGATGGCCGCCCCGGACATCAAACCGGAATGCAAGCCCAAGGTCATGGATGCGGAAGATCCCCTCTTCATGCTTTACACCTCCGGCTCCACCGGGAAACCCAAGGGGGTTCTCCATACCCAGGCGGGATACATCCTATTTGTGATGACCACCTTCAAGTGGATCTTTGATTACCGAGATGAAGATATTTTCTGGTGCACGGCCGACATCGGGTGGGTCACCGGGCACAGCTATATTGCTTATGGTCCTCTAGCGGCAGGGGCCACCAGCCTGATGTTCGAAGGGGTCCCCAACTACCCCAAACCCGACCGGTTCTGGGAAATCGTGGATAAGTACAAGGTCAATATCTTCTATACCGCGCCCACAGCGCTCCGGGCTATGATGCGGGACGGTGACAAGTGGCCTCTGGGCCGGAGTCTATCCTCCCTCCGTCTCCTGGGGACCGTGGGTGAACCCATCAACCCCGAGGCCTGGATGTGGTATTACAAAGTCATCGGCAAAGAAAAATGCCCCATCGTCGACACTTGGTGGCAGACCGAGACCGGTGGAATCCTGATTACTCCTCTACCGGGAGCCGTTCCCATCAAACCGGGTTCGGCCACCAAACCTTTCCCGGGAGTAGAAGCGGCAGTCATCCGGGAAGACGGGTCTCCGGCCAGTCCCAACGAAGGCGGATACCTGGTCATCAAGAAGCCCTGGCCGGGAATGATGCGGACTATTTACGGGCAGCCTGAGCGCTTCAAAGAGACCTACTTCGTCCAGTTCCCGGGGATGTACTTCACCGGCGACGGCGCCCGGGTGGATGAAGATGGTGATTTCTGGCTCATGGGCCGGGTGGACGACGTCATCAACGTTTCCGGCCACCGGATCGGGACCGCTGAAGTGGAGAGCGCTCTGGTCAGCCATCCCTTTGTGGCCGAAGCTGCGGTAGTGGGCATGCCCCACGACATCAAAGGGCAGGGAATCTATGCTTTCGTCACCCTGAAAGCTGGCCAAGCCAAGTCTGATGATCTAAAGAAGACCCTGGTCGCCCATGTGCGAAAGGAGATCGGTCCGATCGCTACTCCCGACAAGATCCAGTTCACGGACTTCCTACCCAAGACGCGCAGCGGAAAGATTATGCGCCGGATTCTGAAGAAGATTGCCGCTGGCGATGTCACCGAACTGGGAGATACAACCACTCTGGCCGACCCGACTGTGGTTCAGACTCTGGTATCCGAAAGACAATAACCTTTGAGTATGTGAGGGGAAGGGGAGCAGGTTTCGAAAGGAGCCTGCTCCCTCAATTATCCAAGGAGGCTTATCCCCATGGCTGATCAAGTAAAAGGTACCAGTATTCCGGATGTTGGTAAAAACCGCGGATGGGTCGTTACTTTTGCCGGAATGGGAATCAATCTGGCACTGGGAGTTCTTTATGCCTGGTCCGTAGTCTCCAAGCAAATCACTAAAGAATGGGGATGGAACGAGACCCAGGCGGCCCTTCCCTATTCTGTGGCGATCGCTGCCTTCGCCTTTATGATGGTCCCGGCCGGAAGGCTGCAGGACAAGGTCGGCCCCCGAATGGTGGCTACTCTGGGAGGGATTTTTTGCGGCATAGGATTCGTTATCTCCAGCCTGGGCCAATCCCTGATGGGGTTGGTCATCGGGTTTGGAATTCTGGCCGGAACCGGGATCGGGTTCGGTTATGCCTCGGCCACCCCTCCCGCAGTCAAATGGTTTCCCCCTGCGCGAACCGGCCTGATTGCCGGGTTGGTTGTGGCCGGTTTCGGGTTGGCCTCGGTCTACATTGCTCCTCTGGCCAATCACTTACTGGGGGCTTTTGGAATTCAGAGCACCTTCCTGATTCTGGGAATTGCCTTCTTGATTATTGTAGTCCTCCTCTCTCAATTGATAAAAAACCCTCCAGCGGGGTATAAGCCCACAGCGAATCCGGCTCCGGTCAAGGCCGGAACCCAGCCCAAGGCAGCGACGGCTACTGTTAAGGTAGATTACGAGTGGAGCGAGATGCTCCGGACGCCCCAATTCTACCTTCTCTGGATCATGTATGTCTTTGCTGCGGGAGCGGGGTTGATGATCATCGGGAAACTCGCCAAGATCGTCGACCTTCAAGCAGGCATCAAAGCAGGCTTTGTCTTCGTAGCCCTGCTGGCCGTCGGAAACGCAGCTGGCCGAGTGATTGCGGGTGTTCTCTCCGACAAGATTGGCCGCACCTGGACGATGTTCGCAGTTTTTATCTTTCAGGCGGTCCTCATGTTTTTGCTCCGCGGATTGGATACCTATGGGACCCTCGTTGTAGCGTCAGTTCTCATCGGCTTTAACTATGGAGCCAATCTTTCCGTTTTTCCTTCGGCCACCAAAGATTACTTTGGGTTGAAGAATTTCGGAGTGAATTATGGGTTTGTCTTCACGGCCTGGGGTGTGGGAGGGATTTTGGGCCCGGTCCTGAGCGGGCAGATCTTTGACGCCTACAAAAACTTTAATGCCGCCTACCTGATTGCGGCAGTCTGCTTGATCGTTGCGGCTTGCCTGACCTTCATTACGCGGGCGCCCAAAGCCAAGGCTGAGGAGAAGGTGTTAAACAAGGCGGCGTAGGGAGGAAGAAGGATTTGACTTGCCGGTGAAAGGCAAAACCGGGGGGCAACGGACCGATTAGATATAGCAGAATTGGAAACCGTAGAAATTAAAAAACCCCTTCCTGGGTTTAGCCCGGGAAGGGGTTTTTTATTGGAATACGTGGGAACTATTTGGCCGATTGAGCAGCCGCCACAAATTCTCCGGCAAAGGATTCTTTCTCTCTCTTGAGAGCGGGTTTGGCCACCTTTTTCCTTAAATCAACCAACGAGAAGCATAGATAGGAGAAACCGACCAGGACTATGGAAACGCCGATCATGCCCAGGATGAGAGTATAAAATCTTGCCTGTTTTTCCACAATGGAGTACCCCAAGATTTCGGCTGCATATACATTGGCGATCCATCCGAAAAGGATCATGGTCGTCATTATCAGGATTGTTGATTTTTTCATTGCGACTCCCTTCTTGCCTTTCCTCTTTCCTTCACTCTCTAATAGAGCAAGGGCCGTGCCAGGCCCCGAAAGAGAAGAGATTCAGCCCCTAAATGATTTATAATATATTAATATTATTTATTAATTTTTTAATTCATTGGACGGTCTATAAAGATGGTTCTCTTCTCCATCCTTGGCAAAGTGACAAATGAATGGATATTCATTCATTTTCGAACTCTGTTCTTGACAAAATGTACTTATAAAGAAAATTTTCCTCGACATTATGTCAAATATAGTTTGGATACGTACTAATTCTTCCAGGCTTCTCCTGCGGTATAGTGAAATTTTTCTGATCCTGGCAAAAAAGGTTAAAAAATTTGAGATTTTCCCGAGCCTTTGGTATATTAATGATAAGGCAGACCTATGAAACCATTTAGAGATTGGAAAATACGGACCAAATTAATTACTTTTACCCTTCTCCTGGGTCTCGTGCCCATGGGGGTAGCAGCGATGCTATCCCTGGGCAGATTTACCGAAGACCTAAAACAGGCCTACGAATCAGATCTCGAGCATATTGTGACGAACATATATGCCATGTGCAAAGCCCAGCAGGAGCTTTTGCAGAACAAGCTCACCTCCGATTTGAGGATTGCTCATTGGATTTTCTACCAATTTGGGCCCAGTGTCTCCATCTCTTCGGATCGGTCGGTGGAATTTATGGCCGAAGATCAGTTCACCAAGGAAACCCATCAAGTTAAAATTCCCTTCTGGTCCATCGGGGGTCAGACCATTACGAAGGACTACGCCATCGTGGATCGAATCCAACAATTGGTGGGGGGTACCTGCACGATTTTCCAGCGAATCGAAGGAGATCGCTTGTTACGCATCTCCACCAATGTCCTGCGCGCGGACGGAACCCGGGCAGTAGGAACCTATCTTCCCGCCTCCAATGAAGTGACCAAAACTATCCTCCGGGGAGAAACGTATCGCGGCCGGGCCTTTGTGGTGAATGACTGGTATATTACTGCCTATGAGCCCATCGTGAATGCCCGGAAAGAAGTGATCGGCGCCCTCTACGTAGGAATCCCGGAACAGAGGGCTCTGGCCCTCAAGACGGCCATCCGATCCATTAAGATCGGAAAGACCGGCTATGCCTTCATCATGGACAGTTCTGGAAGACTGGTAGTTCACCCGGCCAAAGAAGGGGAGAGCGTTTTAGAATCCAAGGACTCGGCGGGATTCGAATATATCAAAGAGATGGTCCGCAAAGCGCCGCTTTTAAAAGAAGATGAGGTAGGGACCCTCCGGTACCCCTGGGCCAACATCGAACTGGGGGAGACTCACCCCAGGATAAAGATCAATAAGTATGAATATTTTCGGGATTGGGACTGGATCATCGCCGCAGGCAGCTATGAAGAGGAAATTTTTGGGGGGGTGGCTCGAACGAAGTTCTTCATCACCCTGGTAGCCCTGGGTACTGTGGCCTTGGCCATCCTTTTGACGGTCATGCTCTCCAGGGTGCTCACTCGCCCGCTTCAGGAACTCACGGAGGTCACGGCCCGGATGTCCGCCGGCGACTTGACCCAAAAAGTCAATCTCACCACGGGCGACGAAATTGGAACCCTGGCCAAGTCTTTCAACCGGATGGCCGACCAGGTCCTCAATTACACTCGAGACCTTGAGGAAATTGTACAGGCCCGGACTGAAGAGATTCAGGAGAAGGAAGAAAAATACCGTAACCTGTCCAACATGCTCAACAGCGTTTTGGAAAGCTCGACAGAGTATTCCATTATTGCCACAAATCCCGAAGGGGTCATCCTGGAGTACAATAGCGGGTCTGTGAACCTCTTTGGGTGGACCAAAGAGGAAGTGGTAGGAAAAATGCCGATCGCGGGAACCTTCCGCAAAGACGATCGTTCGCGAGGCATCATCCAGGAGATCTCCCGTAAGGTGGAAGCGGAAGGCATGACCGAATATGAGCTAGAACGGATTCGTAAAGATGGCACACCATTCACCGCCCATGCCATCGTCACCACCCTGAAAGATTCTGCAGGCAAGACCCTGGGGTTCCTGGAGATCGCCCGGGACATCACCGAAAAGTTAGCCCTCGAGAGGGAGCTGTGGAAAACCAAAGATTACCTGGAAAATATCGTCCAAAGCTCGGTGGATGCCATCGTGACCACGGATCCCAAGGGGCGGATTACCTTTTTGAACCGGGCCTTTGAAGAGATGGTAGGAAGGTCGCGAGAGAATATCATCGGGCTTCCCATCCATCAATTTTACCTGAATGGATTGCATGAAGCGCGGAAGATCATGGGGATTTTGCGGGATAAAGGAAGCCTAAAGAACTATGAAACCAAGGTGGTCAAGAAGGACGGAACGGTTTCCATCCTGACCTCGGCTTCCTTGCTGCAGGATGAATCCGGTCAGATCATTGGCACCCTGGGGGTTTTTAAAGACCTGACCGAGATGAAAAAACTGGAAGCAGAGTTGAAAAAGGCCCAGGCTCATCTGATCCAAGCCGGCAAGATGCGCGCCCTGGGAGAATTGGTCGCCGGGGTGGCCCATGAGCTAAACAATCCTTTGATGGCTGCGGATACCTTCCTCCACGTCATCCGGGAGAATTTGGATAAGGAGAATGAGAACCAGAATCGGCTGGGGCTGATCCAGCGGTGCCATGAACGCATCGCCAAAATCATCAACCACTTGCGCGATTTCTCCCGGCAGTCCAAGTTTGCTTTTCGCAAGATGGACATCAACGAACCCATCGAAAATGCCCTCTTGATTACGGGCCAGCAACTCCTGAACCACGGCATCCGAGTGATAAAAAATTTTTCACCGAACTTACCAAAGATCTGGGGAGATGTCAATCAGCTGGAGCAGGTTTTTCTCAACCTCATGTCTAACGCCCGGGATGCCATGGGAAAAATGGAACGCAAGAAGGAACTGACCATCAGCACGGGTTTGATTTCCCGGAACGGATGGAATGATATGGAAATCTCCTTCAAAGATACCGGGTCCGGAATCCCGGAGGAGAATCTGGATAAGATTTTCGAGCCCTTTTTCAGTACGAAGGAAGTAGGGAAGGGAACCGGGCTGGGTCTGTCGATCTGTTACGGCATCATCGAAGCCCATGGGGGACATATTGAGGTGGAGAGCAAGCTCGACGAAGGAACCACTTTCCGCGTAATTCTGCCGGCTTAAAGAGACGGGAGGGAACCGGGTTGAGAGCCGATAAAAGTCGAAAAGAAAATTCTTGGAGTTTTCGATCGAAAAAGCTAATCCAAGAATAAAAGGAATGGGGAAATATGGCCAAAAAGATTCTTGTCGTGGATGATGATGAACTGGTTTTGATCGCCATTCGAGAGCTGCTCAGCCCTCTGGGGTTTTCCGTGACCATCATTTCCAATGGACCGGGGGCTCTGGAAAAGGTTTCCAGTGATCGCTTTGATTTGATCATCCTGGATGTGATCATGCCGGAGATGGACGGGTTTGAGGTCTGCCAGAGGGTCCGCAAGATGGATTCCTACGGCGAGACGCCCATTTTGATGCTCACCGCCAAAAGCGAAGAGGCGGATAAACAGAAGGGAATGGAAGCGGGGGCAAACCTGTATTTGCCCAAGCCCATTGCGCCCAGGCGCCTGATTGCCCTCGTTGAAGAAGCACTGAAATAATTTTGGAATGCGGAGTGCGGAATGCGAAATGTAGGGGGGCGCGGCGCGCGCCCTGGAGAAGATCAGATTTTGATTGGACACGCTGCCGCGTGCCCGTGTGGGGTTCGGAGAAAAAGCCCCTCGGGAATTTTTTCGGATCATCGCCAAATTAGTGGATCGAATATTTTGCGAAGGCCTGACAAGGGCGCGGAAGGAAAGGCAGATTGCGCCGCAAGCAGCGGCGGGATATCCGCTTCCCATAAACCCCTGCTTGCCTTCCGTGAAGCGGAGCGGGGGCGGGGCAAGAAAGCTTCAATGAAAGGGCTGACCACTCCCGCCACAGCTAAGGAGGGATATTTGCCTCATGATTGCAAGCAATATGGCTTTCCTTCCGCGACCCTGAAATCACTCGACATTCAGAATATTTCAGTTCTTTGCCCCGCAAGTAATTCGGAGATGATCCATTTTTTCAATCTGAAGCCTCAATTCTGAAATCAAGAATATTCTATACGGAGGTTGGCATGGAAAGGGTAATTGAAAATGCACGGAATTTGCTCCAGGCCTGGAAGGGCAGCTCCTATGTCTTTGGGTTTGACGTACTCGGAAAGGTAGGGGATTGCGCGGCCCAGCACGGGAAAAGAGCCCTTCTGATGGTCGCCGACCTGGGAGAGCCCTGGATGGCGGGGACCTTGCAGACGGTTACCGATTCACTGAAAGCGAGGGGGGTAGATTTTGAAATCATCACCGGGGCTGGACCCAACGCCCCGAGAGAGGATGTATATCGGCTGGCCTTGCATGTGTCGCGTACCCGGCCGGAGGTCATCATCGCTCTGGGGGGCGGTAGCACCATCGACGCGGCCAAAGGGGCCAATGTTCTGGCGACTTTTTCTCCTGCGGACGTGAAAAAGGCTCTCCAGGCTCCTGAATCGGCGGCTAGTACCGTGGATCCCTATTTTGGGGTGGGGAATGTAACCAAGGTGAAGAGCCAGGCCGCAAAATCCCTCTTGCCCGTGATTGCCGTTCAGACCGCGGCCAGTTCCGGCGCGCACCTGACGAAATATTCCAATATCACGGATCCGGTTACCGGGCAGAAGAAACTCATCGTTGACGAAGCCATTGTTCCGAAGGCGGCTGTTTTCGATTACCGGGTAACTCTGGGATCCCCCATGAATCTTACCCTGGATGGAGGCTTGGATGGAATTGCCCATGCCTGGGAGGTCTTTATGGGGGCAACCGGACAGGCCTACTATCCCCAAATGAAGGAAGTGGCCGACGCCTGTTTGAAACTGATTATCTACGGGCTTCCGAAAGTAAAAGAGAATCCTAAGGACCAGCAAGCCAGGCTTTGCCTGGGACTGGGCACAGACCTGGGGGGCTATTCCATCATGATCGGAGGGACCAGTGGGCCCCATCTGGGGAGCTTCTCCCTGATCGACGTTTTGACCCACGGGCGCGCCTGCGCCATCCTCAACCCTTATTACACGGTCCTGTTCGCGCCGAAAATCCAGGACCAGCTGGCTCTCTTTGCTAAGATCCTGCAAGAAGGCGGATTTATCAAGGGCAAGACCGAGGGCAAGAAGGGAAGGGCTTTAGCCATGCTGGTCGCTAAAGGGATGATCCAGTTCTCCAAGGTTCTCGGCTTCCCGGCAACGCTCGCAGCGGCAGGGGTCTCCAGAGGGCATTTGAAAAGAATGATCACGGCGGCGAAGGACCCGCAGTTGAAGATGAAGCTGCAAAACATGCCTACCCCCATGGAGGCGGAGCGGGGAGATGTGGATCGGCTGATGAAGCCGACCCTGGAGGCGGCCTTCTCCGGGGATCTGGATTTGATCCCCACAGCCGCTTAAAGGAAGTATAGAATCGGTGAACCCGAGAAACGGGGAAACGGGGATCCGTAGACCGGGTATTTCCGCAAATTGTAAAGGAGAGTTTTGAGAATGAGGCAGGACTTAATTTCCATTCTGGGTGGAGTGAACACCAGAGGCTGGAAGAAAGTGAAGGTGGACTTTACGGGTGGACCGCTGGTCATATCCGTACCTCCGGATTGTACCGAGTTAACCATGAAGAAGGCCGGAATTTTGAAGAATCCGGCAAAGGAGATCCAGAGAGCCATCGACCAGCCCTGCGGGGGTCCAACCCTTGAAGAAATCATCAGGGGAAAAGGGAAAGAAACGGGCCAGTTAAGAGTCGCCATCACCATCTCCGACATCACCCGTCCAGTCCCCTACCAGGGGAAAAAGGGGATCCTTCTGCCGCTCCTGAAAAAACTCCAGGCCCTCGGGGTTCCGCGGGAGAACATTTTGATTATTGTGGGAACGGGAACCCACCGGTCCAGCACGCCGAAAGAAAAACTGGAGATGCTGAGCAAGGAGATCGTTTCTGGTTACAAGATTCAGGACCACGACTGCGAGGATTCCTCGATCCTCGTCTCTGTCGGGAAAACCCCGACGGGGACCCAAGTTTTCCTGAATAAATTTTTTCATGAGGCAGATGTAAAGATCGCCACCGGCCTGACGGAGAGCCATTTCATGGCCGGTGCCTCGGGAGGGCGGAAGGCGGTCTGCCCTGGACTGGTGGACCTGCGGACCATTCAGAAGTTTCACAGCCCTGATTTTCTCGAATCTCCCTGGGCCACGAACCTGGTCTTTGATGGAAACCCCTGCCATGAAGAGTCCCTGGCGGTGGCCAAGGCCGTCGGAGTGGATTTCACCATGACCGTGACCCTGGATAAAGATATGCGGATGACCGGGGTCTTTGCCGGGGATCTGGAAAAAGTTCTGGAAGAGGCGGTCAAAAAGATCAAGACCTATGTGGCCATTCCTGTGAAAGCGGAGTTCGACATTGTCCTGACCCATGGCGGGTATGTGGGACGCAACCATTACCAAACAGCCAAAGCCGCAGTGGGAGCCCTTCCCGCGGTGAAGGAAAACGGGGTCATCATCCTTGCCGCGGATAACCGCGATACAGAACCCGTTGGCGGGGCTGAGTATAAGACCTTGACCCACCTTTTAAAACTTCAAGGGGCTGACCGATATGTGGAATTGCTCAGATCCCCGGCCTGGAAATTTACCAAGGACCAGTGGGAGCCGGAGGTCTGGGGCAAAGTTCTGAGGAAAGTAGGTGAGGAAGGGCTTATCTACTGCACTCCCGATATCCCCGAAGAAGTGTTCACCACTCTACCCGGGGCAAGCGGCTATGAATTCCTTACGCCGGCCGGTAAGAAAAAAGCCCGGGCGAAGAAAGTTCAGGAGATGGTGCAGAACGCCGTGTTCTATTTTTATCGGGCATATAAAGAGAAAGACATTTCTCCCCGCGTAGCCTTTATCCGCGAAGGGCCCTATGCCGTCCCTGTAAAGGGGGCATACGGATCGCCCTAAATTGTATCAGGGACTGTAGGGGCGATGCATGAATTGCCCCTACGGGAAGAATGCTCTGTATGATTTACGTATTGCCACCAGATACCCTGAAGACATTGGCGAAATCACCCATGCAGTTTTCTAAGCAACCAGGCCATTCTCTGGCCGAGTGATTTCACCAGCTGCATGCCTTCATCATCCTTTAATACTTTCCCCTTCTCCCTGCCAACACCGCTTGCCCGACCCACAATGATCCTCTCTTGACTCAATAGCTGCAAAAAAATTTTCCGAAAATTCGTTGTCGCTCCTATATTTAAAGGTCCGTAACGATTTTTTCGATGGTCACAGGACTTCACCCCCGGTGTTCTTTGCCCCCCACCCTAACCCCCCCCTCGGAGGGGGGAGGGAAGGGTGGGGGGGATGTTTTTAATGTCTTTTTTGCAACGTTTAGGTTCACTAAGGAAAAAGTGGTCCATGGAATCAAGATTGTGAACTGCCCCCGGTCGGCGTACTGCAACCACCGCGGCACCAGCTTTGTTCCTGAACATTCTGCCGTTAGCCCTGGAAGCAAAGCCGGTAAGATCCTTAGGGGCTTTCATCTCAGGAGTGACATCATTAAAAAAATAGACGAACCCAGGATAATCGCAACGGCCCCAGGGTATTGCCATCTTCAACGCTTCACCGGGCTTCCTTGCCTTTATACCCTATCGGCGTCCGCCCGGAAACCTCCAGACCCCAGTCGGGCGATGGCCTTACCGATTAGGTTGACGACTCCGACGCAAACGTAGGAGAGGATTCCCAGCGCGGCCACCAAGAACATGCCGTAATCGCGGGCCAGGATGGAAGCGAGGACCGTCCCGAATACCGAGCCCGTGACCGTGATCGCCCAGCACCAGGCCAGCAGATTAGACTGCTTGCGGCTATAGCTGTCGATGGAAAGAGGGACGACATGGCCAAGGAGGAAGCCAAGGCCAGCGAAAGCCACGAACACCACTGGCAGCAGAACGGGCATAGGCAGCCAAAGAAAAACTCTATGGCCCCATAATGGGGCGACGAGAAAAAGGGCGATGCTACCGAGCACTACTCCGCCCGAGTAAAGAGCTATGCGACTTTCTTTCCTCGACTCGGGGATGGTTCCCGAGTGCAAACTTCCCAAACCGGCCCCAAGGATCATACTGGATAACACAACGATCATGGCTAAGGTCGGATGGTGCAAGTAGAGCTGGTATTTGTAGATGCCTGCCATCTCGATGAACATGAATCCGATGCCGGTGAGCGCCAGGATCAGGAGAAGTCTTGGGTCAATCCTCACCTTCTCCCCGCCTCCCGGGCGGCGTATGACAAAGGGGAGGATTACAAAGACGAATGCCAGGCTCCCCATAACTGTCAGCATGGGTCTGTAGAGGCCGCCGATCAGCGACTCATAGCGGTTCGCTTTTGAAATCAAACCCGAACCGACAAGGTAAGGACGGTCGTCATTTAGAGGAATGTTCCTCTGGTTCGGAAGCCATAAAGCGGCCAACAGACCATGGATCGGTTTCGTATCTCTGCAAACCTCCGTTACCGCCTGCAGGTAAGTTTTTGTCTGCTGGGCCTTTTCCTCCTCCGACGGCTGAATCTCTGTATTTCCGACGAACTTTTCTATGTCCGGATAAAATATCTCGATCTTCGCGTTGCGTGAAGCCGCGATCTTGCCGATGTTGATCAGTTCCTCATTAGTATATGGGGTCTTCTTTGCCATGTACATCGTCTGGTATCCGTAACCCAAGGGCCGAGAAAGAATGACAAGCCGGTCTTCGGGTTGCATGATTCCAGCCATCTTCATGCCAGCCACAAGGCTCACCAGCCGGCGTCCTTTCTCACCCGCCAGGGGTCTCCCGCTATAGGAGAAAAGGGTATAGCAGAGGAATCCATCCTCCTTCAGGTGCTCGATATATTCGGAGAAGGCCTCCTGGGTGGAAACGAAATTGGGTGACCATGCGTTCGAGATTTGTCCGGCCACCGTGGCAAAGTTGACATCAAGCATCTCTATCACGTCATAGCTGTGTTTGCTTCTCATGATGACCGAGCGGCCGTCCGCAATATGGGAATGCACATTCGGGAGAAGATACGGATTGCCCGGTTCATCCTTTTTATTCCGGACAATATCGGTAACCATGGGACGGGCAATTTCCACGGCGTCAATCCGCTTCATGCCGAAATGGCTGGCCATGGTCAATTCCTGGCCCCCTCCAGAGGCAATCACCAGCAGGTCCCCACCCTGTTTCATCTGAAACGGGATAGTGTAGAGAGAACGCATATAGCGTCTAATGTTGCCGTCGTTTTTGGGGACGTAATTGCTCCGAGAACCATTATCGATGACGTACATCTGCTGGCCCCTGTAATTCATCAGGGCCACCCTTGACATGGGAGACCAGTGCTCGCGGATCAGTCCCCTTTCCGCGAAGCCAGCTGCATACCTTACCTGAAAGGATCCGCTGGCCCAAAGGGCACCCATTATCAAAATCGGCGCAATGCAGGCTGCGGCTACCCGAAGCGTTCTTTCTTGGGTGGTAAAAGTATAAAGGACAGGTACAACAGCAAGGGCTGCCATTACGAAGATCGTACCCCTTAAGCCGAAGGGATACAAAAGTAGCGGTATGCTGATCGATCCAAAGGTGGCCCCAATAAGGTCAATTCCATACATTAGGCCAAACTTCGCCGGTGCACTGCGGAATATGAGTGCCTGAAGATAGCCGGCCAGGAGAAAGGGAAAGAAAGCAATGGGGATTGCGCCGTACAGTTTCCAGGTCTTGAAGAGTTCCGGATTCCTCTGCAATATCGTCGCCCGCTCCAGGAACGAGAGGTTTTCCTGGACCATGCGCGTGTTAGGATCCTCGATCTTCTGCGGAACAAACTCGATCTGCAGAAGGCCCCAGAGGGAAACGACGATAGTAATGGAAAAAATAGTTAGGAGCAGGAGTTGACGACGTTCGAGCTTATCCCTATCCAGAGGTTTGGCGAAATATACCAAAAGCGCGCCGGATCCGGTCCCGAGCAGGGCCAGAGAAATGGCCAGGAAGGAATGGCTGGCGAAAAGGACAACCGAGAAGACCCTGGTCAAAAGGATCTCAACACCCAGAGTCACTGCGGAGACGACAAAGAGAACCAGGAGATTGATCTTTGACCCCTGCTATAGTTATTAGGATTACAACGTTTCAAACCGTCTGAGGATAATACGATGGACAGAAGCGTTGGCCCCCTATGCGGACGATATATTTTTTAAACGCACAAGAGGTTAATCCGTTAACTTCCCCCCGCTGATTTTTACCATTATGAAAGAAACCTTATAAACATTTTACTCAGAGGTTGTGGACTGAAACTTACACTTTCGAAAAAATTTTGTCAACCGATAACCCCCGCCTGCCCACCCCCAGTTTTCGCCAATGGGTAAAAAATCGTGGTATTCAAAGTAACTCCAGGCCCAGAGCAAAAGGGTGTTATGCTCATCATCACAAGGCGCTGGTTCTTTCATCGGTCCGGGCGGAATGCCCAGGTATCAAACGCGCCGAAGGATGTAGGGGCAGGCCCCCGTGCCTGCCCGATTGATAGGCTAATGAGCATAACACCCTTTCGGCCTGGGCCAAGAAAAAGTGATTCTCAAAACTGGGGGTGGGCAGGATAACCCCCGGTGAGAGGAACGAAGGGTTTCTGAGCTGGAGGAGTGGTTTTGATAGCTTGAGGGCATGAAAGGTTCAATCCGGGAGCCTTCCTTGGGGTTAGGGGGCGTGGTAGAATATCCTTGAACTCCAAAAATCGAGGCCTTCATGAGTGGAGACCAACCGAACTTAGTTCAATTTCATCCCCTGCTCAGGAAGTGGTTTGCCGATCGGGTCGGCAGGCCCACCGACGTACAGGAGCAGGCCTGGCCTAAGATTGCAGCGGGGGAGCATCTCCTGATCTCGGCACCTACGGGAACCGGTAAGACCCTGGCCGCGTTCTTGTGGGCCATCAACCAGCTGGCGACCGGAGAATGGCCCACAGGGCATACGAGCGTCCTCTACATATCTCCACTGAGGGCCCTCAACTATGACATCCAGCGCAACCTGCTGGAGCCTCTCGGAGCCATAAAAGAGATTTTTGGAAAAGCGGGAGAGGTTTTTCCGGAGATTCAGGTTCAAACCCGAAGCGGAGATACCCCCCAGTCCGAAAGGCGGCGCATGCTGCGCCATCCGCCGGAGATTCTTATTTCCACTCCCGAGAGCCTGAACCTGCTTCTGAGCTCCACCGGAGGAAGGTCGATCCTCACCAACCTTTCGACCGTCATCCTCGATGAGATCCATGCGGTCGTGGGCAACAAACGGGGGGTCCATTTAATTACCGCAGTGGAACGCCTCGTGAGACTATCCGGGGAGTTTCAGCGTATTGCCCTCTCCGCAACCATCCGGCCATTGGAAATGGTCGCCGACTTTGTAGGCGGGTTTCAAATCCGGGGGACATCCGCTGATCCCCAGTATGTACCAAGGCCCGTGACTATCGTACGTTCAGGGGCGAAAAAACAGTACGGCCTTCATCTCCGCTTTCCCCAGGAAGGACTGCGCGAGGAAGAACAAAATTCCATGTGGGGGCCCATCGTTGAGGAGCTGAAAAAAATCATCCGCCAGAACCGGTCAACTTTAATTTTTGTCAACAGCCGGCGACTCTGTGAGATGCTGACCCTCAGAATCAACGAAGGGGAAGAAGAACCGGTGGCCTACGCTCACCATGGCTCCCTCTCCCTGGAGATCCGCAGCGAAGTAGAACGGAAACTGAAGGCCGGGGAGTTGCGGGCGATCGTGGCCACCCATTCCCTGGAACTGGGGATCGATATCGGGGCCCTCGACGAAGTGGTCCTGGTCCAATCCCCCTTTTCCGTATCTTCGGCTATTCAACGGGTGGGCCGGGCCGGACACCAGGTGGGCCAGATCAGCCGGGGAACGATGTTTCCCACTCATCCCAAAGATTTTCTCGAGGCCGCGGTTCTGGTGCCCGCGATCCTGGGACACGATATTGAAGAGGCCAAACCGGTTCTAGGTCCTCTCGACGTGCTCGCCCAGGTAATCATCTCCATGGTCGGGGTGGAAACCTGGGAAGTAAATTCCCTATTTGCTGCCGTGAAGGCCAGCTATCCCTACCGCCATCTGAGTCGAACCCAGTTTGAACTGGTGCTGAATATGCTTGCCGGACGTTATGCCCAATCCCGGATCCGGGAGCTGAGGCCGCGCATATCCATCGACCGGATCGATGGCACCGTGGCCGCGCGAAGAGGGGCACTTCAAGCCCTGTACGCCTCCGGAGGGGTCATCCCGGACCGGGGTTACTTTCATCTCCGCCATCAGGAGACGAGGGCCAGAATCGGAGAACTCGACGAAGAGTTTGTCTGGGAAGCATCGGTCGGGGACACCTTTGCCCTGGGAACGCAGAACTGGCAGATCCGGCAGATTACCCACAATGATGTATTGGTTCTGCCCGCCCCTGCCAGAGAAATCGCGGCGCCATTCTGGAAAGCCGAGGAGAACGGTCGGGACTTTCATTTTTCGGAGAGGATTGGAAAATTTTTGGAAGAGGCGGACGTCCGCCTGGAGGATCCTGCTTTCCCGTCAATTCTGCAGGAAGTGAATTCTATGGAAGTCCCGGCCGCGGAACAACTGATCGACTTTCTAAAAAGGCAGAAGAAAGAGACCGGATGCGGTTTGCCACACCGGCATCACCTGGTGGTGGAGAGTACCAGCAGCGGTCCCGGTGGGGCTCCTGGGAATATGGTGGTGATCCACACCCTGTGGGGAGGGCGCGTCAATCGTCCCCTGGCCATGGCGCTGGATGCCGCCTGGGAAGCCAGGTTCGGCCACCGGCTGGAATTTTATATTGGGAACGATAGCGTTGCCCTTCTGCTGCCTCACGACGT
>Ga0187877_1001680_pt1 | contig 21968 bp, 17 predicted proteins | sample June2016WEW_17_1_3_FD_132430 | JGI IMG/M metagenome (GOLD analysis project Ga0187877, IMG submission 132430) | Peatland microbial communities from SPRUCE experiment site at the Marcell Experimental Forest, Minnesota, USA - June2016WEW_17_100 | ecosystem: Environmental > Terrestrial > Soil >... | reverse complement strand
GGCGTGGAATTGGAGTTGGAGGGGCATTGGAAATCGGGGTTGCGCGGGCACGTCAGCTACACCTATTCGGATGCCAGCGAGGAGAGCAACGGACTGGCCTGGCAAACCCTCGAGAACTCCCCCAAGCACGTGGCCAAGCTGGGCCTCTCGGTGCCGCTCTGGCGCCAGAACCTCTTTGCCAGCCTCGAGGCGCAGGCCCTGAGCCGGCGCACGACGGACACGGGTTCGGTGCCGGGATATGAGACGGTCAATTTCACGCTGCTGGCCCGCGAACTGGTTCGGGGTCTGGAGGCTTCGCTCAGCGTATATAACCTGCTGAACGAACGCTACTTCGATCCGGCCGGACCCAACTTCACAGAGTCGGCGATCCAACAGGATGGGCGGAACTTCCGTCTCAAGCTGACGTATCGATTTTGAACCGGACGTGAACCTTTCTGTGCCAGAGAGCAGGGGACGGCGGAGCGGGAGGCAGCCAAACCAGAGCTGGGGATGGTTGGTTTGGTTTGCCGCGGCCCTGCTGCTGTGCCGGGGCGGCCTTTGGGCGCGGGCTACGGAGCAGGAGATCACGCTCACAGAGTACGATTTGAAGGCCAACTGGGTCTTTCAATTCACCAAGTATGTCGAATGGCCGGCCCAGGCCTGGGGCGAAGCCAAGGCCCCGTTTGTGATTGGGATTGTAGGCAACGACCCCTTCGGCAGCAGCCTGGCGGAGTTGGTGAAGGGCGAAACGGCCAAGGGGCATCCGATCCAGATCCGGCATTTCAGGGCCGAGGAGGACGTGAGCGGCTGTCATTTGCTGTTCATCAGCCGCGCCGAGAGCAGCCGATTGAAAGACATTCTGCGCTCGGCGCGCGGCCACAGCATTTTGACGGTGGGGGAAACGGAGGATTTCATCAAGGAGGGAGGCATGATCAACCTGGAGTTGGCGGACCGGAAGATCCGTTGCGACCTCAACAAGTTGGCGGCAAACGAGGCGGGGCTCAGGCCTAAGCCGCAGCTACGGCCAGTGTTGCGGTCAGTCAAGGAATAAACGATGAAAGTCCTCCACTATCTTCGCGGGCTGTCGATCCAGCGCAAGCTGATGCTGCTGCTGCTGGTGCCGTGCGTCGTGGTGCTGCTGTTGGCCGGCACGGTGCTGGTGGGATTCCAGATGGCGACGTTTCGGCGCAATTTCGAGAAGGACTTGATGACGGCGGCGCAAATCGTGGCCGACAACGCGGCGGGGGCGGTGGATTTCAAAGATGACTCGGCGGGGGAGCATGTGCTCCGCAGTCTCTGGGTCAAGGGGCACCTTCGGGCGGCGGAGTTGGTGCTGCCCGACGGCAGGCGATTCGCGCACTACGGGGATGAGCTGGGCTATCCGGAACTGGCCGGCACGGCAGCGACGGTGCGCGCCCGGTTTCGAGGCAATTTGCTCCTGGTCTCGGCGCCGGTGAAGCTCGAGGGGAAACAGGTCGCCACCTTGCACGTGGTTTCCGATTACCGGAGCGTGTATGTGGCGATGGTCAATGTGGTGCTGTGCATGTTGCTGCTGACGGCCGTGGTGCTGGTGGCGGTGGCAGCGCTGCTCTCCAGCCGGTTGCATCGTTTTGTTTCCGAACCAGTCCTTCGGTTGGCAGACACGGCGCGGCGCGTGGCCGATCAGGCGGATTATTCGGTCCGCGCGCGCGAAGAAGACGGAGATGAGTTTGGCGTGCTTACCCGGGCGTTCAATCAAATGCTGGCACAGATTCAGGGCCAAGAGGCGGCCTTGACGGCATCGCAACGAAAGACCGAAGCGCTCATCCACTCGCTTGACGGCGTGGTGTGGGAATGTACGCCGGAAACGGCCCATTTCACTTTTGTCAGCCGGCAGTCGGAGAGGATTTTTGGCTACGCGCCCGGGCAATGGCTGGCCAATCCTCGATTCTGGCACGAACACCTCCACCTGGATGACGCGGCGGAAGCGATCGCCGCCGGCCGGGCGTTCGTTGCCGCCCGCAAGCCCTATAGCTACGAATATCGTCTGCTGGCAGCCGATGGGCGGGCGGTGTGGGTGCGCCAAAGCGGCATGGTCATGGTCGAAAACGACCGGGCGGTGGGCGTGCGCGGCATCTTCCTGGACATTACGCAGCAAAAGCAGGCGGCCGAACAACTGGAAGATCTCAACCGGAAGCTGATGGAGACTTCGCGCCAGATCGGCAGGGCGGAAGTGGCGACGGGTGTGCTCCACAACGTGGGCAATGTGCTCAACAGCATCAACGTTTCGACCCAGCTCATCAGCCAGCAGTTGCGCCAGGGCCGGCATGGCACGTTGGGCAAGGTCGCCGGCTTGATGCGCGAGCACGCCCACGACCTGGGCGCCTTCATTACGACCGACCCCAAAGGCAGGCTCGTGCCAGGGTTTCTGGGCCAACTGGCCGAGCAGGCCGAGAAGGACCACGCCGCCCTCACCCGCGAAATGGAGGCCCTGATCCGGAACATCGATCACATCAAGGAGATCGTGGCGATGCAGCAGAATTATGCGCGCACGTGCGGCACCACCGAGGACCTCAGGGCGGTCGACCTGGTCGAGGACGCCCTGCGCATGACTGGCGACAGCCTGGCCCGATGCGGCATCGCCGTCCGCAAGGAGTTCGAGGCTGTGCCGCCGGCACGGGTGGACAAACACAAGGTGCTGCAAATCCTGGTGAACCTTTTCCGCAACGCCAAATATGCCCTGGATGCCGCCCAGCGCTCCGATAAAATGCTGACGCTGGGGATCTCGCCCAATGGGGGGGGCACCATCAAGATCACCGTGCGCGACAATGGCATGGGGATTTCTGCCGAGAACCTCGCGCGCATTTTCGAGCATGGCTTCACCACTCGAAAGGAAGGCCATGGTTTTGGGCTGCACAGCGGTCTGGTTGCCGCCAAGGAATTGGGCGGGGCATTGTGCGCCGCCAGCGACGGTCCGGGCAAGGGCGCCCTCTTCACGCTGGAGCTTCCCATTGCCACGGGGGAACCGGCGGCGGCGAGGCCAGCCTAGGTTGACGTTGCGAGCAAAAACGTCTAGCCTTCTAGCGTGAAGACAACGGTGGACATTGACGACGCGGTGCTCCAGGCGGCGGAAGACCAGGCGCGCAAGCAAGGAAAACCGCTCGGCACCCTCATAGAAGAGGCCCTGCGCAGGAGCGTCCAGGCCGCCGCCAACTTTGCACCCGCACCCGCTGAGTCTCCGGCCGAGGAAGGACTGGAGGACAATGATCCATTCTTCAGGGCGCTGGAAGAAATCCGTGCCTTGGGCTGCCTGCCGACGCCCCACCGCGAGGTCCGGTTCCCTTGAGCGGCCATGTTCCTGCTCGACACCAACGTCGTCAGCGAGTTGGTCAAAAGGGCGGGGGACGCCAAGGTTGCCGCCCGGTTGGCCGGTGAACCCCAATCCAGCCTGTTTATCAGTTCCGTTACGGGTTTTCGAACTGCGGTATGGAGCCGCCCGGTTCGGCCAGGCCGGCGTCGCTCTGGGCCAGGATTCAGCGCGAAATCATTAACCGTTTCCAAGCGCTGCCGTTCAATGCGAACGATGCCTTGGCTGCGGCTGATGTCATGTCCGCCTTGGCAGGTTCCGGCTATAACGGGGCTCTTCAGGACATCTGGCTGGCGGGGGGTGGCGACAAATCGCGGTCTGACTCTTGTGACGCGAAACGTCCGCCACTTCGACCGCATTCTCAACCTCCGCGTTGAAAACTGGTTCGATTGAGCCCAAGGCGGGCCGAGCCCGCCACCAGCAGGACTCTCCTGAATCTCGACAACGCTATTTCTCGACGCCGAACTTGTGGATGGTGGTGGAATGGTAGATCTGGCCGGGGCGCAGAACGGTGGAAGGGAACTGCGGGTGGTTGGGTGAATCAGGGTAGTGCTGGGTTTCGAGGCAAAGACCGGCGTGCTTCGGATAGGCATAGCCGTGGGGGCCTTCGATGGCGCCGGAGGGGAAGTTGGCGCTATAGATCTGAACGCCCGGTTCGGTGGTGAAGACCTCCATGGTTCGGCCCGATTTCGGGTCCGCCAGCCTGGCGCAAAAGGTCACGTCCCCGGGCTCCTTGTGATTAAGGACCAGGCAATGGTCATAACCCCCGTTGAAGTGACTCCCTTGGATTTGGCCGATGCGTTCGCCGATGGTGTGAGGGGTGCGAAAGTCCAGCGGCGTTCCCTGGACCGGGGCGGTGTCACCGGTCGGGATCAGCGTGCCGTCGACCAACAGCCAGCGGTCGGCATTGAGGGTGAGCACCTGGTCCAGGACCGTGCCGGACTGAGCGCCGGCCAGGTTCCAATAGGCATGATTGGAGAGGTTGACCACGGTCGGTTTGTCGGTCCGGGCAGTGTAATCCATCTTCCATTCGTTGCGGAGGTTCAATTCATAGGCCACGGTGCAATCGAGCCCGCCGGGATAGCCTTCTTCGCCATCCGGGCTGGTATAGGTCAGCTTGAGGGCGACGAAGTCCGGTCCCCGGAGCGGTTGGGCTTTCCAGACGCGCTTGTCGAAACCTCTGACTCCGCCATGGATATGGTGGGGGCCGCCGTTGCGCGGCAGCAGGACCTGGCGTCCGTCCAGCATGAACCGGGCGTCGGCGATGCGGTTGGCATAGCGGCCGATGAGGGAGCCGAAACAGGCGCTCTTGTTTTCGTAATCGGCCAGCGACTCACGGTTGGCGGTCACGTTGGCCAAACGTCCGGTGCGGTCCGGGGCCTCGAGGGAGTAAATGATGGCGCCATAAGTCATGACTTTGACCGAGAGCCCATGGGTGTTGCCCAGGGTGTATAACTCGACCGCCTGGCCATCCCGGGTTGTGCCGAAGGGGCTTCGGTCGATGCTCAAAGGGCCGTGAACCGGGGCTTGGGCGGCTGCCCAAGCCGGAGAGCCTGCCAGGAGAAGCAGGAGGGCGAGCCGGCCTGACGCAGGAGAATTCGGTTGCATAGGGCCATCCTGGAGCGAACGGGCCAGGGGATCAAGAACAGATCCCGCAGCCCTGAAGCCCGGCTCCAAGTCCAAAGGTCGAAGTCCGAGGGTCGAAGGAAATCCGAAATCCGAAGGCCGACCTGCCCGGCGAAGATTCTTGAAAGATCCGGCCCCTGAGCCGCGTACTATTAGTAGAGGATTAGTAGAGGATTATTACAGGATATGCGCGGTGCCCCGGCAAAGAGAATCGAGCGCAGCGGCTTCAAGCCGGCGGTCCCTCTCGGGCCCTTGATGGCCGGCTTCATCGGCCTCCAGTGCCCTCTGCCGCTCGGAACGGCCTTCAAAACCCGCGCCGCGGACGATTTTGGGCGTTCTAAATCACTAGACAAAAAAGTCTCTCATTTCCGCGAAGAGTTTCAGGCGGCCAGTTCAGCCCGCACTAATCCACTAATCCATCAATCCATCAATCCACTTCCTCTTTGGTTCCGGGCAAGCCGGGCTGCGGAGACGGCGGAGCGCGGGCAGAGACGGCCAGTACTATGAGCGACAATCGGAAAGAGCGTGGCCGAGCGGCTCCGCTCGCCAGCGATGCCGCTTCGCCGCGCCTGTGCGAGGCGCAGCATGAAAGACGAGCAAGATCGACATATAATAATAAACAGCGCGACCCCCGCAGGAGAAACCCGCCGGGATTTCCTGCAGAAGGTGACCAAAACCGTGATCGGCGGCGGCGTCCTCATTGGGGCTCTCGCCATACCTGCTAAGGCCATGGCCAATGCGAGACGAGCCCCAACTCATGTACCAATACCGACAGTTGTACTGTCGATGCATGCGGGGGCGCGGGCGTCTTCGACACGTGCATGCTGAGCAATGGGTGTACGGCGCATGACTCCTGCTTCAACAATGTGTGTAGTGAAATCAATGAGACAGTAACCCGTACAACAGTTGCAGTGAAAACTTGTGCAACGGCGCAAATGATAGTTGCACGTCCTCCAACCTGTGCACGTCCGACAATGGCTGCGTGACCTACGACAACTGCGACAACGGGGCAGCGCAGAACGCGTGCTGGGAGTATAACAGGTGTTCCTCATACAACCAGTGCGGTACGGTGAATAATTGCCAGACCAACACCTGCACCTCCTTGAACAGTTGCAGCGACGACAACGAGTGTACCGTGGCCAATCAGTGCGGCACGTCTGGCGGCTCCGGATCGAACCAATGCGGCGATAACTTTTGCGACGGTTCCAACTACTGCTACGTGAATAACCAATGCAGCACCACTAACAACTGCTACTCAGACACCTGCTCCGGGACTAGCGCGGATAGCTGCGGGCCGGCGGCCGACTACACCTGCGTGAGTGCCAATACGAAATGACGAGGCGCCTGTCACCGCCCGAGCGGTGCGGGGTGGGCCGGGTCTGCAGGTCCGCCCCGCAGCCATCGGGACCGGCGGCGAGGATCGCGTGCACGCAGCATGGAAACCCGGACGATCATTATGGATGGAAGGCGCTCGCCAATGTTCTTCGCTGGCGGGACGCCCATCGCCGTGTTGCGGCGCCGGTGGGGGCTTGCGTCGCGTCTTCGGCCACGCGTGGTGGGCGCGGAATCAGCCCGGCGCCCGGGAGCAGACGCCTCCAAGCGCCCGGGGTGTGCGCGCAAACGCACACTTGTCAGGGGCATCGGTCATGGGTATCATGGCCTAAGTCCGTTTGCCGTCGCCTCGGGCTAAGGTGCACGGGGCGGGAAGAAGGACCGCTTATGATGCGCAGGAGTTTTGTCGCAGAATGTGAGTCCTCGTCCACCCGTGGTCCCGCTGGCGCGGTCCGGGCGCCGTCGCGCCTTGGGCGGCCTGGCAACCGGCTCGGCTTCACGCTTGTCGAGCTGTTGGTGGTCATCGCGGTCATCGCCATTCTCGCCGCCATACTGCTGCCCGCATTGAGCCGGGCCAAGACGGCAGCGCTCTCGGCCGCCTGCAAGAGCAATCTCCGTTAGTGGGTGCTGGGCCTGAAATTGTACATCGGGGACAACCGGGGCTACCCCTCCGACGTCCAGCCATACACTAGCATTACTAGCATTAGCCCCGGCGTTCCCTACAAGTTGCCTACCTGGTACCAGCGTTTGGGGCCTTACACGCGCGCCCAGTGGCCGAACTGGAACACGGCCAGCAACTGCTTTGTGCCGGACAGGCCGGTCTTGGGGTGCCCGGCCTACGACCGGATTCCGGGCCGCGTTTACGGGCCCTACGCTGGCAGCTACGGTTACAACGGAGGGGGAGTATGGCCGACGGCCTGGGACGGGTGGGGGACGACGGGGAACGGTCTCGGCTTGATTCCAGACTCCGGTTTGGATCTCATGGTCAGCCCGGCGTCGTCCCCGCCTGGCCACGGTCCGGGGCCGCGTAAGGAAGGCGATGTGGTCAGGCCGAGCGACATGATCGCCATGGGCGACTCGCCCGTGAATCAATGGGGGATCGGGCCGGGTGGCCCTTACGGGATAGGATGTGCTTACTATAGCGGTGGTCCCGTCTGCTTGGGTGCGTACAACCTTTCGCCAGTGTCCCCTGATGCGGCTGTTGGGGCTTGGTACCTGGCTGGCATTGCCGGGACGACCACCGCACACCCGGCTGCGCCGCAGTGTGCCCAGGCGTATCTCAGGCGCCACGCGACACGGCTTAACATTAGTTTCTGTGATGGTCATGTCGAATGCCTCCGGATACCGCAGATATTTGACTTCCGGCAAGACGCGGTGCTGAAGCTGTGGAACGTGGACAATCTGCCGCACCGCGAGGCGCTCTCCCCGGCCCTGCCGTAGCCCACTATCACAGACCAGGATCCGTCAGGACGAAACCAAAGCCGATGCCGACGAGCAACAGATTTTCCGAAAGCAGCAGCGCAGGGCAGAGGCCCTTCGACAACGTGGCGCTCCGGCTGCGCGCGAACCGCTGCATTGTGTCATCTGTCCTGCCGCCCTTTGTGACCGTCCTGTGGCCGGACGTGCAGCCGGCCGCGTCACAATTGGGCCTGCGCCAGGTCACGGCCGAGTCGCTCCAGCAGGATGGGGCCCAGGCGCTTTTTCTCTCGGTCTTGGCCGGCAGGGCGCTGCCGGACGAGCGGCTGAAGCCCGCGAAGATCGGTTACAAGCAGCCGCCCGACCTGCTGCGCGGACGCGAGGCCTTCCGGGACCGGTTTCGGCTGGTGACATTCGTTGGGGCCTGTTCGCGGGAGACTGCCCTTGGGGCGCTCGAACTCATTGCCGGGCAGGTCCGGCGCGGCGGGACGGTGGACGTGCAGTTCAAGGGGTGTGACATGCTGGCCGATTGGCCGGCCGGACGGGAGCGGCTCAGCGAGGTGTGCGCCTACCTCTTCCAGGACCGCCAGTTGCGCAGCAACCTGACCGTGTTTTCGGGGTTGAGGACCATTGATCCCGGCTTATGGGAATACGTCTATGATCGTCCCCGCGTGCGCATCGGCTGGCTGGCGGCGGACCTGATCGGGTTCCGGGACATCTCAGAGTTTCAGGATTACTGTAGCGAGAGCGCGGCTTTCAAGAACCTGCGCAAGATCAGCAGCGAGGGATTGCGGCCGCATGTGGTGCTCCCGGTCTCCCGGCTGAATGTCGGGGTGCTGCCGGAGCCGGCCCTTGCCTTGGTCGAGGCGACGCGGGGTGGCAGCATCGAGTTGGCGCCGGTCGGGCTCTTGCCGAGGGGGACAAGGAACGGGAGCTTGGCCAACGGCCAGCTTCTCAGCAGCGGCGGGCCCCTCACCGCTGCCCTCTCCCCATCGGATGGGGAGAGGGAGAGTGGTTGGTCGCCACACGCTGGAGGGCAACCCGGGGACTGAGTAGCAGGCGGCAGGCCTCTCCCGAAGCAGGTCTCGTCGAACCGAAGCGAATGGCCTCGTTGCTGCCCCGCGCACCACGCCATCAACCACGCAGTGCCTTGAGCTTGCGGTTCAGAACCGGGGTTTGACTTAGGCTGACCAAGATCGGCTCCGCAATGTCGCGCAGGTGGACTTGCAGCCGGCCGGAGGGGAGTCTTTCGACGCGATCCATGAAGGCCAGATTTACAATCGCACGACGGTGAACGCGGATGAACTGTCCGCCGGGAAGCTCGGACTGCCATTGCTTCAAGGGTTTTCTAAGCAGCGCGCCCTTCTTGCCCGTATCCCAATAAACCCAGGAGTACTCACCGTAGGCTAGAATGCTCTTAATCTCGCTGATCTTTACCAGCCGCTTCTCCGTCGAGCTTTTGACCAGGAATGAACCGGCCAACGGTTGAGGTTCAGGCGGTTCCGGCAACTTCCCGGCAGGTATTGGAACCGGAACGGCTTCTCCCGGGCTCGCGGCACGACTCGGAGGCGAGGCGGGCAAATCAATCGAAAAGGTCGTGCCTTGGTTGGGCTCGCTGACGAAGCTGATCCTGCCACCCTGCTCTTCGATGCAGCTCTGGACCACGCACAGCCCCAAACCATGGCCGGGTTTCGTCCCGGTATTTGAAGCTCTGAAGAACAGGTCGAAAATGCGGGCTTGGTCCTCGGCCGGTATCCCGATGCCCCGGTCGCTGACTTCGATTCGGTATCCTTGCGCGGCGCCGGCCAGGCTGACCACCACGGGTCCATCTGAATACTTAAGGGCATTGGAGAGCAGGTTTTCCAGCGCATGACGCAGCCGCGGGGCATCGGCAACCAGGGGGAAAGGGCCTTGGCCACAGTGGAGCTGCAGGCGCCCACAGGGCTCATAATCCGCCAGCAACGATTCGCAAAAGTTCCGCAGGTCGAAAGTACTTGGACTCAAGGGCTGACGCCGCATCCGCGAGCGGACTACATGCATCGTTTCCGAGATGATGTCTTGCATCCGCGCAACGGCCTTTTGCATTCCGGCGAAGATTTGCTCGGACCTTTCCTGGCTCCGATCCGGGGCCCCCCCGGCGTTCCGGAGCAGGTCGGTATAGGCGAAGACGGCAAAGAGCGGGTTGCGAAGGTCGTGCAGCGATTCAGCGATGACCTGGCGAAAATCACTTTCGTCATCGATCAGCAGGACCTTGCCCCTGCCGTCATTAGAACCGGTCTTCATTGTTTCTCGAAAACACCATAGGTGTGATCATAGTTTGGAACACTGTTGGTTCCGAGGCGTGGTCTCGCCAACGGCGAAGGGCTCGTGATCTGCCGCCAGCCTAGCTCGCCTGCCACCGCACGCAAAGTAAGAGATTCCCCGCCGGGCTGTAGGAAAGCACCTACAGCGCGCCCGACATGTATTGCGTTAATATACAATAGACCGCCTCCAGTAGCCGCTCGCCGCGCGGCTTCGGAAAATCATTCCTTCCACAGTGTCCCCGATGGCGGCTTGGAGCCGCACCAAGTCTTCCGGGCGATGCGCGCCAACGCCCGGCCCGCGTCTTTGCCGATGGCCTCGGTCACTTTGAGTTTGAGTTGCCCGTGAGGTCCAAGAACGCCAGACGCTGCCCGAGCCAAAGGCACGGAAGAATCATTACCCATTATGAGCTTGCAGTCTGGTTCCGGCAACTTCCCGGCAGGTATTGGAGCAGGAACGGCTTCTCCCTGCGTCGCGGCACGACCCGGAGGCGAGGAAGGCAGATCAATCGAAAAGGTCGTGCCTTGGTTGGGCTCGCTGACAAAGCTGATCCTGCCACCTTGCTCTTCGATGCAGCTCTGGACCACGCACAGCCCCAAACCATGGCCGGCTTTTGCCCCGGTGTTTGAAGCTCTGAAGAATGGTTCGAAAATGCCGGCTTGGTCCTCGACCGGTATCCCGATGCCCCGGTCGCTTACTTCGATTCGGTATCCTTGCGCGGCACGGGTCAGGCTGACCACCACGGGTCCATCTGAATACTTCAGGGCATTGGAGAGGAGGTTTTCCAGCGCATGACGCAGACGCGGGGCGTCGGCAACCAGGGGGAACGGCCCTTCGCCACGGTGGAACTGCAGGCGCCCACAGGGCTCATAATCTGCGAGCAACAATTCGCAAAAGTTCCGCGGGTCGAAAGCGCTTGGATTCAAGGGCTGAGGCCGCATCCGCGAGCGGACTACATAGATGATTTCCGCGGCGGCGGACAGTTCCAGCACCGGATTGGGATTGAGGCGGGGGAAGGCCGCCAAGTGTTGGATTTCCAATTCTGCCTGCTTTCGCCCAGTGGTGTCTCGGATGCGTCCCTCGCTCTCCCGCAGGGTCTCATCGGCCTGTTTGCGCTCGCTCGGGAACGGGTTCGTTTTTCACCAGAATTCGGCGTTGCCTCATCATCCAGGCAGCGGCGGACGGTTTCCAGGATGGTCCGGGAGGAGCAGGGTTTCCGAATGAAACGAGCGTTCAGCCGGGAAACCAAGCCCGGCCTGCCGCCGCCGGTGCCGGAGCTGTAACCACTCATGAAAATGACCTTCAGCCGCGGCCTTTGTGCGCGCAACTGCTCGGCCAGGTCCCAGCCGGTCACCCCTTCGGGCATCACGATGTCGGTGAGCAGTAAAGCGATCTCCTCGCCGTGCCGGCCCCAAACCTCCAGCGCCTCCCGTGGGCAGGTGGCCTCATGCACCTTGTAATTGAACGTCTCCAGCACCCGCCGCGTGATCATCCTCACCGAGTACTCGTCTTCGACCAGCAGGATCGTTTCCGTGCCTTCGGGCAACTCCGCTTGAGCTTGCAGCGCGGCTACCCCCTTGGCGGGTGGCGGGACGGCGGGTAAAAAGACTTTGAAGGTCGTGCCCTCTCCAACGCGGCTCGCCACCTCCGCCCACCCTTGGTGCTGCTTCACAAGGCCGTACACCGTCGCGAGCCCCAAACCCGTGCCCTGGCCCGGTTCCTTCGTTGTGAAGAAAGGCTCAAAAATCCGCGGCAGGTGTTCCGGTGCGATACCGGTGCCAGTGTCGCTCACTCTCAAACAGACAAATTCAGGGGCCCGTGCCTCGGGATTTGCTGGCGCGTGTGCTGCACCGGGGTTGGGCTTTTCTGTCGCGATCTGCAGATGCCCGCTCTGCGGCATTGCATCCCGCGCGTTCACGACCAGGTTGAGCAACACCTGCTCCAACATCGCCGGGTCAGCCTGGACGAATGGCGACTGGTCCGCGTAAAGATATTCGAGGCGAATATCCTCGCGAATGGTGCGTCCGAGCATCTTGGCGAGGTTGCGAATCAAATCGTTTAGCGCCACCGGTTGGAGTTGCGCGACCTGTTTGCGGCTGAAAACGAGCAACTGCCGGGTCAGGTTGGCGGCCCTCTCCGAAGCGCCGACGATATGGTTCAGGCATTCGTTAGCTTGGGCACTGAGTTGCCCGGCATCCAGCAGCAGCAACTCGGCACTGCCCTGGATCACCGCCAACAGGTTGTTGAAGTCGTGGGCAACGCCGCCGGCAAGATGGCCGACGGCCTCCGTCTTTTGCGCCTGCCGAAGTTGCCCCTCAAGTTGCCGGCGCTCGCTGGTGTCCGTGTGGACTCCAATCAAGCCGATGAGTTGGCCCCGCTCGTCCCGGATGGCGTCCGCGCGCAGTTCGACCGGGAAGCGTCGCCCGTCCTTGGCCACCATGTCCAGTTCACCCCGCCAGGATTGGCCCTGCATGACCGTATCAAAGACCGCCCGGCCAACAGCTTGATCCGTGGAGAGCGCGAGGTGCGCCAACGGCTCGGCCATTTCTTCAACCCGATAGCCGAACATCCGGGTAAAGGCCTCGTTGTGATAGGTGTTGCGGCCTTCCGGATCGGCGAAAGCAATGCCTTCGCTGGAGCCTTCGATGCAGGCTCGCATGCGCAGTAAACTCTCCTCCGTCCATTTGCGGATGCTAATATCGTCCACCACCGCCACGAGGTGTTCGGCTTCTCCGTCGGGTCTGCGTGCCAACGACACCGTCCAACTCGCCCAAAAGACCGAGCCATCCTTGCGCCGGCAGCGTTGCTCCAAGGCAAAACTCTCGATTCCGCCGGCAAAGATCTGCCGCTTGTGTTCAAGAAGCGTTTGCAGGTCTTCAGGACAGACAACCTCCAGGCAGCTTCTCTGCAACAACTCTTCCTCGGAAGAGTCGAGGACTTGGCAAAGGCGCCTGTTCACCCACGCCCACTCCAAATCCAGGGTCAAAAACCCCAGCCCGACGGCCACCTGGTCGAAGGTAGTGCGGAACCCCTCCTCGCTGGCGTTGAGAATGCGGCGAGAATCAGTGGGTGGATTCATAACAAAACCTCCTGTTTTATGGCACAGCTCAGGTTCCCCTTTTCGACCCACGGGGAGGCTGGAATGCGCCCAGCACCTCGCTGACCCGCTCGAATTCCGTGGACTTGTCGAAGAAATGGTCCGCTCCGAGGGCGGTACAGCGTTGCCGGAATCCCTTGAAAGCATAAGTGGTCAACACCATGACCACGCACGCGGGATGCTCCTTCTTGAACTGCACGAGCAAATCCATGCCGTTGATTCCCGGCACTTGAATGTCGAGGACGACGGCATCTGGATGGTGTTGCCGAAAAAGTTGTTGGGCCTTGAAGCCATCCTCAGCCTGGCCGACGATGCTGACGTTGCGGAGGCCGGCAATCAATGCGACCAACAGCTCCCGAACAATGGGCGAGTCCTCCACGACAAGGACCTTGACCGGACTCGCTACGGGGCCCGCCCCACAAGCGACCGGGTCAGGGCGGACAGAGCGGCCCTCAGGGCCCGGCGTGTTTTCGGTCTGGCCCGACAGGCTGTTTCCATCGCCCGTCTGTGGCGCCGTTTCATCTATCATGCGGCCAGTATGGGGCACGCTTGGGGCACAGGACAGTTGGGGGAATGGCGCAATCGCGTGTCGGTTTCAACGGAACCTGCGTGTAGGTGTTTTTACCGACACATCCAGGCGCGAAGAGATTACGTAGCGCAGGTTTCCAAACCGGCTGTATCGCGGATTTCCAATCCGCAGCCGTGCGTCCATTCTGGCAGCCCGGGTGGTTCCGCCGCCCTGCCGGCTGGAAGCCGGCGATACGGCAGGTTGGAAATCTGCGCTACGCCTGCCGGGTCAGGCCCGCGTGCCTGGGGCTAATCCACCAACCCTTGCTTGAGCGCGTAGCGGGCGATTTCCACGTTCGTCTTCAAACCGGTCTTTGCTGAAATGCGGGCGCGGTAGGCCGCCACGGTCTTTTCGCTCAGGGCCAGTTCGACGGCGGTCTCTTTCATCGACTTGCCGACCTCGCCGCAGGATTTCGTGGTCATCGGCAATCAACACTCGGGTCATACGGTCCCCTTGCTGGCGGGAATGCTCGGTATCCGCACTGTGACCACCGTGCCGCCGCCGGGCCGCGGCCCAAACGTCACCTCGCCACCCAGCAAGCGGGCGCGCTCCTGCATGCCCAGCAGCCCAAGGGACGTCGGGAGCGCCGGTTCAACCCCGGTCATGCCCTTGCCATCGTCCCGGATTTCCAGGCGGCAACCATCCGCCTCCAACTGCAGCTCCACTTCGACGGCCCTGGCCTTGGCGTGGCGGGCCACATTGGTCAGCCCTTCCTGGAAAATGCGGAAGAAGGCGGTGGCAACTTCAGAGCCCAACGGTATCGTGTCGCTTGGCATAACGAGCCGGCAGGGGATGCCGGTGCGTTCTTCAAACCGGGCACCCTCGTATTGGAGTGTCATCGGGAGACCGAGCTTGTCCAGGATGCCCGGGCGCAAATCGGCCGCGATGCGTTGCACGGTTGTGATGGTCGCATCGGCCAGTTCGGTCGTGGCCACCAGTTGGTCCAGAATTGGATTCACACGGCGGTCGTCGCCGAATTCGTCCAGGTGGCGCTCCATCCAGCGCAAATCCATCTTGATGCAGGTGAGCATCTGGCCCAGTTCGTCGTGGATTTCACGGGCGATGCGGGTGCGCTCCTCCTCGCGCAGGTTCTCGAGGCGGGCGGACAAGGCGCGCAGTTGCTCTCTGTAAATCTGCTCTCGCTTTTCGGCGCGCTTGCGCTCAGCGATGTCGCGAATGTTGCACTGGATCACCTCGTGGTGGTCCACCCGATAGAGGTTGCTGACGAACTCCACATCGATCCGCCGGCCGTCGGCGGCTGCCAACGGTCTGTTGTCGTAGCGGATGTATCCCTCGCGCCGCAATTTCTCGAAGTTGTCCCGACTGGCCACAATGTCCTTGAAGAAGCCCAGTTCCCAGATCTGCTTTCCGAGGAAGGCCTCGTGCGAAACACCCAACAACTGCACCAGGAACGGATTCACATCGACGACCATCCCCGTCTCAGCCTCGAGGATTAAGACACCATCTTTGGCCGTCTCAAAAAGCCGGCGATAGCGAACCTCCGAAGCACTCAACTCCTCTTCCACCCGCTTGCGCTCGGTGATGTCCTCGATCGTCGCCATGGTGCGCATCGGCTGGCCGGCGGGGTCCCGAAGAACGGTCATGTTAACGTTCACCCAAGCCAACGCGCCGTCCTTGCGGACATACCGCTTTTCCAGGCGGTAATCGGGGGCCTCGCCGCGTACGACGCGCTGAAAGGCCTCCCAGTCGCGCTGCCGGTCTTCCGCGTGGGTGAGCTCAGGAACGCGCATCTGGAGCAATTCGCTGGCGGAGTAACCGGTGATCCCACACATCTTCGGGTTCACGCGCAGCCATTGCCCGGTGCGCGGATCCGCCTGGGCCATGCCGATGGAGGCCACGTCGAACATCGCCCGGGATTGTTCCTCGCTTGCGCGTAGCGCGGCATCCCCAAGGTAGAGCGCCCGGTAGTGGGCCTTGTCCTTCTTCTGCCAAAGGATTCCGAAGCCGGTCGCGGCGACGAGCATGAGTGCGAAGATCAACCCGAGGATGATGGTGGACTGGAATCGCCAGGGCGCAAACGCTTCCGCCGCGTCCATCTTCGCCTCGATAAACCATGGGGAATCGGGGACAGCCTTCAGCGCCGACAGCACCTCGACGCCGCGATAGTCCTTGCCCTGAAAGATTCCTTCACGGCCGAGCACCGCCATGACCGCGGGGGCGTTCGTCTGACTGAGAGGAACGCGCAGTTTGAGCGCCGTGTTGTGTTGATGGCGCAGCTCGTTGAGATACAGCACCGAATCGCCCTCCCGGCGGACAAGCAGCGTTTCCGCGCTGGCGCTGGGCCTCGGCCAGGATTGGATGAGCGGATAGAGGAGCTGCCGGCCATCGGTCCAAAGGATGACGGCGCCGAGCGGAGCGGAGGTTGGTCCGTTTCGGGTGAAGAACGGCGCGACAACGCCTAAATGCGGCGCGGGGTAGTCGCCGGTGGAGTGCAAGAGGCTGAACACGGCCCGCCGGTCACGGAAAGAGGCCGCCAGGGCTTCCGCCGCTTCTACGGCCAGCGGGCCAAGCTCGCCGCTGAGACTCAAGCGGGCCTTGCCGCCCGCGTCCACCAGCACGACATCGTGGTAATGGTAGTGCGTCTGCAGGGACCGGAAATGGCTGCGCAACGAGTCGGCATTCGCGGCCTGCGGGCGCGCCATCCAGCGGGCGACCGCTTCGCCAAAGAACGGGTCTTCCATGAGCACGGAAGCATCGCCCAGCCGCTCAGCCCGCCATTGGACGATCTCCTCCACCTTCAGCAGAGCGACGGCCTGTAAGTCTTCCTCAGCGTCCTGCCGCAGGTACTGGCGCTGGGTGTAATAGAACCAACCGCCCCCGCTCAAAATGGCGGGCATTCCCAAAACGGCGGCTGCCAGCAGCCAGCGCGGCAGCGTGTTCAGGGCGAGCCCTTTTCCTGGCTCGGTGGACTTTCTTCTCATTAGCGATGTCAAGCAAAAACCCTCTACGACTAAGGACGCAACTCCGAGGCTGGAGGTTTCAAAAACCTTCGCCGATCTGCATTTTCTTGGAAGAAGCGCCTCTGGAAGTGCATACCTAACACCTCAACCTCAGGGTCTTCGGCTCAGCTTGCGCAGAAGGCCGGCCGTGGCAAATGCCCGACAGGCGGCTCCCCAAGACGGCATCAAGTTGGTTGTCCCGAAGGGACTGCCCGACAATAGCCCGGCGCTTCAGCGCCGGGAGAGCCGATTTGAAGTTCCGCCCGTTCCGAAGGAACGGTTGAATGAGCCGCGCGTGGCACCAGAACTCCTGGTCCGTTGCGCGTATCGGCAAAAATAATCGATGCGGGCTTGACCAAACCGGGCGGGACGGCATAGTTTTGCAGCCCCAATTGAGGCCGGTTTTCCCCAGGGCCTCACCCAGGGGCCAGACAAGCAACTATGACGAAGGATTCTTTAGGGAAGGGCAGCACGAGCAATAAGGCCGTGTTGAGCTGGGTAGCCGAGATGGAGAATCTCTGCCGCCCCAGCCGAGTGTATTGGTGCAACGGTTCAAGGGCGGAGGCCCAGGCTCTCACCGGGCAAGCCATCGAGAAGGGCATGCTCATCAAGCTGAACCAGAAGAAGCTGCCTGGATGCTACTATCATCGCTCGCACCCGAATGATGTCGCGCGGGTCGAACAGTCCACTTTCATCTGCACTAAAGACCAGGAAGAGGCCGGCCCGACCAACAACTGGATGGCGCCGCGCGAGATGTATCAGAAGCTGCGGACCTTGAGCGAGGGGGCGATGCGCGGACGGACCATGTATGTCGTGCCTTACCTGATGGGGCCGCCCGGGTCTTCGCTGGCGAAAGTGGGGATCGAGCTGACGGACTCGGTTTACGTGGTGTTGAGCATGGGGATCATGACCCGGATGGGCACCATCGCCTTCGAGCAGCTCGGGAACGATGACGATTTCAACCGCGGCCTGCATTGCATGCTGGATATCAACCCGGAGCGCCGCTACATCGCCCACTTCCCGCAGGACAATGCCATCATTTCGGTCGGTTCCAATTACGGGGGCAACGTGTTGCTGGGCAAGAAGTGCCTGGCGCTGCGCATCGGTTCTTATCTCGGGCGGCAGGAAGGCTGGTTCGCCGAGCACATGCTCATCCTGAAGGTGGAATCCCCTGCGGGCGAGAAGACTTACGTGGCGGCGGCCTTCCCCAGCGTCTGCGGCAAGACCAACTTCGCGATGATGATTCCGCCGCCCTATTTCCAGGGGTGGAAGATCACCACCATTGGCGACGACATCGCGTGGATGAAGCCCGGGCCCGACGGCCGCCTTTATGCTATCAATCCGGAGGCGGGGTATTTCGGCGTGGTGCCGGGCACCAACTCGAGGTCCAATCCAAACGCGATGGAGATGATCGCGCGGGACACGATCTATACGAACGTGGCGCTGACGCCGGACCTGGATGTGTGGTGGGAGGGCAAAGATGGTCCCCCGCCCGAAGAATGCCAGGATTGGAAGGGCAACAGGTGGACGCCCGAGTCGGAGGAGAAGGCGGCGCACCCCAACAGCCGTTTTTGCGTGCCGATGGCCCATAACCCGGTGCTGGCCCCGGAGGCCAACGATCCCCAGGGCGTGCCCATCAGCGCCATCATTTTCGGAGGCCGGCGCACCGACACGGTGCCGTTGGTATTCCAGGCCTTCAACTGGGTGCACGGCGTCTACCTCGGCGCGACCATGGGCTCGGAGATGACGGCGGCGGCCGTTGGCGGCGCCGGCCAGGTCCGGCGCGACCCGATGGCGATGCTGCCCTTTTGCGGCTACCACATGGGCGATTACTTTCGTCACTGGATCAACATGCATCGCTTGATCAAGCATCCGCCGCGCATCTTTCATACAAACTGGTTCCGGAAAAACGGGAAAGGGGAATTCCTTTGGCCCGGTTTCGGCGAGAACATGCGGGTGCTCAAGTGGATTATCGACCGCTGCCACGGACGGATTGACGCGGACGAGTCGCCGCTGGGTTGGGTTCCCAACCCCAAGAGTTTTGACCTGGGCGGCATGGCCAACTTCACACCGGAGAAGTTCGCCAAGGCCCAGGCGGTCAACAACGAAGAGTGGCGCCGCGAAGTCATCTTGCAGGAGGAACTCTTTATGAGGCTCTACTCGCACCTGCCCAAGGAACTGATCTTTCAGCGCGAACTCCTGGTGGCGCGGTTGTAGGGGCGTCGGAGCGTGGAGCGCCGGAGCGTTGGGAGCGTAGAGCGTGGGGGCATCGTAGCCACGCTCTCACGCTCCAGACCAAGCATTCAGGCACGAGCCCTCAACGTCCCTGCTGCTTGGCCCAATCGTCGAGCGTCTGGCCCTCGCTGATGTGGCTGATGCCGGCCTTGCGGGCGGTTTCGAGGAAACGCTTGAGCAGCTCGGCGCGGGCTTCCCCTTGTATCTGGTTGGCGGCCAGTTGGACGTACCAGACGGGCAGGCGCGCGACCTGCACGCGCGCGCGCACCGTGTCGTTCTCGGCCTTAGGTTCCGCCTCATCCAGCACTTTCAGGGCGGCGGCCAGGAAATCGGGGTTCAAATAGGCCGCCTTGGGATTGTCATAGATGTGGGCGTGGGTTTTGCCATCGCGGACCTGGCGGTGGAGCAATTCGAGGTAGGCCCGCAGATTGGCCGCCGCTTTGCCATAATAGGCATCCAGGAATTCATCGGTGAGCTGCCGCACATCGGCCTCCGGGTTCCAGAGCAGCTTGGCCAGGAGATAGGCCCTGAGCGGTTCCATTTCCCCGGCGCCGCCCGGAGAGTAGTTGCCCTGCTCGAAGAGCCCTTTCACGCCGTGCTGGACGAAGAAGCGGACATTGGGCTGCAAGGCGTCGAAGTTGGGAAATGGCTGCTGGTAGTTGGCAAAATTCGGGGTGTAATCCCATATATAGAGCAACGGGGCGACCGGCTGCCAGACGAGGATATCGTCGCGGAACCGGCGGTTTTCCTCCGCCGTGCAGGTCGCCAGCGGGTGGGCAAAGCAGCATTCGATCGAGCAGAGGCGGATGATGACGTTCTGGCGGGGGCGCAGGGTCTTGGGCGGCTTGCGGGTGTATTGGTAGGCCAGGGTGTCGAGGCGCACGTTTGGGTAGTCGCCTTCGATGTCCTGCGCCACGGCATTGACGAAGCGCAGGAGCGAGGCGGCGGGGCTGCCTTCCCCGTCGTCCAGGGCCTTGCATTGCTCGCACTGGCACCAGTTGCCGGTGTCGTTTTGCGAGACGCTGATGATGTTCGCCTCGGGATGCTCCTGGATCCATTGCCGGACGCGGGACTTGGCCAGCCTAAGCACCTCGGGATTCGACAGACACCGCTGGACGTAACCGCTCTTGCGTTCGCCCTGGATGAGCGGGAAGTACTCGGGATGCTCCTTGAATAGGTCTGGCGGAATCAGGCTGTCGAGGCTGTGAACGAACGGGAAATAGACGGCGAAGCGGCCGCCGTGTTTGTCGGTCAACTTGTAATGGTTGCCATTGAGCCGGTGACGATGGGGAGCTTGGCGCCGCTGATTTTCTCGAGGTAACGCTGCAACTCCTGGGCAGCGTAGCGTTCGGAGGGGATGGCCGCGGCGGGGATGACAATGCGGTAGCTGCTTTGGCCCTTGTCGGCAAGGGTCAGGGCGGCCTGAGTTTGAAGCCCGGTTGAGACAGCCAGGACGAGGAGCGCCGCCTGCCAGCCGGGGATTTTGCAAACGGTCTTGAATGTCGGAAGCATTCGCGCATATTAGCGCAGTGAAGAATGTTAGGAAAGAGAAAGCTGCCAAGAAGCCGCGGTCCCGTTCATCCATCAACGGCGCCGCTGCGGGCCGTCCCCGACTGGTCCGACGAGTTGAGTTAGGGGAGTATATCGTCGCGGATCCGCTGATTTGTCACGGCAAACCGACCTACAAAGGCACGCGCATTATGGTCTGGCAAATCCTTCAGGACTTGGCAGGCGGCGAATCCGTAGAAGAGTTGGTTACGGCCTGGGGAGGACAGGTGAGCCGGCCGGCCATTCTCGAGACAATTCGGTTGGCTAGCGGTGCGCTTCTCGATGCACAAGGACGGCTGAATCGCTTAGTCAACGGCTTGCTGGCGGCATGAACGTGCTGGACGAGAACGTTCGCGAAGACCAGCGAGCGATCTTGGGGCAGTGGCGTATCCCGTTTCGGCAGGTTGGCAAGGAGCTCTCCAGCCTCGGCGCTCAAGACGACGTTATTATTGCCCTGTTGCACCGCCTCAAGCATCCAACGTTCTTTACCGAAGATGAGGACTTTTTCAAGTTCCGGCTTCGTCATCGCGACTATGGTTTGGTTTGGCTCAGCGTGAGAAGCATTGAGGCCGCGATGTGCATTCGGCGGCTTCTTCGGCAGCCGTCGTTCCGGACCCAAGCGCAACGCCTCGGCAAGGTTGCGCGTGTGTCTATCGATGGTGTGCGCTATTGGCAGACGGGGAGTCCTGAGCTGGCTCGCGTTGATTGGCTTTGATGCGTCTTTTGACGTTCCTGTTATTTCCATTCATAGCCCCACGCCCGCGCGGCAACCGCCACCGGCTTGCCGTTCAACTCCGCGCTGACATTGTCGTCGGCAAAATTCTCGATTGCCCAGCTCCCGTCCTCGAACAAGTAGAGCCCCACGCGATTGGGGGCGCGGAAGGTGACGTTGAGGGGGCGCAGCAACGGGGCGCGAAGCTCGTCCAGTTCCCGTTGGCCGAGCTGCCGCAGCGACTTGGGGTCATGGTTGAGCGGCAGGATGCGAACGTTTGGCGCGTCGAGCTTGATGTCACTTTGATTCTTTAGCGACCGCGCCAGCCCGTCAGTCAGCAGGACCGGCTTGCCGGTTTTGATGAAGGCATCCAGCCTGGCGGCGAAGCGGGTGTCTTTGAGGGCGTGGACCGAGAAGAACGCCGCAGGGGCGTCCGAGGGAAACTCGTGGCAGGGGACCAGGGGCAGGCCCATCATGCCGACGAAATCGAACACGCGTGGTTCGTCTTCCGGATGGCTGTTTGGGGGCTTATAAGCGGCCAGGCCGATGATGCCGCGGCGGCGCACTTGCTTGGCGACGGCAAGGAGTTCGGGCACATTGGCGCGCAGCGCCAGGATGTCCTTTGGCCCCGGGCCGTGCTGGAGCGAACCGTAGGAAAAGAGCATGGATTCGCCGGCGCCGCCCAGGACTGTCTGGCGGGCTTGCTCGACGTAGGTGCGCTCGGTCGTGCCGAAGGAATCGAACCACCCGCCGCCGCACTTGGGGCCGCCAATGCCGCCCAGCCAGCGCATGATGAAGCAGCCCTCGTATTGCACCGTCCCGCCCCACCGCCGGTCGTTGTAGTCCCG
>Ga0187877_1001676_pt1 | contig 21997 bp, 17 predicted proteins | sample June2016WEW_17_1_3_FD_132430 | JGI IMG/M metagenome (GOLD analysis project Ga0187877, IMG submission 132430) | Peatland microbial communities from SPRUCE experiment site at the Marcell Experimental Forest, Minnesota, USA - June2016WEW_17_100 | ecosystem: Environmental > Terrestrial > Soil >... | reverse complement strand
TCTTGATCCGAGGGTCTACCAGGTAATTCATCAGGGTAGAATTCCAAGAACAAACGGCTGTTCGTTTTCTTCAAGATCCTTCTGGCCGAGCGGTGGACCTTGCGGAACTGAAAAAAGGTCTTTATTCTAAATTTCCCCAATTCCTTGAATATTTCCTAACAGGACTGGAACCAGAACCGCGGCCGAAGTTTTAGTTCTTGATTTTCCGCATTCCGCAATCTACCTTTCGCAATTAAAAAGGGGGGGAGGTCAGTCGAAAGGAGAAAAGCACTGACCTCCCTGGGAGTTGGGGTTGGGTTATGTGGGAGATAGGCGGGGCAACCCTACCCCCCACAGTTGGGTTGAAGAGAGGTCTGCTGGGTTGGGACACCAGCTATTTCCTGACCTCTAAGTATTCGTATCGTCAAATCTCTAAAGTAGCTTGAGTCAAATAATTAAAAAGACGGCCCCCCTCCATTCCAAACAGCAATCCCATCCTAAATCCAATCCCTGATCCGATCTCTGACCAAGGTGCTCTGTGCAGCATCCTCAAGAGAGTCAATCCAGGACCGCGGCATGATGGGATACCAGGACTGGACAGCTTGCGGTGCTCAAAGATAGGTGCTCTTGAGAATCTATCTGGCCATGCTGCTCTCATTGAAGGGTAGGTCTTTACCCTCTCTTCTCCGGTGGATATTCCCCCTCTATGCTGCAGTTTAGTTAATGGTTCTATTTCAGCAAGTCGCGGGAGATTACCAGTTTCATAATCTGGTTCGTTCCCTCATAGATCTGGGTAATTTTTGCATCTCTCATCATGCGCTCGAAGGGATATTCGGTCATGTACCCATACCCTGCCGCGATCTGAAGGGCATCAGTGGTAACCTTCATGGCCACATCGGAAGCAATCATTTTGCAGCATGCGGACATGTACGATTTTCTAGAATCGTTCGTATCCACCATTTCGGCTGCCTGATACGTCAAAGCCCGCGCAGCCTCAACCTGCGCCGCCATATCCGCCAGCATCCAGCTGATCCCTTGGAACGTGCCGATAGGTTTCCCGAACTGGACTCGTTCCTTTGAATACTTGATCGCCTGTTCCAAGGCTCCTTGAGCTAGACCTACCGCCTGGGCGGCGATGACGGGCCGGGAGGTATCCAGGGTCTGCATGGCATAAACAAACCCTTTCCCTTCCTGGCCGATTAGATTCTCCGCAGGCACTTCTATATCTTCAAACACAAGTTCCCCAGTGGGGGAACCTTTGATGCCCATCTTGGATTCCCACTTGGCGACGGAGTATCCTTTAAACTCCTTTTCCACAATAAAGGCACTTATCCCCTTTACGCCTTTGGAGGCGTCAGTCATAGCAAAAACACTGATGACATCTGCAATCGGCCCATTGCTTATAAAGCATTTCGAGCCATTTAAAATATATTTGTCCCCTTTCTTCAACGCTCGGCTTTTCATGGCCGCTGCATCCGACCCGGCACCCGGCTCTGTAAGGCCAAAGGCAACCATTTTTTCCCCGGAGGCAATTGAAGGTCCGTACTTTTTCTTCTGTTCCTCATTTCCCCCGATAAGGATTGTCTCCCATCCCAGAGATTGAACCTGGACAATTAAAGAAGAACTCACGCAGGCCCGAGCAATTTCTTCAACCGCCAAGCAAACGTAGAGATGGCCACGGTGGAATCCACCATACTCCTCTGGAACGCTCAGGCCAAGCAGTCCCATATCTTGGAAAATCTTCTTCAAATCCCATGGGAATTCGCCTTTCTTGTCGATATCCGCGGCTCTCGGTGCTACCCTTTCACCGACCATCCTGCGAACCTGTTCCACAAACATTTTTTGATCTTCGTTCAACTGATACATCTTTTCCTCCTAAAGGGCTGGATATTTTCCTTCATCGCGCGGCAAAAGAAATTCGCTACCCATGGTCTTTTTTCGTTTTAGATATTAATGCCTTAAAAAGCACTTGCTGTCATAGATTGGCCAATTTGGGCCATCAAAAAAGAGCCAAAGGATTCCCCAAAATTCAATCCGCGGAATCTATTTTTCATATTTAAACCATCCCCGACCAACCTTACGTCCAAGATGGTTTGCATAGACTTTTTGTTTTAAAATAGGTCTTGGCTTAAATCGTTCCCCGTAAGCCTCATACAGGACCTCTTGGACTTTTAGGTTGAGGCTGTTCTCCGTCAGGTCCATCAAGGCATAGGGACCGATCGGGTGTCCTAAGCCCAGCTTGCATCCCAAATCAATATCCTCGGCCGAGGCAACTTCTTCCTCTAAGAGGCGGTTCGCCTCGATCCACATGGCGTGAAGGATCCGATTGACCACAAAACCCGCGACATCCTTCACTCTAATCGGGGTTTTTCCGATCTGGCGGCAGCATTCCATAATGGAAGATATCGTTTCTTCCTTTGTCTCCACGCCGGGGATGACCTCTACCAGTTTCATGACCGAAGCAGGGGAGAAAAAATGGGCCCCGGCGAATAGCCCCCTGCGCTCTGGGCTTAAAGCGGTGGCCAACAGCGTGATCGGAATGCTGGAAGTGTTAGTCGCAATGATGCATCCCGGCTTGCAAATGCGATCAACCTCGGCTAACGTGGTTTTTTTGGTCTCCTTGTCTTCAAAAACGGCCTCTACCACGATTTCGACATTTTCAAATGATTTGTAGCTGTCCGTGGGCGTGAGGCGCGCCAGCGTAGCCTCTTTTTTATCGCTCGGATATTTTCCCTTCTGGATCATTTTGTCCAATACGCCGCCCAGGCGCTGCTTCGCCCTTTTGACCAACTCGACATTCTGGTCCTTGATGACCACCTCAAATCCCGCCATCGCAAAGCAAAGCCCGATTTCAGCCCCCATCATGCCCGCTCCTAAAATCCCAGCCTTATTGATGTTTCCCATGGTTGTACTCCTATTTTTAGAATAATTTACTCGGGTTCGACAAAATCGCCCGCCTGGCTACCATGCGGTTAATTTGATTCGTACCTTCATCCCCCTCGTTTCCCCGCAGTCGGTTAGATTTGCAGGTTCTCAACAAGGGTTACAACGCCCTGCCCGCCGCCGCAGCAAGCGCCGAAGATCCCGAACCGCCCACCCCTGCGGATGAGTTCCTGTATGCAAAGCAGGCCGATGCGCACCCCGGAAGCCCCGTTGGCATGGCCATAGGCAATGGCGCCGCCATTGGGATTCCAGTCATCCATATTCACTTTCTCTCCAGTCTGATTTTCCAGTTCCCGGATCACGGCCAGGTTCTGGGCGGCGAAGGCCTCGTTACATTCGATCACCTTGAGGTCGGAGAGGTTAAGACCGGCCCGTTTTAAGGCCAAGGGAAATGCGTAGGCAGGCGCGATCCCCATGATGCCCGGATCGACGCCCCACTCGGCGCTGCACAGCCACTTCGCGATGGGGGTGTATCCCAGCTCCTTGGCCTTTTCGCGGGTCATCATGAGCACAAAGGCGCTACCGTCGTTGAACCCGGAGGCATTTCCGGCAGTCACCGTTCCTCCCTTCTTAAAAGCAGCGGGGAGCGCCGCCAGGGTTTCCAGGGAGGATAGACGAGGGAATTCGTCCACCTTGAATTCAATCGGGGGTTTTTTTTTGCCCTGGGAAACGGAAACGGGAATGATCTCCTTGACGAAATAGCCCGCTTCGATGGCTTTCTTGGCCAGCGTCTGGCTGCGCAGGGCAAACTCATCCTGCTCCTGGCGGGAAATCTTGTACTGTTCCACGAGATTTTCAGCGGTCAGGCCCATCTCCGTCAACGGAATATATTTCCGCCCTTCCATCTCCGGGGGCTGCAGCTCGAATTCCAGGAGTTTGATCGTCCCGAGCCGATATGACTCTACGCTGGTCGCATAATTCCGGGAAAGCTGGCTAAAGGATTCCGTGCCCCCGGCAATGACAATGTCGGCCTGATTGGCCAGGATCTTCCACGCCCCGTGATTGATGCAGTCGATGGACGAACCGCACTGCAGCTCCACCGTGGATGCCGAGGTGGAGAAAGGCATCCCCGCATAAAGCAGGGCCCACCGCGCCAGATTGATGGCCTGCGCAGGGTGGTAGGCCATGCCCATATAAACATTATCCACCCTAGCCCGTTCGCAGATTTTCGTCCTGGCTACAAGTCCCCTCAAGGCGATGCCGGCCAGCTGCTCGGCCGTGTAGTCCTTCAAACTTCCGCCCAGCTTGCCAAATGCCGTGCGTGCCCCGTCAACAAAAACCACTTCTCGCTGATTCATAATTCTTCTCCCTTTGAGCTTTTGCATTTGGATTCGCTTTTCATCTCTCTACACCTTGCCGCCGGTGGCGGCGCTACCGATTCTTCTTTCCTTCGCCTACGTGCCAGCATCAAATATGTACCTTAAGAACCATCGGCAAAATCCAAATTCCCCCATTGAGGCATTGTGCCCTCGTTCAACTTTTTAAAAAATTCCTCCCGACACATTTTACTGGCTTTTTTTCCAAGAATGATCTCACTGCTTCATTTTTATCTTCCGTAGCCCAGAGCTTTTGAATGAGTTGAACCGCTCAATCTTCCCCCTGCCTTGAGGATGATAGGGGGTGCCGAAGATATGTTTCATCCCGTGCTGGGACAGATACTCGGCCAAAAGCTTCGAGGTAAAGCCAGACCCGTTGTCCGAGTACAGTTTCGGCATCGGTTCGTTCCCGGTTATGTGCCCTTCCTTACGGGCATTCTCTAGCCCCATCTCCAGGATATCGGATAGGGAGAAGGCGGTCTCGTCAGGCCTCACATCGTAGGCGATGATCCTTCGGGAAAAATCGTCTTCCACCGGAATGAGCTTGTAGTAACCCCAGCCGATCACAAAGACATTGGTTGCGTCGCACGGCCATAGTTCATCCAGCCTCGTGGTCTTATGCCGCCATTGCTTCTGCGCCGGCATCTCTCCCCAAGGCCTCGGATAGATAAGACCCTTCTCCTTCAGGATCCGGTATACCGTCGATTCCGATATCGCAAAATCCTCCTCGTCCGTGATCTTTACCGCCAAAAGCCTCGGCGACAGCTCCGGATGAAGACGGGCCACCGCCAACACTCTCTCCACTTCCGCCCCCAACAGTCGGTTCCAGATTCTCCCCCCGGACCTCCCCTTCTCTAAACCCACAATCCCCTCCTCCTCGTAGGCCTTACGCCACTGGTAATAGGTCGACCGGGGAATCTGCAACTCTTGCAAAGTATCTGAACGGTGCCCCCTTTGGGACTCCACCTTCTCGATCAAATCTCCCTTCCTCACTCCGTCCATCTTCCGGTGCCATCCCCTCCCTACAGATTCAGACTTTTTTTCAGCAACTGGATCTGCAGCGCCTGCTCCCCCACCAGCTCCTTCAGCCGCCCATTCCCTGCCCTGAGCTCCTTGACTTCGCTCTGCGTGGCATCCCGCAGACTGTCTCCCTGGAGACGGGCTTTCCCAGCCTCCATAAAGTCCTTGAGCCAGGAATAATACAAAGCGGAAGAGATCCCTTCTCTCCGGTACAGATCGGAGACCGGGATCTCCTTGCGGAATCCCTCCAACATGATGCGAATCTTATCTTCAGCGGAAAACTGGCGGCGGGTTTTTGCCCTTACTTCCCGGATGAGTTTGGCACCACTGCCTGGGGTGGCGGGCGCTTCTTCACTGCCTATTACCTGGGTGGAGGTTTCCATGGTCTTCTTCCTTTCTCCCGGCCTCCAATATAGCCGTCTTTTCCACCCAGACCAACATCAAAAGTGCAAACTAAATTTTACCTCCATTTGTCCAATCTCGGCTGACGACGCACACTAACCCTTAGAAAGATTTTCCCTCCCCCTTATCAGCCGCAAATAGGGCAGCTCCTAAAGCGCCGACAATCTGTGGTTCAGGAGCGATATAGGCCGTTAATCCTAACTTTTTTTCCAAACGTTTGACCACCCCGATGTTTTTGGCCACCCCCCCGCTTACGCATAGGGACTCTTCTATTCCCACGCGCTCCAATAGAGCGATAACTCTGTCCAAAATGGCGTCTGTGGCTCCTGCCAGGATATCATTGGGATTCTTCCCCCCCCGCAGGAGACTGACAATGTCCCCTTCGGCAAAGACCGCACAAGTGCTGCTGATCGGGAGCGGCCCTTCCACCCATTGGAGGGACCGCGGGCCGATCTCCTCCAGACTCAGTCTCAGAGTAATCGCCACTCTCTCAAGGTAGCGTCCGGTTCCAGCGGCACACTTGTCATTCATGACAAAGTTCATGAGCCGTCCTTTCCCGTCGCAGCGAATGGCCTTACAATCTTGCCCCCCCATGTCTAGGATTGTGCGCACCTGGGGAAAAAACCAGTGACTGCCCCGGGCATGACAGGAAATTTCGGTAACCGTGACCTGGGCAAAAGGGACGTTCACTCGGCCATAGCCCGTAGCCACAGTATATTGAATTTGCTCCAAGGAGAGATTAGATTCTTTCAGAGCCAAGCACATGGCCCGGTCCGCTGATTCCATGGAATCCGGGCCCGTAAGGACCAGGCCCCACCCTTTGATCCTTCCTTCATTCAATATCAGAGCCTTGGTACTCAAAGACCCCACGTCGATTCCACCGACAATCATTGAATTAAGACCCCGTACCCGGCTGGTGTGCTACCGGGCCCTGTCCACCGCGATAAGGGCGGCCCCCAGAGCTCCCGCCAGGATGGGATTTTCTGGAACTATGACTGGACAGCCAGCTAGCTCTTCAATCGCTTTGACCATACCGATATTACAGGCGATACCCCCCACCATCAACAAATCTCTCTGGAATCCCACCTTGAGCATCGAGGTATAAATTCGCTGGGCCAACCCTTTGAATACTGCTTTGGCGATATCCTCGGACCGATGTTTCAGGTGAATGAGGGAGATAATCTCCGATTCCGCGAAAACCGCGCAGGTGCTCGAAATTTCTACTCCACCCCGGGATTGAAGAGATACCCTCCCCATCTCTTCTACATCGATTCCCAGCGGTTTGGCGGCGACCTTTAGGAATCTTCCCGTGCCGGAAGCACACCGATCATTACGAACCGTATTGAGCGGCCTTCCATTTTGGCACTTCACGACCAGACACTTATTTGCTCCCATGTCGATGAGGGTATCCACCGAAGGCCAGAGCCAACTGCCTCCCCGGGCGCAACAGGACGATTCCGTAGCCTGGGACCGGGCAAAGGGAATGTACTCACTTCCAATCCCGGTGGACACAATATTTTCCATTTCATCCACTTTAACCCCGGCCCGGGTTACGGCTTCCTCCATTGCCCTGTTGGCAACCGGCAGGATACTTTCTATTCCCTGAGGAGCGATCGAAAAAGAAAGAATCCTGTTATCCGCCAGAATCACGACCTTAGTATTTTCCGCCCCCGCATCAACCCCGGCAGTTACCATACTTATTGGCTCTTTCCTTTAATCATTTCGATGAAGGCTTCCACTCGGGTGCGCAGCATCCCTACATTTGCCAGATGGTATTCCCGGCTCAGACTGAGGTAAGGAACTGCCGCGGCCTTAAATCTCTCTTTCAAGACAAAAAACCTATAATCTAGCGGCAAGGAATATAGCTGTCGTAGCTCGACAACTCCATCGATACAGAATTCCTTTATCCACTTAATCAATTGTTCAGCCTGTTCACCCCAGTTGATCATGCGACTAGTTCCGGGACGGTCCATATATCGCCTTGCCAGGGCTTCCAAGGAATCCTTGCTGGAACCATCCACCATTCCGCAAAAGTATTTGGATCCAGTCTCAAAATCATCCATAACCACTAAAGATCCTGCTTCCTCGACAAGCCCAACATAAGCTGGGTTGTCAAGAAATTCCCCACTCATAAGCAGCCGAGGTCGGGTATGCTTTAGAGTTAGCTTCCGGTTTTCGAGGTAGGGAAGCAGAGCCTCAAGTTCCCTAACGAATTCATCCCGAGGCATAATTCTAGCCGTTGTGGTTATCCCCAGAGCCTCGGCTCCTGTAAGAGGAGGCGATTCCCTTTTTCTTAGTTCATAGATTTTTTTGAGAAGGCTGCGCATCTTATTATATACTTCGATCTGGCGTTTTATCTCTTTCTCGGTGATCTCCACACCGGAGAGGTTTTCTATTGTTTTCTTAAGACTGAAAACGGATTTTAACCAAGCTTGGAATGTAGTCTTCGAGCTTACATGCGGCAGATACATAATGTAGGTAAAGGGGGGCTTGTGAATGAAGTTCATCACGTCCCAAAGCCGTTTAATATCATCATCTACCTGAGTAGTAACAACCCCATCAAGAAAATCTAATTCGCCATTCAATATTGATTCTAATACGTGCGAGCAATAACGACAACTCATTTCGGGGCGATAAGAGGCGGCCAAAGGAGCCGCTTCTCGCCACGTTCCTGTGACGCGCCAAGGGAGTATTCCAGATGCAGAGATAATTTCTTCAGGGACATAAGTACAAAACAAACCGATTACCTTTTTTCCCTGCTTCTTCCATTCTGTGACCCACTTGGTCCTATTTTCGGGTTTATTCCCATCTATCAGTGCTTTCAGACGGTTTTCCATAACTTGAGTTTCGTTCACTATAGCTCCTCCTTTGACAATTACCCTCTTTCTTTTAAGCCGATTCATCAAGTGGTACTTTTCATCCGCCGTTCTTCTTTTCTCATCAAACATACATCTATGAAGTCAGACAATTTGGCATAAAAGTCCTTCTCATCGTAGACGCTGCTTTCCAGCATCCTCCCCTCGATCTGAAGCGTGGGAATTCCCAATTCCCTCTCCACAGTATCGGAAACCACTTTGCCTAGGTTATTACTTGCGGGGCAGCCCCACTGCAAGAAATATACGATTCCATCTAAATGCAGATCCCGACATGAATGAAGGTGCGTCTTAACCCACTTGTCACCCAAGCGGCCCCACACATAATCCATTTGCCTAGCTTCCTCTTCAATGGGCGTCAGCTTCCTACCCTTCCAAGGATCACCCCAAATGGCTTCTCTCCCGGAAAACCAGCCGTTGTAAACTGTCATCTCCGCAGCAGGAATAGAAACACCCCTGCGTTCAAGCCAGCTGAAGGGATCGGCATAAAAAGGGCCAGCAACCGACCATAACAATCGCAATTTTTCCTGCGGCTGGGCCGCTCCCCACCCCTTCTCAACTCGTTCGCCAACTTCCTCAACATATTGGCGCATATAATCCACAGCCTTTGCAGGATCAGGATACATATCAGCCAGACGAATCTCTCGAAAGGTCTCCCTCCCACTTAGAGGACAGGGAATGGCTGCCTTAAGCTTCCAGAGTTCCTGGAAATACCTCAAATATTGGCGGTCATACTCCTGTAGTTCAAGCAATAAATCTTCATTATATTTGCAACCGGGAACCCTTTCTTCTATATATTCAATCATTTCTTCAATTTGATCCGTCACATATTTCAGTAATTCGTCGTCGTGTTCGTTTTTGTAGTCTTTGAAGTGGCGATCAATATTAAAAGTAGGAATATCCATCAGTTGAGCTACAAGGGCATAAGATAGTAAAAGTGGCATGCATTCATAATTTGATGTGAGTAAAAAAACTGGCTTCGGAAAATCTCCGTTTAGTACCATCGGGATAAGAACAGAACATCTGTCGCAAGTATGTTCCGGCATTCCGTCTTTTCGAATCATACTAAAATACTTCGTCGCCTCTTTCCCGTACGTTCTATCTGCGGCAAATAGGGCATCCCAAGGCACCATTCCCAGGGCCCTAGTTAGCGGACTAAACCCAGCATAGCCAATAGGCTTCCCAGATTTGTAGGCTTCCATCTGCTCCACCCTCAAATCCCGTTCCATCTCATACAGCAAAACATTAGACTTGGGTTTCGAGGGATCAGGATCTTCTTTTATTTTCTTAATCCTCCGCTCACATCTTTTAATCTCAGTCTCTAGATAAAATAAACTCGCTTTTTCTGATATTAACATACTGAATTCCCTCCTTAATATTCATCTTTCTCTAACAAGGCGTATATCTGAACGACTTAAATCCAAAATGAACAGTGCTTGGTCAGCTTGATAAAACAGGGCGGGCTTATGTTAATTTGAGACAATTAGATACTTAGTTCGAGTGCCACCTGTTTCCGCAATTCAGCCTTTTGAATTTTGCCCGTCGCCGTAGTTCTTGGAAGGGCGTCAAGAAATTTCACGAACCTAGGTTTATTGTATGATGCCATATTTTCTTTTACATAATTGATCAACTCCTCCTCACTCATATTCTCATTCTTCTTCAGGACAACAAGAGCCATTACTGATTCTCCCCATTCTCTATCCGGGATCCCAATAACAGCGACTTCTTCTATCTTAGGATTTAAAAGCAATTTTTTTTCAATTTCAGCGGGATAAATATTCTGGCCTCCACTTATAATCATATCCTTTTTTCTTCCGACAATATATATATAACCCTCCTCATCAAATTTCCCTAAATCCCCAGTATAAAGCCATCCCTCCCTAATTGCAGTTTTCGTTTCCTCTGGCATATCCCAGTAATAGGACATTGTATGCTCACCCCGGCAAATGATTTCTCCTACCGCTCCTAATGGAACGTCTTGGCCATTATCATCAACTAGCCGGATTTCCGCCTGGCAATGTGGCTTTCCTGAAGATCCGATCTTTTTCATTGATTCTTTCGGATTAAGGTAAGTTAATATGCCACCCTCACTTAATCCGTAAAGTTGAGGGGATGAAGCAGGACATCTTTTTAAAACCTCCTCAAGTAAATCCTTGGGCATTGAATCAGATGCGCCCATAGCTACCTTTAATGAACTTAAATCGTACTTATCGAATTCAGGATATTCGAGCAATCTTCTCCAAAGAGTAGGAACCGCCATAAAATGCGTAACCTTATGACGCTGAATTGCCTCTAACATCTTTTTCGGTGTAGGAGGGGTACTAATAATGACTAATGTTGCCCCAACATAAAAAGTCGGAAACATAGAAAGAGGGGCTCCGCCCATGTGGAACATCGGATAAACGTTCATATAAATATCGCTCTCCCCTATGCCCATATATTGAGAATGTATTCCACTGAGCAGGAAATAATTCCTATGCGTAATCACGGCTCCCTTCGGTACACCTGTAGTTCCGCTAGTAAATAGGATCAGCTGAGGATCATTTTCCTCGACCTTCGCCAAGGGCTCATTACTCGGTGCGGATGTGATGAGGGCATTATAATTTAGCATTTCCCCTGGGGGATTTTGCCCTATTACAATGTAATGCAAAACGGATTTACAATCTCTTTTGATTGTTTCCGTTAAACCAAGGAATTCCTCGCCCACGATTAAGGTGGAAACCGAAGCTTTGTTAACAACGAAGCTGGCTTCGGACCCTTTATACCAAAAGTTAATCGGTACAAGTATCGCCCCAAGTTTTATAACTGCAAAATAAATGGTCACAAAATGGTGTGAGTTTGTGATCAATAAGCCTACGCGATCACCTCTCTGTACCCCAATACTCAATAGTGCATTAGCAAGTTGATTAACCAAATTATTTATTTGGCCAAATGTTAACTGATTCTCCTCACAAATTACCGCAATCTTATTTGGACATATTTTGGAATTCCTTCTGAGAATATCGCCTAATAATAGCATGCTTTCTCCTTTCCTCAATATACTGAAACATGCTGCCCCTCTTTAAATGTAAATAATACGTTCTAAATGAAGGATATTTTGTTAAGAGGCGGAATAACCTCTTTTAAAAAAGATAATTCACCGCCTCGAAAGTTTTGCGAGAAGAAACATGTATTTTTTAATCCTCTCCCAGGGATCGCATTCTAATTAAATATTTCTTTATGAGTCGAGTTGCGGAATGGGGGTCATAAATGCCAGCATATTTCACATATTTTCAATAATATATTTGAGAATAGATGATATTTTTATACAACGAACCTAATGAAGATCTTACACGCCAAGGTATTTCTCCTTTATTGATTGGTTACTCCGAAGTTCCTCAATTGCGCACTGATACACAATTTCTCCTTCGTCAATGATATAGGCCCAATCGATGAGATTCAGCACGAAGGCCAAATTAGGTTCAGCAATCAAAATTGTAGTCATTTTACATATTTTCTGAATCTGTCTTCTCAACTCTTCAACTATTAAGGGTGCTAATCCTTCAGCTGGTTCATCCAGAAGTAATAAATCCGGATTAGCCATGAGAGTTCTCGCAATTGTTAGCATTTGTTGTTCACCGCCACTAAGTTCCATGCCTCGATGTGTTTTTAATGTATTTAGCCGGGGAAAGAAGTCAAAGACCTTATCAATATTCCAATTTGGATCTGATTTTGAATTTCTCGTAATCATTATCTCTAAATTGTCAAAAACCGTTAGATCGGAAAAGACTCGCCTTTCCTCAGGAACATAGCCGACTCCTTTTCGCGCAATCTTAAAAGGTGGCAAACCAAGAATTTCATCACCTTTGAAGCGTATCGATCCTGACTTGGGGGGAACAATTCCAATAATACTTTTTAGAGTCGTGGATTTTCCTCCTCCGTTTCGCCCCATCAAACCAACTATTTTCCCCTGTTCAAGCTCCAGGGATATTCCAAAAAGCACGTGACTTTTTCCATAGAATGTATGTATTTGATTTACCTCTAATATTTTCATACAGATTCTCCCAAATAGGCTTCCCGCACCAATTTATTCTGTTTAATTTCATTACTAGGCCCTTCCGCTATAACTCGGCCCATTTGCAGGACCACGATACGGGTAGAAATGGAAAAGACAACTTTCAAATCGTGCTCTGTGAAAATAATAGTCGACCCCGTTGCTTCCCATAAATTCTTAATTAATTGAACCATATACTCGGTTTCTTCAGGACTCATCCCTGCGGTGGGTTCATCCAAAAGTAGAAGTTCGGGGTGGGCTGAGAGTGCCATTGCAATCTCCAAACATTTTTGATCTCCGTGTGAAAGGGCATGGGCTACGATATTTGCTTTTTCGTTCAGACGCACGGCCTTTAATATTCGGTGGACTTCCGTCGTTACTGCCTGTATCTTGTTGACATCTTTAAATAAGTTCATGTCTCTTTTCTGCTTGGATAGCACTCCAATTCTTAAATTATTGAAGACGCTCATATCAGGGAAGAGGTTTATTACCTGCCATGATTTACTAATTCCTTTTTTGACGATTTTGTATGCAGGCAAACCGCTTATTTTTTCTCCTTTAAAATAAATATCTCCAGCCGAAGGTGCGTATCTCCCCGAAATTAAATTAAACAAAGTGCTTTTCCCTGCACCATTAGGCCCAATAACCGCGAGTAAATCTTTAGCTTGGACGGTAAAATTTACATCATTTATGGCCGCGAATTTTCCAAAATTCTTGCTCAAATTGTTACAGACTAAAATATTCATGGCCGCACCTTTGGTAATTTCGAAGGTTGAGGTTCATTTTTCCTCATTTCATCACTATCCATTCTCTTCAGCAGAATCCCTTTGATATAGCCAGTAATTCCAATTGGAAAATCCATTACAATAATTATCAAAATAGCCCCAAAGAACAACATCCAGTATTCTGTTTTCGCGCTAATGAAACTTTGGAGAGAAAAATAAAATAATGTCCCGACAAAAGGTCCGAATAAAGTTCCAATACCGCCGATTAGTGTCATAAATATCGGCTCCGCAGATTTGGACCAATGGGCCATAAGGACATCGATGCTTCCCGCAAAAGGGGCATAAAGGATTCCGCTTAGGCCGCTGAAGATGCCCGCAATAGTGAACGTCATGAGTTTGTATTTCCTGGTATTAAGGCCTACGAAATCAGTACGCTGAGGATTTTCTCGAATTGCGGTCAGAACCTGCCCGAAGGGTGAATTTATGATTTTACGAATAATAATATACGATAGACCCACAATGATTAATACGAAATAGTAGTGATCAATCGGTGATTTTATCGCCAAGGTCCAATTTAAAATACTCACTTTGGGGGGAGGAATACCCGTTAATCCATCCGCCCCTCCCGTAAGGTCGTTCCATTTATAAATTGTGCTATAAAAAAGCTGCCCGAAGCTCATGGTGAGCATTGCGAAGTAAATTTCTGTTCGGTGAATAATGCAGATGCCGATGAGAAAGGCTACAAATGTCGAGAATGCCAAACTTAACAAAAAGGCAATGCCCCACGATAAATTTAATTTTATCATTAGTAATGAAACGGTATAAGCCCCAACTCCGAAGATGGCTGCCTGACCAAATGAAAGCATTCCTGTGAATCCAAACATAATATTGAAACTGAGGGCAAAAAGGCCAAATATAAGGATCTCCGCAAAGAGTAATAACCAGTATTTGGAAAACAACACCGGGATTAAGGAGAATAACAAAATGACTAAAATGGTTTGAGTTATTGAAATGCTTATGGGTGAAAAACGTTTAAAAAGAGGGATTCTCCTCAGCTTAAAGTCCTCCGTATAGGGAGCAATTGGTATGTGTATTTGTTCTATTTCTCGGCCGAAAAGACCCCTTGGGTAAATACTTAAAAAAACCACTAGCAGGACGAAAATAAAAGCCATAGCAAAATCTGGAAAAAAAACAGCTCCTAGAACATGCATTTCTCCGACAATAAGAGAGGCTATAAAAGTACCCCTAAAACTCCCCACACCGCCTATGACTACAATGGCGAAGCTGTAAATCAGAAATTCCGCATCAATACCTGGTGCTACCGAAAGTTTTAAAGAACCCAAAACTCCGCCTAGACCAGCCATTAGGGCTCCGAGCATAAAGGCAAAAGTATAAGTGAGGACAACATTAAATCCAAGGGCATTTGCAATTTCGGGATCTAAGGATACTGCCCTTAGAATTTTACCAAATTTCGTCTTTTGAAAACCAAACCATATTCCTAACCCGACAAGAAGTCCTCCAATAATGATAAAAATGGAAACCACCGGAAAATCCTTCCCAAAAATGGAAACCGCACCCAAGAATAACTCTGGCGGGGAAACAGTTTTTACTTCCGATCCCCAGAATAGCCGGATTAAATCATACAATGCTAAAACCATTGCGAAGGTTAGAAGCATATTATAGGCATGATGTCTTTTATATAGATGTCGTATAAAAAAGAACTCCATAATACCGCCGATTAAAGCAATAATTAGGGGGACTATAATGAGTGCTATCCAAAAATTTCCGCCGATTTTAATTATCGTATAAGTAAAGTATGCTCCCAACAAAAATAAGACACCATGAGCAAAATTCACTATGCCGAGTATTCCGAAGGAAATATTAAGACCAGTAGCCACTATAAAAAGAATCATCGAGAAGGCTACACCATTTAAGATATAGACCATTTTCCCCCCTTTAAAGGCGAAGAAAAATTCGGGGATGCCAGGAAGGACCTGGAAATCCCCGAACACTGAATTCTATTTTTTAAGAAGTGTATGGGAGTTGTACTTTCCAAATCTCCTTAACTTCCTGGTCCGTAATCATGACATCTTCGTACGGAATGTTGACAATCTCCTTTGCCCCCCAATATGGCCAATTGGGAATTGGTCCCAGATAACCAGCGTATAAGGTTTTCTTGATAGGAAGGTGAGAAACGGGATTAATTTTCACCCAGCCACTATATCCATCATATTCCAGACCCTCTAATTTTTTGGCGACATCAACAGGCTTCGCGCTCTTCGCCATTTCAATGGCCTTTTTTAAAATAAAAACAGAATCGTAATAGGAAGCGACAGTATCTTCCTGAACCCACTCCCCATACTCTTTAAGGTACATCTCATTAAACTTCATACCCTTGGGAATGGATGGATGCCCCCCGTATAAACAAGACCACATAGGCTCCATATCATTGGCCATTGCTTTAGAAGGGGTAATCGGATTGGCATAAAGCATACCAATGACTTTTTGATAAAGTTTGTAAGGCTTTTGCTGCCGTAGGAAGGTGACAAAATCACCCGACCAGGCGAAACTTACTAAAACATCCGGTTTGTATTCATTGATTTGGAGAATGTAAGAAGAGAAATCTGCACATCCAAATGGATGCACGAAAGATTTAATTTCCATTTGTTTCGGGGCCATCTTCGCCAAATATTCTTCCAATGACTTTTGACAATCATATCCCCAAGTATAGTCAGGAACTAAGGTGGCCCACTTTCTAACATTTGGAAATTTATGCAAAGCCACCCAACCAAGCCCACGAACTAAGACCGGCCCATTATCTCCGATATGAAAGGCAAGCTTATGCATCGCTTGTACAACAGACATGCCGTCGGATTCACATTTGAAATGGATGATCTCGTTTTCTTTACATACTTTACTTATAGCTACAGAGCTTCCAGTTGTTGTATCTCCATTGATTGCGATGACGCCCTCTTGAAGAATCATCCTCTTCGCAACGCGAGCCGCCGTCTCTGTTTTACCACCAGTATCCTCAATGATAAGTTTCAGCGGGCGTCCCATTATTCCACCCGCGGCGTTAATATGTTTTTCCGCCAATTTAGCTCCATTGATTTGCGCAATGCCTTGGGCTGCGAAAGTTCCAGTAAGAATTTCGGGAAACCCGAATTTAATCGGCTCTTTGGTTTGCGCAAATAAAAAAGGGGTTCCTACAGGGTCAAAAAGAGATGCTCCCATTATGCTGGCGCCAATCACGCCTGTTTTCTTCATGAACCCACGCCTAGTTAGATAGGTTTGTTCCAAAAGCGATTCCTTTTTCGCCATTTCCTTTTTACTCATGAAACACCTCCTTTTTATTTATTATTGGAACTTCGCCGTCGTAAGCCCATTATCCAAACGATTCATGAATTTTTTTCAACCATTCAAGCAAGATAGAACCTCATGACGATCAATACTGTTCGAATATGGATGTTTTTTAGGTTTTTGGAACAGGGCCTTAGAGAATATTCCTATTTGCCACCAATCTTTCTTAGATGGTTGTAATCGTCCATGAACCGACTAGGATCTACGAAAATGACTTTGTTTTTGACCCCTTGCAAATAGTTCATTGCCTCCCTGCTCATATTAGAAAGACCCTCAATATTTAAAGAAATCTTCCTCTTTTTTCGCAAATGACGTTCGCAAACCTCTCTTAAAATAGGAATGGACTCGGATTCTAATACTCCGTCGATTTGGATCGTTACTGAATCTTCGCCATCAAACTTTTCCTTTATATAAAACATAATCTTTTTAGACATTCCCTATCCGGGGGAATCTTTTTTCAATAAATTTAAAAGCAAATAGCGTGCCTAAAGAGTAATGTATTTAATTTGCAATTAATTCGAATACTTAGAGAAATCATAGTCAAGTAAGAAATTTAATGCACAATATTTTGTTTTTTGACAATCAACATATTGTGCAAAAGCCTTGACAAAATATTCCTCCCGTTCTATATTTTGCCCGGGAGGAGTACCAACATTACTAAAACTAGGGAAAGGTAAAGGAAGCGGAAATGACCATACCTATTAATTCTCGCAATCCCTCCAGCCTCTTCTCAGGTGATTATCAACGTTTATTGGCCCTGACTGCGCTATTTGAGGAGAACTTTTCTATCGACTGGCTCGTGGAATTAACCGAAAAAAAGCCTTCCGAGATTCTCTTCGCGCTGGAAGAGGGAATACGGCAGGGCTGGCTGGTAGGCAGGGGCTTAGGAGGCTTTTGTTTTGTAAATTCAAAAGAACGGAAGAGGTTACAAGATTCTTTGTCCCCGAAAGAAAGGGAACTAATTCACCGACAAATCGGGGAACTTTTTATGAAGATACTTCCCGATGATGGTAATAAAAGCAAGTCGCTCGCCTATCACCTGCTCCGCTGTGCAAATGATGGGGTAGCCTGTCCCTGGTTGGTTGAGGCAGGGGATGCTCTCCGTAGAGCCAACCGCTATGAGGAGGCTCTGCAATGTTACGCGAAGGTCCTAGATGATCTAAATGGGTTAGGTGGAGAGGAATTCGATTCCCTTTTTGTTGAAACGTCCATCAAATATTCCAAGATATCAACCGCTAGGCATGATACAAAAAAGGTCATCTCTATGCTCGAACAAGCGGCGATCCGAGCAAAGAGATGGAATAAACTGCCCAATCAGGCCCTTTTAAAAATGCACATAGCTAAGAATGAATGGCTTCAATCGCAATACCAAATCGCCTTAAGAGATTTTAAAGAGGGGTGGACCATTGCCAAAGAAATGGAAGACCCCAGGGTACTCCGCTCGGCAACTAACTTCAGCACCTTCTTTCTTTACTGGCAGGGTCGTTTTCGAGAGGCTGTCCAGAATTATGAGAAGTTTATACCGGAGATTGATAAATATCCTCAAGCCGGGTTCCCCCTCTTGGCCGCTGTGACGGTCGGCCATTGTTATGCGCATATCGGTCAAGTCACTCAAGGGCTTGGCATGATAGACGCTATTCGCCAACAATGCCGGGAAAGAAATGACACTTACTTGGAGGCTCATGCAGGGATTACCATGGCAATTACTATGCTCAACATGCGGCGCATGGATGATGCCCTCCAATATCTTGAACTTTACGTCGAAAAAGCAAGTAAAGTACACAATGATTGGATATGGGGACTTGGAAAACTGACTCTAGCCTTTGCCTATTATATCCAAGGAGAAAATGAGCGATCTATATCTTATCTTGCTGAATTCCTTCAGCATAGCGACGAGGTGCAAGTGAATGTGTGGCCCTACTCCTACCTAATGGAGATTTCATGGGCCATGAAGGAAGGGAAGCTTCCATATATTCCTGGTCTTTCTCTTGAGAAGGAGGTCTGTAATAACATAAAAGGCGAGAATATTTTTATGAAAGGCGTCGCCTACAGATACCAGGCGCTTCTCCAGAAAGAAGAGAGAGTTCCCCCCGAAAAAATCATTCAGACACTCAATCTTTCTTTAAAATGGCTTGAGGAGTCTGGCCACCAGATGGAAATCGCAAAGACTCAACTGGAGCTGGTACGTCAGTATTTGCTGGCCGGGGATGCAGACAATGCTAAAGAAACGAAACAGAGAGTTTCCGGCATTCTCTCTGCCTTTGACGAATCTCTGGTCCCAGATGACCTTAAGGCTTTCGTCAGGGACCAACGCAGGGATCACCCCTTCGACGAGAGCCTCCTCAAAGTAGTTTTGAAATTGGGGCGGGAAGTCGTCAGCATACGGAATACCAAAGAACTGGATCAGAAAATTATTGCCACGGTTAATCGGATTGCGGGAGCAGAGAGGGGAGCCATTTTCCTTATGAAGGAAAATTCCATCCCTCCTAAACTTGAATTAAGGTCTTCAAAAAATCTTACTTTCGCACAGACTACCCATCCAAGCTTTGGGTCATCTATGAAGATGATTGAGGAAGTAGCCCTTACAGGAAAAGGTCGAACAACGGGATTGAGTTCAACCGACGATCCTAGTTTCTGTTCCGGCGTCATCCGCTCCCGCATCTGCGTCCCCATGATTCTAAGAGATAAAGTTGTAGGGGTTATGTACCACGATAATCGCCTTCTCATCAGTGCTTTTAAGGAATCAGACTTGGAACTCCTTTCGTATTTTTCGGCTCTGGCAACCCTTGCCTTGGACAATGCCAAGGCCTACGAAGAAATTCACCGACTCAATCAGAAGCTTAGAGAAGAAAAACAATATTATGAAGAGCAGCACCTTCAGAGCGTTCATTTCGAGGAAATTATCGGGAAGAGTCCAGCCATAGTGGCAGTGCTTGCTCAGGTAGATCAGGTTGCCAATAAGGACACCACTGTCTTGATTTTGGGCGAGACGGGAGTGGGCAAGGAATTGGTCGCTAGGGCTATTCATAGGTGCAGCCCAAGAGGGGATAAACCTTTCATCCGTGTCCATTGCAGCGCTTTACCGGATAGCCTAATTCCGAGTGAGCTATTTGGCCATGAAAAGGGTGCCTTCACCGGCGCTATCCGGCGACACAGCGGAAGATTTGAACTGGCTGATGGAGGAACTCTTTTTTTGGATGAGATCGGTGATCTTCCACTTGAGGTTCAGACCCGTCTATTGCGGGTTCTGCAAACAAAGGAGTTCGAAAGGGTGGGGGGTGGAGAAACCCTCCATTCTGACTTCCGGCTAGTGGCCGCCACCAACCGCGATCTCGAACAAGAAGTTTCCACGAATAAGTTCAGATCGGATCTCTTCTATCGAATAAATGTCTTTCCCATTCTTGTTCCTCCCTTAAGAGAGAGAAAAGAAGATATTCCACTCCTTGCCCATTATTTTTTAAAGATCTATGCAGCTAAGATGGGGAAGGTTATAAGGGAAATTCCTGAATCGGAGATGGATAAACTAATTCAGTACAGTTGGCCGGGCAATATTCGGGAATTGGAAAATATAATCGAGAGAGGTACCATTTTGAGTTCTGGAACATATTTTCAAGTGCCCAAACTGAGTCCCGAGCACTTTGATTTTCAATATCCAAAAACGGAACCAACCCTAGAGGGGAACGAACGTCGCCATATCCTTTGGGCGCTTCAGGGGACAAAATGGAAGGTCCGAGGTGTTGGAGGCGCAGCAGAACTCCTCGGAATTCATCCTTCCACCTTGGCTTTTCGAATGAAGAAACTCGGAATCCAAAGGCCGCCGAAATTCTCAAAGCCCTCTGGAAAGGGCGGAGTAAAAGAGAGGCGGGGGCGGTCGAAAAGTGTGACACCTGAGTTGTGAATATATGGGGCTGGATTTTGGAGGCCAGGGTTTAGGGAAAGTGGGTTTATTCAATTCTTGGAGGATGGCATAGTGCCCCCTTCTGCAGAAAATCCGTCACCTCTTTAGCGATACTGCGTATTGCGAACCAAACTGTCCACCCGCTCCGATCCTATCCTCAAACGAATACCTCTTCCACCCTGATATTATCAATCGTCACAACGCTGTTTATAGCCTCAAAGCCGATATACTGAGCGAAGTGAATTGGATATCCCCTTGTACGTAGGTCTGTTAGGCTGACGTACAGACGATCTATTTTGTTCTCAAAGAATGTTGATTCGAAAACTAGGTTTGGCCAACAGAAAGAAATGGATACATCAAAGTTCTTGATGAGATTAATGTCCTTAGGACCTACCGAGACTTGTTGCAGTCTGACGTGGTCTTGCCCAGATCTAGATGAAAAGTAGTCAATGTGACATTCATATTTTTGTTGATCTATTTCAGAAAATTCCCATGGAAAAATATTGACTATACGTGGAAAGTCATCCTGTTTGTCGCAAATGTATAATCGCACATCCGGATTCCTATCAGGTTGCTTCACTTCATGTAACGTGACATGGTAGTTTATAACAAAATTGGAGTTGACGGCTGAAGCACTCCATATTTCTCCTGGTTTGAAAATCTGAATCTCAGATGAGCTCTTAATATGATTGTCTTTGGTTTTGGCAGTCCAAGAGAGAGCGACTTCACGACTTTTGTAGAGACTGTCTGAAATGAATCGGCCCAGCTTTACCTTTAGCTCGTTTTCATCACGGAATAAAAGCAATTCACGGCCTTCTATATCAAATGGTACTTTTTTCCCCCATTCTTCTCTTTTTCTACCTTCCCAGCTTTGCCTGGAACAAAGAAATACAATTGGTTTGTTGAGTGAATATGCAATTCCAAGTTCCATAAACACATTGGGGTTTTTCTTTGAGATGTCCACTAGGACTAATCGAGCCTCCTCAATCATTTTTGAGATCAGTCTCATTTTAACGGTGAATGGTTCATAGTATGATGCAGCGTCTACATACTTCAGGCCTGTATGGGTTTCAATTAGCGGCTTGACAATCGTCTCAAACAGCTGCCTTGTTGGGTGATCGAACTGGAAAATCGCCATTACGGTATTGGACATAGTCATAGTTGTGCTCCTCGGAATAGAAATTCCCCTCATGTCTTTGTATGTGTACCTTCCGGAAATTCCCTTTCATCCTATACTCCAGAAGGCCAAGGGGCAGATTGTTGGTTAACCCCTAAAAGATAGGAATAAGTGATCAAAAAAATACTCTCCTATTCAATGATAGTCAAGGAGAAAATTGCCGTTGGAAACGGTCTTCGTTTCCAAATCCAATTCGCAGGACGCCCCGATGGTCGAATAGGAGCCAAAATAGAGGCCCTTCCTTATGAGCATACATTCAAGGCATCCAAGT
>Ga0187877_1001672_pt1 | contig 22045 bp, 14 predicted proteins | sample June2016WEW_17_1_3_FD_132430 | JGI IMG/M metagenome (GOLD analysis project Ga0187877, IMG submission 132430) | Peatland microbial communities from SPRUCE experiment site at the Marcell Experimental Forest, Minnesota, USA - June2016WEW_17_100 | ecosystem: Environmental > Terrestrial > Soil >... | reverse complement strand
CAGCGCCGCTCGGGCGGGTGTTCTGACGCCAGTAGGTGATGTCCGCATAGTCCGCTCCGAACGCGAAGCGATAGTAATCGGTGACTTTCAGCCCGTAAGTCAGGTCGTAGCGGTTCCTGTGCAAATTCTGTTTGTCGTTCGGGTCGTTGTCTGTGCGGGTGCGGGGTACCGGATAAACCTTGAGGATGCTTAGATCGGAGGTGTCCTCTGGCTGGCCCACGTCCTGCGTCGTCTTGCTAAAGAACCGGTTGTATTTGAATGTGATGTAGGAATCCTTGGTGAACAGGTATGTGAATGACGGCGCCACCATGGACTCTTTCTCATACTCGTTCTCGGCATACCCCTTTCCGTCCTGATACATCAGTATTAAGCGATACAGAAGTTTTCCGGAGGTTCCGGGAACGGGACCGGTGGAGTCGGCCTCAGTGCGATCCGAGTTGTACTGCCCGGTTTCAACTTTCAAATAGCCCTCCGGTGTTTCCAGCGGACTCTTGGTGATTCGATTAATGACTCCTCCACTGGAGCCGCCCTGGGTCAAAAGAATCGAAGATGGCCCCTTGAAGACCTCAACCCGTGCGACGTCGGCCAAATCTTCCGCGCCTTCGACCCCTGAAACAAAGCCGTCGGTCGAAAGCTTGGGATTGAATCCGCGGAGCATGATGCCGAGGATGTCCTGGTTCGGTATCGCAGAATCACTCATGCCGCTCACGAGCCGCGTGACGTCGCTAAGCTGATAGGAGGCAGTGTCGTTGATCAATTCCCGCGTGAGCACGACGGTGGACACCGGTATGTCGACTATCGGGATCGCAGCGCGGGTTCCGCCAAGAGAATTGGAACCAACGTAGCCCGTGTCTTTCGAAGCATCGACCCTAAACTCCGGAAGCTTGACCACCTCCTCCTCTTTGGGATTTGAGGTTTGGGTTCTCCCCAAATTGGCGGCGGCAAAGAGAACCGGGAGCAAGCTGAGCCTGAAACTCAGCGATACAAAGTTTCGGATGGGATTCATACGGGTAGGGGTGGGATTGAATTGAAGTGAGGTGCGGGTCCGTCGGTAGCACCCTGACGTAAATTGGTTTTTATTGGTTCTGTATTTGAGTCAAGCTTTTTTTATCGCGGCACATTTTCTAACAGGTAGTTGCTAAACCAATCGCGTCCATATTGAGCCAATAATGCCCTTTTATTGGCCGCTATCACACAATCGCGTTTCCCTCGCTCTAAACGATACTTGAGCCGCATTCGACGGCTGGCGGCGAGGCCCTGCTCTTTATGGAATCTTGAGGGCGCTGTGTATTGCCCAGCGCGTCCAAGCTTGCTCTTGTCTTAGGTGCTCTGCAGGCGAATCTTGAACGAATACGCGTAATCGCACACCTTTTCCGCCGGGAGGGTGATCGCTAGTCCACTCTCGTTTCTGATCCACTTCAGCTGGGCCTCTGAACCCAGGAACAGAACGCTGGCTATCTCCCCGTCCAAATAGGGCGACGGGCGAGCCAGCGATTTGATGACCAATACCCCGTCACTCGGCCAATCCAAGGCTATGGCGTAGAGCGTCGCGCCCTTAGCCGTAAACCTTATGTCTTTCGCCGTATACCGGACCTTGACATAACGGAAATCGACTGCCGGCGCGTGAGTGGGGCCCTCGCCAAAAACTTTCCATGGTCGGGTGTCAAAAATGGCCTCGCCGTTTACCTTCATCCAGTCGGTGATCTGCCCGAGAAAACTGAGCTCCCGCTCATCAATGGACCCATCCGCCTTTACCGGTATGTTTAACAAGAGGTTACCGTTCTTGCTCACCACGTCTACCAGGTAAGGCACAACCTCCGCCGCCGACCGGTACGTGATGTCGCGCTTGTAATGCCAATCGCCAATGCAAATATCCATTTGCCACGCGAACGGCGCGATTTCTTCCGGGGGCAGCCGGTCCCACACGAGCCCGTTCTGGAGATCAGGCGGCACGTTCTTGGTGTTGATCACCGCATCGATTTCCTTTCCATGCCATAGGAAACTCGCATTGTAGAAATGCACCGCGAGCCTCAATCCGGTGTCGCCAAGAGGTAATCCGTTGTCCGTGAAGAACACCTGGTCTGGACGATACTTGTCGATCAGTTCTTTGGTTCGGTTGAAGAAATTCTGGATATACTCTGCCGACGGCGGCTCGCCGTCGGCATGCGGGGGACCATAAAGCATTTGAGGATCGTATCCGTCCCACCATTTGCCCAAGCCATCGACCTTGGTCAGGTTTCCATCGTAAAGGACTCCTTTCAGCGGGCCCGTCTTGTCGCTTCCGTGACTGACGTTGAACCACTGCCAATTTTGGGTCGAGAAAACGGCCAATCCAAACCTCAGCCCACATTGCCTTACGATACCCGCCCAAGTCCCAACAATGTCCCGATTGGGGCCGATATTGACAGAATTCCACGGCTGAAAGCTCGAGTCCCAACAGTCGAAACCGTCATGATGATTCGCCAGCGCCACGAAATATTTTGCGCCAGCCTTTTTGTAGAGATCAATCAATCCCTCTGGATCCCACCGTTCTCCCTTCCACCTATGGCAGATATCCTTGTAGCCAAATTTCGAGGGGTGCCCGTAATGAGCGACGTGGTAATTGTATTGCGCGCTGCCCTGGATATACATGTTCCGGGCGTACCAATCGCCCTGTTCCGGCACCGATTGCGGTGTCCATTGCGCAGACATGCCGAATTTGGCGTTACGAAACCACTCCGGCGCGCGGTACTCTCCGAGCGAATGCAGGTCCGGTATAAACGGACCGGTGGCGATCGGCTCGTTCAGTGGGCCGGCTGCAGTTCCCAAGCTCAAGCCCACCCATCGCGTTCCTGCCAACAGGGCCAGCCCCGACTCGATGAATTGCCTTCTATCAATCCCCTTCACTCCCATCGCTTGCCTTCCTATGCCGCAGATAGGTCCGGCGATTCCGCGCGGCGGGGACGCTTGGCCAGCCATCCAGCGCACACGAGAAATGCCGATCGTTGCAGCAAACAATCCGGACTGGCGGGATGGCGGAACACACGGCCAATGGCACTCTTTGCCGAAATAACCGCACCGTGAGGCGAATCATTCGGGAGGCGGAGCGACCGATCCACGGGGGATCAGTCGCGGACTGATTAACACCAACTCGCGGCCGGCGTGGGGGTAAGTCATACGCTGTTCGAGCACGCTGATCGCCGCACGGCATATCTCTTCGATTGGTTGCGCAATCGAGGTCAACGGGGGCTCCGCCACGGCGCCGGCAGGAACATTGTCGATTCCCACGATGCTCAACTGCTCCGGTAGCGCGATGCCACGTGCCTTTGCCGCGCTCATAACCCGCAGCGCATAATGGTCCATCATAATGATGCCGGTCGGCCGGACATCGGCGCCAAGGCCGGCCCAAGTGTCGACGAACCGTTCGGGATCGATCGCTTCAGGTGGAAACCGCGCGGTCAGCGAGGGGAAGCCTTGGTAATTGATCTGGGCATTTGCGGCAAAGCGCTCGAATGCGCGCCAATACGGGTCATAGCGGGGGGAATTCTCCAGAAACAGGCCGATCCGCCGATGCCCTCGGTCGAATAGGTGTCCGGCGGCCGTGCGAATGAGCGCTTCGTTATCCATCGTGACCAGGTCCACTTGGTTGTCCGGATGGTGGTCCACCGAAACTAGGGGGAAATGATCTGCTGCCCACCTAAAGAGTGGCAAATCTTCAGGAAAATATCCGCGCCATACCACGCCGCTTGCTCCCGAAGCGAGTAACGCTTGCCGAAGATCACCGATCGAGGGATTAAACAGTGCCATCTGGCTGTTCCTGAGCGCCAACTCATGCAAAAGGGTATTGAGGTAACTGCGGTAAAAACTCTCGTAATCGGCGCTCGGCACACGACCATCCCGCACTTTGGCCAGCATGGAATCGACCACAGCGATCAACCTCAGATTCTTCGTCTTTTTCCTAGCTTGAAAGGACGGTTGTCGTCGCTGGTAGCCGATAACCTTTGCCACTTGGATAATGTGCTCCGCCGTCTCCCTCGCAACGACCATACTGGAAGAGTTGCTCAAGACGGCTGAAACAACGGGCTGGGAGACGCCCGCGACTGTTGCGACATCCTTTTGCGAGACCCGGCGCTGCTTTGACGTTTTCAACCCAATAACCCAAGTATATTGGTCAGTAATTGGCAAGCACTAAGGCATCAGGTTGTTTCCAAATATCTATCCGTATATTACAAAACTTTATTGACTTATTTGAATGGCCAATAATAACCAATCTTGCGTAGTGTTTTTGTCACGGCGAAGACCGGAAACACAGCGGCGACTACCCGTGAAGCTATCTGCAAGAAAACCTCGCAATCATCTTCTCGGTTGTTTGATCTTGGCCATGGTACCCGTCCTTTTCGGCATGGCCGACCGGGCTGCGGCCCAAGATCGCCGGGCAGAGCTGGTCCTATGGTATAACCACGCCGCAAAAGACTGGAACGAAGCACTGCCAATCGGAGATGGTCACCTTGGGGCCATGTTTTTTGGCGGTGTCGCGGAGGAACGTATCCAGTTTAATGAGGGCACCCTCTGGAAGGGGCACCCCCATTGTTACGATCGGCTTAACGCGGCGACATTCCTTGGCGAACTCCGCCAGCTCCTCCGTGACGGCAAGGTGGACGACGCTGAAAATCTGGCTAGGGCACGCTTCCTCAGTGATCCCATTCGCCAAAAGGCCTATCAACCATTCGGCGATTTGCGCTTGCACTTCACCGGCCGTGGAAACGTCACCGACTACCGGCGTGAGCTGGACTTGGATTCAGCCATCGCCCAGGTGACATATCAATCAGATGGCGTCACCTTCCGCCGGCAGGCGTTCGCCAGCTATCCCGACGGGGTCGTTGTCGTGCGGATCACCGCCGATCAACCCGGGCACGTCAGCCTGACACTGCAGATGGACAGTCCCCACCGAATGTCCCAGACCAAGGCCATCGCTCCCGGTATTCTGGCGCTGACGGGACAGGTCGAAGACGGCGGCCTGCGTTTCGAATCCAGGCTGAAGGTGCTCAACTCCGGCGGACGCCTCACCACGACCGACGACTGCGTTGCTGTCGACGAGGCCGACGCTGTCACCTTGCTGCTCACCGCGGCGACCAGCTTTAACAACTATCAGGATATTAGCGGCGACCCTGCTCAACGCTGCGCTGCGGTCTTCGATGCGCTGAACCGGCGGAGTTTCGATTCGCTCCGTGCCGCGCACCTCGCCGACTACCGTCGCCTTTTCCGGCGCGTCAGCTTGGATCTCGGTCGCACCGCGCGGGCCGCCCTGCCCACGGACCAGCGCTTGCAGCAGGTGCTGACCTCCGGACTGGAAGACGACCCGGCCCTAGCCGCCTTGTATTTCCAATACGGCCGTTACCTCCTGATCGCCTGCAGCCGCCCAGGGACCCAGCCCGCCAACCTTCAAGGCATCTGGAACGAGTTGCTCGACCCGCCATGGGAAAGCAAGTGGACCACCAACATCAACCTCGAGATGAATTACTGGCCCGCAGAGGTGACCAACCTCACCGAGTGCAACGAACCGTTGTTCAATCTGATCCATGACTTGGTCGTCAGCGGCCACCAAACCGCCGCCGCCTACTACGCCTGCCACGGCTGGGTTCTACACCACAACACTGACCTTTGGCGTGCCACGGCGCCGGTCAACAATATCGAGGGTGTCTGGCCGACCGGTGGCGCGTGGCTTTGCGATCATCTTTGGAAGCATTATCTTTTCACCGGCGACAAGGAGTTTCTGGCTCGCCGGGCCTATCCGGCCATGAAAGAGGCTTCAAAGTTTTTCGTGGGCTTTTTGGTCAAGGATCCGAAGACCGGATGGCTCGTCAGCACGCCTTCCTTCTCACCGGAGCAGGGCACGCTCACGATCGGTCCCACTATGGATCACCAGCTCATTCGTGCGCTGATGGAACACACCGTCAAAGCCGCTGGCCTCTTGGACATCGATCACGACTTCGCCGCTAAACTATCGGAGGTGTGCCGGCAGATCGCCCCGAATCAAATCGGCCGATACGGCCAGCTACAAGAGTGGCTGCAGGATATCGACCGCCCTAACAACAACCACCGGCACATGTCGCCGCTGTGGGCGCTCTACCCCGGCTCCGATATCACCCCGGCTGACCCCATTCTATTTGCCGCTGCCAAAAAGCTGTTGACCTGGCGCGGCGACGGCAGCACCGGCTGGAGTTATGCTTGGCGTATCACCTTGTGGGCGCGGGTCTACGATGGCGATTTCGCTTATCGGCAACTCTCTGGGCTCTTAACACAACAGACGCTGCCCAATCTATTCGACCAGTGCGGGAAGTGGTTTCAGATCGACGGCAATTTCGGCGCTACCGCCGGCATCGCCGAGTTGCTCCTGCAGAGCCAGCTGGTCGCGCCCGGGCGGCGCGAATGGACGCCAGAAATCGACCTGCTGCCAGCGCTTCCTAAGGACTGGCCAACCGGCTCGGTGGCGGGTTTGTGCGCGCGCGGGGGGTTTGAGGTGGACATCGCGTGGAATCACGGCGTGTTGACGCAAGCCGCGATCCGCTCGAAGCTCGGATCCTCCTGCCGCCTCCGCTATGGCGACCACTTGGTCAATCTGAAAACACAACCGGGGAAGCAATATGGCTTTGATGGGCAACTGCACCCGGTGCCATGAGCGACCATGATCTGTCCAGGCAGCTCTGACAGCGGGTGCAGCTTGAGAACCACAGACGCTTTCGAAGGAATGGCCCAGCCCCCTTCGGCAGAACCACCTTCTTCTGAAAAGATGCAGAAGATGATCATGCGGAATGCAATGGCCTGTTTGGTATTGGGCACCGTGATCGCCGTGAATGCCCAGACACTGGAGTTCTATGTTTCAAGTTCAGGCAGCGATGTGGCAAATGGTACGCGGGGAAAGCCATTCGCCACATTGGAGAGGGCGCGCGATGCGGTCCGTGCAGCTCGAGCGGAGCAGAAGGCCAACCGTCCTGCGATGATATGGCTGGCTGCCGGAACATACCGCCGAACGAACACCTTTGCGTTGGATGATCGCGATTCAGCGACAACCTACCGTGCCATGCCCGGTGTGGAGGTGCGCATCGTCGGCAGCATAGGCATCCCAAACAACGCAGTAAAACCGGTGACCGATCCGGGGGTGTTGTCGCGATTACTGCCGGAGGTTCGCGGCAAGGTGCTGGAAGCCGATTTGCACGCGCTCGGCATCTCTAATTTCGGTGAGATCGGTCCGCGAGGCTTTCGGCGGCCTTATATTGCGGCGCCGCTGGAGTTGTATATTGACGATAAACCGCTGACGGTGGCGCAGTGGCCCAATCCCGGCGAGCCCGGGGTACCGATCGGTAAAGTCTTGGACAAAGGGTCCATCACGCGCAATGGCGACAGACCGGATCGAGGTGGCACGTTTCAGTTTGAAACTGATCGCCCGCTTCGTTGGAAGCAGGCTGACGATGTGTGGATCACCGGCCTATTCGAGAATAGTTATGCCGATAGCACGGTGAAGGTGAAGGCTTTTGATTTGGAGAAACGCACGATCACCACGCTGCAGCCCCATATGTACGGTTTCTCTTCGGGTGAGCTATGGAACCGTTGGACCGCTCTAAATTTGCTGGAGGAGATCGATGTACCCGGCGAGTTCTTTGCGGACAAGCAATCTGGCAAACTCTACTTCCTCCCCCCAAAAGGGACGGCCATGGATAAGGCTCGTCTCGAAGTGTCGGTGCTCGATGAACCCCTCGTTGCTATCGAAGGCGCCCAGAACGTAGTATTCCACGACGTCACCTTGGAGTGTTCACGCGGGATCGGGGTGTATATCGAGCGCGGCGCGGATAACCGCATTCAGAACTGCACCTTGCGCGACTTGGGCATCGTCGCAGTGTGCATCGGCAAGGGAGTCACACCTGACCCATTGTATCGGCATGATGGCTACACCGGTAAACCCCTATCGCGGGCGTTGGGATCTTGGCACGTGCACATCTACGAAAACACCACGTATGATCGCGAGGCGGGCGTGGGGCAGGGTGTTGTCAACTGCGATATCTATAACATCGGCCAAGGCGGGATTTCGTTGGGAGGCGGCGATCGCATCACGTTAACACCGGCCGGCAACTTTGTGGAAAACTGCCGCATCCACGACTTCAACCGCTGGGGCCGCACCTACAAGGGAGCGATCAACATTGACGGAGTGGGCAATCGCATCGCCCATAACCTGATTTATGCCGCGCCCGGAGTGGGGATTTATCTGCATGGCAACGACCATATCATCGAGTATAACGAGATCCATGATGTGATGCTCGACGGCGACGATCACGGCGCTTTCTACATGGGGCGCGATCCATCGGAGAGGGGAAATATCCTGCGCTATAACTATTGGCACGACATCGGCCCGAATGGCCACTACACTTACGCCATCTATTTCGACGACGCGGGCGGAGATGGCGCCAAGGTCTATGGGAACGTGTTTTGCAGGGCCGGCAGGAAGGCGGCAATTTTCATAAACGGCGGCAGCGACATCTCGATTACGAATAATATCTTTGTAGAATGCGCAGCGGTAGTCAGGATGGGTGGCCGCAGCATATGGCTCGAGCATGAGGGGCGATTCGAGCGGCGTCTTAAGGCGGTGCATTACAACCAATCTCCTTGGCGTGAGCACTATCCTGGCTTTGCTGCTTATTTAGAAGACCGTCCTAAAATGCCTCGGGGCGATCGCTTAGAAGGCAATCTGTTTGTGAAATGCAAGCAGATCGTCTTCGAAATGCCGAAGTTCATCGAACAGAAGACCAATCGCCAGACAAACGACGACCCCGGCTTTGCAGACATAGCGAAGGGCGATTTTCGCATGCAACCCGGCAAGGAAGCAGGCATCAAGGGCTTTGAGCCGATTCCATTCGATAACATCGGGTGGAAAGAAGAGGTATCGAAGCCGTGATAGCCTGTGGGTTGTGGGTAGCGAAAACGTACCCGACGCGGCGAACTCCGTTCGGGAGCGACGGTTTTCCCCGCCAACGCGTTGGACTCAAATTGTCCGTGCGGAAACATCGCCCGTTTGATGCATGCGCCAGATGCTCACTCTGTACACGAGGCAATGATCTCGATTGGAGCTGCGGCAAGACGACCGCGAAACCACCTGTGGGTAGCGAAAACGTCATCGGGAGTCGAATTCGTTGATCGGTCGGTCAGTTGGGCCAAGCTGCCCGGATTATGTTTGGCGTAATTTTTGCCGTGCTTCGGAGTCTGGGTGCAACCTTCCAACCGCGCCGCCTGTGGGTAGCATCAACTCCCTCTGGGCCTAGCCGGCTGTCGATTTTCAACGACTCCCGACCATCCTGCGCAGCCTGTTTTCCCCCTTCCAGCGGATGCCAACGATGGCCTGAGAACTCAGTTTCCAAGTTTATTGTCTGGCCTCCCCTGCCCCGACCTTCGAAACCGACCTCCAGTTTCCAACTTTATTTGTTCTGAGTCAGAACGACCCACGCTGGAAATCAATAGGTTAGTCCTGGTTTCAGTTTCCAAGTTTATTATCCGAATACAATTGATGTTTTAAAACAATATAGTTGGAACCCGGCTAATAAAGTCGGCCACCGGAGAATAAAGTTGGTGACGGACGAACTTCCGGATCCGCTTGGGCAGATAATAAAGTCGGATCCCCGGGTTCATCGCATGCTGGCCTTCAGGCCACAAAGCGGCGACCGATTGAGAATCCGCTGACCAACACCAATGTCATTGGGCGTTGACGTGGAGTTCCGCGCCGGGCCCGACGCGCTTCGGCACTTCACGTAAACAGATCTGGAGTTCTCCCGGACCGCGCTCAGTCGTTACGAGAAGAACACCCCAACCCCAGAACATCACTCCTTCCAATCTCCAATTGAGAATGCAGGATGTCGACCGTGCCTACCTAGTTGGATTTCTCCAACAACTTCTTCTTTTGCGCCTGAAATTCCTCCTCGGTCAGAAGTCCGCGTTTCCGCAGGTCATCCAACTTCATCAGGTCACTGTAGAGCGCATCGGTCGTGGTCCGTGGCGCTGCGTTTTCGGCGACCACCGGCGTCGCGGCGCCTGGGGCTGACGCCGCTACCGGGGCATGCAGCTCCGGATCGTTCGCGTCCAGCGCCTTGAACACGACTTTGGCGCTGGCGAACCCGGTGAGCGGGATGAGCGGCCTTGCCGTCGTCGTGCTGACAATCTTCAGCTCCTTATGCAACCTGGCACAATACGCGGCGGCATCCTCGAGCGCTTGCGATTGCAGTTTCTCGGTGTTGCGCGTGAATCCATTGTTCGCCCAGCGGGTCAGGGCGTAGGTGTCGTGACCGAGCGATACGATTTCAGGGTTCGGGTCGGCACGGCAGGTCACGGCGAGCAGACCGAGGGGCAACGCCAGCCAGACGAATAGGGGCAATCTCATGGCGTGAACGTTCAGCCCATCTCGTTGCTCTCGTCAACATCAACAAAAAACCGCAATCACTCGCTACATCGCGCTGGCCGGCTGGCCCGCGGTCCGGTATATGAACGATCCGTGTCGAATCCATCGTCCCTCTCTTCCGGCGTTTCGCCGATGACCGACCCCTCCCGAACGGCCGCGGACAGACGACGCGGGTGGGCCCACCCGGTCTGGCTGGGTGCGCTGGTGGTCGGCGCGACGGCGGTCGCCTACTTGCCCGCGCTGAAAGCCGGATTCGTCTGGAACGACATCGACTACGTCACGAGTCTGGCGCGGGCGAGGCTGGAACAATTGGAGCACGACCGATGAGCGTCCCGCTTCGAACTCCGGCCACACCGGAGCGCCGCGTCTCGCGGCGGACGACCGTCGTCGCCGGGGCCGGCCTGGTCCTGTCTGCGCTCGCCGTTTACGCCAACAGCTTTTCCGGGCCGTTCATCTTCGACGATCTGCTGTCGATTCCTCAGAACCCGACCATCCGCAGTTTGCTCACGTCACTCGTTCCGCCCGGCGGCGGCCTGACGGTCACGGGCCGGCCGTTGCTGAATCTGTCCTTCGCGCTTAACTATGCGCTGAGCGGAGACCACGTCTGGAGCTATCACGCGCTGAATCTGCTCATCCATATTTGCGCCGGCCTCGCGCTGTTCGGTGTGATCCGGCGGACCCTTCGACTCCGCTCAGGGCAGGCGCTGGCAGGAACCAACGTTGTAGGAAGGCCGCTTGCGACCGATGATCGCCCGCGAGCGGGTTTCCTACAATCGGACGCTACGCTCATCGCTCTGGCCATCGCCTTGCTCTGGACGCTGCATCCGCTGCAGACCGAATCCGTGACGTACATCGTGCAGCGAGCCGAGTCGCTGATGGGCCTGTTCTATTTGCTGACCCTTTATTGTTTCATCCGCGCGATCGGCAGCGATGCGGGCCGAGGTTCTGTCGAAACAACAAAGGCACCGAGTCACCAAGAGTCTGGAACAATTGCCCAAAACTCCTCTGTGCCTTTGCGTCTTCGTTGTTCAAAAGGATGGGCTGCTTTAGCCTTCGTCGCCTGTCTCCTCGGCATGGCTACCAAGGAGGTCATGGTCTCGGCTCCGCTCATCGTGCTGCTCTATGACCGCGTCTTCGTGGCCCGCAGTTTCCGCGCGGCCTGGCGCCAACGCGGGCGAGTCCATCTCGCGTTGGCGGCCACTTGGATCCCGCTGACGGGATTAGTGCTGCTCGCCGCGAATCGCGGGGGAACGGCGGGCTTCGGCGTCGGCGTGAGCTTCTGGACCTACGCCGCGACCCAATTCCAGGCGTTGTCGCATTATCTCTGGCTGTCGGCCTGGCCGCATCCCCTGATCGTTGATTACGGAGTGCGGTGGATGGCGTCGGTCGGGGACGTGGCACCCTATGCCGCGGGAGTCGCCCTGCTGGTCGCCACCACGGCGGTGGCGCTCGTCCGTCGGCCGGCGCTCGGGTTCCTGGGAGCCACGTTCTTCGCGATCCTGGCCCCGACTTCCCTGGTGCCCGGGACTCGCCAGACGTTGGCCGAGCATCGCATGTATCTCGCCCTAGCGCCGGTGATGGTGCTGCTGGTTCTGGCGTTGTACGCTTGGCTGGGCCGTCGTAGCCGGTTCGTATTGGCGGCGGCCGCTGTTGGCCTGGGCTGGCTGACCGTCCAGCGCAACACCGTCTACCGCAGCGACGCCACGATCTGGCGCGACACGGTGGCCAAACGACCGGGCAACGCCGCCGCACGCGATAATTACGGCAACATTCTGGCCCAGGCTGGCCGGCTCGAAGAGGCACTGACGCAATACGAGGAGGCGATCCGGCTCGAGCCGGGTTACGCCGAGGCCCACAACGACTTTGGCTTGGCGTTGGCCCGGGCGGGACGGCTACCGGAGGCGATCGCGCACTACGAACAGGCGCTGCGCATCAATCCCGCCCTGCCCGACGTGCACAACAATCTGGGCAACACGTTGCGAGCGGCCGGCCGAACCCCGGAAGCGATCATGCACTACGAACAGGCGCTGCGGCTCAAGCCGGAGTTCGCCGCCGCGCACAACAATCTGGGCAACGCGTTCCGCGAGGCGGACCGCTTGCCGGAGGCCATCGCCCAATATGAACAGGCGCTGCAAATCGATCCGGACGTGCCCGACGTTCACAACAATCTAGGCAACGCGCTGTGGGCGGACGGCCGAGCTCAGGAAGCGATCGCGCATTATGAGGAGGCGCTGCGGCTCAAGCCGGATTTCGCTGGCGCCCATAACAATCTGGGCAACGCGTTCCGCGAAGCGGACCGCCTGCCAGAGGCCATCGCCCAATACGAACAGGCGCTGCAAATCGATCCGGCCGTGCCGGAAGTGCACAACAATCTGGGCACTTCCCTGCTCATGATGGGGCGCACGCCGGAGGCGATCGCCCAATTCGAGGCGGCGCTGCGGTTGAATCCGAACTTGGCCCAGGTGCACCTGAACCTGGCCATCGCCTTGGAGAGCGCCGGCCGGTCCAGCGAGGCGGCCGCGCATGTTGAGGCGGCCCGGCGGCTGGGGTTCGCCGTTCCCCAACCGCGCGATTGAGCGCGGTGCGCAGCCCTACGACTGCGCTCAGGGCCCTGAGCCTGCCGAACCGGCGCCGGCGGACGCCGAAACGCGAAACCGCTATCGCAATTTGCCGCCGTGAACAATACGCGCGATTGGCCGTAACAGCATCCGGTGTATTCCTTTGTTTCGTCACGGCCGGCGAAATAGAATCTCAGGACGTCGACGCCACCAACGCCGATGCAGGTGGGCGTTCGTTCGAACTCGGGCCTAGCTGGTGAAAGGAGCAGGTAGCTGTCGCTTCCGGAGTGTGGCTGGCCGAGGCCGTTCAGCGCGTCGAACACGCTCCGGGCACCCTCGCGATCTTTTCACTAGCCTTGATCCGCTTGAACTCGCCCCGCCCGTGCCGGGGCAAAGGTCGACCGCCCGACCGCCTCGCGCACTGAATCGGGCCGACTCTTTGTTCCGCCGTCAAGCGATCGCCATCCGCCCCCGATGTACTCCTCAAATTGGCGCACAAAGTTGCCCAGATCATGTTTGGCGTGGATTATCGCCGTGCTTTGGAGCGCGGGTGTAGTCTTCCAACCGCGCCGCCTGTGGGTAGCATCAATTCCCTCTGCCTGGTAAGTTGTCGATTTTCCACGAACCCCGACCATGCTGCGCAGCCTGTTTCCCCTGTCCAGCGGGTGCCAACGATAGCCTGAGCACTCAGTTTCCAACTTTATTTGTCTTGAGCCAGAACGGCCTGCGCTGGAAATCAACAGGTTAATCCCGGGTTCAGTTTCCATGTTTATTATCCGAGTACAATGGAGGCCAGTCTCGATCATCGCCGCCCCCTTGCTGCTGATCGGGCTCCTGTCGGTTCGACTGTTAGGTGACACCCGCATGGCCCGGGGTGAGTCCCTGCTGACCGAATCGCCCGGCGCCGCCGACTTTGTGCTGGCGACGGGAGGACGGTCCGCGGCCATCTGGCTCGAGCCCGGGGCTGACAAATCGATCCTGCGGGCCGCGGGTGATCTGGCCGCGGATGTCGAGCGCGTCACGGGCGTCCGGCCGCAACTGAGCCAGGACCCGGCGTCCCGGCGCGGCCCGCTCGTGCTCATCGGGATGCTGGGGCAGAGCAAGTTCATTGACGGGTTGGCGGCGGCCGGAAAGCTCGATGCCCGCGGGGTGCGCGGCGAATGGGAGAGCTACGTGGTGCAGGTCGTGAACGACCCGGCGCCCGATGTGGACCAAGCCCTCGTCATCGCCGGCAGCGATCGCCGCGGCACCATCTACGGGATTTACGAGGTGTCGGAGTCGATCGGCGTCTCGCCGTGGTATTGGTGGGCGGATGTGCCGGTGCCCAAGCGCGCTTCACTGGCGATCCGGGCGGGTGCACACCAACACGGTCCGCCGTCGGTGAAATACCGCGGCATCTTCCTCAACGACGAGGACTGGGGCCTGCAGCCGTGGGCGGCAAAGACGTTCGAGCCCGAACTGGGTGACATCGGCCCCAAGACCTATGCCCGCATCTTCGAACTGCTCCTGCGGCTGAAGGCGAACACCCTCTGGCCGGCCATGCACGCCTGCACCAAGGCGTTCAATCTCTACCCGCAGAACAAGCAGCTCGCCGACGCCTATGCGATCGTCATGGGCTCGTCGCACGCGGAGCCGATGCTGCGCGACAACGTCACTGAGTGGACCGCCCCGCCCGAAAGCTACAACTACGTGACGAACCGCGAAGGTGTGCTGAAGTATTGGGAGCAGCGCGTGCGGGAGAACGGCCGCTTCGAAAACATTTACACCCTCGGCATGCGCGGGATCCACGACTCCGCCATGGTTGGCCCGACGACCACCGCGGAGCACCTCCGCGTGCTGGAGCAGATTTTCGCCGACCAGCGGTTGCTGCTCGCGAACCACGTGAATCCCGATGTGACGCAGGTTCCCCAGGCGTTCACCCCGTACAAGGAGGTGCTCGATATTTATCACGCCGGCCTGCACGTGCCGGATGACGTTACTCTCGTCTGGCCTGACGATAATTTTGGCTACATCCGTCATTTCCCCACGGCGGCGGAGCAGCAGCGGCGGGGTGGTTCGGGCGTGTACTACCATCTGTCCTATCTCGGCAGCCCGCTGTCCTACCTCTGGCTCTGCACCACGCCCCCGGCGCTGGTTTGGGAGGAGATGACCAAAGCCTACGATCACGGCGCCGACCGGATCTGGATCGTCAACGTCGGTGACCTCAAGCCGGCCGAGATTGGCACGGAATTTTTCCTGGAGATGGCGTGGGACATTACGCGTTGGCACCGCGACAATCTGCCCGGTTTCCTCGTCGCTTGGGCCGCGCGCGAGTTTGGAGCGGAACACGCCCGGGAAATTGCCGGTATCATGGATCAGTACTACCGGCTCAACTTCCAGCGGAAGCCGGAGCATCTCCAATGGTGGCTGCCAAATGAGTCGCCGCGTCCGAGTCCGTTCACGGCGGAGGAGACGCGGCAGCGGCTCGAAGCCTTGGTCCAACTGCGCGCGCGGGTGGACCGACTCCATGCGACTCTGCCGGATGCCGCCAAGGACGCCTTCTATGAGCTGGTGGCGTATCCGGTGCGCGGCGCCGCCCTGGCCAATGAACGCTACTTCTTCGGCGAACTTTCGGCGCTCCACGCCGCGGCCGGTCAGGCCGATGCACCGGAACTCGCCCGGCAGGCGGAGGCCGCCGACGCCCGGCTGAAGGAAGATACACGCGTTTTCAACGAACAGATCGCCGGTGGAAAATGGCGTCGCATCCTTGCCCTTGAGCCAGCCGACAACCAGTGGCGGAGGATTCGCATCGCCCCTTGGGCTCTCCCTCGGTTTGCGTCCGCGCCGAATGCCGCGGAAGGTCCCGCCCACGCGCCGGCCAAGGCGCCGGCCGGGTTTGACGGTTTCATCGAGACGAACGGCGTCGTGTCGATCGAGGCTGAGCACTACACGGATAAAATTGACCAAGGAGGCGCAGGCTGGGAGGTCATTCCCGGACTCGGACGCACCGGAGACGCGGTGGCGGTTTTCCCCACGACCGCGGCGAGCATCGAGCCGGCGCAGCTCATGACCGATGCCCCGCTGCTCGATTACCGGGTGCATTTATCAACGGCGGGAGAGATCACGGCGATCGTGAACCTCCTCCCCACCCAGCCCATCCTGACCGGCAACGGCCTGCGTCTGGCCGTGGCGCTCGATGACCAGTTACCGCAGCTGGTGACCGCCGGCGCGGAGGTGGGCTCGCCGGAGTGGTCTCAAAGCGTGCTCAACGAGGTGCTCGCGGTCTCGACGCGGCTCCGCGTGCCCGCCGCCGGCGCGCACGTGCTGAAAATCTACATGGTCGATCCGGGCGTGGTGGTGGACAAGATTGTGATCGATTGCGGCGGTTTGAAGCCCGGCTATCTCGGACCGCCGGAAACCCGCGTGGCGAAGTGAAACGGCGCGGTGCGGGAGCACCGCCCTCCACGCAAGCGCATCGGCCTTGGGGAGGGCGAGGCTCCCGCCGAGCCGTTATTCCTATATCGACGTCAATATCAGCCGGCGTGAAAACGGAATTCGACGATCTCACCTTGGAAGGGCCAATCTTCCGCGCGCGTGCACAGGCCGGCACGGACTGGATTGTTCACGATGTATTGCCACTTCTTCGTATAGCTCTCCCCGCAACGCAGCTGCCGGTCCCAGAAATCTTGCTGCCAGACCGGCTTCTCGGCGGCGAACGGCCAGATCTTTGACGACCGGCCCTTCCAAAACCGCACCCACTGGGCCAATGACGCAGTTGTTGCTTCCGCCGGCGCGCAGACCATGTGGAGATGATCCGGCATCAGGACGTAGCGCCCGACGATCCATTGATCGGCGGCGCGCCATGCTGCGATCAGGATTTCGTGAATGTCAGGACGCGCGAGCAGCGGCCGCCGGCCGCGCACGCATACCGTCAGGAAGACCGCGCTGGACCGATTTCGCATTCTCACCACCGGCCAATGCGCGGGATGGCTGCGAACAGGGAGTTGGGATTCGAGTGACACCGGATCGCGGCGAGACTCCGCGCCGGGGATTGGCAGGACAACTGCGTATTCTCCACCATCCGGCGTGCTTCCCAAGGTCAACCGTCGGCGGTGCGGGAGCACCGCCCTCCACGCAAGCGTGTCTTCCCTCAGGAAGGCAATTCTGCTGGACGGCAGGACGCCCTCCACGCAAGCGCATCGGTCCCACGCGTGAGCGCCTTTACTTGTAGCGATAGAGCCTGACGCGCTGGATCGTCGGTCCGTCAGGGCCAAACATCAGACCGCTTCCCGACTGGTTGTTCGCGGCAGCTTCGTCCAGTTTGTAATTCAGCAGGATGTCGTCGCCGCTCAGCTTGCGGCCCGGCACCCACGTCCCATCCACGTACTTGCCAGCCCAGACTTCGGCCAGCCCGGCGATCGGCGGTCCCGGCGAGGTCGAGGTGAACGTGACCTGAAGGTCGCTGCCTGCCACCAGATATTCGTCAGGTCCCACCATCAGAAAGAGGCCATAACCCGTCGGTGCGACCTCCGAGGGATTGCGCCGGTTGTGCCGTCGATCGACGGTTACGGTGTAGTTACCCATGGGGATGTTCTGCGTTGCGTGCTGCGCGTTGAGCGAAACGGCGGCGATGGTGCCGGCCGCCTGGTGCTCCAGAATCAGGGGGGTCAGTTGGGACAGCACCGCATACGCCTTGGGCAGCGGGAGGTTTTCGACCTCGGCCGGTGGCGGCGCGCCAGCGTCCGGCCGCAGGGCGACCAGCCGCCCGGCGTTGTCGATCCCGAAGGGCGAGTAGCCGATCGAGGCGTGCTGCCCGATGGCATAGAACGCGTTGGCGGCGCCGCCCGCGTCGCCCCGGGATTCGGGCACAAAGAGCGGATTGTTGTCACGGTGGAAACGCGCGACCCAGTCCGCGAAATTCTGCAGGTAGATGTCCGGCGCGTTGATGTCGATCGACGGCGCTCCGGCCTTCCACACGTCGATGACGAGCGGCTCCGGTCCTCCGCTGGGATAATCGCCCGGCCCGTTGTCCTCTGGCTGGACAATCCACGTGTTCGTAAACACCGGCAGCGGATACTCAGCCTTCCCGGCCATCGTGATGTGGTCCATGTAGCGCGCATAATTCCACGCCATGAAGATTTCATCCGTCGCCGGCCCGCTGCCGAAGACTTCCTCCAGGTTCCCGCGGCCTTGAAGCCGGCGGCCTCCCAGAGTTTGAGGAGGTCCGGATACAACCGGTCCCGGTTTTTCTGCAGGTAGTCCGTCAGCTCCGGCGGCACGGCCTTCGCAAAGGCCGCCTCGCCCGCGGCCGAACGGTCCCGTGAATCGCCGAGAATGCCCACTTCGTTCTGCATCTGGATCATGATCACGGTGTGCTGCGCGGAATCGACCTCGCGCAGATGCCGCATGAAGGCGGTGTAGGCGCGCGTATCGGCCTCGAGATTTGCGGAAGCGAACGTGGAGAGGACTTCGATGGACTTGCCGCTCTTGATAGTCACGCGCGGGAACCGGTCCTGGTCGGCTTTGACCCAGGCGGGCACGAAGCTGGAGATGCCGTTCTTCCAGCTCCCGAACCACAGGAACATGACGTGCAGATTGTTCTTCCGGGCGCCCGCGAGCAGTCCGTCCACGAGCGTGAAATCATATTTGCCTTCCACGGGCTCGATCCAGTCCCACGCCACGGCCACCAGAACGGTGTTGAGGTTCATCTGCACGAGCCGCGGCCAGACCGGCTCCATGTAGTCGAGGCTGGAGGAAGCGGTGTTGGCGGCCTCCCCCGCCAAGGCGAGATACGGCTTGCCGTCGACGATCAGTTGGGTGGTCGCACCCCGTTTTTCGAGATGGGGAATGGACGAGGCGGGCTGCCCCTGAAGGCAGGCCGCCATCAGGGCAAAGGCGCAGAAGACGTTGCGACATGACATGACTGTGAGTTTCATGTGTTCACCTTTCTTGGGAAATACATGGAGAAAATCAGGACCGGTGGGAGCCTTCGCGGTGAGTTGTCTGTGCCCGGCGCCAATCATCACCGCTTATCAACCGTGGCCGGAGGCACTGCGCCAACCACGATGAACCTGGTTCCAAAGGGTTCCAACTCCAGCCGCAGTCTTACTGTTCCATTCCCTGCCGCCGTGTTGTCCGCAGGTCCGATGGTTCCCGCATTGGCATCCCAGACCTGCACCGGGCCGCCGCCGCTCAGCGTCGCCTGGCGCGTCTGCGGCTGGTCGCTTTCGTTGAAGAAGAAATAGAGGTCGGCATCCCGCCAGCGCCGATGGAGATATTTCACCGGCGGACAGGGTTGATCCAGCAGCACGTCCGGTGGCGGCAGCGCTTCGATGACGCGCGGCGTCAATTCTCCCGACGGCTCACGCACGGCCCAGCCCAAGTCCGGCGGCCCGCCGGCCTGCAGGAACGTTTTCCCCACGACCAGCGAAGGCTGGCGACCGAGGAAGATCACGCGACCGCCGGCCTCGGCGAAGGCATGCAGTCGGTCCAGCGCCAGTCGGGAAATCGCGCTCGACGGCGGCACGATGACGGCACGGTAGGACTGGCCGCTGAGATTTCTCAGGGCACCACCATCGGGAATCAGGGCCGTGGCGAATGCCTCCTCGTTGATGAAGTCGAAGTCGCGCTGGCGTTCCAGCAACTGCTGCATGAGCGCGAGCGTGCCGGCGTCGGCCGCGGCATCGCCGAGCCACATGCTCAGGTTCGGATAGTAGACCGCGATCCCGGCCGCGGGCCGGCCCTGCGCCAGCAGATAGGTGGCGCGGTTCGCATAGGCCACCGCCGCGGGGAATTTTTCATCACCCAGCCAGCCGCGGAAGCCGATCTGCCCGCCGCTCGAAGCCATGACAAACATGACCTCCTGCAGATTGATGCCGCGCACATACTGCTGGTTCATGACCCACCTTGCCTGCTCGACCGTCGGAGGCGTCCGGTAGGCAGCGAAGCTCTCCGTGAACGCGCGCGGCCGGCCGAACCCGTGCGCCGCCGAGGAGGCGTACTTCGGAAAGTCCGACACCTTGCCCGGCCAGATTTGATTCCAGATGGTGTCGATGCCCGGCACCTCCACGTACCGCATGTCCTTGAAGAAGTCTCCCTCGGAATGAATCAGAGCCATCATCTGGTCCTCATGATTGAGGTGTACCAGGTACTCGATGCCGTTTGCGGCGCACCACTCGCCCTGCACCCGGAAGAAATTGTCACGAAAAAGGTCTGACCAAACGTCCCAATAATCCGCCTTCGCCCGTTGCTGCTCCTCCGTGGGATGAGGGGCGAAAAACGATGCGGCATACGGCCGCACGTCGTAACCCTTCCGCTGCTCGAATTCGGTGGAAATCGCCGGTGTCCACGGAATGCCGCTGATCGAATAGTCCGGCTCGTCACCGCGGAAACCCAGCACGGTTACTCCAAACTCCGCGCCCACATATTTTTTGTACTGCTCGTGGGTCCAGACAAGGAACTGCCGCGTCGCCGCCGGGTTGAGATAATCCTCCAGCGAGTTTTTGTCGTCCTTCCCCCGGGTCAGATTGTTGACGGCGCGCGTCGGCGAGCTCCGGAAAGCATGCTGGATGATGAGAACCTCCCATTTCCCCTCCGGCGCGGTCCACCGCAGTTCGCCGGCATTGGTGACGAGCGGCCGGCTGCTTTTGTCCACCTGATTGACGGCCAGCACGCCCTCAACCTCCGGCGCCAGCTTGCGGGTAAGGGTCTCCCCGGCGGCGATCTCGATCCGTTCCCCGACCACGAGGGCCTGCATGTGCAGGTCGGGCCGCTCCGCGCTGAATTTGCCGCCGGCGAAACCGCTCGGATATTTGCCTTCGTCCACCAGCCAGACCCGCATGCCGCGGCGCTTCGCCTGCTCGACGGCGAGCTGGATGGTCTCGAACCACCCGGGCGAGAGGTAGGGAGCGGACATGCCATAACCCGCTTCGATCGTGACGACGCGGATGCCCTTGGCCTGGAACGCATCCAGATCGCGGTTGATGACTTCCTCGGTGATCACCCCATCCCAGCCCCACCAGATGGTCAGTCCATACTCGGGCGGCGGGTTCGTGAAATTTGCCGCCACTTCGGCTGCGGACGGATCGTTGAGTTCCTGCCACGGGTGTTCGGCGGCGGCGACGGCCGCGGCAAGCAGGGGCGAGATGATGAGAGAGGCTAAGGAACGAGTGGTCATGGTATCGGTAAGGGCGCGATCTTGCCCGCCGTGCCGAGGTCAGGCGAGGGCTGGGCCGTGTCTTCAAACCGCCTGTCATCGCGAGCCCCGCCGCCGCGGGGCGTGGCGATCCAGCTGGTTTGCTTCGTCGTTCCGCTGCACGGAACTCCTCGCAATGACGGTTTGAAGACGCGCCTTAGTCTCATCCTCGAACTTTGGGCTTCAGGGGTGCAGGCTGGGACGCGGGGCTGCGTCGGCCGGTTACTTGAACGCTGTCTTTCAGGAGAGCCCGGTGATCTTCAGGGCATAGGCGTGGTTGCAGGGTTTCTCGGGCGGCAGCTGGACCTTCAGCCCCGCGTCGTCGTGCGTCCACGCCAGCTTGCCGGGGAAGCCGAGCAGTTCCACGCCGCCGATCTTTCCAGTGACATGCGGGCTGGTGGTCGCGAGCGGCGCGATCACCACTTCCTTCTCCGGCCAGCCCATGAAGAAGGCGTAAAGCACCCTACCCTTGGTCGTGAAACGCACATCTGCGGCGGTGAGCTCCTTCCGGCTCTTTTCATTGAACTGCTCGTTGGGTGCCGGTTTGTGGGTGCCGGGACCTTCGCCGAAGATTTTCCAGGGACGCGTGGAGTAGATCGCCTCGCTGTTGACCGCCATCCAGGCGGTGATCTCGGAGAGGATCTTCAGCTCCTCGTCATCGAGCATGCCGCTGTTGGGCAGCGGGAAATTCAGCATCAGGTTGCCGTTGCGGCTGACGATGTCCACGAGCAGGTCGATGACGGTCTTCGGCGTCTTGTATTCGATCCCCCGCCGATAATGCCAGCTGCCGATGCACGTGTCGGTCTGCCATGGGTTGGGCCAGATGCTCTCGACGACACCGCGCTCGACGTCCAAGAGGCACGTCCCTACCTCGGAATCCTCGCGGCGTTTGCTGGT
>Ga0187877_1001659_pt1 | contig 22148 bp, 9 predicted proteins | sample June2016WEW_17_1_3_FD_132430 | JGI IMG/M metagenome (GOLD analysis project Ga0187877, IMG submission 132430) | Peatland microbial communities from SPRUCE experiment site at the Marcell Experimental Forest, Minnesota, USA - June2016WEW_17_100 | ecosystem: Environmental > Terrestrial > Soil >... | reverse complement strand
CTGCTCCAACCCGGCGGCCAAGAGCGGTATGACTTCCGGGCAATTGCCGTCAATCCGAACCCGGGCCACTGCGGCCTCGAACCGCAGAGGGTCCGTTGGGTCTTGATATTCCCGCACCAGCAGCGGGATAGCGTCCCGCGCGGGAAGACCAATCTCCCCGAGGGCCAGAATGACCTGGTGGTGCAGCCCGCCAAGACCGGGGAGAGGGTTTGTCACTGGCCCTAGACTGCCAACCAATCCATATCTCAGGAAGGGTGCCCCCGCTGTTGCCGCCGACGCCAGTGTCGGCGGAGGCCCCCTAACGATGGGAGCCGCCGGGCCCAGAACGGCGGCATTTGTGCTGCCGGCTGCCGCCTGCGCTGAAGCTGCGGCGGCCGGGGAAGCCGGCGTTCCGGGCGCCGCAGTGATGGGAGTTGCCTGGACGTGGACGGGGCCGTAGCGAGCTGCGAAGGGGCCTTGCGGCGCCATGACGCCGACAAAGGCCGTATATGCCTCGAACCGGGCCCGGTGTGCGTTCTCCGGGGGGGCTTCCCATTCTTTTTCGGTCGCGCGAAACAACTCCAGCAGCTTGGGAACGGCGGCGGCGGCCGACGGGCCAAGTGCCCCGAGTTCATGGACAGCGTGGTATCGAATTCCATAATCTGGGTCCTCCGCCAAGCTGAGCAACACGGCCAGCCTCTGTTTCGGGTCCGGGTAACTTTGAACTACCATGTAAACCAAGTCCCAGCTTTCTTTCTGCAGGAGGATCTTCCGAACCGACTCGAAAACCGACAGAACTTCCGGCGTGTGCCGTATCCATTCGCGAGCGATATCGATAGGGGCGAAATACGGTCCGGGGTGGGCTATGAGGTCCAGGAGCGCCGAGACGACCTGAGGGTCTCGCGGGGCTATGGCAGCGAGGGCGAAGGCCGCTCCAAAACGCATCTCATCGGCCATGACGACCCGGCTGGCCGGGTTTTGATAGGCTGGGTCGTGCAGGATGGCCAGCAGGCGGCCCTTGGCGCCCCTGGCCGGTGGTCCGATTGTCTGTATGGCATAGACTGCGCGGTAGCGGACCATGATGTCCGGGTCATCCAGCGCCTTGATCAGGCAGGGAACGGCGTTGGTGGCCTGCGCTCCAAGCCGCCCCAGCCGGGTGCAGGCATCCAGGCGCGTTTCCACCGCCAGTCTCGGCCGCAACGACTGGCATTGGCTTTGGACGAACATCGGCAGGCGGCCCCAGAGCGCCACCTCGAATGTATTCAATCGCGAGTCCTTCCTCTGCAAGGCCCGGATTAACGTGGACATCGAGGGCGGACTCCTGAAGGCCCATCCACTGGGCGGCTGGGTCCAGAATATCAGATAGGTGGACAACAGAAGAGCCGCCATCATCCCCAGCAGCCAAGACCTTGCCCGCAGGCCCTTCATGGACCGGTTATTAGCCGGACGACACCGACTTGTCAAGGTTTGCATTCGCCGACCCAGCGGAGCATGCGGGCGATGCCTTCCTCTTTGCTGAGGGTCGGGCTCCAGCCAAGGAGCCGGGCGGCTTTGCGGATGTCGGCGACGAAGACCTTTTGGTCGCTTTGGCGGGGCGGGTTTTGGGTGAAGGACAAAGCGACGCCCGTCAGGCGGCCCAGCAAATCGAACAATTCGAGCAACGAGAGACTGTTGGCGAGTCCGCCGCCGATATTGAAGATCTGGCCCGCAACCCGGTCCCGGCGCTCGTAAGCGGCGGCATAGAGGCCAACCAAATCATCGCCGTGGAGCACGTCGCGGACTTGCTTGCCGTTTCCGGCGATGGTGAAGGGCTCGGGTTTTTGGCCCGCCTGGGCGGCTTGCTGCTGGCGGCTGGCTTGCAGGCAGAACCAGCCGATCCAGCCTTGGTCGAAGGTGGCAAACTGTCTGCCGCCGTAGATCGAGGAATGGCGGAAGACGACGGTTTTGAGTCCGAAGTTCCGGTGCCAGTCGCGGACGTATTGGTCGGCGGCGCCTTTGGAGCAGCCGTAGGGGCTGGCAAAATCCAGGGGGGTGGATTCGTCGAAACCCTCGGGGTAATCGGGCGTGGTGTAACGCGCGGGCATCTCCTGGCAACGCACCCAATCGAGGTCGCCATAAACCTTGTTGGTCGAGCTGTAAGCCACCAGGGCGTTGGGGCTCAGACGGCGCGCCGCCTCGAGGACATTGAAAGTGCCCAGGACGTTGGTGAGGAGGTCGCGGCGCGGGTCCGAGAGCGAGGTGGTCATGGCGACCTGGCCGGCGAGGTGGCATATAAAATCGAACGGGCCATGCTGCCGGAAGACCTGCGTTACTCCCGCCTCTTCGGCCAAGTCCTGCTTCAAGAAGGTCCACTGGCCCTCACGGGCCTGCGAGCGAAGCCACTCGAGGTTCGCCTCTCCGCCCTGCCGAAAGAGGGCATCAATGACCGCGACTTGCCAGCCTTGCCGGAGAAAATGGGCGGCAACATTGGCGCCCAGAAATCCACAGCCGCCAGTGACGAGAAGCCGGTTCATAGGAATCCTGATTTCACACGTTTACATTAAAGACACAGCGGCGCCTCTGGAGGTCAAGTCCAGAGGCGCCCGTTTTATTCTCCGCGGAATTCCGATCCGCGTTGTGGATCGAGCAGCCAGGCCGGCGAATTATGGCGCGATGCTATAGAAGACCTTGGCGGCGGTGGCGTTCGTAGTGAACGGACTCGTGGCGCCCGTGATGACGGTCCAAGGCCCGGTCAGGGCCGGCGCGGACTGGAGGTGATGGGTCGAGTCCGCCGGAGCCCACGAGATGGTGAGGCTGGGGCCGTTGTGCGAGACCTGCAGCGTTGGCGGGGCGGTGGCGGCCACGAGGGCCCAAAGATCCACGCGCAAGCCGGTAGGATTGATCGTGGTGCCGGCGTTATATGTCTCGAAATCGAGCTTGTTCTTCCCGGCGACCAACCCGTTGGTACTGCTGAGGACGAACGGGATCAAAGAGGAGAATCCGGCAACCTGAAGGCCGGAACCGACGCCGTTGAGGACGACGTTGGTGCCGCCATTGTCAGACGCCCAGCCACCCCCGACGCTGACCTTCGAGAGGTCATATCCGGTGAGGTCGAAGGTGGTTTCGTATGTGTAAGCGCCCGGGAAATTGCCGCTGCTCTGGTCGGCCAGCGGGGCAATCCACTGCGAATTGGGCCCGTCCAACAGCCACACGCCGGCCTGAATGGGCCAGGCACTGTTCACCACGACCGCGTCGGGGCCGGGGTAGCTGGGGTCATCGCTGTAGGTGAGGGCATAGTGCGGGTCGGTCGTGCCCGCCGCCAGGAATGAGCCATCGGCCGCAAGACCGGTGCCGAAACAGGGGTTGGCGCCCGGGATGGGTTGGAGCACGGTCAGGGTGGCGGGGACACTATTGGTCGAGCCCACCAGGTTGGACGCCTGCAACGAGTAGGACCCGACATCGGCACCGGTGACGTTGGGCAGCGTAAGCGTCAGCGTGGTCTGGCCGGGGATTGGGGCCCCGTTTTTCTCCCACTGATAGCTCTGGGGCGCCGAGCCCGAGACCGTCGTGGTGAAAGTGACCGTGGCCCCGGCAATCACGGTCTGGCTCACGAGCGGCGTGGTTATGGTCGGCGGCACGCCCGGCGGGATGCGCAGGTTGCTCCGGATGATATTCACATTCAAACCGGTGTAGCCGGCGCCGTCGTTCTGCATGACAAAGTCCAGGGTGTTGTTCCCGGCGACCCAGTTCAGGCTGGTGTCGGTGCCGTAAATCGAGAAGGCGGTGTAACCGGAAAGGCTGAGGCTCTCCGGGTTGCTGGTCGAGAAACCGTTCACCAGGATGCTGAGGCCCTCGTTGTCTGAGGCCCACTCGCCCTCGATTATCAGCGTGCTCGGGTCGCGGTTGGTCAGGTTGAGCACCGTCCGATACACATACCTGCCGCCAGCGCTGGCGGAGGTGTTCGACTGCGGCCCGATCCATTGCGCCGTCGCGTTGTTCGCCATCCAGGAGCTGGGGATGCCGGCCTCGACAACCGCTTCGCCCGGACCGGTATCCGGGTTGACAGTCAGACGGTAGTGCGGATCAGGGACGCCGCCCGCCAGGGCCACGTGATTGCTATCCACGCCGGTGCTGAACAGGTCGGGAATCGGCTCATAGACCGTCAGGTGGGCGACGGCGGTCGTGGCGCTGCCGGAACCGTTGCTGATGACCAGCGAATAATCGGCGTCGGCCGGCTTCTGGATGTTGCTCAGGCTGAGAGTGGGTTGGTTGGAGCCGGCGATGGGGGCGCCGTTCATCAACCATTGATAGCCCAGCGGTGGAGAACCGACCCCAGCCCCGGAGAATGAGGCCGAGCCCCCAACCGAGACGAGAACCGGCTGCGGGTTTCCATTGGGCGTGACGAAAGGCGCCGTGCCCGGGGCGATTGGAAGGATCGTGATATTGTCCAGCAACGCGCTCGAGTCGCCGCCGGTCGGGTCGCTCTTGATGAAATCCAGCTCGAGGTCGGTGCTCGTGGCGGTGAAAACATCGCTATACATGTCGTGGTACGGGTTCTTCCCGCCGACAAAAATGATGGCATGGGGGGCGAGCACGGAAAGTCCGCCAACCCCGTTGGAGCCGCCGACCTGGACTTCGAGCCACGGAACCGTCGTTACGGTCCGCGCATTCTCGTAATAATGCACCACGTATGCTGACCCCACGGTGAAATTGCTCACCACTTGGCCGAGGTAGGTCGAGCCCTGAATGAAGGCGACGTTGACGCCATTAGGGATGGCGCCGTTGTCCGCGAAGGGGGAGGTGCCGGCGGGGTTGAGGCCACCGCCACCCAGGCTGCCGAGTGTCCAGTCGGTAATTGGGGCGTCGCCGGGCGTGTTGCAGTAGCCGGGATAGACTGTGAAGGTGTCGGCCTCGAAACTCGGATTATTGACCGGCATGCCGACGGTCAGGGAGGCGACGGCGCTGGTGACCGTGCCGGCCGAGTTGGCAACTACGACGTCATACTTGCCTTGGTTGACGATCGTGGCCGTCAGGGTAAAACTGGCGCCTTGAGCCCCGGGGAGAGCGCCGCCGTTCCAACGCCACTGGTAGGTCGGCGCGGGAATGCCGTCCGCCGCCACGCTGAAGGTGACCGGCAGGCCCGGCGAAACCACAGTTCCCAGCGGCTGGGCCGTGATCACGGGCGCGACGTTTTGCTTCGCCGCGAGGCGGTTGCTGAAAGCATACATGTGGGCGCTCTGGTTGAGGTTGTTGAGCGGGAAGACCTTGAGCGTCACGCTCCCGGTGCTGTCCGCCGTATAAGCGTAGGAATAGCGGATGCCGTTGCGGACGCCAGCCGTGTCAAACTCGTCCTGGTTGATGGTCAGCCAATCATCGCCCGCAACCCAGGTCAGCCAGCGATTGTCAGTTCCGTTGAGGATGTTCGTGGAGGCCGCGTCCCAGGCCGTCGAGTAGATCGTCGCCACATACTGGCTTCCCGGGGTCAGCCCGAGGATCGTGATGGCCTCATAATCGCCCACCGGCAGGGTGCCTCCATAATCGAAGTTCTGCGCGATCCCCCAGCCCGTGCTGGTCTGGTCGACGGCATTTCCGGTGTCACCGCCGTATGTGTTAGACAGATTCGTGGTGTAAAACTGCCCGGGCACTTGAGGCTCCACGCCCGGGATGCCGGTGAAAAGGACACCGTTGACGGTGACATTTGCCGAGTTGGCGAAGCTGTAGGCGTGCGTGTAGAAAAAGGTCGAGTCCACGCCGATGTCGGTGTCGCCGGTCCACGCGGCGACCGTCCACGAGAGGTTCGAGGGCGCGATCTTGAAATCATCGACCAGGACCGTGTTGTCGCTCGTCGCGTCGTTTAGCAGGGTCAGCGTTTGCGACGTCTTGGCGGCGGTGAACTCGAACGCGATGGGCGTGTAGGCGATATTGGGGGCTCCCGAAGGCCATATACCCACTGCCAGGAGTTCATTGGTGTCGATCAGAACTCGGAGATTGGGAATGTCTCCGTTGCGGGCGTTGGCCCGGAATGTCACTTTGTAGATCGTGCCGACGGTCAGACCCGAGATCGTGGTGCTAAGGCTGGCAGAGGTGACATTGGTATCGGCGCCCGACTGGATGAAGGCGGCGTTCTTGCCATCCGGGATAGCCCCATTGTCGGCAAACGGGCTCTGGCCTGCCGCCGGGTTCAGGCCCACCTCGTCGCCGGGGGCGGCGGTCCAACCTGTAATTGGAAAGTTCCCGCTGACATAGCCGGGATAGTTGGTGAAGGCGTCGATCTCGAAGCTGGGGTTGGGGATGGTTTGGCCCAGGGCGGCTCGACACAGCAGGAGTGCGGCTGCGCCGCCGATGGCGGCGGCCCGACTGAAGGTCCATAGGGATTTAATCGGTTTTTGAGTCATAGTTTTCTTTCGGTTGAGGGAGGGTTCACGTGCGAACCAGGAATCCGCCGGCCCCGTTAGCACGGTCTGCTGTCAGCCATTTGGGAATAGTGGGGCATTTTGCGGATTCACAGGTTGTTAGCCTTACAATAAACAGGACAATCACACCGTTGTCAAATTATTTCTTGGTCCAATTCGGTCCAATTGCGGCGGCCGCAGGGCAGAGCGCGGCAGAGCCCATTCGCGTCGGGCTAAGATGAAGTCTACCAGCTCCAACCCCAACGGGGTTGCGCAGCAAAGCCCAGGGTTGGCGCGGCGCCAACCCTGGGTAATCGCGCGGCCGTACCCCTCAACCCCAACGGGGTTGCGGGCCGGTGGCCGGAAAACCAGTCGCCTCCGATCACCACCGGCCACAACCCCGTTGGGGTTGAGGGCCCCTCGATCACCGCTACCCAGGGTTGTCCCTTCGGTCCAACCCTGGGCTGTGTTACACAACCGCTTTGCGGTTGAAGCCCCGCAGCGTTCATGTTCACGACTACTTAGAGCCTGACGCGTATGGGCGGAGCCGCAAGCGAAGCGTGGAACGTGTCGAGCGTGCGGAGCCTGGAGCGTTGGGGAAGGGACGCTGGCGACTGGATGGGGACCGGCAGGTGGGTTCGGAGAGGCGATGAAAACACAGAGACTTGGGGCGGCGCAGCCCCAACCAAAATAAATGGTAACTGTTCAGGTGTGGGGCAGACCTCCGGTCTGCCAGTTCACCGAGCCTCCGGCTCCGTGAACCTGGTGCGGTCCGAACACCGGGCCAGAGGCCCGGCTAACCGGCAGACCAGAGGTCTGCCCCACCCTCCCACCTGAACAGTTACAATAAATGTTGCTCAAAATGTTCAATTCTCAGGATTTGCACTGCGAAGATCGCGGAGAAGAAGTTATTCGCAGCTCGCGCTTGGAGGTTTCTGCTGCCAACCGGCTTACTACTCAGTCCTCGGGTTGCCCTACAGTGTGTGGCGGCCAACTATGCTCCCTCTCCCCATCCGATGGGGAGAGGGCCGGGGTGAGGGGCCGTCCTTCTGGAGTGCATCCCACATTCTCCTCAGTGGCCGAGGAGAACGCGCTGAAAGCGCACCGCGTACCAGCTTCCCCAATGCGCGCCCGTGCCCGGCGCGCGCGTCACTGAGGTTGGGTGGGCAGGCGAAAGACCGCGTAGCGCATCCGCATGCAATCTATTTGGGTGCTCGGCTTGCCGTTGTAGGGGGCATTCAGGTCCTGGTCCTTGTTTAACGTTCGCCAGTGCCAGAGCTCGCTATGGCCGTCGGCGAAGGAAAAGACCCCCGCTTGTCCATGCCGCGCGGTGGGTGAATTCTGCCAGTCGGTGGGTTCGTTCTGGTAGTTGACCGCAAAATAGCCGTCGTCGATGGTCTCGATGCTCTCGTCGACGAAGACCATGGCTTCCGCCGGCTCAGGATGTTGGATGTCGGTCTGCAACTGGTATTGTGGGAAGACGGTCCCCAGGACCCAGTCGGTGTTGTCGACGCCGAACCTGGTGGCCTGCAAAGCGTTGGCGCCCCCCATGCGGCCCACCATCGAATAACTGCGCACAGTTGGGACGTTTGGAATCACCCCCACCGGCCCCTTGGTTGCCCCGGGACATTTGTAAACGCCGACAGCCGGGTTGTAGGGGTACAGCAGACCCTGCATGAGCAGCAGGAGGTTGGTGGCCCCCGGCATGGTATCGACGGTCTGGACTCCATCAATCCAGGAGAATTTGACGGCGAGATAATTCGGCGCCAGTTTGGAGTTGAAATCGTTCGAGTACATGGCCCACGACAACTGGAGTTCCCTGAGGTTGCTCACGCACGTGGCGGCCTGGGCTTTGGTCTTGGCGCGGGCCAAGGCCGGCAGCAGCATCGCCGCCAGGATGGCAATGATGGCGATGACCACCAGAAGTTCAATCAGAGTGAAGGCGGGACGTGCAAACCGCCGGGTCGGGTTCGTTCTCATGGCTTTACATTATAGGCATTGTGCGAATGGAGTCAACGGAATTGCGCCTGGCGCCAGGCTTTTTTTACTGCGCCGATGGACGCTCCATCATGCATTTGCATACTGTGCGCTTATGTGGATCCGTGCCATTCCAACTACTCGCTTCCCCGCTTCTTGTCAAGTGTGCGTTTGAGCGCACACCCTCCGGGCAGGGCTGCTCCAAAGTCACGCTGGTGAGAGAAAGGGCTGCGGGTTTTGCCCTCTTCCTCCCCAACCTGACTTTGGAGCAGCCCTGCCGCCGCTTGCGGTCCTGGGCTTGGGACACTATCTTGCGGTTGGAATGCTCAAGACGTCCGTCCGGTCTGCGATTCGCCTGCGAGGCGCGCGGCACAACAACCTGAAGAATTTCGATTTGGATCTGCCGCTCAACGAGTTGATTGTCATCACGGGTTTGAGCGGTTCAGGCAAGAGTTCCCTTGCGTTCGACACGCTTTTTGCGGAGGGCCAGCGCCGGTACATCGAGACGTTTTCGCCTTATGCGCGGCAGTTTCTGGATCGCATGGACCGGCCCCGGGTGGACAGCATCGAGGGCATTCCGCCCGCCATCGCCCTCGAGCAGCGCAACGCTGTCAAGACGACCCGTTCGACCGTCGGCACGATGACCGAGATATGCGATTACATGAAAACGCTCTGGCCGCACCTTGCGCAACTGCATTGCCGGCAATGCGGGCAGCGGGTCCGCAAAGAATCCCCGCGCTGGATTTGGGAGGCCATCCGCTCCGCAAATCGTCCTGGGGCAGGCACGGGGGACCAGCCCCCGGAAGTCCTTATCACGTTCACTGTCCCATTGACCGGGAAGCTCACCCTGGAGGAATGCCTCGAGTTGGTGGCCAAACAGGGCTACCAACGTCTCCTGGTGGAGGGGCAGGTCGTTCGCTTGGAGGAGCTCGCCCAGCGGACGCCGGGCCGCTCGGTCCCTGCGGTTTCCCTTACGGTAGTCCAGGATCGGCTGCGCCCCGGCGCGGCCAATCGCGCGCGTTTCATCGAGGCCTGCGAGCAGGCCTACCATTTTGGCAAAGGCAAACTGGCGGTCTGCGAACTCGGTCCCGCAAGGGCCGAGGGGACGCCCGCCCAGGCGCGCCATTTCTCGGACCGGCTGCATTGCGCCGGGTGCGACCTCGAGTACCGCGAGCCCAGCCCGGCTTTGTTCAGCTTCAACCACCCGGTGGGGGCCTGCCCGGCCTGCCGCGGCTTCGGACGGGTCATCAGCATCGATTACAACCTGGCGCTGCCCGACCGCTCCAAGACGCTGGCCTCCGGGGCAGTCAAACCGTGGCAGACGGGCCACGGCGCGGAATCCCAGGGCGATCTCCTGCGAGTCTGCCGGCGGTTCGGGATTCCCACTGGCGTGCCGTTCGCGGAGTTGCCCAAGCAATGGCAGGATTTCGTCATCGAAGGGGAGCCGGGCTATGGCCAAGACCCGGCGCACGAATGGCCTCGGGCCTGGTATGGCGTCAAGGGCTACTTCCGCTGGCTGGAATCCAAGGCCTACAAAATGCACGTGCGCGTTCTGCTGTCGCGTTACCGCGCCTATACGCCTTGCCCGGATTGCCAGGGCAAACGCTTTCAACCGGAGGCCCTGCTCTACAGAGTGCGGAGTGCGGAGTGCGGAGTGGGGAGTGCGGAGTGCGGAGTGGGGAAGGGGGAGGACCTGGCGGATTTTTATCAACTGCCCATCCGCGATGCGTTGCGATTCCTCGAGCGGGTTGGCCGGGGCCATCGTGCGCGGGCGGGCGATGAACTGGGATTGGTGTTGGGGGAAGTGCGTTCGCGGCTCGAGTATCTCGACCAGGTTGGGCTGGGGTATCTGACGTTGGACCGTCCCACGCGCTCGCTTTCGGGAGGCGAGACCGAGCGGGTGAATCTGACGGCGTGCCTGGGCACTCGGCTGGTCAACACACTGTTTGTGCTGGATGAACCGAGCGTGGGGCTGCATTGGCGCGACACGGAGCGGTTGGTCCGGATTCTCGAACAGTTGCGCGATGCCGGCAACACGGTGGTGGTCGTGGAACACGAGGCGAGCGTGATGCGCGCGGCGGATCGGATCGTGGATTTGGGTCCCGGGCACGGGGCCACAGGCGGCCAGGTGGTCTTTCAAGGGGCCTTCCAGGAAATTCTTGAATCAGCGGCATCGCTCACGGGGCAATACTTGAGCGGGCGAAGGCGGATCGGGATTCCGGCCCGGAGACCGGTTCACGGGCAAGACCCGCGCCACCCGCTCTCCAGCGAGGGCGGCACGGAAAACCGAAGGTCGAAGGCCGAAGGGCGAGGGTCGAGGGTCGAGTGTCGAGGGAACGAGGTCCCGCCCCCCTCGACCCTCGACCCTCGACCCTCGACCCTCGGAAGCGCCTGCCCGGTGCTGAGGCTCTCGCACGCCACCTGCCACAATCTTAAAGATCTGGCGGTGGAAATTCCGCTCAACCGGTTTGTGTGCGTGACGGGGGTCAGCGGTTCGGGCAAGACCACGCTGGTGCGCGAGGTCCTGCTGCCCGCCCTGACTGCCAGGCTCAAGGGTGAGCGGAGCGCCAGCAAGGCCTCGGACCGTTTCGGCCAGGGGCCAAACGGGCAGGAGGACAACCCCGGCCCGGCCCCAGGGGCTTGGCCGGCGCCGCTGCTCGAGGGAGCCGCCGCCCTCGGGGGTGTGGTCCTGGTCGACCAATCCATTCTCGGCAAGACCCCCCGCTCCAACCCGGCCGTGTATATCGGCGCCTTCGATGACATCCGGGAGGTCTTTGCCCGGTCCGACGCTGCCCGGCAGCGGGGACTCAACGCCAGCGCCTTCAGCTTCAACTCGACCCAGGGCCAATGCCAGCGCTGCCGTGGCGCGGGTTTCGAGAAAATCGAAATGCAGTTCCTGAGCGACGTCTTTGTACGGTGTCCGGACTGCAACGGACGCCGCTACCGCGCGCATATTCTGGAAGTGAAGGTGAAGAGCGAGGGGCGAGCGCCGAGGGTCGCGGGTCGCGGGTCGCGGTCGTCAGGGGACCAAGGGGCATCGGTTCAAGCAGCCTTTGGCACTGTGCGCGGGCGCGGCACGTCCTCCGCGCTTCGCGCTTTCTCGATCGCCGATCTGCTCGAGGCCACGGTCGAGGAGGCCGTTGACTTTCTCTGCGCGTTTCCCGAATCGGCTCCTGCGCGGCGCGCCCTTCGGGGCCTGCAATTGCTCCAGGAAGTCGGTCTTGGCTATGTCAAGCTGGGCCAGCCAATCAATACCCTTTCCGGCGGCGAGAGCCAGAGGCTCAAATTGGTCAGGCACCTGGCGGAAGTGGAAGGCGGGCCCGAGGAAGCCGCTTCCAAGCTCTTCCTTTTTGACGAGCCGACGACGGGATTGCATTTCGACGATGTGCGCCTGCTGCTCAAGGTGTTCAACCGGCTGGTCGATGCCGGGCATTCGGTGGTGGTGATCGAGCACAACCTCGACGTGATCAAGTCTGCCGATTGGCTGATCGATCTGGGTCCCGAGGCGGGCGACCAGGGCGGGCGCATCGTTGCCCAGGGCACTCCGGAAGCAGTCGCCGCCTGTCCGGCCAGCCACACCGGGGAGGCGCTCAGGGCCAGTGGCGAAGTTCTCGGCAAACCGTCGTAGGAGACGAGCGTTCGCGCTGCTGGTGGATTTCCACTTTTTTTGGGTGGCGCTTTCTTGCTCCTAATCTTAATCCTGCTCCTAATCCTAATCCGAATGAATCGCCTATTCGACCATGGACAACTGGAGGTTCATCGAGTCTGATTATCGGGTTGCACGAAGGAGATTAGGAGCAGGATTAGGATTGCGATTAGGAGCGGCCACCCAAGAAAAGTGAAATGCATCCCGCACTGCTTCGACGCCCAGGTTGCGGCTGCGTCGCGCGAAGTTTAGAGTGGAGACGTGTTTGAGGGAACCGAACTGACCGCCGAGATGCCCGGGGCCATTGCCATTCACGGCGCACGAGAGCATAACTTGAAGAACCTCTCCCTGGCCGTGCCCAGGGACTGCCTGGTCGTGGTCACGGGCGTTAGCGGCTCGGGCAAGAGCACGCTGGCCTTCGACCTGCTTTTCGCCGAGGGCCAGCGGCGGTTTCTGGATTCGATGAACGTTTATGCCCGGCAGTTCGTCGAGCGGCTCTCGCGTCCGGACGTGGACCTGATCACCGGGATTCCCCCCACGGTGAGCATCGAGCAGCGGACCAGCCGCGGGGGCGGCAAGAGCACGGTGGCCACGGTGACCGAGGTCTATCACTTTGTGCGCTTGCTCTTCGCCCGGTTGGGGACCCAGTACTGTCCGGAGTGCCGGGTGCCCGTGGAGGCCCAAACCCGGGACGAGGTGGGCCGCCGTCTCCGGGCGGAGTGGCGACGGCGCGGGGAGCTGCTCCTGTTGGCGCCGGTGATCAAGAGCCGCAAGGGCTTTCACACCGATGTCGCCGAATGGGCGGCCAAACACGGCTATGGCCAGGTCCGGGCGGACGGGAAGCTGCACGCGACGAGCCAGCGCTTGCGCCTGGACCGATTTCGGGAACACAACGTGGAGATTGTCGTTGGGGCTTTGCGCCGGAACCGCGCCGCCGCGGGGCGGGCCTTCAAAACGCCGCAACCGCTTATCGATGAAACTCTCGAATTGGGCAAGGGAACGCTCCTGGCCCTCGATGAGGACGGGCAGATCTCGGTCCATTCCACCGAACGCGCCTGCCCCGAATGCGGGCGCTCCTTCGAGGCCTTGGACCCGAAGAACTTCAGTTACAATTCGCCCCAGGGCTGGTGCCCGCGCTGTCGCGGCTTCGGCGAGCTGTTTTATCTGCCGGACGTGGACCGGGGGGCGCGGGCGGAGGCCATCGAGGAATCGTGGTACCAATGGCAGGAAGGCAGCCGGGAGCCCTGTCCCGAGTGCCAGGGGGCGCGGTTGAACGCCGTGGCGCGGGCGGTCAGGCTCGACGTCCCCAATGGCCGATTGGCAATCGGCGATTTCAAGCATGCGCCGACCATCGAGGCCTTTTCACGGCTGCCCGTGCAGCGGGCCAGGGAACTCTTTCGGCGGGTCAGATTCAAAGGGCGGGCGGGGCTCATTGCCCGCGACATCCTGCCTGAGATTCAGGAGCGGCTCAGATTCCTGTGCGAGGTCGGGCTGGGCTACCTGCAACTGGGCCGGGGTGTTCCCACGCTCTCGGGCGGTGAGAGCCAGCGCATCCGCCTGGCCGCGCAACTGGGCTCCAATCTCAGCGGCGTGCTCTACATTCTGGATGAGCCGACCATTGGCCTGCACCCGCGCGACAACCAGCAGTTGCTGGCCGTCCTCCAAAAACTCAGGTCGCGCGGCAACTCGGTCCTGGTGGTTGAACATGACGAAGAAACGATGCGCCGCGCCGATTACATCATCGACCTGGGCCCCGGAGCCGGCGCCCACGGCGGCCAGGTCGTGGCGGCCGGCACCTTGCCCGAACTGCTTCGCCACCCGGAGTCCATCACGGGCCAGTGCTTGCGCGCCCACAAAAGCTACCCCGCGCGGGGGCGCCGCAGGGAAGTGCGGAGTGCGGAGTGCGGAGTGCGGAATGGGGAGTGCGGAGTGCGGGAGGAGGAAGCGAAGTCCGAAGTCCGAAGGTCGAAGGTCGAAGCCCCTCGCCCCTCGCCCCTCGACACCCGCCCCTCGACCCTCGCCCCTCGCCCCTCGAAAGCGGCGTGCGGGCCGGGCTGGCTGAGGCTCGAGGGCGCCGCCAAGAACAACCTCAAGGACCTGGCGGTTCGCTTTCCGCTTGGGCGCCTGGTGCTGGTGACCGGCGTCAGCGGCTCGGGCAAGAGCACTTTGATTGGCGAATGTCTGCGGCCGGCCCTGAGCGACGCGCTCAAATCTGCCAAGGGCGCTTCCAGACCCTCACGCGCCACCGGGCGCGCATCATCCCTCAGCGTTTCGGGCTACGAATCCATCCAGGCCGTTTATGAGGTCGACCAGTCGCCCATTGGCCGGACCCCGCGCTCGGTCCCGGCGACATACGTGGGGTTCTTCGACACGATTCGCCAACTGTTTGCCCAGGTGCCCGAAGCGCGGTTGCGCGGATATTCCCCGAGCCGGTTCTCGTTCAACAGTCCCCAGGGCCGCTGTCCGGAATGCGAAGGGGCGGGAACGATCAAGCTCGAGATGAATTTCCTGCCTCCGGCCTTTGTGCGCTGCGAGGTGTGCGGCGGCACGCGCTTCAACCGGGAAACGCTGGACATCGCCTATCGCCGTCGGAACATCGCCCAGGTGCTCGAGCTCCCGGTGGAGCAGGCGGCGGAATTCTTCGCGAGCCTGCCCCGTATCAGGCGCCCCTTGCAGGCCCTCTGCGACACGGGGTTAGGCTATCTCAAGCTTGGCCAGACCAGCCCTACGCTCAGCGGCGGCGAGGCCCAGCGCGTCAAACTGGTGACCCATTTCCTGGCCGGCTTGAAAGAGCCTCATCTGCTGGACCGCCTGCCCAAACGCAACCTGTTCATTTTGGAAGAGCCTACCATTGGCCTCCATATCGCCGACGTCCAGCGCCTGGTGGAGGTGCTCCAGCGCCTCGTGGATGCCGGGCACACCGTCCTGGTCATTGAACACAACCTGGACCTCATTGCCGAAGCCGACTGGGTCATCGACCTGGGGCCCGAAGGCGGCGAGGGCGGCGGACGGATTGTGGCCCAGGGCACCCCCGAGCAGATCGCCCGCCACAAACGCTCCCATACCGGACGTTTCCTGCGGAAGGTCCTGAACGGCAACCGTTCAGTTCTACGTGACTGCGGGCCCCTTTGAGACGCCAACGGCGTCCTTCATACCAGCCCATATACCAACGGCGTGACTCATACCAGCCCAGATTGGTCGGGTCAGCACGGCACAGGCCGCAGTTTGAATCGCGCTTTCAGTGCTCCGGATTGTTTTTGGTGGCCAAACCAAGGGCGTTGCCCTGGCCTGGCATGAGCGACGCCTCCGGCGTCTCAGATGCGCCCGAAGCCCCGGTTCCATCGTGCGCTCGAAGAATTTGCTGTCGTGCGCCCTGGCCAGTTCCGCCGTAAGGCCTCAGTGAAGGCGGCAGCGACACGGCGGGCAGACCCCTCACCCCGGAAGGGCAGAGGGAAAATGCTCGGCAGCGGCTTGAGGAAGCGGAGGCGCCCGGAAGTTCCAGAGACTGCCGACGCCTCTCTCCCCTTCGGAAGGGAACAGGGCTGGGGTGGGGAATCCTCGCCACTCGGTCGACGACTCCGGCGGTGTGGGAATGCTCGAGAGCCGGCCCTTGCTGCTCCCTCTCCCCATCCGATGGGGAGAGGGCCGGGGTGAGGGGTCCGCCTGGCACTCCGTCTCCGCCGTCACTGACCGATTAGGTTCCGCCGCCGAATAGTCTTTGCGCTTTAGGCCGGGTCTGATAACGTGAAGATGGCACGAGGACAAGATGACATGAAGCTCTGGCTTTTCAGCTTGGCGGCGGTGCTGGCGTGCGGTCCGGCGGTCGGCGCGCGGGCGGCCAATGTTGGCCTGATCAAGATCGACGGCGCCATCGGCCCTGCCACAGCGGGGTTCATCGCCCGCGCCATCAGCCTGGCGGATGCCCGCAACGACGCCTGCCTGGTGATTGAGTTGGACACCCCCGGGGGGTTGCTCGAGTCCACCAAAGAAATCGTTCAGACCTTTTACGCCGCCGCCCTCCCCACGGTGGTCTATGTGGCCCCTTCAGGGGCCAGCGCCACCAGCGCCGGTTGTTTTATCACCATGGCCGCCGACGTGGCCGCCATGGCGCCCGACACGAGCATCGGGGCGGCCCACCCGGTCATGGGCCTGGGCGGGGGCGAGAAGCTCGATGAGGTGATGAAGCAGAAGCTCGAGAGTTTCGCCAGCAGCTCCATCCAGGCTATCGCCGAAAAACGGGGACGCAACGCCGAGTGGGCCAAATCGGCCGTTCGTGAAAGCGCCTCGGTTACCGCCAAAGAGGCCCTCGAGCTGAAGGTCATCGACCTCATCGCCGCCGATATGCCTGACTTGCTCAAGCAACTGGACGGGCGCGCCGTCCATGGCAAGGTCCTCCAAACCGCCGGGGCCAAGGTCATCGAGATTCCGATGATCCCTCGGGAAAAGCTCTTTCAAATGCTCTGGCGGCCCGAGGTGTTGCTGATCCTCATGCTGGCGGCCATCTACGGGATTATCGGCGAACTGAGCAATCCGGGCGCCATCCTGCCGGGCGTCGCCGGAGGCATCGCGCTCATCCTGCTGCTCTATATGTCGGCCACCCTGCCGGTGAACGTGGCCGGCTTGGGCCTGATCGGCCTGGCCCTGGCATTGTTCATCATCGACCTCTTCGCCCCCACTCACGGGGTCCTGACCTTCGGGGGCATCGCCGCGTTTTTCCTCGGGGCCCTCATGCTTTTCAACGGCGCCGACCCGGCCTTTCAGCTCTCGCTCGGTTATATCGTTCCGGCAACGCTCCTGACGGCCGCGTTTTTCGTGTTTGTCGTCGGCGCCGGAGTGCGGGCGCAATTCCTGCCGGTGCGGGCGGGCAAAGAGACGATGCTCGGCCAGCGAACGGCCGCCCTCCAGCCCATCGACTCGAGCGGCGGCAAGGTCTTCGTGGAAGGCGAGTACTGGAACGCCCGGAGCGATGTGCCCGCAGGGGCGGGCCAGGGCGTCGAAATCGTTGGCATTGAGGGCTTGACTTTGAAAGTTAAACCAACCCAGACTGGCAGTTGAACCTCGAAAACAAAACCTATGACCATTGAAGAAGCTGCTCACAGATTGGCCAGCCTGACCGGCTGGGTCGCGGCCGTGGTTATCCTGGCGGCGATCATTCTGCCCCAAGCCATCCGCATCCTGCGCGAATACGAGCGCGGCGTCATTTTCCGCCTCGGCAAATTGCTCGGGTCCAAGGGGCCGGGCCTGATTCTGCTCATCCCGGTGGTGGACCGCATGGTGAAGATGGACCTGCGGGTGGTCACTATCGACGTCTCCAAGCAAGAGATCATGACCCGCGACAACGTGCCCGCCACGGTGGATGCGGTGGTTTATTTCCGCGTCATCGATCCCGTCGCCGCAGTGGTCAAGGTCGAGAATTTCTGGAAGGCGACTTCGCTCATTGCGCAGACGACCCTGCGGAGCGTCCTGGGCCAGGCCCCGTTGGACGACCTGCTCTCGCAACGCGACGTCATCAATCAGAAGTTGCAGGAGATTATCGACCGCCAAACCGAGCCTTGGGGCATCAAAGTCACCGCCGTCGAGGTGAAGGACGTGGCGCTGCCCGACAGCATGAAGCGGGCGATGGCCAAACAAGCCGAGGCCGAACGTGAGCGGCGGGCAAAGATTGTCAACGCCGAGGGCGAGTTTCAAGCCGCCGAGAAAATGGTCCAGGCCGCCGCCATGATCAGCAAAGAACCCATCGCCCTCCAACTGCGCTTCCTCCAGACCATGCGCGAAATCTCCAGCGAGCATAACACCACCACCTTCCTCCCGGTCCCTATCGATCTGTTCTCGGCTTTCATCAAGGGAGCCGGCAAGAGCTGAACTGCCCAATGGCAGATGCGTCACCCCCAATGAAAGTCTCAAACGAGCAACCGCACAAGCCAGGCCCGGTGATCTCACGGCGCGCCTTTCTTGCGTATTCCACCGCCATTGCCGCGTTCAGTGTCGTGCCCAGGCGCATCCTGGGCGGGCCCGGAAACGTGTCTCCGAACGAGAAACTCAACCTGGCCGGCATCGGCATCGGCGGCCAGGGCGGCAGTGACCTGGCGGAGATGAAAAGTGAAAACATCGTCGCCCTCTGCGACGTCGATTGGGACCATGCCGCCCATACGTTCAACGAATATCCCAAGGCCGCGAAGTACCGGGACCTCCGCATCATGCTCGAGCAGGAAAAGGGGATTGACGCCGTGGTGATCGGCACGCCAGACCACATTCACGCGGTGGCGGCGATGGCGGGCATCCAGCACGGCAAACACGTTTATTGCGAGAAACCGCTCACGCGCACTGTGTTCGAGGCGCGGGCCCTGGCCAAAGCCGCCCGCGAAGCGAAGGTGGCCACCCAGATGGGCAACCAGGGCATGGCCTTCGAAGGCAACCGCTTGATCGACGAATGGCTGGCCGACGGCGCCATCGGCCCCGTGCGCGAAGCCCACGTCTGGTCGGACCGGCCCACGCACCGCGGCAAACTCCCCCTTTATTGGGCCCAGGGTGTCGAGCGGCCCAAAGACACCCCGCCCGTCCCCGATACCCTGGATTGGGACCTCTGGCTCGGCCCGGCCCCGTGGCGTCCGTTTCACCCGGCTTATGTCCCCTTCAAGTGGCGCGGCTGGTGGGATTTCGGCTCCGGCGGCCTGGGCGACATGGGCGTCCACAACCTGGCTCCCGTCTTCTCCGCCCTCAAACTGGGCGCCCCCCTCTCGGTGTACTCCAGCTCGACCGCCGTCTATCCCGACACCCTGCCCGTCGCCTCAGTCGTTCACTACGACTTCCCGGCCCGCGGCGACCTGCCGCCCGTCAAGCTGCACTGGTACGACGGCGGCATCCTGCCGCCCCGGCCTGACGAACTGGAAGACGGACGCCCCCTGGACCCCGAGGACGGCATCATCTTTGTGGGCGACAAAGGCAAGATGCTCGTCAAAGGCTGGGGCGGCGAGAGCCCGCGCCTCATCCCCGAGAAACGGCACCAGGAATACAAACTCCCCCCAAAGACCCTCCCCCGTTCCATCGGCCACTACAAAGAATTCCTCGCCGCCTGCAAAACCGGCTCGCCCACCCGCTCCAACTTCGGCTTCGCCGGACCCCTCACCGAGGCCCTGCTCCTGGGCACCATCTCCGTCCGCCTCGGCGGGGAAAAACTCAACTGGGACAGTGAAAAACTGCGCACCGACGACGACGACGCCAACGTTCTCCTCCACTATAAATACCGCGCAGGATGGTCTCTGTAAGAAAGAGAGCAACGAGGAGATCTATTTCGTCTCGGGAAACAGTCCCTGGGGAAGCTGGGTCTTGGCACATTCTGAATCCTGTTACGACGTAAAGATGGCCCCTTTGGGAGGGGATTTCAAGCCTGAAAAGGGGGCCGCTGCCGGACCGAGGGGCTGGACAAGTCAACGGACAAGTCGCCGCAAAGGTTCTGGCCCAACGGCTCTCCGCACACCCGCGCCACTTGTCAGATCCTCGGTGTGTTTTCGGCCGCCCGGGTCTGGTGCCGGCAAAGAGAATTCCGCCGGTCTCCGGCGCCCCGAAGGGGCAGCGAGATAATAGCCCGGCAAGGCCTGCCGGAGCGCAACGCAGGCGGGCCACCGCCCTGGGTAGATGCCACGCGACCTACAGCCTCCCTTTTCCCGAGTTTTGTTTTTCCCAGGCTTCAAGCCTGGGAAAAACAAAACTCGGGAAAAGGGAGGTATTCATTTTGGTCCATCTTCGCTGTCACTCGACGTGAATAGTTGCGGTGTAAGGAAAACCGACGGTCGGACGCGCATCGTAACTTCCTCCACATCAAGCGCATAGGCACATGGAGAAGAAATCGATGTCGGAGGACTTCTCACTTTTCCACCCTCCTGTGCTGCCGGCAACCTCTTGCTTGGCCGGAGAGGTTATCACGCAACATACTCCAACAAAACAGGTTACGCACGAAGCGATCGAACAGGGCTGGATTCCAATAGGGTTGGCACAAGATTGGCTGTCACACTTTCGGCTCATTGGCGATTATGTCTGACGAAACGAAAGAGCCACAGTCGGCAGACGATTTCCTGAAGAACTCGTCGCTTTACCGCGAATTTCAGGCGGAACGCGAGGAGATCCTCAAGCACAAGTGGATTGAGTCCGAAAAGGCCGGCTGTGACATTGGTTTTGATCGGGCGTTGACGGACTGGAACGTCAAGCACCGCTCCCAATGGCTAAAAGGGCGCCCAGGCAGGGATCGCTGGCCTGCCGGCACTCCTTTAAGGCAGATTGTGGACCGGGATCACGAAGTTTGGCCCAGGTGAGGCTCAGGGTCGTGCCGGCACAGGGCTGATTCAAGACGGGGCAGAAAACGGGGCGGGGACGGCTCGTCCCCGCGTTTTCTTAATTTGCGCGTTCAAGCCGGGGACGAGCCGTCCCCGCCCCCGATCTTGAATCGGCCCTGGTGCCGGCGATCGTCCGCAGGCTTGGGCTTGGTGCCGGCCCCGTGCCAGGCAAGGTCGGTCAAAACATTGAAACATGAGTGCGAGCGACAAAGAATTATCCCTCGTCCAAGCAGGGCCAATGGAGGGCCGCCGCGGCAACAAGCACGTTCCTGCCAGTCACAAGTTACGCGCGTTCCTGGGCTGCGTCTTGGCTGGGGTCTTGGGCCTCTTCATCCCGGCAGGCCCCGTCTTGGCTCAAGTCGTCCCTCAACCACAGGTGGCTGCCCCGCAGTCGGCGGGCAGACAAGTGCTCCGTGGCCATGTGCCTTCGATCACCGCGCGCCTGCAACCGCTTGGCCGCCTTCCAGCCACCGCCAACCTTCGCTTGGCGATCGCGTTGCCGCTACGCAACCGGGAAAGCCTCACAACCCTCCTTCAGCAACTTTACGACCCGGCTAGTCCGCAGTACCATCGTTACCTGACGCCGGACCAATTCGCAGCGCAGTTTGGCCCAACCGAAGCGGATTACGAGGCGCTCATTGATTTCGCTAAGAGCAACGGCCTTACCGTGACCGGCACTCACCCAAACCGAGCGCTGCTGGATGTCGGCGGGACGGTCGCAGACATCGAGCGAGCCTTCCACGTCACCCTGCGCGTCTATCCCCACCCCTCCGAGGCGCGCACGTTTTTTGCGCCCGAGGCCGAACCCGCCATCGACTTGGCCCTCCCGATCCTAGCCGTCAGCGGACTGGACAATTATGCTGTGCCGCAACCGGGTTCGCGGGCAGAGCCCCTGGCCAATGGCGGGGGTGCTTCGCCGGGGGCAGGGTCCGGGTTTTCCGGCCCCTTCATGGGGAACGACTTTCGCGCCGCTTATGTCCCGGGAGTCTCGCTGGACGGCACTGGCCAGGCGGTTGGGCTGTTGGAACTAGACGGCTACTACCCCAACGACATCACCACCTACGAAGACAATGCCGAGCTGCCGCACGTCCCCCTCCTGCCTGTCCTGCTCGATGGGTTCAGCGGAACCCCGACGGCCAATGCCACGAATGTCAGCGAGGTTTCCTTGGACATCGAGGTCGTCGTGGCGATGGCGCCGGGCCTGTCCAAAGTTATCGTCTATGAAGCACCCGACGACGGACCCGGCTATCTCGACATCCTGAGCCGGATGGCGACCGACAACGCCGCCAAACAACTCAGTTCTTCGTGGATCATCCCCGACAACCCCACGGCCGATCAGAGTTACCTCCAATTCGCCGCGCAGCGACAGTCCTTTTTCCAAGCTTCCGGTGACTATGACGCCTACTACCCCGGCATTCCGGAGTGGGCGGACAACACGAACATCACGATTGTCGGAGGGACTACTCTCTCCACGACGGGTCCCGGCGGAGCTTACGTCTCGGAGACGGTTTGGAATAACGGAGATGGCACCCGCGGCAGCGGCGGCGGTATAAGCGTGAACTACGCAATTCCGAGCTGGCAGCAAGGCGTCAACATGAGCGCTAATGGTGGCTCCTCCACGATGAGAAATATTCCCGATGTTGCAATGGTTGCGGAAAACGTTTCCGTGATCGCAAACGACGGTCAACAACAGCCAGTGGTTGGCACCAGCATTGCAGCGCCGCTTTGGGCAGGCTTCACGGCACTTGTCAACCAGCAGCGGGCTACCAACGCAACGTCACCGATTGGATTTCTTAATCCAGCGATCTACGCCATTGGCAAGAGCGCGAATTACACCTCGTGTTT
>Ga0187877_1001657_pt1 | contig 22156 bp, 21 predicted proteins | sample June2016WEW_17_1_3_FD_132430 | JGI IMG/M metagenome (GOLD analysis project Ga0187877, IMG submission 132430) | Peatland microbial communities from SPRUCE experiment site at the Marcell Experimental Forest, Minnesota, USA - June2016WEW_17_100 | ecosystem: Environmental > Terrestrial > Soil >... | reverse complement strand
CCCGGTTCGACCCCGTCCCATGGGACGCCCGCCATCGAGGTTCCATCGCCATGGAGCACCTCGAGCCGGTATTGGTCGGGCCGCGCCAGGCTCGGTGAACGGCCGCTCGATCCCAGATGGGCGATGACTGTCGCCTGGAACGTGCCGTTACCCAACGGTTCCCAAACGTTGTCCTTGATTTCCGGGCCCAACTCCAGGCGAAATGACGCGGCCGGCGCAACCCCCGGGCCCGCCAGTGCAAAAACAGCCAGGCCGGCATACAGGCAGGGAGAAATCCGAAATCCGAAGGCCGAAATCCGAAGGAAATCCGAAGGCCGAAATCGGAAGGCCGGGGCAAAAACAGCCGGGCCGGCATGCGGAACGAGAGAACGGTGAGGATCGGTCATTGTTTTTTCATCGAGGTTTTCGCGTCCTGCGCTTGCGTCCGGGTCTGTTCTACCATTGCGCGGAGCAGGGCAGCCAGCTTGTCAAAATCACGGCCTGTTTGCAAACAATAGCATCGGCATTGTTTTACCAAAGCCGCAAGGGCGTCCAGGTGCGCCTGCGCGGAGCGGGGTTCGGTCCGCAGAACGTTGCAAACCAGTTCCATCAACGCGCGGTCCTTGGGCATCGGAGCCAGCGTGCTCTCGGACGACCGCGCGGGCCGCGGAAACACCATGATTGCCGGCTTGCATTCCCAGCAGGGCCCCGTCCGGTACACCTCCCCGGCGCAGATCGGGCGCTTTTCCCGCCGTATTGAAAGGCCTTGCTGGTCCAGGCGCCGCAACTCCGGGAAGAATGCGGCCGTTTGGGGAGTGATGTCGAATTCGTCGGGAAACGCCAGTGCTCTGAGCCCGTTCGAGGTCGAGAGGAATACCGTGTCATCGGCCAGGAACGCGAAGCCCGCGCGCACCAAAGCAAGCGCGAGCGTCGTCTTTCCGGCGCCGCTTTCTCCGGCAATCAAGAGCCCTTTGCCGTTGAGCGCGAGGCCCGCCATGTGGGCCATGTAAAGTTCAAGCCGCTTCAGCAACTCGGCCAGCGGCACGGTGAAAAACGGATGCGAAAGCAGCCATGGGTCCGCCTCCTCGGATTTGGGATAAGAAATCGTGACGCGCCGCGTGGTGATATCGCACAACATCCTGCCATGCGAGCCTGCCTGCAGGTAGAGTTGTTGCGGCCCATCGAAATAGAGCGCCTGGCTGTTCCCGAACTCGAGAATCGCGCGGCCATTTCCCGCCGGGCGACTGGCCACGCCAGGACTCCCGCCGGCGTCTCTGACGTATTCAAAATGCAGGTCGAAATCCCGGTGGACAACTCCGGCCGGGAACCAGCGAAGCCTCGAATGCAGCGCGTCCAAAACCCGGGTTTCGCCCGCAAGGCCCAGGTTCAACCCGTGGAAAAGGTAGCTCCGCCGGTTTATCACTTGTCCCTCATCCGTCGGCGCTGTGGCCAACCTGCGGCAGGCTGTAGATCGGGACAAAACCCGAAAGCGGGTCGCTCATCTCCAGGTAAGGCTTGCCGTCTTTGACCAGCCAGCAGTGTCCGGGCGCCTGGACGAGTTCGCCCTGCCGCCAGGCCGCTCCGAAACAAAGGCTCAAATCGACTCCGGCGCGCCGCAAGAAAAAATAGCGGGTTACGCTCCGCGTCAGGCAGTTCGGCCGAATCAAGGGCCGGCCCGCGAGCATCGCCCACTCAACGCAGCGAAGGATAAAATCATGCTCCTGCGGCAGCGCGGTCGCGTCTCCACGGCCAATCCTGACATCCAGCAAGCGGGCCACCAAAGGAATCTTCAACCGGAATAGAAGCGGCAGGGCCGCGGCGAAAAGAAACACTCGGGCAAACAGCCACCATTCGCCAAATCCCCTGAGGTGTCTAAATGCCGCCGCTTTCCGCTTGATCCTGGGTAACCAATTTCTCATCGGCGAGGTTGGAAAACAACTCGAGCAAATCGCGTTCAATCACCCCAGCCGGCGCGTCGAACTCGCTCTCCAACAGCACCGCGAGCTCCGAAACCGTGCGGCTGCCGTCCGCCAGCTCCCAGGCGCGCCCGCCGACGCCGTTGAGCGAATAATACTGCCCTCCCTCCAGGCTAAGGAGCACAGTCGTGCCGCCTGCCTCTTGGTTTATGACCCGCTCGCTCTGGCGAAACCGGCTCGCTGCTGTTATGGGGCTCATCTTCTCCGGGCTGCGAATCCCGCCGACAACCTGGCCCACTCTGTACTGGCCGCCGGCCAAAAGCAAGAGAATAGTGGCGCGAGTAACCGGTCACGAGAGCGCGCAGGGCTGATTCAAGATTCGCGCCGGAATGTAGGAGCCGACGTGAGGAGGCTCACTTTTTAAAAGCCGCAGAGATCAGAGCCTCCTCACGTCGGCTCCTACGGAATCTTGAATCAGCCGTGGAGAGCGCGGGAGTGCCGCGGGGTGGCGGGCTTTGGTAAATGGCGTTAAGCAAACGGCCTTGGCGTGCGAAAACGCCGGCTATCTGTGGCAGCAGGCGCCGCCGGATGAATCCGGGCTGAGATAGGGAATGCCCAGGGAGAGCCCGCGCAGTACCAGGAGCGTCGCCAGCAGGAAGACCGAAATCGGGATGGCTTTGCGGAGCTTCAAACGCAAGGGCAGGGGGACAAGTCTGCCACAGAGTCCGATGGCGAGCATCATCGGCGCCGTGCCGGCCCCGAAGGCGGCCATATACTGCGCGCCGGCCAGGATGCCGGCGGTGGCGGCCGCTCCGGCGCAGGCGGCATAGACCAAGCCGCATGGCAGCAAACCGTTCAAGAGGCCCAGCACCACGAGCGACGCAAACGAGCGGCGGCGCAGCAGGACCGACATCTTTGACTTGAGCCGCTCGACCAGCGCGGTGAGCGGACGCCACAAAGCAAGCCGGCGCGAGGCCAGCAGCCCGGCCAGCAGCGCCGCTCCCAAGCCAATGGACAACCACCGCTGTAATCCCGCCAGGAACAGGCTCCTGCCCGCCAGGCCAAACACCACCCCAAGGGCGCCGTAGGTCAGGATGCGCCCGAGGTTGTAGCCCAATCGCCCCGCCCAAAAGCCTGGCCCGGAGGTCCCCGCCCCCGGCATCGCCAGGGCCAGCGGACCGCACATGCCCGCGCAGTGCGCGCTGCCCACCAAACCCAGAATAAAGGCCGTCCAGCAGTCCATTGGACAAACGAGTTAGTGCCCATGCAAAAATGACTTCGGTGCTTTGGGCGTAATTCTAGCAAACTGTTTTTGCCTGGCGTCCGGAGCGTGGAGCGTGAGGAGCGTAGAGCGTAGAGCGTAGAGCGTAGAGCGTGAGGGCATCGTAGCACTTGTCACGCTCCGCGCTCCACGCTCCACGCTCCACGCGGAGCATTCAGATCTCGGCATTTGCTTTTGCATCGGCTCCTTAAGACGCCGGGGGGCCGATGACGACCCTTTGGTCGATGAAGTAGTCCTGGCGGCCAACGGTCCACGAAACGCGCACTTCCCAGAGGCCGGGCTGAAGATTGGCCGTCTGGATGGTCTGCCGGCCGTCGCGGCCAGGTTTGAGTTTGAACTGCCGGTCCTGAGCCATGGCCGAGGGGCGGTAAAGCTGGATGCTGCCTGCGGTATCGCCAAGGTCCTGGCCGGGCGGGAGTGTTATCCGGATGAGCTTTCGGTTGGCGTCGTAGGTGACCGAAGCGAGTTGGGCGCGCTGCCGGGCGCGCTGGATGCGCTCGATTTGCCCTTGGTAACGGACCTCCTGCTCATAGTAATCCGGGGCGACAAGGTCGGCCGGGTGGCGGTTGCAGAAAAAGATGAACGTCCCGCAACCCAGGATGGCCAGGGTGAACCAGGCGATAATGCAGACCGGCCAGGGATTCCAGCGGGAAGGCGCGAGGCCGGGAGAGGAGTGGGGCGTTTCCATAATCGGGATTCCAAGCCGTGAGCATTCAGATCAACCACGGATAAACACGGATGAACACGGATAAGAGAAGCCCTGATCGGCAGGACCGCAAGTCGAAACTCGGCTCACCAAACCATGACCGGAAGAAGCGCGGGTCAAGGCCCATGTCTGGCCCAATGAATCCGTGTTTATCTGTGTCCATCCGTGGTTCTCTCTTCGGGGCGGCCCTGGTTTCGCGGACCGATGAAGACGGTCTTGATTTTATCGATGCGCTTGCCGGCGGAATAGACCCCGACCACGACGGGCGTGTTGCCGGAAGCCAGGTTGTCCGGGGCGATCTCGACCAGGACGGAGGCCTCGGTTTGTTTTTCGGCCGGGACGTTCAACTGGCCGCCCAGAACGGTGAGTGAGCCGGCGATGTTCTCCAACCTGAGTTCGACCGGTTTGTCGTAGCGGGTCTTGTTTGTCAGCTTGAGCAGGTAGAGATTGCTGATCTTGCCACCCGGGGTCTGGCTGAACAGGAGGCCCGGCGCCCGGAGCAGCGTGGTATCCACGTCCGAGCGGGTGAGCAGGAGTGCCGCCAGGCCCGCCGCCAGGGCCAGCAGGATGGCGCCATAGCCGGCCAGGCGCGGGGTCAGCCGGAGCGGCGCCGCTTTCTCGATGCCATCGAGGGAGGCGAACCGAATGAGGCCGCGCGGACGGCGGACTCGGTCCATGACTTCGTCGCAGGCATCGATGCAGGCGGTGCAATTAACGCATTCCATCTGGGTGCCGTTGCGGATATCGATGCCGGTGGGGCAGACGCTCACGCACTTGAAACAAGCCACGCAATCGCCCCCGCCCCGCGCGGAGCGTTGCAGGAGGCTTTCAGTGCGGCGCAGGGGCCCGCGTTTTTCTCCGCGTTTGTAGTCGTAGGCCACCACGATGGTGTTCTCGTCCAGCAAGGTCGATTGCAGCCGCCCGTAGGGGCAGATGAACGTGCAGGCCTGCTCGCGGAACCGGGCGAAGATGCCGTAAAACAGCAGCGTGAAGAGCAGCATGAAGGCCAGCCCCGCCAAGTGACGACGCGGGTCGTCAGTGACGATTTGCCGCAGTTCATCCAGACCGATGATATAAGCCAGGAGGGTGTTTCCGATGACGAACGACAGGACAAAGAAAATGGCATGTTTGGCCCCCTTGCGGGCAAGCTTGCCGGCCGACCACGGCGCCCCCTCGAGTGCTCTCCGCCTCGGGCCGTCGCCCTCGATGAAATACTCGATCCTCCGGAAAACCATTTCCATCAGGACCGTCTGCGGGCAGGTCCAGCCGCACCACAGCCGCCCAAAGGCGGCGGTGAACACGGCAATGCCCGTCAGGAACAGCAGGAACCCCAAGGCAAACACCAGGTTGTCCTGCGGCCAGAAAATGACGCCCAGAACGGAGAACTTCCGCTCGAGGACATTGACCATGAGCAACGGGTTGCCGTTGATCTTCACAAAGGGCCCCCCGAACATCACCGCCAGCAGGACCCACGCCAGCCAGGCGCGCGCCCGGTAGTAGCGGCCCCTGGGCTGCTGCGGGTAAAGCCACTTGCGCCGGCCCTGCTCATCGGCCGTGGACAAGTGGTCTCGAAAGTCCGCCCGGTTCACCGCCTTATTCATACTCGCTCGGTCCGGTTTTGACCGGGGCCTGGTTTTCCGGCGGCTTTGGATGCTTGGGATGGGTGCCGCGCAGGGTGTAGATGAAACTGGCCACTTCATAGATCTGGCGGGGCCGCAGCGTGTTTTTCCAGGTCACCATGCCTTTTGCGGGGACGCCATTCCAGATCGTGCGGACATTGTCGACGAAGTTCGAGCCGTGAATCCAGTAGTCGTCGCACAAGTTGGGCCCCACCAGGCCGCCGCCGTCCGGGGCATGACAAGGCGAGCAGAGCATCGCGAAGGTAGCGCTGCCTCGGGCCAGCACGTCCTGCTCTTTGGCCGGCTGGAGGGAAGCAATGGTGCTTTCAAACTCCTGCATGGCCTCGGTCTTGACCCGCGCCCCCACGGCCATTTCCTCCTGGTATTGGGCCGCCATGAGGTTGCCCTTGCGCAGGACGTGGTAATAGAACAGATAGCCCGCCGCAAAGAGGATGGTGAGATTGAAGAGCCACACCCACCAGCGCGGCAGCTTGTTGTCCAGTTCCTGGATGCCGTCGTAATCGTGGTCGAGAAGCAACGGGTCCCGGGGAGTTTGGGCGTCATTCATGGGGTTTGGATGGTTTGGGTGATTCATCCGGTTCAGCATCCAAGGGCGCCTGGGCCATCCGGTCGAGGTGGCTCTTGCGTTGCAGGAAGGCCCACACCAGGACGCCGATGAAGACCGCGCAGAATAGGCACAACGAAATGATGCCGTAATGCTCGATTCCGCCAAGATGTCTTAGAATATTGTGAATCATGATTCGATATTGTGGTTCACGGGTTCAACTGCCGGCCGGGGCGGCGCCCATACGCGTCAGGCTAAGTGGTCGTGAACATAAATGGTGCGCGGCTTCAACCGCAACGCGGTTGTGTAGCGAAGCCCAGGGTTGGACCGAAGGGACAACCCTGGGTAGCGGCGATGGAGGGCTATCAACCCCAACGGGGTTGTGGCCAGCAGGGAACGCAGGCGGCTGGTTTTCCGGCCGCCGGGCCGCAACCCCGTTGGGGTTGATGGGCATTGCCGCGCGATTACCCAGGGTTGGCGCCGCGCCAACCCTGGGCTTTGCTGCACAACCCCGTTGGGGTTGGAGCGGGGAGGCTTCATCTTAGCCTGACGCGTATGGGCGGCGCCGGCATTGGATGGAGCCGTGTCTGGAGCCGGCGCGGTTTTGATGTCAGTGCCCAGGCGTTGCAAATAGGCGATGAGGGCGACGATTTCGCGGTCGGCGGGCGCGTTGGTAATCGCGCCGGTGGCTAGGTTGGCGACCACCTGTTTGGACTGGCCCTGGATGCTCTTTTGCGCGTTGCGGATGTCCGCGTCGGCGTAAGGCACGCCCACTTTGCGCAAGGCGCGCATCCGGTCGCCGATGACGGTCGCATCGAGAGTCTGGCTCAGCAGCCAGAGGTAATTGGGCATGATCGATTGGGGCGAAGTGGAGCGGGGGTTCTCGAGGTGGTTGTAGTGCCAGGCGTCGGGGTACTTTCCGCCGATGCGGTGGAGGTCCGGGCCGGTCCGCTTGGAGCCCCAGAGGAAGGGATGGTCATAGACGAACTCGCCGGCCTTGGAGTACTCGCCGTAGCGTTCGGTCTCCGAGCGGAACGGGCGGATCATCTGCGAGTGGCAGCCGACACAGCCTTCGCGGATGTAGATGTCGCGCCCCAGCACTTCGAGCGCGGTGTAAGGTTTGACGCCGGCAATGGTCGGGACGTTTTCCTTGATGAGGAACATCGGCACGAGCTCGATGAGCCCGCCCACCACGACCGCGACGGTCGCCAGGACCGTAAAGGTGACCGGCACGCCCTCCAGCCAGCGATGGCCCAGCTTCACCGATTCCCGGCTGGCGGCGGGATTGAGCGCGGGCGCCTGGGCCTCCTGGTCCCCGATAAACCGGCCCGCCTTGGCGGTTTTGTAAAGATTGACCAGCATCAAGACGAGCCCGATGAAATAAAGGGAGCCGCCAATCGCGCGCAGTTCATACATCGGAACCAGCCGGATAGTCGTCTCGAGGAAGTTGGGATACTGGAGGAAACCGTCCTTGGTGAACTGCCTCCACATGAGGCCCGCCGTGATGCCGCTGGTGTACATCGGCACCACGTAGAACATCATCCCCAGCAGCCCGATCCAGAAATGATAATTGGCAAGTTTGGCCGACCAAAGCTTGGTGTTATAGAGGCGCGGGAACAAGAAGTAGAGCAGCGAGAAGGTCAGAAAACCGTTCCAGCCCAGGGCGCCGGTGTGGACGTGGGCGATCGTCCAGTCGGTGTAATGGGACAAGGCATTGACGCTCTTGACGGCCAGGGTGGGGCCTTCGAGGGTGGCCATGCCGTAGGCGGTCACGGCCACGACCATGAACTTGAGCATCGGCTCCTGGCGGACCTTGTCCCAGGCGCCGCGCAGGGTGAGCAAGCCGTTCAACATGCCGCCCCAGGAGGGCGCAATGAGCATGACCGAGAAAACCATGCCGAGGGACTGCGCCCAGTCCGGCAGGGCCGTGTAAAGCAGATGATGGGGCCCGGCCCAGATATAGATGAAGATCAACCCCCAAAAGTGAATGATCGAAAGACGGTAAGAGAAGATCGGGCGGTTGGCCGCCTTGGGCAGAAAATAGTACATCAGGCCCAGGTAAGGGGTGGTGAGGAAAAAGGCGACTGCGTTATGCCCATACCACCATTGCACCAGGGCATCCTGCACGCCGGCATAGACCGAGTAGCTCTTGAAGAGGCCCGCCGGAATCTCAAGGGAATTGATGATGTGCAGCATGGCCACCGTGACGGCGGTGGCAATGTAAAACCAGATGGCCACGTACATGTGCTTCTCCCGGCGCCTGAGAATCGTGCCCAGCAGGTTCACCGTGAAGGCGACCCACACCACCGCGATGGCAATGTCGATGGGCCATTCCAGCTCGGCGTATTCCTTGCTGCTGGTCAGCCCAAGGGGCAGGGTGATGACGGCGCTGACGATGATTGCCTGCCAGCCCCAAAAATTGAGCCAGCTCAGCGCGTCGCTGAACATCCGCGTCTTCAAGAGCCGCTGCACCGAATAGTAAATGCCGCAAAACATGCCGTTGCCCACAAACGCAAATATCACGGCGTTGGTATGCAGGGGCCGAATCCTGCCGAAGGTCGTAAAAGGGGTGTCCAGGTTCAGTTGCGGCCAGAACAACTGGCCGGCGATGAGCAACCCCACGGCCGTGCCGACCAGGCCCCAGATTGCCGTCGCTATCGCAAAGGCCCGCACGACATGATTGTCGTATTTGAAGGTCTCGATCCCGGCGCCGGCCGGGTCCGGTGGTTTGGCACTGCTCAGTGCTGGTCGGTCTGTGCTCATGGCGGTTGGTCCTTTAATGAACTGCGGTCTAACTCTTTCCTTTGCCCTTCTTCGTCGGCCAACACCCGCAGCGAGGGCGTAAACGTGTCCTCGTATTGCCCCGATCTGACCGCCCAGATGAATCCCGCCAGGAAGGCCAGGGCCAGACTCAGGCTCGCAAGGATGAGAATGACGATTACGGACATGGCGGGGAAAGGCCGAAGGTCGAAGCTCGAAGGTCGAAGGAAATCCGAAACCCGAAATCCCGAAATCCGAAGGAAATCCGAGATCCGAAGTCCGCATCCAGTCCCTCATGCGGCGCGGTCGCTGCGTGGCACGGAGGCGCCTGTGGGCTCAGTGCCGAACGCAGAGCCAGTGCCCGAAAACTTTGGGATCTCAGCCTTCCAATTTCGGATTTCGGATTTCGGATTTCCTTCGGGTTTCGGCCTTCGGATTTCGGATTTCGTTTCATGCCTCCATCCCCTCCCTTGCTGCCGCCCAAGGGGCCGCCGCCCAGCGGGTCGCCGTGCAGGCGAACAGGACCACGGAAATTGAACTCAAGGGCATGAGGATCGCGCAAGTCACCGGCGACAGGAGGCCCATGGCCGCGATGCTGACTCCGAGGGCGTTGTAGAGGGCTGAGATGCCAAAGCTCCAGCGGACGATGCGCGTGGCGTGGCGCGCCAGATGCAGGAGCTCAGAGAGCCGCGGCACCTGGCCGGCCTCGAGAATCACATCGCTGGCCGGCGAGAACGCGCCCACCTTTTCCACCACGGCCACGCCAACGTCGCTCTGCTGCAAGGCCCCCGCATCGTTCAAACCGTCACCGGCCATCATCACCGTCTTGCCTCGCGCTTGCAGGCTGCGGATGAATCGCAGCTTGTCCAGCGGGCTTTGGTCGAAATGCATCTGCGCGTTGCCGCCGAAGAACGCCAGGAACCGCTCCCGTTCCCTCGAGTTGTCGCCGCTCAAGAGGGCCAGTTCATAATTCCCGCCCAGCCTGCGAAGGAGTCCCTCGGCCTGCGGCCGCAAGGTATTGCCCAGCACAAAGACCCCGCGGCATTTACCATCGATTGCCAGGAACACCGCGCTGCCGACCGGCAGCCTCGACTCAGGCACCGCCACGCCGGAGCTTTCCAGCCAAGCCCTCGAGCCCAGCCGCAGAGGGTGGCCCGGCACGCTCCCGGCCAGACCGCCGCCGGGAGTCTCGGTGAACCCGCTCACCGGCTCGACCCGGCCCCGGCCGGCCACGGATTCTCCGATCCTCACGGAGTGCGGATGCCGCGAATGCCGCGCCAGGGAATAAACCCAACCCGCCTCCTCCTCGCTCAGCCCTCCGCCCCGAAACTCCGGACCGTGGACTGTGGACTGCCTGCCCGCCGTAGCCTCGGCGGAGGCGGATGGACTGTAGACTGCGGACTGCGGACTTAAGAACGTCGCCGTTCCCGCCGCCGTCAGTGTGCCCGTCTTATCAAACACGATCGCATTGACCTCCGCCATCCGCTCGAGAACCAGGACGTTTTTTAGAAAGACCTGGCGGCGCGCCAGCAGGCGTTGTGCGGTTCCCAGCGTGAAGGGCGCGGCCAGCGCCAAGGCGCAAGGACAAGCGACGATGAGCACCGACGTGAAGGCCTTGAGGCCCTGGGCTGCATGACCGGCCGCCAGCCAGGCCAGCCCCGCCCCTGCCGCCACGGCCAACACCAGCCGGGTGAATCGGCGGCTGTAACGATTGGTCAGCGTGTTAAGGTCTTCGCCGCGTTTTTTGCGGAAGGCCTCCTGATTCCAGAGGGAAGCGAGGTAGCCCTGGGACACAGGCTTGAGGGTCTCGACCTCGATGGCGCCGCCGAGCTGCTGGCCGCCGGCATAAAGATAAGCGCCCGCCTCCCGGGCCGCCGGTTCGGATTCACCGGTTACGAAACTGTAATCCACAAGGGCTTCGGGGCTGAGGAGCCGCGCATCGGCGGGAATGAGATCGCCGTTGCGCAACAGCAAACGGTCCCCGGCCTGCACGCCGGAAAGGGCGACGTTCTCCTGGCCGGCGGCGGTTTGTCGCGTCACGGAGAGCGGAAAAAAGCTCTTGTAGTCCCGATCGAAGGCCATGCGCTCCTGCGTCTTGTGCTGGAAGACCCGGCCGCAGAGCAGAAAAAACACCAGGCCCGATAATGAATCCAGGTAACCGTCCCCGCCTCTGGAGACAATCTCGAAGGCGCTGCGGGCATACAAAGCGGCCAATCCCACCACGATGGGCACGTCCAGAGTGAGCACCCGCTGGCGAAGCGAGAGCCGCGCCGACCGCCAGTAATCGGAGGCGCTGTAGAAGAGGACCGGCGCTGCCAAGGCCAGGCTCAGGTATCCAAAGAGCCTCTTGAACAACGGCCCGCTCAAGCTGTCCAGGCCGAAATAGACCGGCAGCGTGAAGAGCATGATGTTCCCGAAAGCAAACCCGGCAATCCCCACCTGGAGCCATTGCCGCCTGCGGCCTGGGTCTGCCTGCTTGCGCCCCTTCTCCAATTCCCCGAGCGTCAATTGCGGCTCGTAGCCCATCGAAGCCAGCAAGCCGGCCAGCTCGCTCAAGGTAATCTTGCCGGCCGAAAAAGTGATCGTCACCTCGCGTTTCAGGAAATTCACCTCAGAGGCGCCGATTGCCGGGTGCAACCGAAATAGGTTCTCGAGCAGCCAAACGCAGGCCACGCAATGAATCGCCGGGATGCGCAGCGTGAGCCGGCTGATGTTGCCATCGCTGAAATCCAGCAATTGTTTCCGCACCGAGGGTTCATCCAGGCACCGCCAGCGGTCCCGGCCACCCTCCCGTTGGCCTGGCCGCACCCCCGGATGGCGGCCCAAATCGTAGTAATGCTCGAGCTTGTTTTCCGCCAACAAATCATGCACCAGCAGGCACCCTTGGCAGCAAAAGACCTTGTCCTCTTCGACAAGGCAGGGGTCGCTGCACGGTTGGCCGCAGTGAAAACAGGCGGCGCGCTCCGCCTTGCCGGCCTGGCGTTCGGTTTGCCGGACGCGGGCGGCGGAAACCGTCGGCGCAGCCATTCGGGCCTGTGCCTCTTCCGTCATCGTTGTGCCGAAAGCACCCACGGTTCTCGTTTAGCGGGCATAATACCCGACGGCGGGGAATGCGCACAAGACTTTTACCGGGCTTGGAGCGCGGGAGCGTGGAGCGTGGGAGCGTCGGAGCGTAGAGCGTGAGGGCATCGTGGCCATTGTCCACGCTCTCACGCTCCACGCTCCACGCTCGACACGCTCGACACGCTTCGCGCCCGGATCCGGGCGCAGGCCCAGCGGGCGTGCTCGGCGATTAAAGGTTCCGGGCCGGCGGCGGCTTTTTCCAGGGCCGGCAGGGCCGTTTGGCCGGCCGTATTGCCCAGGGCAACGCACACATTGCGCAGGAGGCCCCGGCGCCGGGGGCGCAGCATCGGAGTGCCGGCGAAGCGACGCCGGAAGGCCGCCTCGTCCAGCGCCAGCAATTCCAGCAAATCGGGCGCAGCGAGGTCAGGACGCCGGTGACGACGCATCAATTGGCCCTGGCGCGCGAACCGGTTCCAGGGACAAGCGGCCAGGCAGTCGTCGCAACCGTAAATGCGGTTGCCGATCGCCGGCCGAAGCTCGAGGGGAACGGCCCCCTTGAGTTCGATGGTCAGGTAGGAGATGCAACGGCGCGCATCGAGCTGGAACGGGGCCTCGATGGCGCCGGTAGGACAGGCGGCGATACAGCGCGCGCACGACCCGCAACGATTGTGCTCCGGCGCGTCAGGCTCCAGCTCGAGCGTGGTCAGTATCTCGGAAAGAAAAACCCAATTGCCCAACTGCCGGCTGATGAGGTTGGTGTGCTTGCCGATGAACCCCACTCCGGCGCGCTGGGCCAGGTCGCGTTCCAACACCGGCCCGGTGTCCACGTACCACAGCGAACGAGTGCCCTCGCCCCCGAGTCGAGAGACGAACCCGGCCAATCCCTTCAAAGGCGCGCCGATGATGTCGTGATAGTCCGCATAACGGGCGTAGCGGGCCACTACGCCGCACTGGCTGCCGGGCATCCCCCGCCCCTCCTCGGCGTAGCTGGCGCCCAGCGTGATGATAGTCCGGGCGCCAGGCAGGACCTGCTGCGGGTCCGCTCGCTTATGCGCGTTGCGCTCCAGGTAAGCCATTTGGCCGTGGCGCTGCCGGGCAAGCCATTTCCGGAACTGCGGGGCGGACTGCGGCGGCGCCGCGGTGGCAAACCGGCAAACCTCGAAGCCCAATTCCTGCGCCCGCTGGCGGACTGCCTCTCTCATGGATGGGCCGCTTGCGCCATGTGAAACTGATGGACCACCTGGGCGGCCACTTCCTTCACCGATCGCCGCTCCGTATTCACCAGCACATCGGCCTGGCGATAAAATGGCTCACGAACGGCCAGCAGGGTCCGAATCTTTTCCAGCGGCTCCGGCTCGTTCAGAAGCGGCCGATGGTCGTGAAGACGCACGCGCTCGAAAATAGTTTCCGGCGACGCCCAAAGACACAGCACCAGGGCATGGCTCTTGAGGCTGAGGAGGTTGGCTTCGTCGGCGGGCAAACCGCCCCCCGTGGCGATGACCGTCTTGCTCCGGCGGGTCAGTTCCTCCACGATGCGCCGTTCCCATTCACGAAAAGCCGGCTCGCCCTGCTGGGCGAACACCTCGGAAATCGCGCTTCCCGCGCGCGCCTCGATCACGCGGTCCGTGTCCAGGAATGTGAAGCGCAGGATATCCGCCGCCAACCTGCCGACGCTGGACTTGCCGGTGCCCATGAAGCCGATAAGCGCCAGATTCCGGATAGCACGTTCGCTGGTCATCCCCCAGAAATACCCCAACGCGCAGCCTTTGGCACGCAGTTTCTCAGAGAGGCATGAAACTTGATGGCTTCTGCAGGGCCGGGGTGATCGATTGTGGATTGGAGGTTAAGGATCGTCGGGCTTGCGGACGCCAGCGGACGTAGGTATGTTGGCCTGCATGAAGACGGTGTCCATCGAAGTAGATGAGGGTGTCTTGCAAGCGGCGCAGGAGGCGGCAACCCGGGCTCAATCCGAGTTGAGCACTTTGTTAAAGGAGTATTTGGAGCGGCTGGCCAACGGTGCGGCGGTGTGCCCTGCCGAGGGGGAGAGGGCTTCGCGGAAACGCTTGCCGGAGTTGCTGCAGGAGTGCAATATTGCCCTCGATGGCCGGCCCACCCGTGAATCCTTCTACACCGACCGCCGTTTTCATTGACACCAACGTTCTGCTCCACGCCGCTTCGGACGGGCGGCAGGACCCGGACAAGAAACGGCTGGCGGAGGAGTTGATCGCGACCCGCCCGTTTGTCGTTTCGATGCAGGTGGTGCAGGAGTTCCATGTGAAGGCTACCCAGAAGATTGCCTTGGGCATCTCGTCCGAGCATGCGGCGGAGGTGCTGGATGGCTTGCTGGCGCGCGCGGCGGTCGGAGTTACCGCGGAGTTGTTCCGTGATGCCGTGGTGTTGCAAAGCCGCTTCTTTCTGTCGTACTGGGACGCTGCGATCGTCGCGGCGGCGCGCCAGGCCGGGCGCCATCTCGTCTTCTCCGAGGATATGAGCCACCTGCAGGTTTACGACACCGTCACGATCGTAAACCCGTTCGCCGAAGCTGGCCGCTGGATCCGGGAAGACCCTTCGCGCCTGCACAGGCTGCAATGAGCCATTCGGGTGGTTAATCGCCCTATTGCAGGGGGCCGCCCGCCTTTCAGTGAGGTTCCGGATTCATTACTACGACGCGGCCATCCTGGCCGCGGCCAAAGAACTGGGCGCGCACACCGTCTATTCGGAGGATATGAGCCACGGGCAGGACTACGACGGGGTGAAGGTGGTCAACCCGTTTCATTAGGAATTATGAATTATGAATTATGAGGTGGAACGAAGGGCGGTGAACGCGGAAAGGCGCAGGCGCTATTCGGGCTTTTTGGCCTTCATCTGCCGATGGACAAAAAGGTAATACATCGTGCCCAGCACCAGCATGGCGCCGCCGAGCCAGATGGAAACACGGTGCAGCTCGCCTCGCATGAGTTTTTCGTCCTGGCCCATCCTGATGCCAACGCCGCAGAGCACGGCGCACCAGATGGCCGAGCCGAGCAGCGTAAAGAGCGAAAAGACCTTGTAGTTCATGCGGACGACCCCGGCCGGGATGCCGATCAAATGGCGCACCACCGGCAGGAGTCGCGAAATGAAAATGCCCATGGCCCCGTAATGCGCAGCCCACCGTTCCGCCCCTTCGACCTTCTGGCCGGAGATCAGGAAGTAACGCCCATACCTCATCACCAGCGGGCGGCCGGCCAGGCGTGCCGCCCAATACATGAGCGTCGCGCCGAGCCAGGAGCCAATCGTTCCGGCCAAAACGATGCCCGGCAGCCCAATGGAGAGCTTGCCGGTGTGGGCCAGGTAGGCGGCCGGCGGAATGATGACCTCGCTGGGCAGCGGCACAATCGAACTCTCCATGGCCATGAGCAGACCAATGAGCAGATAGCCTCCCTGGGCCAGCCGATCCATATACCAGCTTATCAGTGCTTTGAACATGCGCCGCTCCTTATAACCTGCCGCGCCGCGCATAAACAGCTAAACCTCTGGCGGGGCAGATCTGTCAAGGTCGAGCGCAACGGAGAAAAAGGAGAAAAACGGGCTGGAACAGAGCGGCCTGGCGCGGCCAAGACAGGTGTGTTTGGGATGTGTTGCCTTGGCCCTGCACCTTCATTTTTGGCTTGCTCTTCGCAGGCTTAAGAGTTACACGCCTGGCAGTGTTGGCCCGTCCTGGCCGTGCAGCCACCCGTGTCGGTCAACCAAGGGTGTGAGCTTGCAATCACCAACACGGCCACGGAATGGAACATCCACTCGACTCAATGCCGGATCATGGCTCGACCTCGGCGCGCCGATCACGGCCACTGGCTACACGTGCCAATGCCAGGACGACTGGTTGCCCTCGACAACGGCGCGTTATTACCGAATTATGCCGATGCCGTGATGGGGTCGGAAAGGCGCACGAGAAGGAAATCGTTGAAATTGCCGAGCAGGAAAGACCCGTGAAGGAGGAGGAGCCGGATTGAGCGGGCTTAAGCCGCCAAGCCTCAGGCCGGTTTGAAGAGCGTCAGGAGCATCGAGAATTGGCTGGTGGCCTTGACGGCGTGGGGCGCGTTGGGCGGCATGTAGAGGAAGTCGCCCGGCTTCAAATTGTGCGCCTTGCCGGAGAGGGAGAATTCACACTCGCCGGACAGGATTTGAATGAGGGCGCCCTGGGTGGAGGTATGCTCGGTCAATTCCTGGCCTTGGGCAAAGCCGAAGAGGATGACCCGCGCCGAGGGAGTCCGCAGCAGCGTTCGGCTGACAATCCCGTTGGGCGCGAACTGTGTTTCCTGGGCCAGAGAAATGATTTTTTCCCGGCCGACATCGATTAACGGTTGCTCGTTCATGAGAGCAATATGCACCCTGCAGCCGCACCGCGCTTTGACGAAGGTCAAGAACCACGCGGTAATTCAAGATTGCATTTCTCCACCCTTCAAGCCTTACTTGGCACAAATATGAAGACGTTCTTATCTCTGGCTGGCGCCATGCTCGCAGCGGGCAGCCTTTCGGCCCAGGATGCCGCCAACGCAGGCAGTCCCGCCGACAAACTCGGATGGCAAGTGGCCATGCATGCTTACACTCTCAAGGAATTCCCCATTGCCGAGGCGATCGATAAAACGGCCGCCCTCGGCCTGAAACACATGAGCCTTTCCGGCAGCGTGAACCTGGACGGTCAACACAAGCCCCGCACCATTGACCTCCCCGACCAGGAGATGGAGGCCATCCGCAAACGCGCTCGAGACGCCGGCATCGACCTGGTCAATATCGGTGTCGTGCAGCTTCCCCCCGATGAGGGACAGAGCCGCAAGGTGTTCGATTTCGCCAGGAAATGGGGCATCGATACGCTCGTGGCCGAGCCGGAGCCCAAGGCGCTGGATCTGGTCGAGAAACTCTGCAAAGAGTACCACATCAAAGTGGCCATCCATAACCACCCCAAACCTTCCCGCTACTGGAACCCGGACACCGTCCTCGAAGCGGTCAAGGATCGCAGTCCGTTGCTCGGGGCCTGCGCCGACACCGGCCACTGGATGAGGTCGGGCCTTGACCCGGTCGAATGCCTGAAAAAGCTCGAGGGGCGAGTCATCTGCCTTCATTTCAAAGACCTCGCCGAAAGGAGCCCGAACACACACGACGTGCCTTGGGGCGCCGGCGCCGGAGATGTCAAAGGGATGATGACGGAACTGAAACGGCAGGGATTTCACGGCGTCTTCGGCATCGAGTACGAGCACAACTGGCTGAACTCGTCTCCGGAAATCGCCCAAGGCCTCAAATTCTTCAACGCCACCTGCGCGGCGCTAGCGGAAGAGCACTGAGAGCCTGTCACGAGGCGTTTCCCGATGGCCGGCGGGTGCTGGTGAAACAAATCGAAGCGCCCACGCCCGTCGAACCCGGCAGCAAGATGACCATCCGGTGAGCGTGCCGACGCCACGGGTGCGAATGTTCGCCGGTATTTCGGGGCAGCAAAAACATCCGCCCTGCGAAGACTCCAAATAGGAAGCCGATGAACCCGGCCAGCAGAACCAATGGCGCGACCATGGCAGGACTTTATCGCACCGTCAGTTCTTTTCACAAGTCCCAAGATCGGCACGCCGCCTCCTTTTCAACACGCCTTCGGGATGGGCGTGGCGCCGAACGTCCGCCCATCAACTACTGATAGGCATTTGCTTTTTGCCGCGCCGGCGGTTTATTGACGCTGCGCGGGTGAGGGAGAATTGGTTTTGCGTCTCGCTCATTCTGGTCCCCTGCTGCCGGGCGGGGGCGCGGGCGTCAAGCGGAGGACCGTCTCTTGGCCCGCGAGGCGGTTGAGCCATTGCCCTGCGAGGAGGGTCGAATAGGCTTGCGCCGGGGGGCAAACGATGCTGGATTGGACGCCGAAACACGCCGCTATGCAAAAACCGCACTTGGGCTTTTGGCAGATCTGGAACATGAGTTTCGGCTTCCTCGGCATCCAGTTTGGCTGGGGATTGCAGATGGCAAACATGAGTGCCATCTATGAGTATCTGGGCGCCAAGGCCGGCCAAATCCCCATGCTCTGGCTGGCGGCCCCGCTCACCGGGCTGCTGGTCCAGCCCCTCATCGGCCAGATGAGCGATCGCACTTGGGGACCCCTTGGGCGCCGACGGCCTTATTTTCTCGTCGGCGCGATTCTGAGTTCATTGGCGCTGCTGCTCATGCCCAATTCCTCGGCGCTCTGGATGGCGGCGGGGCTCCTCTGGATTCTCGACGCTTGCATCAACGTGAGCATGGAACCGTTCCGGGCTTTCGTGGCGGACTTGCTGCCGGAGGAACAGCGCACGCGCGGTTTCGCCATGCAAAGTCTGTTCATCGGTTTGGGGGCGGTTATCGCGTCGGCTCTGCCCTGGATGATGACCAACTGGTTCGGCGTCAAGAGCGCAGTGGCCGGGCAGGGGCCTGCCATTCCCTTGACGGTCCGGTACTCGTTTTACCTCGGCGCCGCCGCCTTCCTCGGGGCTGTCCTTTGGACCATTGCCACCACCAAGGAGTACCCGCCCGAGGATCTCGACGCCTTCAAGCAGATGAAATCGCGGCAGCGCGGCCTCGGTGATGGCGCCCGAGAAATCTTCGCCGCCATTTTAGAAATGCCGCCCACCATGGGTCAACTGGCTTGGGTGCAGGTCTTCACCTGGCTGGGCCTGTTCTGCATGTGGCTCTATTTCCCCGTGGCCGTGGCCCGGAATGTCTTTGGCGCCCCCGATGAGAAATCGCCGCTCTATGCCGCAGGCACTGAATGGGGCGGGCTTTGCTTTTCGATGTACTCAGTCGTGACCTTCGTGTTCTCGTTCCTCCTGGTGTCCCTCTCGCAACGAGTGAGCCGCAAACAAATCCACACCGTCTGCCTTCTCTTCGGCGCCGCGGGCCTGTGCTCCGTGGCGCTGATGCGCGGCAACCACCTCCTTTGCGAGTTGCCCTTCAGCCTCCCCCTGGTCGGGGCCGCGATCTACACCAAGCACCTGCTCTTCCTCTCCATGGCCGGCGTCGGCATCGCCTGGGCCAGCGTTTTGTCCATGCCTTACGCCATGCTGGCCGGCGCCTTGCCCCCGGCTCGCACCGGTGTCTATATGGGCATCTTCAACTTTTTCATCGTCCTGCCGGAGATCGCCGCCTCGCTGGGTTTTGGCTGGGTCATGAATCATCTCCTGCACAACAACCGCCTGGCGGCCGTGGTCGCCGGCGGCGTCTTCATGGCCATTGCCGCGCTCCTTGTCCAACGCGTCAAAGATATGGGAATCACTCGAGAGCCCGGCGATAAATCCGCCACTCGAAGCCGTTCAACCGCAACCGCGGAAACTCGCTCGGGGGATACTCCGGCAGGCCCGAGATTCTGACCGGCCTGAACTGTTCGCTGTGCACGACTTCCACCGAGCCGGCCACCGGGCGGTTGGAGATGTTGATAATCACCACGAATTCCTCCCTTGTGTCCGGGCGCAGGAAGGTCACGAGCTCGGCCTCCTGCGAGTTGCGCAGCCACTCCACCCGGTCATTGCGGAACGCCGCGCATCCCTTTCGCAGCTTGATTAAATCACGATAGATCTCGCGCAGGGGCGGCCGGTCCTTGGGTTTCCAGAAGATCGGCAGGTTCTCGAACAACGCCGGGTCGCCCGATTCCGTGGCGTCGCCCGCCTCCATCCCATTGTAGAGCAGGGGCACGCCGTCCAGGGTAAACATCAGCGCCGAGGCCGCCAGGGCGCCCCGGATGCCGAAGCGCGCTACTGCCCGGGCCTCGTCGTGGTTGTCGGAAAATCGCAGGTGCAACGAATGTTGCGGAAACTGCCGCCGGCTTTCCTCCCACGAACGCTTGAACTCCGTGGCTGGAGCCCCGTTGAGCAGCACGTGGTTGAGCGTCCCGTGCATGGGCCAGGCATAATCGGCGTCGAAGGCCCTCAGCAGCAGTTCCGGCTTGCTCGCCTCGGCCAGCAGCATGATGTCCGCTTTGATTCGGGTCAGTTCCTGGCGGGCTTCCTCCCAAAAATCCGTCGGCACCATGGACGCCACGTCGCACCGGAAACCGTCCAGGTCGAACGTGGACGGATCGATCCAGTGCTCGAGCATCGCCACCATGTACTGGCGCAACTTGGGATTCCCGTAATTCAGCCCCGCCACATCCGTCCATTCGGGCAGCGGTGGAATAATCTTCCCGTTCGCATCCTGTTTGTAAAACTCCGGATGCTCCATCATCACGCTGTCCCACGCCGTGTGGTTGGCAACGATATCGAGGATCACCTTCAGACCGCGCTTGTGCGCTTCCGAGACCAGCCGCTTCAAATCCGCTTCGGTCCCGTAATCCGGATTGATCGCGTAATAGTCGCGCACCGCGTAGGGGCTCCCGACGGTCCCCTTGCGCAGCTTCTCCCCCAGCGGATGAATCGGCATTAGCCACAGAATGTCCACCCCCAGATCCTTGAGCTCGTCCAGGCGGGCCGTTACCCCGTTGAAATTGCCTTCCCTCGAGAAATTTCGCGGAAAAACCTCGTAAACAATCCCATCCCGCAGCCACCCCGGCGCCGCCCGCGCAGCCTGCCCGTTGAAGTCCTGGGCGCGCAACGGCACGGTCAGGAACGACAAACCAATCGCAAGCCACCTGAAAAACCTCGGACGAGACGCTGGTTTCATAGTCGTATCCATCGGCCCGGATTAAGGCCCGCAAGCCAGGGCCCTGTCAACTCTTTCTCCTGCTCCAAGAAATGAAAAGACAGATCCCTGAGCGCCGGGTAGAATCCTCGCTCATCATGGCACCGCATCAACCCAAACCCCGCCGCCCCTGCCTGGTTTTCATCAGCGGCACCGATACAGGCGTTGGCAAGACCTTGCTGGCCGGCCTTCTGCTGCGCCACCTGCGCAGCACGGGGCGGCGCGCGCTGGCAATCAAGCCTTTCTGCGCCGGCGGCGCCGGGGACGCGGGCTTGTTGCGCGCCCTTCAGGACGGCGAATTGTCCGCGAGGGAGGTCAATCCGTTTTATTTCCAGGAACCCGTGGCCCCGCTGGTGGCGGCCCGGAAACACCGTCGCCGCATTGGCCTGGCTGAGGTTTTGCGCGAGATCCTCCCGGTTGCGCAACGCTGCGATTGGCTGCTCATTGAAGGCGCCGGCGGGCTGCTGGCGCCGCTCGGCGAGGGATTCACGGCGCTCGATCTCATCGCGCGATTGCACTGCACAGTCATCGTGGCCGCTCCCAACAAGCTTGGGACCATCAACCACACCCTCCTCACAGTCCAGGCCCTGCGCGCCGCTGCCGTGCGCCAACTCAAGGTCGTGTTGATGGGCCGCCGGCATCCGGACCCCTCGGCAGAATCCAACCCGCGCGTCCTGGCGGAGTGGCTGGCGCCCACGCCGCTTTTCCAGGCCCCGTTTCTTGGAATGCGCTGCCGCACAATAAAGGCGGTGGAACGAAACGCGCGAAAAATCGGCGCCCTCCTCGAACGCATCCTGCAATAGGGAGGGCCAGGCGCGGAGGCCGCTGAAAAAGAATCTCAAAAAATCTCAAAAATCTGTTGACGCCGGGCCGCAATCTGGTAAAGTGCCCGTGTTGCAGGCGGCAACAGCGGTCGAAAAGAAGTTAAAGATTTTGTTGACGACCGGCGCCGTCAGGGGTAATTTGGGTGCGGGAATAAATAGCTAAGGTCTGAGAGGCCGAGGTAAAGAGTGGATCGGCCCTAGGATTTTTTGTCCCAAGGCGGGAGGGGTAAAGGCCGGTAAAGGCGCAGAAGAGCCTGAAGATTTTTGGGTGGAAACACCCGCTGCTCATTGAAAATTGAATTGTGCGTTAAGTTAAGAGCCCCTTCAGTTCCGTCCTGTTAGTGGGATGGAAATGAAGAGTTTTAAAAGATGGAATGACCGTCTGGTTCTCACGAACCGGACATTGTCATGAATCAACTAACGTTTTTTAACGGAGAGTTTGATTCTGGCTCAGAACGAACGCTGGCGGCGTGGATAAGACATGCAAGTCGAGCGCTGGTTGCGGGGTAGCAATATTCCGTAATTGGAGCGGCGCAAGGGTGCGCAACACGTGGGTAATCTGCCATGAAGTTTGGGATAACTTGCTGAAAGGCGAGCTAATACCGGATGTGGCCATCGGGAGGCATCTCCTGGTGGCTGAAGTTGGGGACCGCAAGGCCTGACGCTTCATGATGAGCCCGCGGCCTATCAGCTAGTTGGTGAGGTAACGGCCCACCAAGGCTAAGACGGGTAGCTGGTCTGAGAGGACGACCAGCCACACTGGAACTGAGACACGGTCCAGACACCT
>Ga0187877_1001649_pt1 | contig 22253 bp, 20 predicted proteins | sample June2016WEW_17_1_3_FD_132430 | JGI IMG/M metagenome (GOLD analysis project Ga0187877, IMG submission 132430) | Peatland microbial communities from SPRUCE experiment site at the Marcell Experimental Forest, Minnesota, USA - June2016WEW_17_100 | ecosystem: Environmental > Terrestrial > Soil >... | reverse complement strand
GTGCTGGTATCCGGGTCCAGGGCCGCACGCGAGAAACGCCGTGTCGACGTAGCCGAGCGCATGCAGCCGGTCGAGGGCGGAATAGACCCAATTGTCGAGCGGCAAATAAACGGAGCCTTACCCGTCCATTTGAGCCATCGATGCATTCAGATGAGAATTAAGTAGAAGGAGCATGGAATTGACGTTTTGCCCTTCGGCGCCGCGCCACACGCCCGTTGCGGAAAAGACTGCTACCAAAAGAAACAACGGAAACTCACCTGCACCTCTTTATCCAATAGTTGAACGAACTCGGATTCTTCCGGAAGGTCACAGGCCTTTCCCGGTTTTCCTTCCCGAGGACATTCGTGGGCTCACGATGACCAGCGCGCGGTAACGATCAATAAGTCCGTCTATCTTTCTTGTTCCGCTTGTCCGCCGCCGCCTCGGGATAGGGCTGTCTCATGACGAATCACGTCGTCTGGAGTGAATCTCTCTTTCACGCGGGCAGCAGGGACGCCGGCGACGACAGAGTACGGCTCAACGTCCTTCAACACCACGGAACCCGCTGCCACCACCGCTCCCCTGCCGATTCGTACCCCAGCGAGGATGATTGATCCATGCCCTATCCAGACATCGTCTTCTACGATCGTCATCAAATCGGGTCCACGAGGCGAATCCCAGATCGTTTTCCCGACGATATCGATGCGATGATCGTGACGTCCGACGAAGGCAACGTTGTTCGCGACCAAGATGTGGTTGCCGAAGCGAATATCGCACTGGATCACGCATCCGGGGCCGAATTGCACCCTGTGGCCGAACTCGATGATCCGGTTCGGCGCCCAAATGGTTACATTCCAGGGAATTCTCAGCAAGCCTCTTCTGCGCGCATACCGGCACTTCAGCGCGAGATAGATGATTGTTCGCGCTGAGTTTCCGAGTCTGCGCGCCGCTAGTGCGAAGAGCGATCGGTTTTCGCGCGAGTTTAAACGTAATTCCGCTACATACGAGCGCCAGCGTTCGCCGATTGTTGCCATCACAAGCTCACTATCTTATCGCGCTTGCCCGGTCAGACGTTCCTCTGCGCGTGATCGTTTGGCATGGAGGTTGATGAACTCTTACAAAGCCCCGGCCAGAAATCTTACGCCAGTCCACTTTCATGAGGGAGCGCGTCTGTCGCCGGAGAGATCAAGCGACCTGCGAGGCGGAGCCGCCGTGCATTCGCGTCAGAACATCGGAATACACCCCGACGACCATCTGCGCCTTCTTGTCCCAAGCGAGCTCGTTGGCGCGGGCGATCGCTCCCTGACGGAGCCGAGTGAGCCGGCTACTATCGGTTCCAAGCTGAATAAGCGCTCCAGCCAGGGCCTGCTTGCTGAAGGATGGACTGACCAGGGGTACCCTGATTCCGCAGGTCTCGTCTATAACCGCGCCGAAACCGCAGGCGTCATGACAGATGACAGGCAAACCTGTCATGAGAGCCTCCATGACAACGGTCGAGGTTGCGTCTTGGACACTTGAAAATAGCATGCAATCGCAGCCGTCAATCACCTTCAATGCCTCATCGTGCGGTAATGCGCCATGCCATTTGCAGATCGTCGTGATGCCGATCTCATCTGCCAGCTGGCGTGCTTGGACTAGTCCAGCCCCATCGCCTACTATATGGAGCTCCAGCTTCACGAATTTGCTCGCCTGCTGCACTGCAGTAAGAGCAAGAGGAAGACACTTACGCGACACAGCTTTTCCGATCCACACAACCCGAAGAACTCCGTCGAAACGTCGAGATTGCTTCCCGGCGTCGTGCGGGCGGGGCGAACAACCCAGCTCCCCAATGACGCTGCAGGGCACGCGGTAGAAGCGTTCGATCGCGTAACGGTCCTCAGGCGTTGCGGCAAAGACCGCGCTCGCCCGCCGAGCCGCCAGCTTCGGTCTTCGGTAGTACTTTGCCTGGAGGCCATTCAGCGAATTCCGGCAAATATGATAGGCGGCGCCACGCCAACCCATCGCAGGCAGGAACGCCCATGGTAATTGGGCGTAACCCCCGACCGGTCCCCAGATGAATGGCAGAGAAAGGTTCCATAGGAAGCCGGGCTCCCGAAAGCCGATCATGTTGAGTTGATGACAGAGATCGAAAGGGCGGTCAGCCTGCAACCGAACGGCTAATCGATAGGCGCCTTGTTGCCATTGCCGGTAATGACGATAGAACCTCCAGTCGCCCTGATTCCAGAATTGGGTTCTGGCGCGCGGCCCGATGTCGACATAATGAAAGCTCAGATTATCTTGCTGCTCGGCCGAAAGCTTAGAGACGCCACGGTCGATATCCTCACTGAAACCTTTTTCTGTAATTACATCGAGAGAACAGTGCTTCGCCAAATGGGTCACCCAGTTCCAGCCCATGCCGATCTCCGAACCCCAGGTGGGCGCGCAAGCAAAGGCTGAAACGAGCACGCGAGGCGGTCTGGTTGGCGCTGTCATATCTGCCCTGAAAGTGTACTGGACTCTGGATCGATCTGCAGCGGTTTCCATAGTTGGCTCAAGCGCTTCTTCATATGGTTAAGGGAATACTGTTCAGCGATCTGCAGCGAGACGATCTTGGCGTTCTCCAGCGCGAGGGCGTCCAGCATGGCATTGGCAAACGCTGAAGGGTCACGACGTTGGACGATGAATCCGTTCCGGCCGTTCACGATCATGCTGGATGCTCCGCTGACATCGGTGGAGACAATCGGGATTCCGCAGGAAAGCGCCTCGACAAACGCGTACGACCACCCTTCATACCAAGATCCGCATATGAATACGTTTGAAGCATTCAAGTACAGGGCCACTGTCTTGGCATCGACTGCACCGGTTATGGCGACCGCTGCACCCAGTCCGGCTTCCGCAATTGCCCTTTCCATGGCGCTCCGGTCTTCGCCATCGCCGACAAAGAGAAGCTGCGCTTCCGGAATTTGTGCGAGCACGCGGGAGAAAGCATCCAGAATCAGCCTCCATCCTTTGACGCGATTCAGCCGACCGACAGATACAAACAGCGGAATGTCCGGTAGAGCGCCCAACATATTTCTTGCTTCTGCGAGGTCCATGGGACGAAAGATGCTGGTGTCGGCAAATGTGGGGATGGAATGAACCCGATCGGGCGAAAGGCTGCCTCGGCTTCTTCGGCAGAGACCCTCGATGGCTTTCTCATCCGCGTGCGCCAGGATCGTATTACAGGATCGCAATGCTCGAAAATGGCGACGATCGAAGTACGATGCCAGGAAACGGCCACCGGGGTAACGGGAACGCCTCAAGGGATTCTCGACTCCCTGAAAAAGAAAGCAGAGATCGGACCAACCCCAATCGTGGACGGCCATCAAATACTCCGGGGAAGTAACGATGGCAGTCGAAAGCCCCGACTCGAGAATCTTGTCACGGTTCTTGCGTAATTGCAGATAGCGACGCAGACGCCCCGGCAAGAGAGGGCGGGATCGGAAGTCCATTGGCCGGTCCGCAACCAATAAATGAATCGGATGGCCCTCGACTTCCTGCACGATCCACTGCCCGAGGCGTTCTTTTTGATTTGTCAACCCAAGAACGGCCACCCGGGATCCAAACACCTGGATGAATTGTTGCAGGAATGTCTTCCCGCCGCCGATGAGCGGCGCGTCATCCATGAAAAACTCCACCACCAATATGTCAGGGCTGGGAATCGAATGAGGCATTTGGGATCGTTCCAAGACGAACGCCTGTCGTCCCTCAGGACGAGGCAGAAAATGGCAATTCCCCGGAAAAAGTTACTCCGGCCACTTTGCGGGACGCCAAGTGACACTTCATGGTCTTCAGCTCGGAGCTTGGGCCACCAAGCATTGTCACTACTACGCAGACAGGTCTCACTCCGCCCCCGCGCTTCCGAACAGCCGTTGACTGATCACTCGTGCCAGAAAAGCCGGGCTGTCGACGTTGCGGCGCCACAAGCGGCGTGGTTCGATCAGCAACCGGAATGCCCACTCCAAGCCTGCTTTCCTTACCCAGCGCGGAGCCCAAGGAACGGTTCCGGCGTGGAAATCGAATGCAGCTCCGATGCCAATGAGTGCCGTTGCGGCCAAATGCTCGCGGTGCCTACTCATCCAGAGCTCTTGTTTCGGAGAGCCAAGCCCGACCCAAACGATGTCGGCCCGCGAGGCATTGATCTTTTTCAGCACTCGGCTGGCCTCCCGATCACTGGAATCGTTGAAGGCGGGTGAATCGATACCGGCCACTTGCAACTGCGGATTCCTCATTGTAAGGTTTTGCGCCAGGGCCTCTCCGACTCCCGGTCTGCCGCCCACAAAGAAATGTCGCAAGGGCGGATCGCTGACCGCCCCGCACACTCGCAGCATAAGTGTCGGACCGCTCACCCGGCCAAAATGAGGAATCTTGAGAATGTGCGCCGCAATAGTAGTTCCCACACCGTCAGGAAGGTTGAGTGCCGATTCCCTGAGTGTATTCAACAATGCACGGGAACGATGCGCCTCGCAGACCGTATGCGGATTGCACAAAACGATGTATTTGCGCTGCGAGTTTTTCCGCCATGCGAGGATTTGGCGGATGACTTCGTCGTAATCGACAAAATCCACGCGCACGCCCAGGAGGTTCTCCTGCCGGGATTTGCGAAGGGATGGATTCAGGGTTAAGTTCATTTAGCGCGATCCTTCAACGGAAGAGAAGCAAGAGCCTTCGGTTCGTGCGCAGACGCCTTTTCAAACGGACATGATTCGGCGAGCCAACCGGAGACATCCCAAGAACGCAGGATATCCCCAAGACGTACCCCACCATGGTGTCTGGAGCGAAGACTTGCCCAGTCAGAAGGCTTTGACACAACAGCACGCAAAAGATCGCACCGACCATGGCGGCAGCATCGGAACTCAAGGGGCAAGCCCGCCATGTACCTACGAAGCAGGCGCCAACAACAATCGCGAGCGAGAGCCCGACAATCCCACCGATTGTGATCGCATCCAGCAAGTCATCGTGGGTAGCGACTGCCATGCCAACCCGCCTTTCCATCATGGTCAGCATACCCTCATATCCGATGCCAGAAATCTGAAGGCCCCTGTTTTCATGGACATACTGGTCGACGGCTACCGCCCACAACAGCGCGCGGCCCGATCCGCCCGTGACGGGGTCCGAGACATCCGCCCACCGGGCCTCCAACCCTCCGACGCCGACCTTGCCGAAATACAGAGCGGCAAGACAGGCAGTAAGAGCGACGAAGCGCCATGTCCATATCAGTGATTGCTGACGAGCGCGAAAGAACAGGTTCCACACAATCAACCAAACTAGCGCCAGCGCCGCGCCTGTCATCCCCGCACGTGCATAAGTCAAGAATGAGCTGCCGAGAAACATGAGCGCTGTCAGGCTACCGAACACCCTGTGTTTCTCTCTCGACAGGAACAGGGTGAGAAAGCAGGCCACCATCAACTGTCCCGGTAGTCCCTTGGGGTTCCCTGCAATTCCCGCAGAGGCCGTTACTCCCTGGTCCTCATACGCGTTGGCGAAATCGCCGTTCTGGACTCCGTAGTACACGGAAAATGCGGCAATCGATATCACGACAACCCAACAAATCGCCATATACTGAGCGCTGATTCTGTCCTTAGAGGCTAGATCGACGACAACCCAGAACGTGAGCCAGTAAACCACCTGCAGATATGCATTCAAGCTAATGAGGGGTAAGCTTCCTGTACGTATAAACTCGGCCGCTGTCACAAGTGAAAGAGCAAACAGGCCATAGCGGTACGCCCTCCAAGAGAACTTGCAGGCTTGTCTTATCTTGCTCCGTTCTTTCAGAATCACGAGAGTCAGGAGGAGCAAGGTGCCTCCGCGCACGATTTGCGGTAAAGCCAGTTCCCCGATGTTAATGATTCCGAAGGCCGGATTAATTCCGTAAGCGACGATAAAGTCGATTACGAATAACCAAACAATCAGCCGCGCCAGCCTCGAAGCACGAGGACGGTTCCTCACCGACATCCACACGATCAAGCGCGCCAGCCACGCGGAGCGGTGCTGACGTCTCTCGAGTTCGTAATTGCCGGGGATCGTCATCGGGGATGAATTCATTATGCTCGCTTCAGCGCTGTCCTTACGCCTCTATGGTTGGCGGATGGTGCGGGATGGAACAGAACTGTCCGCTAGTCGCGGGGATCGTACTTGTACTCTTCCATTGCAGAGAAGATCGGACGGCTGTTTTTCCGGCGGCGAACTCCCGATGCCTCTTCACTATCCTCATCTCCTTGGGGTTCCGCCAACCGCGGGCTCCGTTTGGCCAAACCAACTTGACGGTGGCTACGCTTCGTCACGCTTCGCATTCACTGGTCTCCATCCGGCAGGACTTCAATGGTAGGGTGGGAATGCGGCTTAATTGCGAACGCTAGATCCTGTTGCGCTTTCTCGAAATTCACGTTCCGCGCCAAAAGACCTTTGAACCACCACTTCAGCTTTCGCGGCCCGAGTGTAGCACCCAGCAAGAAGAGAAGTCTGCGACAGGAGCGCCGAAGCACAGAAGAGTAAGCTTCTAACTTCCGTCCAGTGCGGGCTCCGTATTCAAGGATCATTCGGTCGGTAGTTGCACCCGATGCTAAAGTTTCAGTCACTTCTGTTACATCTCGAAACCGATGGTATAGAAGTGGCTCGTGAAGGACTATGAACCGGGAATGCGCGCATGTCCTTACCCACAATTCGTGATCCTCCGCTCGAGGATACCTTTCCGAATAGCTGTTAGTCCGAAACCATTCCGTTCGGCCAAAAACTGTAGGGTGAATAAAGACACCGCGTTCCAGGACAATTCTCGGATCCGTGGACGGTTCCTGACTTTGCATTCGCCACAATATCCGCGAATTGCTGTCGATAATCCAGGCATCCGTACCCATCACGTCAATTGAGGTATCAGACAGCATCACCTCAACCTGACGGCTCAGGCGTTCAGGATGCATGATATCGTCCGCGTCCATTCTGGCGATGAACCGACCCTTGGCAAGCTCGATGCATTGATTCAGGCGTCTCGGCAAACCGAGCGAAGTACCGTCGTTCAAAATGCGCCATCGATCGTTGGCGTACGACTTCGCGATCTCCAACGTGCGGTCAGTCGAGCCGTCATTAGCAAAAATCACCTCGTAGTCCGAGCTGGTCTGGTGCAGGATCGAGCGGAGGGCGTCTTCCAATGTGACCTCGGCATTGCGGGCCGAGAGGACGATACTCACAAGTGGTGTCATGGTTGGTTCGAATGAATCGCCCCCGGGCCTTATCTTGAATCGCCAACTACGCGAACAACGACCGCTCGATTCAAAGTGACGAGCAAGTCCTCAGTCGCTTGCGCACCAGGTTCGTTGACGGAAGAGCATGAAAGAGCGCAAATGCCAGCGTTCCCGCCCACACGACGCCCGGAGAACCCCACTGATAGCACATGACGATTTTGAGAAAGAGAGAGGCAACCGCTGCAGCTCCGTAATAGACCATATGCCTCGCCATGGTGGGTTCGTGGTTGAGCATCGCGCTGAGGGTTTCATCGAAACCTTGCTGCCCGGCTCGAAATGCGAACGCGATCAAAAGCGCGATGCCAGGAACGATCGCTCCTGCGGTCCAAAAGCGGAGTATGTCTTTCCCGGAAACGGATAAGACAATGCCAACGGCGAAATTCATTCCAACATTCAGGGCGATTGAACGAGGAATGCTGCTCAGTAACCACGCTTTGTCTCCGCGTGCAAACGCATCGCCAAACGCCGGCCAGAGGGGAAGAGAGAGGAACTGCGAAAGCAGGGCCATGGCGAAAAGTCTTTGCGCAACAGAATATTCGGCCACCGCTGCTGGACCAAGCACACGCACGATGATCAAACCGTCCACTCCATAAATGAATGCGGAAAGTACCTGCTGCAGAAGAAAGATTCCTCCGCTCGCTGCAATTTGCCGTGCAACGTCGAGACGAAAGAGACTGAAGCGCGGGCGGAGTTGAGGCTCGACCTTCGTGAAATAGGAGAGCCCGTTGCACACCATGGCAAGGAGCGGACAAAACACGCTGACCATGACGAACGGCCCAAGAGCCGTTGCAAAGCGGGCGCAGAAGGCGACTCCGATAAGTGTGGTCAGGCTACCCACGGCCGTCCAGATGTGGAGTTTATAACCCTCCTGCAGACCGAGTTGCACGCGTCCAACAATCGAAAACGGCACGCAAAGGATCGTGCCAAGGAAGAAAATCGCGGTTGTTGGGCCTGCCTCTGCGACCGCCTTCGAAGAGTGCACGTTAAATAGCGACGCCCAGGGAACAAATGGATAGGCAAGAAAGAAGCACGCAATCAGAACGATCGCCGTGGAGAGCAGCAGGACGAATGCGCTCGAGACATAAGTTTGCGCCATTCGATCGCGTTCGCCCCCTGAAGCTGAGGCAATAAACGTGGTGACGGTGCTGCTCATCCCGAGGTCGCTGAACGAGAGCATGGCCGCCGCGGAGACAACTGTCATCCACATTCCGTAGCGTTCGGCGCCTAGGTATGGGAGAGTCAATCGGATGGAGACGATCGCGGTTAATAGAGCAACGACTTTGGTGCCGATAGCGGCGAGCGCGGTGGCCTGAACGCGCTTCGTTCTGTTCAACTGGTTCGATTCGTCGTTGCCCCTAGGATCCCACGCCCGGCGCGCTCCGCTCCATATGTCAGAAAAGATCCGGCCCAAATGTGCTCCTTACAGTGATCCTCAAAGTAGATGCCCGCAGTTTTCTGCAGACGGGGTTCGAAGGGGTCGATAGCCGGAATCCGACTATCCGTTATGGACGGGTGACATTTAGCAATCGCCGAGGCTGACCACTCACCTTGCTCTATGGAATCCGGCTCTCGAATCGAGCCATTTCGGGAATCGCCCCAGTAACTCCGCGCACAGAAATCTCCACTCCGCATTGGGGGCCAGAAGCATCATACTGGCACGGGCGGCACGGGTCTTTAGCCTAATTGTCGATGCAGGAACCGTGGTCTTTCTGGTTCAACTGCTCGTGTACAAAATGTTGAACACTTTCCGGACAAAGCATCATCCGCAACATCTGCGCAAACTCATCGAAATCAGTCTCCGTTGTTGGAGATGGTTCGCCGAGTGTTGGTCCGGGAATCTCAATACTGTCGAAGACAAGGTATGACGAATCGGGGGTGACAGATCCAAAATATGCTTCAACTCCCGGAGACCCAAATCGGTCTTTCAGTGATGACACAGATGGCATAAATGGAAAGCGATACAGTGCGAGCTGGATTCCATTGGCGATCGGCGGATTCTCCAAAACGGCAGCGATGATCTTACTGCGGCTCATTCGGAGCGCATTCATCAACGTGCGAACGATGTTCGTCGAGTACCGCCTGGGCTCGGCCGCCAAACGGACTCCAGAGGGTAGGATCTTCTCGGGACTAACCAACTGCAATGCCCGCCGATGCCATTCTAGAACCTCGTCCCAAATTGCATTTGGCGAGCCGATGAGATTCCAAGTGCCAACGGTTCGGTTCTTGATGGCTCCTGCAATCGCAGCACACGCCTGACGGATATGCACAGCATTGGATGGCATGCTCCTGCATTGGCTGTCGATGTCGCCCTTCATCAGCATTTCCACCCAGGTCATTGACCAAGACATCCATGAACCGTATACGTGCCCCAGGCGAACGATAAGAACAGGCTTCTGATACGTTGAGGCAATGGATCGAATCAGCTTTTCCGTCCGAAGCTTTTGCGTGCCATAGACAGTATCCGGCGCCGGCTTCTCAAATGAGAGCTGCCCTTTTCGGGAGGTTTCGCCATATACGGCGATCGAACTCAAGTGCACAAAATACCTGACACTGGGCGCCGAGAGAATCTCATTATAGAGGCGGCGCAAGCGCACCTCATCTGTGCTCCGCCGAAGCTGAGAGAACGAGCAATCGATTACGATGTCCGCATCTCCCACGTTCTCTCTGATCGAGCGCTCGTCATTCTCATCGAAAACCCGCACGGTTCGCCCAAATGCAACATGGGGGCCCATCAAAAGCTGATGACGGCACAATGCCTCGACGCGGCAGGAATCATGCGACTGCAGCCAATCTGCAAGCCGCCACGCAATTTGTCCCGCACCGCCCAGTAATACAATCGTTGGCATCAGAACGCCCTTTCTAGGCTGCAAATTTCTCCGCTGCCGCCGTTTTGTTGATAGCACTCTGAAAGAAAACGGGTGGTCAGCAGTCCCGTCGCGGTCTCATTCGATGCCACGTCGTTGTGTTCTATGCGTTTAAGGAACTCAAGAAACTGCGCCGTGTAGGCTTCAACCAAGGCAGTCATCGCGATCCTGGGCGCCGGGAAAGTGCAGCACGTCGGTCCTGCCGAATTGTTGAGCACAATTGGTGAGTCGGGACGAAGGTTCAGTTCGACGCTTCGAGTTCCTGCCTTAACAGTAATTCCGCTCCAAAAATCGCGAAATCGAGACAGCGCGAATTCGAACGGAATGGTCCTGCCGCTCACATCTCGCATTGATCCGATGGCAACTGTTTCAAAGTCGACGGTGTTTACACGTTTTTGAGAAAAGCGCTCGATCTTGACATCAATGGCGCCAACGATAGAGAACAATTGATCGATAAGGTGTGAACCAGTTTCCATCAGAAAGCCGCCACCTGAAAGTGCAGCGTTGGACAGGTACCAGTTCCCACCGTGAGGGGAACGCTTTAACCGTTGGCAATCGCTCGCAACAGCACGCAGCGTTTCGCCTTCCGCCCAGGACTTGATGAATTCTGACGCCACTCTCGTGGCCCAGTAATAGCGGCGCATGTAGCCGCATGCAACGACCAAGCTGCTGCGCTCTGCGCCATTAAGCATGAATTCATGAGCTTCTGTTCTGTCTGCGAAGGGCTTTTCGCAGAATGAATGCCAACCTCGGCCATTGATCGTAGTCAATATCTTTCTTCGGGTTCCGACTGGTGTTGCAACGAGCACTGCATCCACTTCGGAGCACTCTTCAAGTGAACAGTAAGACGAGGAGACTTCGAAGCGCTGCGCAATCTGAATTGCCCTTTGGATATTTATGTCGCACAACCATGAAATTCGCAGGCCCTTCAACTTGCGAAGAATTGGGAGATGAAACTGTTCGGTAATCTCCCCACATCCAATAATCCCCACTGACAGCTCTTTCATCGGACATATCTCCCGCCGGGTGCCATCATTCCAATCATTGATACTATGACGAGGATCAACAACGCCCGTTGATTCCTGATTGACTGATCTAGAGTTTGAACGACCAAAGCCACTTCTTCATGGGAGAAGCTCAACAGCCATCCTGCCTCGCGAATGAGTCGCTCGTCTAGGGCCGAAACTGCCTTAGCAAACGCTTCAAGTTCAGGTGCACTGTGAAGGCTCTCGCGGCGCTGCAATAACCGTAATGTAGGGGGAAGTCCTGGTGGCAACGTCAAATATGGTACCGATTGTCCACGAAAACGATACGAGCACCGCAGCGGCGAGAAAATCGTGGATATATCTCAAGGCCCCCCAAGACAGGGCATATCGTCCTTTGCGCTTCAGTTTGGCTTTGAGGTCGTCACAGAGGCCGGAGGCCCCGATAGAATAGAAAAATGGGAGCCGCGCAGGTGCCAAGATGAATTCTTGCACTGTGAACCCCATGCGGTGCGTTAAGGCAGTTAGGCTCATCACGGACCAGTCGCATAGGTGGTAAGGAGCCTCTGAATAAATCCAAGGTAACCGGAAGAGACGTGAAAGCAGGAACGTGACGCGCGCATATCCGCTTTGGGAGTTGGGCGTGCGCAGTACAAGAAGGCCTCTCTCCTTCAATAATTTGCGAGCCAGGATTAACGTCTCATAAGGATTGGGCAAATGCTCGACGACATCGCCAAGATAGATAGCATCCCACTTGTTACGATCATTGTAGGTATCTAATGTTCCTACATGCACAGGGAGATTATTGAATCTCGCTATTGCTGAAACACCTTCGTTCACTTCGACTCCTCCAACCTCCCATCCGAGTTGTTGTAGATGAAAGATTAGCTGCCCTGATGCACAACCGACGTCGAGAAACCGTCCTCGCTTTGCTAAATGCTTCAGCAACATCTTGTCCAGAATGCGTGCACCACGGTCAGAGGTTCTGGATAAGTCAGTCGTCGCAGTAATGAAGTATCCGCTTGATTTCTGATATTGCGATAGAAGTTCAGCAGGGTCAGGAACCGGCGAGACGAAGAATAGGGTGCATTCTTTACATCGCCATATCCGACACCTTCTCTGATGTGCGACCTCTTTAACAACGCTACCGTCGCAGCCTGGGCATCTTCGCGTTGATAGATTCTGTTCTTCTTTCATCTCCTTGTATGATCCTCAGTGCCTATCTCGAACATAGCTAATCAAGAATTTCCTTTTTGAGTTTGAAAACGGCGCCGCTGAATACATTTCTCACTTCCTGGTGATATCGGGAAGCAGTTTTCCTGCTGGCGCCCCGGGCGATATGGCGATTCGCATTGACACGATTAGAACGGCTCCATTATGCGGTCCCTCTTTACAGCCCCCGCTTCTCCCGCCACAGCTAAGATCGATTCCGAATTCGGACTGAACCACCTTACCTTACTATCCCGCCAGCAACCGTATTAACGGGAGCCTGCCCAAGACGGCTCAGAATCAGCGCCATTCGGATGTCCTTGCACAAGAAGAACTCCGGAGTACCAGGCGTGTTTAACCAATCCCGTCGCTGTCTTCATTAGACTTTGCTGTAAGCTCGTCAGGCTTCTTGCCGGTCTTGAGCAGTGCTATCTCTGCAGTAAGTTGTTCCAGTCGCTCTTCCAGGAGTTTCACTTGCGCTGAATGCGCGCTCACAGCGGAGGCTAGGGTGCTCTCCTGATTCGCATGATTCACTAAACTGCATATTGCGGTGCGCGCAGGATCTGAGATACTGCGCGCCCCACTCTCGACACATAATCTCTCAAGTGCTGAGTACTCTCATTAAGAGAGCCGGATACCAATCGTCCGTATACGTGGAACTAGAACAGCCACGGGAGTCTCGGATGTCAAGGTTCGTCACGAGCTGGAGTGCAATCCTTTATAAGCAACGAGAGGCTCGGATCCTCTTTCGATAACCGCTTCAACGCAGGCTTCGCCCCTCTCGGTCCCACGGTTGAGATCGACATCCCGCGACCATGCACCGCTTCTCAGGATCCGTCCGCCGCTCAACGAATCTCCAGCGGATACAGAGCATCATTTTGAATCAACGATAGCACCAACTAAACTCAAGCTGATCTTTGGTCCTTCCAACGTAATTCAATCGGAACCAGTTGCGCGCATCCGAGGTTCTTTCTTCGCGGGCGCCGCGTCACTATGACCGGTCACCGCCTTGCGCAGAAGGTTAAGCTTGGAAACTGCGTCGGGGTCATCCTTTAGATGAGCAAGGCCGTCTTGCACCAAGGCAGTTAAGATGCCAAGGAACAATCCAACGAATGCAGCGGTCAAGACGATGATGCCTCGATAGGGGGACGATTTCTTATCAGGCGCGACCGCGGCATCGATAACCTGAATCTCAGCACCTTCCTTGGCCTCGTCGAGCTTGGCTGCCTCGAACTGGCGGGCGAGGATTTCAAAGATGGTTTCATCGTATTTCACATCGCGCAGCCTGCGGACGTATTCCAGTCCGGATTCCGTCATTTGTCCTTTCGGGACCATTAGGCTGCCGGAACTGTCGCCACTTCCGCCCAGTTTGGCCAACTCAGAGCGCAAGCCATCCAATTCCTGCTGGGCCTCGAAAAGTTGCGCGTTCTCACCCGTGGCGTAGGTCTGCATACCCTGAATCTGCACTTCCTTGGCCGTGATCTGAGCGCGCAGCGCGGCGGCAGATTCGATCAGCGCGCGCGCCTGGCTGTCAAGCTGGATCAGGCCGGTCTTTTGTTCCGTCTCCTTCAAAGCTTCTTCAGCGTCAGCCAAGTTTTCATTTGCTTGCTTGAGTTGCCGCTCAAAGAACAACCTGCGCTGCCCAGCCTCGGTGATGGCCAGATGTTGAGACAGATCGCGAAATTGATCAACGTACCCGTTGGCAAGATCGGCGGCGCGGCGCGGATCGCGGTCTTCGACTGAAATATGGATCAGCCCGTCCTTGCCGCTGCCGTCCACAGTCGCATAGTGCTCAAACTCCTTGCGCGCATCCGAGAGATACCGCATGCGGTACTCCTGCATCAGGCCGAAATGCTCCACCATCGCGTTCTCGACGGTCCGGCTCTTCAGCATTGCCACATACATGTCGTTGGGGTTCTTGAGCAGACCGCTCCCGCCTGTGGCCAGCGCGGCGACTGGAGCCAACGAACCTAGTTGCGAGGCCAGTTCGGCGCTCAAGGAGGAACTCTGTTGTGGCGGCAGCAGGGTCACCTTTGCTGTGTAGCGATTGGGCATGAGAAAAGCAACGATGAGCGCCACGACCGCAAAGCATGTCGTGAACCAGAAAATGATGCGCTTCCTTGCACTAAGCAAAATGAGCAAATCGAGCAAAGAGGTTCCTTCGTCCGCCTCTGCGACATATGCTTCGGTTGAAGAGCCAGGAAGAGCCTCAGCGTGCGCTTTAAGATCAACTGGAGTTTCAGTGGACATCGTCTTCTGTTAAGTGATGAAAGTGGAGCACGAGCCTGTTTGCATTTTACAGGAGACTCACCCTCGCGCTAGCTACTTAATGACGTTCACCGCCGCCGCGCCCAAGGCGAACTGGGAGAACATCTGCGACCAATTCATTACGCCGTAAAGCGCGGACTGCTTCGGGAGCTTCTCCGGAACCAAGATCGTATCACCCGGGTAGATGCGCAGGTCGTTGAACTCATTCCCCCAGGGTCCCTTGCTCATGTCGTGGCTTACTACCTCTCCGTCGGCGCGGATGATGAATTCGCGGCGGCGGTCGGCGTCCTTGTTAGGGCCTCCAGCCCGCCGCAAATACGTTCCAGCTCGCGGGCGACCCGCAAACAGGAAGGAATTTTGATCGTAGACTGCACCGATAACATTGACAGTCGCCGGACGGTGAGGAACGACAAAGCGATCGCCATCCTCTAGGGTGATATTCGGCAGACTGTCGACGACGCTGCTGTCGGGCTGCATCGGAAGCACGATCCGTCCCGTAGCGCGAATCTGGCGCAGGCTGGAAATAAGGTTTTGCTCGCTACCCTGCGCTGCAGCGCCGCTGGCCAAGCCCTGCGATGAGGCCGCTGCCGGTGACGACGCGAGCATCACCGCGTTCCGTTGAATCCCCAGGCTTAGGCTTCGCACATATTCGTCGATCCTGGCTTGCTGCACGGCGCGCGTCGATACGCGCGTGAACTCCGAGCCGTAAAGGTAGGCGTTCGGTGTCAGACCTCCGGCGCGTTCCACAAGATGTTGCAGCGTTTCACCAGGCTGGGCAGAATACACACCGGCGTGCACGAATTCGCCATCGAGCCGAACCAACTTTGTCTGCTCAGCCACAGGCACGCTGATATCTCCTTGCGAGAAGATATAGATCACGTCTCCGGGTTGCAGCGCCACATCCTGTGAAGCGTCGTGCTGCAGAACCAGTTTGCCCAGGTCGAAAGGAATTAATTCGGTCTTCAAGGTTTCTTGATTGAGCCGCTCGATCACCGCGTAATCCCAATCGATCTCAGGAGCGGGCAGTTGTACGTCGGTTCGCTGCCCCGGAAGCATGCTCTGGTTGGGGCTGGAGATTGCCTGGGCCGCGAGCGGCGCGTTGCCCGTGCCCTGTTGTGCGCTCAGGACTGGGCTCAGGCTGGTGACGCCGCCTGCCGTACTAACCCCAGGCTGCGCAGTTTGCGGGAGAGCCACGGGTTGGTTTTCTGCAGGCTGCCGTTGATCGCCCAAGCTCGATATTGATTCAAATTCCGGCGCGGGTAGCCCCATCTGCGCCCGCCGCCACCAGTAGTTCCGCGTCAGCAGCGATTCCTTATCCGGGATCAGGTCGCTGACGCGCATGCCTTCATGCCAGGCAAAGCGACCTGGATTGGCCGTGTTTCCCCTGAGGATGACTGTCTTCTCGTACTTGGGAATGATCGAGTACACGCGGATCGTGTCGCCGTCGGCCAACGGTGTCGCCAGGCCTGACGCGGCGTAGGCCACTTCCATCGCTTGCCGGTCGCGATGTTCGTCAATGCGGTCGATCGAGACTCGAGCCTCAGCGGCCACGGCGGAAACACCTCCGGCGTCGGCCAGAACGACGGCCAGCGATTCTCCAGGTCGCAACTCATAGATGGCTGGATTACGCACACTACCGAAGACTGCGGCTTGAGGGCCCACCGGGGGAATAAAGATGACGTCTCCAGACAACAGGTTGGTATCCTTCGTCTTGTCGCCCCGGATGAGCAGATCATAGAGGTCGAAGCCGGTCACCACCGCGCCTCCACGGCGCAGCTCGATCGAACGCATCGAGCCTTCAACCGATGGCCCGCCACTCGCGAAGAGCGCGTCAACCAGCGTGCTCAACGAGCTGACCGTGTAAACGCCCGGCTGGCGCGCCTCTCCGGACACGTATACCTGGATGGCGCGTATCTGGCCCACGTCCACGGTGAGATCGAAGTTATGGTAGACGCGGCCCACAGCTTCGCGCAGATGCGCGTCCAGCTCTGAAAATTTCAGGCCCGTTACGTGCACCTGTCCCACTTGGGGCAGGTAGATCTCACCTGAGCGGTCCACCCGAACATTAGCCGACAGACTCACCTGCCCCCAGATGCGGATACGCAACTCGTCGCCCGGCCCAACCACGTAATCCGGCGGCACCGGCGCCATGTCCACCGGCGCAAAGGTCGAGGGGATGCTGCGGAACAGGTTAGCTCCATAGACGGGCAGCACCAGGCCTGTGGTTGAGGCCACGAACTTCTGGAATTCAGTCAGGGGCTCGGGCGGAAGCGGCACCGGCTGCGCGGCTGCCCGGCGGGAATATTGCTCAGTATCCGAGTAATTGGAAGATGGATTCGCGAGAGGGCCGGTCGCATAACTCCCCAACGGATTGCTGTTTCCACCCGGTGTTCCGAGCGGTCCTTGCAGCGCGGTCCTTTGCTGCGACTGGCTCGAACATTCCAATGTGCTTGCAAGCAGAGGGTCTGAACAGTCTATTTCGCCCGGAGCTTGCGCGGATTGCGCGCTCGCAAGCGAGCAAGACAGGACGAGGAAACTGAGCTGCCGAACGATAGAAATTCGGCCGCCGTAACTCCTTCCGCGCAGTGGCGAATGCATATGTCTGGAGTTTATAACATTCTCGGAAACACTGTCATGGAGTGCCCTGGCAGTAACCTTAACGTGACGAACAGTGACGTCTGTCCTCGCGAACGATCCAGGCCCGTATGCAAGCAATCTTTACCCGCAAGGGTTCGTTCAGGTTGTTGTGGGTAGTGCGCAACGAATAATGGCCCTGCATGACCTCAAGAAACTGCGCACAATTTCCGAAAATGTCGCAGTGCGAGTTATGAAACGCGCGGCGAACCCGCTTGAAGCAGACGGCCTCCCGATGCGGCGCCGCTCAGGAGGACATCCTCGACGCACCAGTGAGAGAAAGGCTGACAATTACGAAAGTTTGCATCTGAAGTCGGATGGAGCTGCAGGGATCGGGCCTTCAGTCTGCAACAGGCAGCGAAGGATGAGTTGGATTTTCCGCTCTGGGCACTTTTTCTGTCGATTCAGCCAGCGGATCGAGGTTCTAAATGTAGCCTTGAATCGTCCAGGAATGGAAGTCTTGGAACACCGGGTTGCCCCGAGATTGTCATGTGGGGTAAATCGTAAGAACTTGATATCTCAACAGTTAATCGATGAATGCCTTTTGGCGCGGTTTTTGTCTCGTATCTTTGAACAAGGACCATGCTGCATCATGACCGTTCCCGTTTCTCAGATTCCGTTACCTTCGTGGTTCCATGTCTGATTGAGATATTGAACACACGATGAACCGTGAGAAGATTAGTTTTGATCTGAATGTCAAGAACGACGTTTGCTCTCACGTTTGTGATCTGGAACACGGGTGGAATCGTGAGAACATGAAATCTGTCATACGCAATCAACAGAGTTTTGCTAAAGTGGTGAAAGTACTCCCTTGTCTGCGGTTGTCTCATTCTGCCCGAACGAATCGTCTGAACTGAACGATCGTCGAAGTGGAAATCAACCTTGTAGATCATCGCAAGCTATAGCTGATGAAGAGACGGTGTATTCGCATGAGCCACCGTAACTCCTCTGGGACGTAAGTGTGTTCCAATCTTCGGCGCCTCTTCGAGCTTGACATTGATCACATTTTAGGGGGACGAGATTGAGTACAGAGTCGTTGTTCGATCAAGTTCTCGATTCTGGGGATTCGAATTCATTTTTGCCGCACGCTGCTTTCAAAGGGGCAGATTGGATCAAGGATCAGGCCCGGGTGCAATCCCCGACAGAGACTCCTTTAGCCGCGTCTCCCGGAGACAAAGAGGACGCTCTCTGGGGTCCAGAGGATCTCCGGATTTCGAGTCATTTCACGTTCTGCCCAGGCTGGCAAGAGGTCAGCCCGTGGTCGCGCTCAGCAGCCAAGCGATTCTTCGACTGCGCCTGCGTACTCTTGGCACTGCCCTTCCTGGTCCCAATGTTGCTGGTGATCGCAGCAGCGGTGCGCCTGACGTCGAGAGGCCCAGTTCTGTTCACGCAGAAGCGCATGGGCCGTCACGGTCGGGCCTTCACCATATTCAAGTTCCGCTCCATGGTGCACGTTGCCGACAAGGCGCATCATCCTATCACCACATCGGAAAACCAACGCTTTACTCCGGTCGGCCCTCTCCTTCGCCGCTGGAAATTGGACGAGCTGCCCCAGCTTGCGCATGTATTGCTTGGACAGATGAGCCTGGTTGGCCCCCGGCCCAAACTGCCGGAACATGTGACCTTCGATCTTCCCTGCCGCCCGGGAATTACTGGCATGGCGACGATCGTTTTCGCCTCTGAAGAAACCGTCCTAAGGTACCTGCCCAAGGATCAGTTGGATGCCTTCTACCACGGCGTGGTGCTGCCCGCCAAACGGAAACTTGACGCGGATTACATGGCACGCGCTACGTTTCTGTCTGACATTCGGCTTCTCTTCAGCACCGTCCTTCGCCGGTGGAACACCGACGCCCTGGAGAACTTCATTGCTGCGTCGAAACCCCAGGGGGATCGCGAAATGACACCAGCCAGAGCATCCGCTTCATCTAGTGCTGGCCTGCGCATATCGAATTCGCTCAGCACGAATCAGCCGGCCGAAGCCGAACAGGTTTCGGCTTCCTGATTGACACGCGTTGAAGATGTGTGCAGGTCTGGAGAAGCCGCATATGGGCAGACCCCGCGCTGTCTCGTGAAGATACGCTAAACCTGTTCACTGGGGTGAAGCAGCGGCCGGGGCCCACACAAGCGAATCGAACTCGTGTCAAAGGAACTAACATGGCCAAGTATTCGATCGTTGTTCCCTTTCACAACGAGGACGAGAACGTAACGATTCTTTACGCGCGACTCAAGCAGGCTATGGAGCAAGTGGATGACTCCTTTGAGTTGGTTTTCGTCGATGACGGCTCCAGCGACCGCACATACGAGCTTCTAGAAGAGATTGCCGCCGTTGACAGCCGCGTCCTGGTCGTCAAGCTTCGCCGCAACTTCGGCCAGACCTCGGCCCTGGCGGCCGGCTTTGACCACGCCTCAGGCGAGTTCATTCTGGCCATGGATGGCGATCTGCAGCATGACCCCAATGACATTCCCGCTTTTCTCGAAAAGCTCGACGAAGGTTACGACGTCGTCTCCGGCTGGCGCAAGGTGCGCATCGACAACTTCATCCTGCGCCGCGTTCCCTCCGCCTGCGCCAACTGGATCATGGCGCGCCTCTCCGGTGTTCCCATCCACGACTTCGGCACCACCTTCAAAGCCTATCGCCGCGAGGTCATCCAGAACATTCCCCTCTACGGTGAGATGCATCGCTTCATTCCCGCGCTCGCCAGCTTGCATGGGGCATCCATCTGCGAGATACCCATCCGCAATCTGAACCGCGAGCGCGGCAAGAGCCATTACGGCCTTGGCCGCACCTTCCAGGTTTTCTTCGACCTGATGACCATTCGCTTCCTGTTCAGGTACATGAGCCGGCCCCTTCAGTTCTTTGGCGGCTGCGCCATCCTGAGCATGTTCGCCGGCAGCACGATGGCCGCAACCCTGCTAGCGATCAAGCTCTTCCATCCGCGCATGGACGTGATGAATCAGCACGGCCCCATGTTCGTGATCGCTTCGGTACTCATCGTCTCCGGCATCCAGTTGCTCGCTCTCGGCCTGCTTGGCGAGCTGCAGGTTCGACACTACTACAACAGCCAGCGTCCCGCGTCCTACACTGTGGACCGCTTGGTGCGGTTGGAGTCCGCCGACGAGCAGACCTTGCTCTCGGGACGCCGGGTCGGCAGGCTGTGAAGCAGGAATCAGAGAGGAGGGAGGAGCGTGTCCCGCATATAGTTGGAGGTTGAGGCGGGCTTTTCGTGCTCTTGGTACTACGTTACCGCCTTTCGGGTAGCAGACTCCGTGATCGGCCCCGGGTATTTTGAACCACGGCAAATGTTAGTCTTTGGCCATAGCCGGGCCCGCACATTTCGACTTCCAGTTGTAGAACGTGGCTTCGCGATCCCATTCTCCGTGCATAGATCCGCCGTCTTCATCCTAGCCTCGTCGCTTGTCGACGCGTTGTTGGATGATGCCTCAGAGCCGAATCGAAAAGCGACCCCGTCTTCACACGGGATTGCAATTGAGTGCAATGACTTCTCGCTTTGGCCTCCCAAGACGTACTCTCATCGCTCGCAGTTCGATCCTTCGTTCGGGCTCTAGTTCGGGGAGGCGGACCCTGAGAATGAAATCCTGGCTCAAAAGCTCGACATCCGTGCGCCGGCCGTAGCCTTGGAGGCTTGCTGGTCGCTGGTCGTCACATAGCGCATCGTGGAGCTGATCGACTTGTGCCCGAGCTGTTGCTTTACCAGGGCGAGATTGACATTCGCAGAAACCAGATATCTGGTGAGCGAGTTGCATCAGAGCGTGAGGATGCTGCTTCTCTGCCGGTGGCCCGGCTTGGCGCTCGCTAGCGAGGCGCGGGCCGGCGCCGTCCGCCGCGCGAAAAGAATGTGTGATAGACGAGACTTCAAATCGTTGCTCCCCGCCCAACAATGCAGCAATCCATCTCTCCATCACAATCTCCATACACATTCCCCTTACCCGGCAGCATCTGTCTTTAAGAAACACAGAGAGTAGAGAGAGAGAACAAGGAATAGGCGATTGAGGTATCCAAAAACAATCCCAGAAGCAATTCTAGGTAGCGCAGTTTATGGAGGAACGGGATCGAGGAGGCGCAGTTTCCCGATCGCAAAAACAGCGTCTTTTCCAGGTGGCGCAGTTTTTGGAACGGGGAGCAGAGCTTGAGCGGGCGGCGGGAATGGACATGAGACGAGCCAGGCTGGAATACATGGTAAGTAGCGTATGCAGAATGGTTTAGCTGGCATCATGGGGTCATTTATCGGAGCGGTCTCTGAAGGCGGCGAAAAGGGGATCACTACGGAGGGACCTGGTTTTGCCTGCATTTAGCTGACAGCGTCGTCGATGGAGATGCCGAACCCTTCGTTCAGGATTTCCAGGCCGTAGATCTTGGCCGCGCACATGGCGCCGTACTCGTTGGCGCCGGAGAGCGTGACGTCGAAGGGCAGCGCCTGGTCGGAGTATCAGGGTGTCGCCAACTGGGAGTTCTGGCCCGCGGAGGTCAGCGAGGTGTCCAGCTGATCGATGGTCGCGCTCACGGGAATGCCGGCCGAGCGCACGACCGAAGAGGAGAACACGGCTCCGCCGTCGGAGACGTCGGTGTACTGGGGCCGGATCTCGTCGATGTCGGCCACGAAGGTGCCGGCGCACTTCTGAATGAGGTTCAACAGAGAGTGACGATCGAAGTTGATCCAGATGGAGCTTTGGAAGAAGTCGTGATCCTTACATACTCATCCTGTTGTTAAATCCATGTGTGTGGTCCTTGACATCAAGGGCCGAGAGGATCATAAGTATATGAGCACGACATATAAGATGTTCGCATCCCTTCCGTCTTCCGACGAACTTTTCCGCCAGAGCATGGGCCGGCTGTTCGGCTTCGGCATCCAGGAGGCCCGCAAGCAGGCCGGCCTGTCCATCGAGGAAGCAGCCCGCTTGTCCGGTATGGACGTCAGCGAGTGGCTGGCCATCGAGGGAGGCAGCGTGCCCCAGGACATCAACCGGCTGCGAGCCATGGCCGATGCGATGGAGATCAGTTTCGACAAAATCGCCACGCTGGTTCTGGTCTGCCGGGAGGC
>Ga0187877_1001633_pt1 | contig 22431 bp, 29 predicted proteins | sample June2016WEW_17_1_3_FD_132430 | JGI IMG/M metagenome (GOLD analysis project Ga0187877, IMG submission 132430) | Peatland microbial communities from SPRUCE experiment site at the Marcell Experimental Forest, Minnesota, USA - June2016WEW_17_100 | ecosystem: Environmental > Terrestrial > Soil >... | reverse complement strand
GTCGGCGTAGGTCTTCCAGATCGCGGCCATGGCGTCGTCGTAGGTCTTCCAGATCGGGGCTATGGCGTCGTCGTAGGTCTTCTGGATCGCGGCCATGGCGTCGGCGTAGGTCTTCTGGATCGCGGCCATGGCGTCGTCAATGACCGGGCGCAGCAGCCGCAGGCGAAGCGCTCGTTCTTTGGGTGCCTTGCTCGTCAAGATGTAGGCGATGCGTTCCTCAATCGGGTAGAGCCGGTCCTCGCAGAGGATCTCGTGATGGATGTGCCAGCCCCACTTCGAGGGATGGGCGTCCCATGCGGCGCGGCAGAGGGCCGCTTCCTCCTCGGGCGTTCCGAGCGGCGGCTCACAGGTCGTCATTCGTCGTTACCTCCCGGCAGTGGCTCTAGCACCGCCATCTCGCATCGCCCGCCCAGCGCGGGGCTGTATTGGCACGTCCGGCAGCGGTCGCCATTGATAACCGTGATGACGCGGCGGTGTGCCTGGGGTGTCATGCGGCACCTCCGAAGATGCTCCTGCCGTTCCACGGGCAGTTAGGGCACTCGGCGGAATGGGCAGGAGCCACGGCCTCGTGGTAGGCCTTCCGGGCAGCAGCCACGGCCTCGGCGCAGACCTCCCAGGCAGCAGCCACGGCCTCGTGGTAGGCCTTCCGGGCAGCAGCCACGGCCTCGGCGCAGACCTCCCAGGCAGCAGCCACGGCCTCGTCGTAGACCCCCCAGGCAGGAGCCACGGCCTCGTCGCGGACTGGCCGCATCAGGCGCAGGCGCGCGGCCCGCTCCTTGGGCGGCTTCTGGGTCAGGATGTAGGCGATGCGGTTCCCTGGCGCCTCGGTCAGCGGCTCGCAGAGGCTGTCGTGGTGTAGGTGCCAGACCATCGCGCCCACCTGAACGCCTTCGAACGCAGCGCGGCAGAGGGCCGCTTCCTCCTTGGGTGTGCCGAGCGGCGGGGTGAACTTGGTGATGGCTACCTCCAACCAAACTCGATGTTCGTCCACGCGCCGTAGAACCAGAGGGCCGCAGCGGGGAGCAGGCACAGCAGCCACGCCACTTCGAGCTCGCGCTCCCGCGCCCAGCGGAAGCCGAGCGCTACCAGCGCGGCGCAGGCCACGAGCAGCAGCTTCACGCCAAGCAGGACGATGGGCGCCGCGGCGTACTCGCGCGCTCCGGCGGACTCGTCGGTCAGGCGCACCGCGAGCGGGCAGGCGGTGAAGGTCGCCCAGTCGGCGAGGCCGGAGAAGAGCAGCGCTCCGAGGCCGAGGGGCCGCAGGAAGCGGACATAACGCTCATTATCGGAAGCTGCGATCGGCTCCCCGTGGCTCATAGCGAGAGAGTAGGGGACCGCGGGCCGCTTGTCAACCACCTATTGGGGAGAGTACTCTTTCCGATGCGCGGAAGCCCTGCGCCCTGGAGGTAAAGTCATGAAACGAGTCCTAGTTCTGCTCCCGATCCTGTTGCTGGCAGCCTGTTCGGCGACGAGTTCCGCCGCACCGGCTGGCCCGACCGCCACTCCTGGCCCAACCGCAGCGCCTACGCAACCGTCAGGGACGATCTGGTTTGGCGCGTCGGTCGATACCAGCGCCATGACGGTGACCGACCCCGGCACGGCGTTCGCCAGCACGGACCTTGTTGGCTGGGTCGCCATGCTGTCCGACTCAGTCAACGGCACAAGCCTCACGCTAACCCTCGCTTCAGTGGATGCCAGCGGCGCAGAGACGACGATCACGACCGAGCCGATGGCAGTCGCAAACCCCGGCGACAACGAGTTCGCTCACGCCCCTGACGACACGCTCGGATCGCTCGGTGCCGGGACCTATACACTGCGCTACATCCGCGGCAGCACCGTGCTCGCGTCCGGCACGGTGACCATCACGCCCTAGACACAGAAACGCCCCCGGCAGTCTCGCAGGACCACCGGGGGCGTTTCGTTCAGAGAGTCTTGTTGACGTAGTGCCAGGCGCCACCGTAGCGGAAGTAGATCCGGCCATCCGTACCGTCGACGGCGATGGTCCCATCGGGCGGAGTGGTCACAAAGTCGGCGTCTGAGATGGTGCCGGCCTTGTACCTGCTGGTCACTCCATCTGTGGCCGCCACTCGGTTTGGCGTCGTCAGCACCCCCGCTGCGCTGCGGTAGAGTTGTGTGTCGACCGGCGTACCGAAGATAATGCCGCCGGCTGGCGTCCCGCCGCTGTCGAGGAGCTCCATCGCCATCGTAGAAACAACGTTACTGCCGGCAGTAACGCTAGTCCCGGCAGAAATAGATGTCCCGGCGTTTATCTGGTAGACAGTCCCTACGTTGCCGTTGCCGGTGTGTGTGAGAGCGACTGCACCCAGCTCGAAATAAGTTGAGGCGCTGTGCAGCACCGTCTCCCAGACATTCAGTTCAAGCCGTGCGTAGCGGGCATTCGATGGGGCGATAAATGCCGAGCCTCCGCAGTTTGTAAGAGCATGGCCCGATGTGTACGTGCTAGTGTCTGATGAGGTAGAGATGTAGGTGCTTGTGGAGTCGTACCAAAGGATGGAGCGCGCACAGTTTAGGGTAACACCAGCCGGGATGTTGTCTGCCCGAATGATGTCCGTATTCCACTGGTCCAGCGGCATTACCGGGGACAGGTCGTTCGTCAGCGCGACGTTGCCGCTCACGGACGAGCCCGTCGTGGCGAAGGTGAACTTGACGTAGTTTCCGCCCGGCCAGGTCGTATCGGCCACGACCGTCGCCGTGCCGAAGCTCGACCCGGCAGACCATGCCGTCCAGTAGGGCAGCCCGGTCGTGTGGCCCGTCGCATCATCGCGCGATATGCCGAGCGCCAGCGTTCCGGGCACGGCCTGCTGGAACATGTTGTTGTAGATGCCGCTCTGAATGAGCGACATGTACGACGGGCCAAAGCCGGAGCCGGTGATGTACGTTGGGTTGCCGTAGGGGTCGGTGAACCCCAGGCCGTAGGCGTTCGACGGGTTCGCTCCCGGAATCACCACGCCGATCTTGACACGGCTGTACGTCCCATCCGTGACCTCAACGCCCACGTCGTTTGTGAAGTAGGTTCCGGGCGAGGCGATCTGCTGAGTCGTTGCCATGCTGACCTCAGATGGGATGCATCGTTCCGCCCTGTCCGGTCTGTCCGGTCTGGCCGGTGACCTTGCGGGCAGAGACGGGCTTGGACTTGGCCCTGTGGGCGGCCTTCTTGATTGCCACCGTCAGGGCCTTCGCCTGGGGAATGAGGCGTGTCTGCGTTCCACACGTCAGGGTGTATTGGCGGATGCCCGTACCGGAGAGCACCTTCATGTCGACCCCGGTGATGATGAACGACTTAGCCGTCCAGCCGAACGGCGTCGAAGTGATGGTGAGCGACTGGCCCTTGGCCCACCCGTCGAACCCCGTGACTACCGCGGTCACCGTCAACATGTTCTGGCGCATGTAGAACTCGGCCGTCGCCGCAGCGATGGCGCCGTTGCGGTCTACGGCGGAGGGAGCTTCCAGCGTATCCCAGCGCATCGGCGAACGTGGCAGCGTGGTAATGCCGCAGACTGAGGCGGTTACCGCGCCGGTGGCCGCCTCGGTTCCGCCGATGACCCACAGCGCGTCGATGTCCGCCGCGCCCTGATCGTCGACGCTCACGAGCGCCGGAACGCTGTGAACGAGGTCCGCCTGCTCTGCGATGTTGTAGGGCGCGGCCACGTCCCCGGCCGTCGTCAGGGTGTGAAGATGGCCGAGGTTGTCGACGTAGGCCACGCTGCCATTGACGCCGTTCGCTGCGAGCACCGCGTCGGTAGCGTTGCGCAGCGTCGTGCGGTCGCACGGGATGGAGGCCGGCATGGTCGACGAGTTCAAGACCTGGATGTAGCCGCCGACGCCGACGTTCGGTTCCTGGCACATGTTGGCGATGAGGCACTGGATCTGCGCCTGGTCGCTCGTTCCGTGCGCCCCGGCGTCCCAGGCGTCAAGGGGCTGCGCGAAGTCGAGCACCTCGGAGATCTGCGAACAGGTGACGTGCATGTCCGGCCAGGGGCCGCCAGTCCCGATGGCGGCGGTGGACTGGATCTGCTTGACGAACCCCTGGAAGAGATACGTGCTTTTCGACTGGTCGTACCACAGCACGCGTTGCTGCTTGGCGAGCCACCCGAACACGGCATTGTTGTGATCGTGGATGTCGAACTCAAGGGTCTGGATGCCCGTGAAGCCCGGGTCGCTCATGGCATAGCTGAGGCCGTCCACGATCCCGCTGATCTCATTCCCATTGATTAGCAGAGGGAACGGGATGGAGCGCGGCGTAGAGATACCGAGCGGCTGCGCCAGAGCTGCGGCAGGCATTAGAACGGCGCCTCGATGATCTCGGCCGTGACGTACACCGTGGCCGACGCCACGGCCGTCGTGTTCTTTACCGCGATGCCGTTCGAAGTCCCGGCCGCGATCTTGAGCATCTTGGTCAGGTCGTCGCCGAAGTCCCACTCACAGATGAGCGCGGTCGCACCGCTAGAATTACCCCAGAAGATCGCGCTTGTATGGTCGAGCACGTAACCACTCTCGGTGCCCTTCGAGGACGGCAGGGTCTGACACGTCGCGCCCGCTGCACCATCACTCAGATCGAGAGCCTGCGGTATCATCGCGGTGCCGTTAGAGCCAGCGCTAGTCAGGCGGTAGATATCCATCTGCGCCGCAGTAGAGGCGGACGCCGCGTTAAACTGGCGGACCCAGATATGATGAACGTAGACGTTCAGGGACGCGCCCGCCATGATCTCCATGAGATGCGAGTTCGCCGTGCTGGTGGAGAGCGGCGCGCCGTTGCTGGTAACGATGCGATATGTGGCGAGATACGGCAGCCCCGCGATGACCTTCTGATCCTGAACGGTTGTGGAGGCTTCAGTGTAGGTGGGGCCAGTGGCGATGAACGGGCCGCCGCCGTTGGTGACCTGGATGTGAGAACCTGTAGCCATCAGAAGCCTCCAAAGGATGCAGAGCTGCCATGCAGCGCGAAGCGCCGGCCGAGTTCAGCCTCAAGTGCATTGGCGAGGTCGCGTGCCTGCGCGGCGGTGGGCGGGAATGTTGAGCCGATGACGATGTTGAAAGTTGTGCCGCCGCCGCCGCTCATCTGATTGGCGGGGATGACGTACTCGCCGACCCCGGCCTCGGCCAACGTGGCGAGCGTGCCGCCGGGCACGGGTGGAACGTAGCCGCCGCCTGCGAGGTGGATGCCGCCGAGCGCCCCGCCGATTGAGCCGCCAAGGTTGCCAAGCCCTCCGGCAAGTTGCCCGATGGGGCTATTGGCTATGGCCTGGCCAGCGTCCTCAACTCCCTTGATGAGATCCGCCAGCTTCTGAATGACGGTTTGGATCATGTTCCAGAGGTCGCCAAAGTGGCCCACGAGCGCGCCGATGACCGTCCCGAACGCTTGGACCGGGGCGAGGCTGGCGAACCAGCCGAAGACGCTAGCGAGCCAGTTGGTGAGGTCTATCGCCTTGTCGATTAGCAGGGCGAAGTCCGTCGTGATAGCGGACATGACCTGCTCTATTCCCGGCCCGAACGTCGTGGCTGCCTTCTGCCACTCGTCGGAGAGCTTCGCTTGCGCTTTCTGCATCTCGGTCGCGCTATTGCGCGTGCCGCCGATCCGCTTTTCAAGAGCCGTCAGGACGAGGGTCTGGCGGTCGCCCGACTTGGCTGCGGCTTGCTGGGCCGTGTCGAGCTTGTTCTGTGCGCCGTGGAGGTTCAGCGAGGCTTGGGTGACCTTGTCCTCAGCCGCCTTGAGTTCCAGCGACTGCGCGGCCGTCAGCTTGTGTTTACCGGCGAGTTCGGTCTGTTTGAGCGTCAGGGCGGCCTGCGCACTCGCGAGATCCTTTGTCGCCGTCGTGACCCCGTTCTGTGCTTTGGTAACCGCAGCAGTGGGCGCCGTGAGAGTCGGAAGGACGATGCCGAGCTGCTTGAGGGACCGTGAGTTGCCCATCTCGGCCAGCTCAACGGCCTTCGCAGCATCGGCGAGACTCAAGTGCTTCGCCGCCGCTAGGTCGAGGATGGCCGGCATCGACTTCTGGATGTCTGCCCAGCTCTGCCCAGCCTGCGCCAGAGTCGTTACGGCGCCGCGTGTGGCGTCGGCGTTCTGCCCGTACTTCTCATTCGAGGCGATGAGGCTGTCGAGGTTGGTCTTTTCATTTGCGAGGCTGTCGCCGTGCGCCTTCAGGGCGGCATCCAGTACCTTGTCCTGAGCCTCGATGCTGTCGTAAGTCTTGCCGAGTTCGATGGCGGCACCCGTGAGTACCGCCATACCGGCGATGGCGGCGCCGACCGCCATGCCCTGCGGGCCGAGGCCGGTCAAGCCGCTGACCAGCCCCATGATGCCGCCGCCGCCGCTCTTACCCTCGGCCGCGGTGGCGTCCTTCTCGACGTTCTTTGTCGCCGTTGAGACGCCTGAGAGATTGACGCTCCCGGCGGCTGTCTCGGTCTTGGCGATGTCGGATTGGATCTGCTTGAACCCGGCCGAGGTCAGGTTCTTCATTTCGACGATGATCTGCAGGCTGTCGCCGCCGGAGAGGGCGCTTAGCATGTCAGTGCGTCCTTTCCGCGCGGAAGCGCGCGCTCTCGGTCTGCCAGTTTTCGAACATGGTTAGCTCGTTGCGGAAGCGCAGAACTTCCGCGATCTGACGATGGGGAGTGCGGAGCAGCTCGAAGTAAAGGCCGGGGTCGCCGTGCGCCAGCTCGAAGAGCGTGAAGCGCGGCGGCACGGGCTGTCCGGCGATCAGGGCGCGGGCAATGGCTCCGTCTTCGCTAAAGGGTCCACAGCTGCGCCGCCGCCCTCCTGGGCGATAGCTACGGCCTGCGAGACAGCGGTGATGAGCTTGCTACTCATCGAGCGCAGCGTGAACGTGAGCGGGTTGCCCTCTACGTCGGGGATGTTGTGTGCCACCACGAACCCGCCGAGCATCGTCACAAGGGGCTCGATGTTTTCGACCCGGGGGTCGCCCTGGGCGAGTGCCACCGCATCCTTTAGGTCGAGCCATTGGCCGATAGGCACGTTGGAGTGGCACTCCACCCAGCAGTTGTCCCAGGGCGGCGGGAGATAGATCCGCCGCACTTCATCCCAGCCGCTCATGGCAGCGTCGCCAGCGCGTTTGCGATGCTGACTTTCCAGTCGTACAGCGCGGTCGTGTCGTATTGGCTAGTGCCGGTCAGCTTGACCGTACGGATGGCGTCGGAGACGCCGAACGCCGCGGTCTGCCAGTAGCCGTAGAAGTCCATCGTGGCCGACTCGGGTGTGGACGGGTTGCTGGCGGGGATCATCGGCCCGGTGAGCACGACGCGGATGAGCCGCTCCGTGTCCGCATCGAAGGCCGTCAGTTCGGTTTGCGTGTTGTAGTGAACGTCGAGTTCTACCTGAACGGAGCGCGGCAGGCGGTACAGATCGTCGGGGTACAGGTTGCCGATGTTGTGGTAGATCTGCTTGCCCTGATTGTCCCAGGTGATCTTGCCGGAGAGGACATTGAGCGCCTGCGTGGTGCCGATCGTGCCGCCGCCCGCATCTATGTAGACCTTGGCGGTGGTTCCGGGCCAGACGTTGAGGCCGGTGCGCTCCGGCACGGCCGCCGTAACGGCCTGGTAGGTGGCCTGCTGGCAGAGAATGTCGGCCGTGCCCTTGACGGACGAGCCGGCCTGCCAACTGATCTCCAGCTTATTGACCATGCAGCCGGGCAACTGGACACCCTGCGTGTCGCTGTAGCCCTCGAACGTGGCGAACTTGAGATCATCCGCGACGAGGGACGGGGTGAAGGCATAGGTGTAGACGGAGCCCGATGTCGGGCCGGTGGCGGCCACGCTGCCTTTCCACGCCAGTTGGCCCCACCACGCGAGATCCGCGCCCGTGACGAAGAACGGCACGTTCAGCGTGGCGTGCTTCTCGGCCACGACGTGGCGGAAGTTCGCAATGTAGGAGCCCGTGTTCTCGGCGAGGAACTCCTCGGTCTTGACTTCCTCGTACCATGTAGTGCCCCGTTCGCCGTAGACCTTGCGGGTGGCGGGAACGGGGGTAAACCGTACAGTCTCCAGTCCTGCCTGGAGTCGCTCTAGGGCTATTGCACCGGCCATGCTTCTCTCCTATTCGTCCGGTACTTCCGGTCCGCCCTCGAATAGAACGACCCGGGCGGCTATCAACGGTTCTTTGCCTGCTGCGATGAAGGCACGATGAACAAACGGATTGCCTCTGGCGACTCCGCCGGGGGACGATGCGCGGGCCACGCCGGCGAAGGACAGCGCCTTAGCGCCAGCGCCGCCGCTGAACCAGGCGGGGTGCGGCGTGATCGGGCTGGACGGCGGGTTATGGCCGTGAACGACGAGGTGGGCGTGCGGCGCAACATCCTTAGCCGCATAGCCGCCGGGGACCGGCACCACGACTACCCGCGTCTCTAGGAGGTGCTTGTTGGTCTTGCGCTTGCCTTTGGCGGTGAACCCCGCAGCGACACCCTTGCCCCGGATCAACCGCGCTTCAAGCCGAATGTATTTGCGGAAGATGTTCGCGGCGGAGTGCGCGGCGCGCATCTTGTTTGTTTCGATGGCCGCCTCACGCTTGTTCATGTTCGCCACGAGCTGCTGGACGCCGTGGATGATGACCTCGCCACTCATTGGTAGACCACGGGCCGATCGACGAACACGGCCACGACGAAGTCGATGAGCTGCATCGGCTCGTTGTTGATCTCGTAATACTTGTCGCTGTCCCACGACTCGATCAGCGCCGCAGTTACCCCCAGCGCTGCAAGACCGAGGTCAATCCCCATGCCGGCCGATCCGCGGAACGCCACAATGAAGGCGTCGATCCACTCGTTCGTATCGTGCTGCGTCTGCTCCAGGTTTCGCAGTTTGCCCAAATAGACGCGCATCGGGAACCGGATCGCCAGCGACTCATGGGCTGCAGCCGTAAGGCGACCCGAAGGCGGCCCGATGACTGTCTGCGGCGCGGGTGGCAGGTTGCTCATCGGCGCGGCGTGAGCCCCGCGCATGGTCGAGATGTAGGCGCTACCGCCCGTGATGCCTGCGGCGACGGTGGCGAGCCCAGCGGCGATCTGGTTGTGTAGCGCATCGGCCATTAGATGATCCTCACGTCCTTACGCGCGTAGCGCGAGAGCGTCCACTTGTCCTCATACGTGAGGGCGCGGTTGATGACCTGCGTGCCGTCAGTACCGACTGACACCATCTCGCCACCCGTGCTACCGCGGCCGCGGTACAAAGCGACGGCCATATTCAGCCCGACCTCGGCGAGGTCATCGGGGGTCGCGGGCCAGCCCATCGCGGCATCCACGCGGCAGTTGTTGTAACCGGGGTAGAACGAGGGCGTGATGTCGCCGGGGAGCGGGACGTTGGTGATGCAGAGTTCAGTTCCCGGCCAGCCCGGCACGCGCTCTTGATAGTTCGGCCTAATGAACGTGTCAGAGTTGGGGATCGTGTACCACACGACGTTGACGGTGTTGCAGCCGCCCGAGCCCGCTGAGAACGTCGCCACCTCAAGGCTCGTTAGCGAGATGATGCCCAGCGGAATGGGCAACACCTTGCCGTTCTCATAGGAGTTGAAGCCATCGAAGACGTAGACCCGCTTGACGGCCCCGGTATGCGTGGAGGCGACGTTTGTTGCCGTGGTAACGGTCGAGCCGGAGATACCAGTTACCAGGACCGACTCGCGCGTCGCCGCGCCGAGCGCCTCGAAGCACAGCACATCGCCGACGTTGAGCCCCGCTACCGTCGTGAGCGTGCCGGTGCTCGTTCCCGCCGTGAAGCCCGACGCCACCGTGGTCGCGAAGGCGGGGATCGGCGCGAGGATGCGCCCCGTCCGCGTCTCGATCCACATGTTCGACTGGTCACAGCAGAGCTGGAGTAGCGTATCGTCCAGCGTGTCCTGATCGCCGAGGCGTGACTTGAGGTTCGCTAATGTGGCGTAGGTGCCTACAGCGGTGGCGGCCATAGATCAGGACCATTCGATGATGCGGACGTTGGTCAGGCCGACGCCGTAGATCGAGCCCGGCTGAGCCGCATACGGCCCCCACTGGGCGTTTGACGCAACGGCGGTACCGGAGGCCACGGTCGTGTTCGGCCCGCCGATGAAGAGGGTTGCGCCGTTGGAACCCGCGGCGTTGAAGACACTCATCTGGAACCGCCCCGTGAAGCCGTTGGAACCCAAGGCCACGGCGGTCGTAGTGCTCTGGAGGGTTTGAACAGAGTCCTGAACGGAATTGCCGAATACGCCGGGCATGGCTTCTCCAGGGGAGGTGGCCGGGGCGCAGGGAGGTGGACTACGCCCCGGCCGGGGAAATGGCTAGATGGTGATTACGTCGAAAATCACCGTCCAGGGTCCAGCGCCTCCGGCCGTGCCGGAGCTGGTGATCTGTCCAGTGACGCCGACGGCATTGGAGCCATAGCTCACGCCGCCGCGGTACTCGGACCCGTAGCCGTAGTTAGACGACTGCGCCCCAAAGTTCTTCCAAAGAATGTGAGGGTCGATGATCGCCCCGTTAGATCCGCCACTAGTGGCGTTCTTCAGGTCGTAGTGGTCGAGGTACTCTGTACCCGTGCCACCGACGACGCCGATGGACATGAGGCAGTACGTCATATTGGAGGGCGTAGCCCACGGGATGAGCCGGCCATCCGTAATGATGCTGCCCGCCGGAATCGTGAAGAGCAATTTGGCGGTCGAGTCGTTGACGTTCAGGACGTTCATAAACTGGACGACCTGACGACCTGACGGATAGTTCGTGTCTTGCGGGTTCGGCATAGCGGTTACTCCTTCGGGGGGTTACCCGCCTACTGAACGACGAACCCAGGCACGACCGCAAAGGCGGTTGGCTGAGTAAGGGCGAGGGAACCACGCCAGATGGCGCGCATCGCGGTCTGGTCCGTGGTGAACAGGATGTGCTCGCTGATAGCGATATCTACCGCGGCGCGCTCAAGGATCTTGCAGAAGTTGAAGTTGCCGATGAAGGCCGAGGTCGTGTTGGCCGTGGCCGTGCCCAACGTCGCCGTGTAGCTGAGCTGGGTCGAGAAGAACACCGGCACATTGAGGATCGTGCCGCGGGCAGCGGCCGGGTACGTCCAAGTCGAAGCCCCGACCGTGCTGATCGGCATGTTCGCTCCGCCGAGCGAATACATGTTGCCGTCGAGGAAGAGCGGGCGGCCCGCAGCATCCTTGATCGTCGCCAGGAACTGGCCGAGCGCCGGGTGCATGACGAAGGCCGTGGGCTCCGCGTTGACCCGGCGCAGCGCCCAGATCATCTGGACGATGCTGTCGTAGGTCGCTGGGGAGCCGTTGGTGACCGGGATGCCGGAGCCGGTGGGCGTGGTCAAGCCGGAGTACGAAGCGAGGCCCGTCAGGTTCGCGCCGGAGCCAGAGCCGACGAGGAACTGGTAGTCCTTCTGCAAGGCCACGTCGCGGGCGAGGGTCCTGCCGAGGTAGGCGTTCAGGGCCGGGTTGGCGTCGGCAAGCAGCTCGTTCGAATACTGCTTGTAGCCGTAGATCTTCTTGGTCGTGAACGTTTGCTGGGTGAACGTCGGGTCGCTCGCGGTGAGCGTTCCGGCTTCCGCCACGATGGTCGACGTGGCCGCCGTGCTTTCACGCGGGAGGGCCACGACGGGCGAGGTGATCGGGATCGTCTCGACGCCGGGGATGTTCTGAATCACGACCGCCGACGTGAGCGCGAGCACGAACTCGTCCTGCAGGTACTGGATCGGGGTCAACGCGCCAGCACCAGCGACGGTCGTGGTCGGTGTGCCTTCGGTCATGGCGCGGACGGCCATCTTCTGGAACTCGGAGTCGGTGTCTTTGAACGAGCCCTCAGAGAGAACGGCGCGGTAGGCGTCCACGTTGGCGGGCCAGGAGAACGAGTTGCCGCCCTCGTCCTTCTCATTAGGCGCAGCGGTAAACGGGAACATCGCCCGAGTCGCCTCGGTGAAGTCCTTTTCGAGCTCAGCGCTAGCTTTCTTCCACGAGCCGTAGCGCAGGGCGTTGACGGCACGGGCCATGTTCAGCGGCCGGGGCCGATGAACGATGACATTGGGCTTCTCGACGGGCTTAGGTCCGCCGGGCCGGTCCTCTTCCTTGACCGGGTTGAGGGAGCGGACGGCCTCGGTGGCGCCCTTGGCGGCCGCCTCCGTGACCATCTTCTCCAGGTCTGCTTGAGTGATCTCCATTGGTGCTCCTTGGGCATCAAAAAACCCGCCGTTTGGCGGGTCGGTTTGGGAGAAGGTGCGCGAGCTGTCAGCCGGTCAAGCGGGACACGGCCTCCTTCGCAGCACGGGCGGCGATTGCGTCGATGTCCGGGCGGAACGCTGCGTTCTCCCGTTCCACGATCTTGATCGTGGGCGGGGAGTCAGCCGAGCGGGAAGCCCCCTCATCGCTATCACCGTCAGGGGGAGTGCAGGCGTCACAGTTGGCACCTGCAGCAGTGGTGTGGTCGAGAATGGTGTGCGCGGCCTGGTGCGCCGCATCGAGGTTGTCCTGATCGGCTTTGGCGTTGCGCTTGCCGGCGCGCACGGCGGACTTCGCCGCATCGCCGATGCCGAGCTTCTTAGCTGCCGCCTGAATGGCGGGCATGGCCTTGTCCCCGAAGGGCGACTGCGGCGCGCGGGCGAGAGCGTTGCGGACGTGCGCGGCGTCATGAATCGGGAAGTGGCGCTTGGAGCGCGGTGTGGTCTTGCCTTGCTCGTCCTTGTCGCCGCCATCCTCGATGTAGGCGAACGCCGAGTCCGGCAGGTCGTTGATGTCCGCAGTCGCCATCGCGGCGCGTTCGGCGACGATGGTGATGACCTCGGCGGAGCGCGCGGCGATCTGCGCCCACGGGTTCGCCTCGGTCGGCGTGAGGCTTATCTCGTGGACGGGATAGGCGAGCAGCTCGCCGGTTTTGGGGTCTTCCTGGTAGGAGTGCTCTGCGCTGCCTGGCGAGAAGCCGAGCATCCCCTGATCTAGCAGCGGCTTGACCCGCGTCTCGTAATACTTATGTCGCTTGTCGATCTGCGCCTGCACCCACCTGCCGTCGTCCGCGTCGCGGACGGAAGTGGCATGCCCGAGAGTCGAGAAGCCGAAGTCGGGGTCGAAGCCGTGGTTATACCAGATCTTGATGGGCAGATCGATGGCAAGGTCGGTCCGGGCCGAGAAGTACGTCCGGTAGATGTCCTTACCATTGAACGGGCCGCCGTAGGGGATCGCCCGTCCCTCGATAGTGCGGGTGTCATCCGTCTCTTCAAGAGTGCGGACGGCCACGATGGGGCCAAAGGGATTGTCAGGCATGACTCTCTCCTAGTGCGGCGGCGATCTGCGCGGCGCTCTTTCGCCGCCGGAGCCCGTCTTCTATGACTTGACGATCCTCTTCCGTGAACCCGAGCGCCTCTACGTCAAGCGGCCCGCCGAACTTGACGAACGCGCGCACGGCCTGCTGCTGGTAGAGGTGCTTGCCGTAGGCGCTCATAGCGGCCGGCGCGCCGCCGGGGCCGGCGACGGTTTCCGGCGTCCGCAGGTCGGCCGGCAGGTCGAAGTAATCGCCCTGGCTCATACCGGGCTGGAACAGTTCGGCGGTGGACTGCGGGTTCTTCACGCCGCTGTTGACGTTCATCGCCGGGAACAGCGTCGCCAACAGGGCCGGGTCGGCGCTCGGATCGGGCCGGAGCGTGACGGTGGTCTTCGGCAGGACGCGGTTGCCCATGCCGCCCTTGAGCTTCTTCCCGATGCGGAACTGGCTGCGGTACTCGTCCGGCGTGCGGACTTGGTTGAGCACCTCGGAGAGCGCGATGTTCTTCTCAACGCTCATTGGCTCTTTGAGGGCGACGACGGTGGAGTAGTCGAAGGCCACCTTGGTCACCCCTGAGGGATCGAAGTCCGGCACGAGCCAGCCGTTGATGACATCGGCGATCCAGTTGAGCTTCGGGACTACCGTGTCCTCCCAGAAGATCTTGCGGGCGTCGCGCAGGCTGGCATAGGTAGTTAGCTTCTCGTCGTCTCCGGCGAGCACTAGGGGCACTCCTAGGACCGCACAGACGGTCATACGCGATACTCGCCGCGCCTGCAGCCACTCGGCGTCCTGCGGGTGCATCGCCAGCGGCACCCACTGCATTTCGATGGGCAGGATTGGGACGCGACCCGCGTTGTGCGGTCCCCGCAGGCGGGCCATCATCCGCTCGATGATGCCCTTGTCCTGGCTGGTGATCTCCGTTCCCTTGGCGGGTATCCACGCGCCCGGCGGCACGCTCCAGTTGCGGATGGTCGCGGCGGTGTGGATGGACGCCTCACGCTGCACGGTCATGTCGTTGCGCGCGGCGGACAGCGGGCTCACGAGGTCGAGCGGACTGGCGAGGTTGACGCTGCGAAACGCGACGATGTCCTTGGGCGCGATGTCCGTGGCGATGCCGGACTTCGGCGTGTAGTGGTACTGCAGCACCATGCGGCCGTCCGGTGCGTCATAGCGCACCGATGGCGCCGGCAGCCAGAACAACTCCTGCGGCGGGCCGCCGAGCTTGCCGCGAACCTTCATCCAGTAGCAGCCGCCCCAGATGGCCCACGATGCGATCGTGTACGCCTTGAGATCCGACCCGTTCATGTCGACGGGGTTGACCCAATCGAGCAGGTGCTGCAGATCCTTGCCCGCCTGGTTGTCCGTACCCATGACCGGCATGAGGTCAAGGCCGTCGCTCTGGTACTGGTAGACCCGCAGCGGCACGCTCTGCGCCGCCTCGATGAGCCGATTGACGCAGGCATGAACCCACGCCTCGTCGGCGGGCGCGCTGGCGTAGTCAGCCAGGAGGTTGTATTGGTCCTGGTTCTCTTCCGTGATCCCCATGAACACTTTCCAGGTGTTCGCGTCACGGAATGCTGGTGCCGTCCCGTTCATCACAAGCATGGGAGGCTGCATCATTGGTCGTTCCCTTCGATGAAGATCGGGCGGTGACAGCGCCAGCAGAAGGAATCGTCCCCGTCTAGGTCGTAATCGCTGTCCACGGCGGGCTGCGGGCAGCGACATACGCCGTCGTTACGCTTGGGTTTGGGTCGCTCGGCCTTGGCCCTGGGTCGCTCTTTCATGCCCATCCATGCCTACGGCGTGGCCGCTGCGTGACGGCGAGCGCCAGCGCCACCACGAGCGCCGAGCCGACCAAGCCGTCCGGGCCAACCTGCGGCGGGTGGAGCAGGTCGGCGGTGAGAGCGTCCTGCCCTTCGAGGTCCGGCATGAAGTGGAGCTGCTCGTTGTGGATCTTGATGACCAGGATGTTCACGAGCTCCTGGCGGGCGGTGCCGTGGACTTCGTAGAGCCGCCAGCGGTCGCGCTTCGCCAGTTCTGTCTCAGACGGGAACGAGCGCTTGACCGTCTTAGGTGCCAGGAGGTCCCAGAGCGCGCCGCCCAGCCCCTCAGAGTCCACGATGAACTGCGTCGTGGCGTCGGCCTCAAGCCCCTCGACGCACCGCACCACTTCCTCGACGTTGAACGGCAGGACGCGGATGTCAGTGACGACGTTGTTCCCCTGGACATCCTGGTCAACGACGATGACCCCGGCGCCGGTAGTCGTGATCGCGATGCCCACGTTGTTCATGGCCGCGCCTTCGGCAGTATCAGGCTGGCGATCCGGTCGGCGGTGAACAATGACGCGCCCGTCCGTCCGAAGGTGCATTCGTACTCGGCGGCGTAGGCGTCAGCGCTCATGGCGCGGCGCTCACCGGCCAGGAAGTCGGCGCTGATCGTCGATACGTCGGCGGAGCGGACGCGGAAGTGCGCCCATGCCGGGTCGTTGGCCCGGTACATGTCGTAGAAGTCGCCCGTCTCCGCGGCCGGCGTGGACTGGACTACCAGCCGGCCTCCGGTGGCAACCAGCGCCCGCGCGGCGACTACGGTGTCGTGCTCTAGGTACGCCGCCTCATCGAGAATGAGCAGGCGCGCCGACCAACCGCGGACGCTGCGCGCCGACCCCGGCAGGGACAGGATGCGTGAGCCGTTGCGGAGCCGCAAGAGCGAGGCGGAGTCCTGTGGTAGCGCTTCGCCGAGTGCCCGCAGGCCCATCCGGGCTCGAGTGCAGATCTCGGTGGACTGCTTGAGGCTCGGTGAGACGATCGCCGCCAGCGAGTTGGGGACGTAGATCGCCTGGTGGATGCAGAGCGCCGCCGCAGCGAGCGACGCACCGATCTGCCGACCCTTGAGGACGAGCGCCGGGCGGTCTTCCCGCAGGTAGCGCTTCTGCCAGTCCAGCGCTGGGAAGCCGAACGCCCGCTCGAACACGGCGACCGGGTCCAGCGCGGCCAGCAGATCCTCGCGGATCATGCCGTTCGCTCCAGGTAGGCTATAAGCGCCTTCAGGGTGGCGGGATTGTCTTCCACTCCGCCGAGCGCCTGGTTGCAGCCACGGCAGAGATAGCCGCGGACGCAATGGCGGCAGCCGACCGCGCCGGGACAGTGACGGTGATCGTGATCGAGCTGCAGTCCCCGCGTCTCCGGGCAGGCGGCGCAGTGACCGCCTTGAAGGACGAGCAGCGCGTCCTGTTCGTCGGCGGTCAGGCCGTGCTTACGTCGGCGAACCGGAGCGCGAGAGTCGTTCGATCCGATGATCCGCTGCCTACCGTATCGCATCGGCCACCGCCTGGCGTGCTTCGGGGTAGGGTTCAAGCGCCCGCAGGATGGCGGTGCGCAGCGCGATCCACTCCGGGTCGATTAGGACGTTGTAGGCGGGCCGCTCGGCGCTCTGCGCCGCGACGGCGTGGAGCGCGAGGCGGTACTCGCGTGCCGCGGCCGTGTCGCCCCCAAGGGCGGGCGTCCGTAGGGCGGTGGTAAGCTCGACCAGCGGGTCGGTGCCGGGTCGGTTGACCGGCGCGTCGAACCTGCGGGCGTGGCTGCGAGCGTGGCGCTTCATGGACTCCGGCGGCAAGCCGAACTCGACGGCGAGCGAATGCGCGCTGCGGCCCGCGGCGAGCGCTGCGTCCACGTCCTGCACGCGCTCGTCCAGGCAGACTTTGCATCTCATGGATTATGCAAGCGCATGCATGCGCCGCCTCGGGACTGCATAAAGTGCTGAGTGGTTCCTGAACGTTTGCTGAACGTTCGGAGACGGTGAACGGATAGGCGGTTTCAGGATGCCTTACGAATAGAGAGTAAATGCGACCATCAGCCTACGAAACGAAGGCACCATGCGCTGCGGGTCGCTAAACGTAAGGGGGTCACTTGTTTTTGTTGGGTTCGGTCTTCAATTTGGAGCGCGCCGCGCTACAAAAGACCGTCGGCTGCTGCACAGTATGCAGGCGCTATGCATGCTACTCCGCGCATATCCATGCACTACTCACACACAGCAGGCATGCACGGCGCGCCGTTCTACGTACCCACCCACAAACCCAGGCCAAACTCAGGCGAGTCGTGGTGACATGTGGGTGGCGGATAGGGCAGGAGTCGAACCTGCATCGACTCGCGCCGAGTCGCTTAGCGGGCGACTGCCTTCACCATTCGGCCACCTATCCGCGCGCCGTTGGCATGAGGACTAGTGCCAAAGCAAGAGTCGTTGTGTCGTTGTATGTACCCTAGTGCAAACCCAGCGCTGCTCGTGCCTCATCCTTGGTGATAATGTCGCTGTTCGTTAGCAGCGTCAGCGCATCAATCACCCTGCCTGGTTCACAGTTGGCGCGGATGATGCCGAGCAATGCAGACCGACCGATCTCTTCTTCTAGTTCGACATCGGCCTTCTCATCGCGCTCTACGATCTCGCGCCAGCCGACCGGATGCCGACTCACTCTAGCCATCACGCCACCCTACATAGTTCGCTGAACTGCGCTGCTGCCGTATCCCAATTGAAGCGCTTGACGTGTTCGATGCCGTTGTGTCCTAGCTCTTCACGCAACTCAGGATCGTCTATCAGCAGCTCGACCGTTCGCCGTAGCTCGTCCTCGTCAGGGTTCGCCCAGCGATGGTTGTATTCGTTGTCTTCATAGTGAGCGACCTTGACCAACAGGCCGCCCGTGCCGATGACCTCTGGCACAGCTGAGTCGTTGATACCAACCGCCGACACACCGCAGGCGAGCGACTCAGCGATCGTCTGACCGAAACCCTCCGGGCCGCACGAGACGTAGATATCCGCAGCGTTGTAGAGCTCGGCGAGCTTGACGGCGCTCATGCCGCGCCAAGTGTTGTGTTTCTGGGTGAAGCCAACGTGCTTGCGAGCTTCCGGCGGCATCTTGGCCGTTTCATACTCGAGCGCACCCGCTTGGTCCTGCACGCGGCAGTGGATGACCAGATCTACGTCGCCACGCAGCAGCGTTGGCGTCAGGGCGCGCAGCATCGCCGGATAGTGCTTGCGGCGCATGTAGCGGTCGCAGCGCAGCAGGACGATATGGCTTGGATCAAGACCGAAGTCGAAGCGCGCCTGCCGCTTGCTCTTGACCGTCAGCCCGTTCTGGATGATCGTCCCATCGACGACATTGCGGATCTCGGGGATCTGCAATGGCAGAGGATGAAATATCGAGGTGTCTACGCCATGCGGGATGACCGGCGGGCGCTTGCCGGTTACCTTTTCGATCTGATCAGCGCCAAACTGACTCATAGCGATCGGATGGATGATCTGCCAGAAGTTGCCTTGCTCCGGGCTGAGATCATCTCCCTCGATGGGGCAGTAGTGAAGCACATTGCGCTTGGAGAAGGCGTCGAAGAGCGCCTGGCCGTTGCCCGCGACCTGCTGCAGCGCCTGGCCGTAGTCTGCCGTCAACACGACGGTATCCGGCAGCCAGCCGTCGTCGGGAAAGCCGATCGTTAGGACGTTCACCAGATCACCCGGCGGCACCATCGCTAGGATGCCCGAATCCGCGCCGCCGTGGTGCCACCACGTGGCGTTCTGCACGAGCGTCCGCACGTCATGGCCCATCGCCCGCAGACGCGGCACGATGTTGTTGGTGACGGTGCCGAAGCCCGTGTCGGCGCTGTCGCCGAACCAGAGGACGCGGCTCATGGCAGCTTGCCCTGAGCCCAACGCCGCTTACTGAAGCCCTTCGCACGCTGCGGCAGCAGCGGAGCCAGCCAAGACGGCACGTTGTCTCCCTTCACCTCTACGACAGACGACGGCAGCGCAACGGTGCCACTCTTGACGTTCTGATCCACCGTGACGCGGACGTTCGGCAAGTCCCAAGCCAGGCGGCTGTACGTGACTCTGCCGTTGAACCGGAAGCCATTCGGCACGTCGTGGCGACCAAGTTTGGTCGGCACGCGATGCTTCACGACGTTCTTGCCCCGCGCCTGCTTGCGCTCCATCCAAGCCGTAGGCTCATCGTTGTAGTAGCGAAGCCGATAGCGCGCGCCGTTGCGCGGCGGCGACAGGTACGCCGTCAAGATGTTGTATTGGTCCGGCTTGCCTTTGGTCCGCAACGCTTTGATGATCGGCGCCGGATCTTTGACGAGATAGCGGCGTTCGTCGCGCTGGATCTCCGTCTGCGAGCCGATCACTGGTGATCTGCCATCCAAGCAAGGACGCAGCGGACCGAGCAGAATACGCCCTCAGGCGAGAGCAGATACCTTCCCCCAAGATAGGGCCAACCCCCACTAAGATCACGGGGAAGACACAACCAGGTGGCTGGGCAGTAAATATCCATCACGTCTAGGCGTCTAGTCTCGGTCTTAGAGCAGTGACGGCAAGTGAACTGAGCCTCTATGGGAACCTGGAGCGTAATTCCGATCACGCGATCAACTCCCGCACCTTCTCCGCATCGCCAGCCCAGTCTGTCGTCTCATCGAACACCCGGCGGATGGCACGGCACATCGCTTCGTGGCGCGGCGGATCGGCGCTAATCTCGCGGATGAGCGCTATCGCTTCCTCGATGGGATGCTTGTCGAAATCGATACACGTTTCGAGGTCGCGCCAAAACACGCTGGCGTTCTTGCCGTTGTAGAACGAGCCGTGACCGATCAGCGGTCGGCCGATGGCCGCCCAGTAGTGAATGACGTGGCCGAAGCCGTCGCCCTGCGGCTTGTCGTGCCAGCCCCAACCGGAACAGCGCATCAACTCTGCCGTGTCGCTGATCGGCTTGATGTTGCCTTGTGGTCCACTGATCCCGTGGATGCTAAACCGGAAGTCGGGCTGCATCCGCATCGTTTCCAGGGCCGTGCCGAGTTCGGGATGATCAACGCAGATCTCCGGCATGCAGTTGACGAACGACCGGACGACGTGACGCTCCTGCGGCGGCCAAAACGCGAACAGCCCGTCGCTGTCGAACTCCTGCCCGATCTGCACGCCGCGCCCCAGCAGCGGCATCTCCGAGCTGTTCAGGACAAGCGGGTCAAGCGTCCAGTCGATCTGCTGGTTCGTGTTGCCGACGCCGTAAAGGAACTTCGCGCCGTGCTCTTCGGCGAAGCGGTAGAAGCCCTGCTGGTTCTCCTGAACAGTGGCGAGCGTGGCGAACCACGGCATCTTGCGAGCCCGCTCAAGCGTTACGCCATAGATCGGTCGGTCGGGGAACTCGGGATCATAGGTGCGAGCCTGACTATGCAGGAGCCAGCGTTGTAGCCAAGGGTTGGTTTCGGCGCGCAGTTCGTCGCTGTAGGTGAACCGCATCCCGCTCAGGTCGAAGTCCGCCGCCATGAGGTACTGCTGCGCCAGCCGGTCGTCGCCGAACACCTGGCCGAAGCGCCAGTAGCCCTCGTCCCACCACTCGTGGCCGATGGGCGTGTAGAGCGTGTGGCCGAGGCGATCCTCGAAGAGGAGCTGGAGCGAGTTGTAGAGCCCGGCGTGGTGGCGGTCTACGAGGATGTTCGTGGCGCACCCAGAAACGCCCGCCATTGCGCGGCGATCTTGTCACGACCAAAGTTCTCAATGGCCCAGTCGCGCCCCTCATCCCCGACCAGCGGTGTCCTCAGCAGAATTTCAAGATGCTGACGCACCACGGCCGGGTTGTCGTCCCAATCGCCCGCCAATTCGTGCCCCTCAAACAACTTTGGCCCGTAAGGGAAGATCTGCATATGCTCCGGCCCAATCGAGACGACCGGGATGCCGGTCATCATCGCCTCGATGAGCCCGAGGGTGTATGAGGCGGGTTGCGTGCCGGTGTACAGGTAGCAGCGCGACGTGCGCAGCAGCGCACGCATGTCATCATAGCCGACGCGCCCAATGCCGCCGCTCGTCTCGCTGTTGTTGCCCGCGATCAGCGTCGGCAGTCCTGCGGTGGCTTCAAGGAAGAACGGCCAGTTGAGCCAGCGGTCGCGCTCGTGCGGCTTGTCGGAGTGCTGGCTGATGTTCAGGACGACGGCGTTCTCGCCGGTCCAGCCGTACCACTCCGCCGGGTCTTTGTAGAAGCGGATAAGCGCATCCTCGCCCGCATAGCCGGGGATGTTGCGCTCCTTGGGCGAGTAGCGGACGATCTGCAGCCCCTGGCGGCGCAGCGGCGCCATCAGCCGCTCGTTGTGCTCGACGCTCTGTCCGACCGTGCGCCAGATGACGCGCTTCTCCCGAAGTCGCGGCCAGTCCGGCAGCAGCCAGGTATGTTCAAGGTGGTGGCAGATGATGACATCGGCCCAGTCGAACACCGCATCGGGCAGGACGTACTTGGCCCAGTCGACCTTATCCTTCGCCGGGCCATAGAGATCCGCCATGAGCCGCCGATACTCGTCACAGGCTTCGCGCAGTTCCGGGTGATCCGGTACGTCGGGGAGCGGCGGGCGGGCGTCGTCGCCGGGATGGGCGGGGTCGCTGTACGCGCCGAGGCTGAACACGTCATAGCCGAGGGACGACAGCAGCTTGACCTGGTCGTACTCCTCGATTGAGTGCGCCAACAGGAGGACGATGTTCACGCAGCCGCCTCCGCTACGTATGGCTTGCTCCAGAGCGTCTGGTACTCATCCGCAAGACATTCCCAGCCCGCATCCCAAAGCAGCTTCTTCGCCAGGCGTGCCTTGCCCCCACCGGGCAGGCCCGCGTCATCGATCAGGACGAGCGCGCCAAGGGGTAGCATCGGCATCGCGGCCGATACTTCAGCACGACAATGCTGCTGACTTGGATCAATGATCTCGTGGTGCTGCGCCACAATCTCCGCCTCGGGCATGGCCCTTAGCGTGGCGATTGCGACATCAAGATCCGTTTTGCCACCGTATAGATCACAAAGCGCGCCGAAGGGATAATCCAGGCTGTCGAGATAGAGCAGGTCTATCCGACGGCGGTTGCGCCGTAGCGCCGCGACGGAGTGGGCGAGCGTGTATTGAATCGGGTATCCAACCATCAACTTGCACGCCGCTAGATGGTCCACATCGTTATCGATGGTTCGGAGGCTACCGCCATGCTCCCTGATCCACTGAGCGAACACCAACGTGCTCATCCCGTCACCAGACCAGTTGTCCGGCTCCCGAGCGCAGCCCGTCTCGATGATCCGACTACCGCCGCGTTGCTCAAGCAACTTTAGCGCGAGTCGCATCGTGCCTTCGCGCTTGCCGAGTTTGGCGAACATCTCGTCAAGCGTCACGGCGCACCGCGTGAAACCCGCCCGGTC
>Ga0187877_1001624_pt1 | contig 22538 bp, 23 predicted proteins | sample June2016WEW_17_1_3_FD_132430 | JGI IMG/M metagenome (GOLD analysis project Ga0187877, IMG submission 132430) | Peatland microbial communities from SPRUCE experiment site at the Marcell Experimental Forest, Minnesota, USA - June2016WEW_17_100 | ecosystem: Environmental > Terrestrial > Soil >... | reverse complement strand
TTTGATTCTGGCGAGCCGCTTTTACGGCCTGTTGGAGCACGGTTGGGAGACTTGCCTCCAGCCATCGCGCCTCGTTTGGCTTTAGGTCTCCGAGAATGTTTAGAACGTCCACGGTTCACCGTCCTTGCTCCCCGTTACAAAACACTCTGTACTGGTGAGGAGTCGGCTTCCATTTGGGAGACTACCTCTTCAAAGGTTGAAGGCCATCCGTGCCGTAGAATCATTGCCTTGACCTCGTGGGGTTGGCAATATGGACACACGTACTCCCTGTAACGCTGACGAGCGTCTAGGATGAAATCCGTCACAGCGTAAAACTCATAGTGTTCGAGCAGCTTCTTGGCCTTCTCTGCGTCCGCCGTCTGACTCCAGCCATCACGGGCGGCCACATCGGTCAGTTCGGCGGAAAGTTCGGCGTCCGACATATTCCTTGGAAGACACCATTGATTCGGCGTTACGATTCCTTGAGAGGTGCTCCATAGGCAAGTCCACCCGCATCTATTCCCAGTTGGCATGTCGTCGTAACAGAAGCTTACCGGCCCCATACCTTCATGCCATACGCGGAAGGTTAGAATCTTGAATGGTTTGGTGATGGCCATCTATCTATGACCTCCAGCGTTCGGCAGCGTACCCTCGTTCGATTGAATCTTGGTTGCGCCGTCTCGTGAGTGTTCCTCCTCGGCGGGTGTCCCTCGAGGGTGCGTGTTCTTGTATACCTTGGCCTTCTCCTCAGCCGCGGCTTTGTCGGCCTCAGCATTACTGGTATAGCCTTGGTTGTGCCCGTAGGAATCTTTCTTGGTCATTTTCAAATCTCCTCGTTACTTGGTCAACTCGGCAATCTTCTTCGAGTTCATTCGTGGGTTTTTGAGCAATCCCGCGAGTTCATCATACTTGGCCGCGTGCTCTTTTTCGGCTTTTTCCTTCTGGACTTCAAGGATGGTCGCATCCGTCATCAAGGACATATTGTCCAGTCGTTTGCTTAACCTCTCCAGCACCTCCGATGCTTCGTCCGGCGGAAGCTCAGCCAATTTCTGACGAATGGCCTCTGTTTGGTCAGCCACTACTCACCTCCTGTAATATTCCCCGTAGGGACTTCGCCGTTATACATCGGCGGTAATACGCTCTTGCTCTTTCCCCCCGGCACTTGCTCTTTCCTTCGAGGAAAGCACTTTCCCCCCGGTACTTTCCCGAATTTTTCCCGTGCGTAAGAGGGATTTAAGTACATGGGATTTAAGTACATGGGTTCTTAATAGGTGTCACTACGTGAACGGTCCATCACCACCACATGAACGGTCCTGTTCACCACATGAACAGGTAGTGAACAGGTGACAATGTGTCATTCTTTGGCCTCCTTGGCGATATTATTAATGAGTTCTCGGACATACTCGATGAAGCCGTTGACTGCATCTCGCGAGTATTCTTTATGCTCAAGGACGGCATCCTTACGCCTTTCCTTGGGGACTTTAAACCACAATTCGTTCACCTTCCAGATGTCCTTGATGGTGGTGACATCGGAGGCGAATTCGCCATGTCCCTTCTTGACTCTGGAAATTGTAATCAGGCCGGAGGCGACAAGTTCCTTCTTGCATTTGGAAACCTGTCCTACTGACATCAGGCAGTATTCCGCAAGGTGTTTGGAAGTCTCAAAGCATTCCCCGGCCTCTCCTTCACCGGCGCGCCTCCGCATGTGCATATACAGGCGAACGGCATATGGCGATAATTTCATGTCGTCAACGAAGTTTGGAACCATCGTGAAATTGCCTCGCCTTCCTTCCTCGAATTCATATTGGGTATAATCTGACATAGCGTTTCCTTTGCACAAATCCGCTTCCCTGTGGGGTTAGGCGGGTTTGTGCGTTATAGGGGTACTACCTTGCCCCCTCGAAAAATAGAAGCGGTTGGCTGTCCTTCGCGGCCTGTTCCGCTTTATTCCAGAACCGCAATTCCATACCGACCTGATGACCGAAGCCGCGATTGATGGGAAACTGTTTCTCCTCAAATAGGAGAAACCTTGCGCGGTACGTCACGCCGGACTCAACGTCCTCAACTACCAACCACTCACAACCCAACTCGCCCAGGCGGAGGTAAATACTTTCGTCCATGCATACGGCTTTTGGGGACCGTAAAAGATGACGGCTTCCCTGAATCCGCCGGGTGAATGTCTTTCGTTCCGGGTCATACGTTCCCACAATATGCCCGGAGTCGTTCTTGATTTTCTCTATCATGTCAAAGTCCTTTTGCTCAGCCTGCCTGAGCGGTTTCGGTTTGCCTTCGGGGGAGGGTTGGGAAGGAGAAGTAAACCCACCCTCCCCACCATCGGAGGCCTCCATCGGCTATTCAAAACGGATGGAGTTAAAACAAAAAGCGGCACAAGAGAGAGTCTCTCCTGCACCGCCGTTCGTCCGCGCATCCAATTGCTTTACGGGCGGCTCCGCTTCTCGCGAAACCTACACCCTTCTTGCGATGCGTAACGTGCCTGAAGCACGGTACATCTGATTTCTAGAACAGATGTTTGTCCCAGATTTCGAAAGGTATTTTACACCTATAGGCCCATCTTGTCAAGGGTAATTTTAATGTTTGTGGATGCCTATTTGAGCCGAGAAAGCCCATCAATTGGGGAATGAGCGGCGTGAGCCTCAATCAAATCGCAATCCTGCATTTGAGCGTAATGTTGAACCATGTCCAAGGATGATCAGCCGCCAAGAGCTTGAACGTGTAGTACATCCATCCCGGCTCGAAGGGACAGTATACAGAACGTCCGGCGGAGTGCGTGAGGTCGCAAATAAATTCCGCATTTTCGGGAGAGCCGCTTAAGCACCTGTAACAGTCCATTCCCGGTAAACCGTCTCCCTTGCGCCTGAATCATCGGGATTGTCTCACCGATATTAGCCAGAGTGCGCCTATATTTCAAAAGTTGCCTTCTGGTCGTTGCTCCGACGACTACTGAGCGAGCTTTGCCGCCCTTGCCGCGTGCCACGCGGAGCAGACCGGATGTGAAGTCTAAATCTGACCAGTTCAAGGCGCAAACTTCAGAGCGTCTCAAGCCAGTATCGACCATGAGCAGGACAATCGCCTTATCACGCAGATTGCAGACCGATAAGACTTTATTCACTTCGTCAGCCGACAAAACCGGGAGCCGTTTTTTCTCAACCTTCGGCATGTCAAAGACAACCAAGTCGGTCATGTACTTTTCGGCGTGCCAGAAGCGAAGAAGCGTTTTGATGGCGCGGCCGAAGTCGTTAACTGTCCAGCTTGATTTACCGGTCGAAATCAATCCGGCCAAGAATCCCCTGACATGACGGGCTGTAATCTCATTTGGCGCAGAGACGTTCTGAGTGATTAGCCAAGAGATGAAATTCCCCGTTGTGAAGTTGTAGAATTTGATGGTTTCGGCTGTACAACTTTTGGCTTGGCGGCTGAGAATGAAGTCTGTAAAAGCGTCATTCAGAGCGTAGGAGGTAAGTGCCCATTTCTGTACAGTTTTTAGTTCTTGAGACATAAAAAGCCACCTTTCCCGAGAGGATTTGGTGGCTTGGATATAAAACCCACAACCTTGTGCTTAGAAGGCACCTGCTCTCTCCGCTTGAGCTACAGGGGCATGACTTAGCTGATAAATGGTCTCAAACCTCGATAGACCCGCGGTCCAGCGATCGTACGGAGGATCATATCTGCTGGCCGGTGGAGACGGGTCGCAAAATCCTGAGCGGTCATGGGGGTATTGCCGTTGGCAAGCAGGACGCGAAAAACTGCATCCACCAGGGCGGTGTGCTCGTCAAGAAAACCCTCCTGACGGGCACAGTGATTGATCAGAATATGCTGCAGTCCATCCATCTGAAGAACCTCTGCCGTCTCCGGGTCGACCCAGTCGATCATCACGCCTTCGGATAGTTGGGCGTAAGCTGCCTGATGCTCCGGACAAAGCAGGCTTTCCAGGGCAACATGCCAGTTGGTATCACTGGCACGCCACCAATCGAAGTCGATGTGGAAGGGCGTCTGGATCGTCGGTTTGATCAGACTGAACTTCCTGACCTCAGTCATATTCGGACTCGCTCTCCGCCATCCGATAATGCAGGTCCCCGACATGCTTGTATGCCGGCTGGCCGGCCAGGTAGGCCAGCAGTGGAGCGGGCGGACAGCGGCGGACTACATTGATAGCCGAATAAAGCTCCTGAGCGTGGACGTTTCCCTGGACGTTCAGTTTCACCAGTTCCTGCATGATCATCAACACCAATTGGTCAAATGAAAGGTGCTGCCTGGTGATCTGCAGACAGGCTTCGTCGACTCCCTGGACATCCGGGACCACAATGACCATGCGCTCGTTGAATGCGGAGGTGATGTTCTGTTTAAGCATGGCAAAGACGATTCCACCATCGCTACCCGTGAGAACCGTCCTGACCCAATCACGGCTCGGACGGTGTACTTTAGCCTCCAGGATCGTCTGGCCGGGCTTCTTCCCTTTGCGGACAGCGATCAGGCTGCCCGGATTCAAACCATATTTTTTATAGAAATCGCTCAAACCAAACACATAACGATGCTGACGTTCCACCCAGGCTGGCATTTCAGCATTCGAGAGGGCATCCACCAGGGTAAAACGGATGCGGGGCGATTCATAGGCCGTGGGCAGCAGGTCACGCACCCGTGGGGAAAGGGGCAGGGTTCCAGCACGCCAGTGCGGATATGTCAAACTGACCAGCACCTCCTCGCGCTGGTCTTTCGGAGGGCTGCTTTCACCAAGCTCATCGTCCACTTCATCTTCCAGCGCCAGCATCTCGCTGCTCAGGATGGAGCGGTCATATTCGATCGGTTGATAGCGTAAAGGCTCGGGGACCTCCTGGACCGCCTCCGGCTCCAGGCGTTTAAGGCACCATAGAACTTCGCCTGCGGGACCGACCTCATCAAAGCGTCCGTCCTCCTGCAGGGAATAATTCATTGAAAACTCGACCAGCTTGGGGTTGACATTGGCAGGTAATTCTACCTGTTCGATCAGGGCGGAGGTGGGTAGCGGTGTTCCGTTCGCCTCTTCAAGGACAGCCTCGGAGAGATTCAGGTGGCCGACGTTGACATCCACCAGCAAGGCACGTGGAAACCAACGCCCCGCGATCTTCACGAGATCTTCATCGGACTTCAACGCTGCGGCGAGCTTACCCTCGAGTTCACGCCCATATGTCTTGATCACATTCACCATATTCAGCATTGGATCGTCAAGGGCAATCTCGAGCGGTTGGTTCAACGCGTGTTCCGCCAAGCCCGCAGCGAATTGACGCTTCACCCCGTTTTCAAACTCGACCATGATGACTTCAAATTCGCCCAGTGCTGGGTTCACACCGGGGCGCATACCGACGACTTTTCCTTTCTCCCAGTTCAGGGCTGGAAATACCAGCGTCTCACCGGCTTGATAGCGGTCCTTCGGCAAATAGCCTTTGGAATCCGCTCGCTGCTGGGTGAGCAGGGTTTCCCGCTCGGAGCGGATCCGCTCCTCAATCAGAATCGGGATGAGCTCTTCCTCGGTAAGCGGAGTCTCTTTTTCGAACAGGTAGTTGCTGACAAACTCCAGATCAGTCTTGCTCAGGGAAAGATTTTTCCAATAATCCGGAGGCAACGAGAGGGGGACGCGAGCCATGATCTGCCTTCGTACTAGATTACCCGGAAGGGTACGCACTCCAAATGTTCCATATTGAACAATTCAATTATACCCTACTTGACAGGCCCTCCTGCTTGTCTTAGGATAGAAGCGCGAGGTGAGGCATGCAAATCAGCAATATGGCGAATTGTTTCAAGCCACACGTTAGTGGTATGACAAACTACATCTCTATTTTAGGGCACGTGAACTACGCCGAACGGGAAGTCCACATCCTACGCTTCCCCGGTCTGCCGCTAGTGAACACCGGCTATCCCCTTAATTTTCGTTACAGCCTGTCCGCCGTGAAATTTCCCAGACCCTAGACCCTATACACATCCGCCCTCCTTTTTTGCGCGGGCGGCTTAGACTGGAAGTCCATACGGTCGGAGTTGGCGATACAATCGAAGACAGTGAACTACCCCACCGCTCAAGCGGGGGGCTTCCTACTTCAACGAGCGTCGCCTGAAATCAGGTCTTGCAGGTTCTCCATAGGCGTGTACGTTCGGGTGGTCCCCACCCTACGGTAGTGCGACTGTCCAAGTTTTACCGGTGGACAGGTTTTTCCACCGAACCAGATGCTTGTTAAGGTACTATGTTTGTTATAGCACATTTGTTCAGTTTTTACGCCTTATATCCCCAGACCTGAAGGCCGGGATTTTACGGTGTAGTCTTGACAAAACCGGGTTTCTCACCCGGTAGGGTCAAGCGGCTCTTGTATCCAGGATGACACGTCTTGGTTTGGATCATGACCTGCGTAACCAACTAGGGAAAGCGGCGTTCCTTTCTAAAGGAAAATATGACATTCATCGCAGGATCCAAAAGATGCTCACCATTTACGAACGACTGGTCCATAAATCCGGGTCGTCGCGCCGCAGCTTCACTGGGAAGTCCCAGCCATGAGCAGTAGGACACGACCATTGCAGGATATTCACCAGAAAAAAGGAAAGCCCCTCCCTCTCCGGGGATCGACGCCATGGAAACCCATGCCATTGATCGTCATCGTCGGACCGACGGCAGTCGGTAAAACAGAGATCTCCATTTCATTAGCCAAACGATTGAACGGTGAGATAGTCTCCGCAGACTCGCGACTTTTCTATCGTGGGATGGATATCGGCACGGCCAAACCGACCCCTGCCGAACGCATCAGGGTTCCGCACCATTTGATCGACATTGCGGACCCGGATCGGTCCTTGAGTCTGGCGGAGTTCCAAAAGGCTGCCGCCCAAGCTATCGCCGAGATCCACGCTCGCGGCCGGTTGCCTTTCCTCGTGGGCGGCACCGGACAATACGTGCGGGCCGTCACACTAGGCTGGTCACCCCCGGCTGTAGCTCCCAACCTTAAACTCCGAGCGGAATTGGAAGATCTTGCCAGACAGAAAGGATATCAGTGGCTACACGCAAAATTGGCCATCCTCGATCCACCCGCCGCCAACTCAATCGACCCCCGCAATGTGCGGCGTTCCATTCGAGCACTGGAGGTCGTGCTCACCACCGGGAAGCGTTTCTCCGATCAGCGCAGCCAAGCCAGCTCACCATACCGGATCATCATGGTCGGACTGACACGCCCCCGCCCTGAACTTTATGCACGCATCGATGCGCGCCTGTCAGCCATGTTCACAGCCGGGTTCCTGGAGGAAGTACAGCACCTTCTGGATAAAGGGTATGCGCCCAACCTGCCGAGCATGTCGGCGATTGGCTATCGGGAATGCTGCGAGGTGATCAGCGGGTGCCTGGAGATCGAACAGGTCCGCCCACGGATCCAGCACGCCACGCGTGTGTTCGTGCGCCGCCAATCCAACTGGTTCAAGATGGATGACCCGGCCATCCGTTGGTTCGATGCTGGCCGGACTCCCGTAGCAGAGATTGAAGCCTATCTGCGCGCCGCTATCAACTCTGACGGCAGCTAGCCCAGCCAACGGGCGTGTGTCCGTGTTCTAACCAAGCCTCCGTCCTCCCGAGGAGAATGTATGCAGAAGCGTCCATGGTATCAACACTACGATCAGGGCGTGCCCCATTCACTCCATTACCCGACGGTGCCGGTATTTCATTATCTGGAGGAATCGGCCCGGCGCTACCCCGAAAAACCCTGCACCATCTTCAAAGGGTCCGTGGTCACCTTTCGGGAGATGAACCAGCTTTCCGACCGCATTGCTGCTGGCCTGGCCGCCCTGGAAATTCATAAGGGAGATCGCGTCGGTCTGTTCATGCCGAACATGCCGCAGTTCGTCATGGCCTACTTCGGCATCCTGAAAGCCGGCGCAGTAGTGGTGGCGGTCAATCCCCTATTCACACCACCTGAAATCCAACACCAGGTGAACGACGCCGGAGTCGAAGTATTGTTCGGCTGGAACGAACTTTATGAGCGTCTTAAGATTGCCCAGCCAAAAACGAAGATCAAGACCATGATCATCACGGCTTTCGGGGACACTTTCCCACCCTTCCCACGGGGTGTTTCGATGCAGGGAGGCAATCCGCAGAAGACCCCTGTTCGTACGCTTCAAACCGGGGATATCTGGTTCCAGGAGTTCCTGGCCCAACACCAACCGGAAGGACGTCCTTCGATCGAAATCAGTTCCGAGGATATCGCCCTGTTTCAATACACCGGCGGAACCACTGGTATACCCAAGGGAGCTGTCGCACTGCACCGCAACATCGTCAGCAATATACTGCAGACCAAGGCCTGGCTGGATAACCTGAACGAGGGAGAGGAAATCGTCCTGATGGCGATCCCCGTGTTCCATGTCTACGGCATGGTGTTCGGGATGCTCTTTGCAATCGCAGCCGGGGACAGTATGGTGCTGATCCCCAACGGGCGCGATTTCAAAGATCTGCTCGAGTCTATCCGGAAGTACCGCCCGACCGTCCTCCCCGGGGTACCCACCCTATACAATGGGATCAACAATCACCCGGAGGTGATCGCTGGGCACTATGACCTGAGTTCCATCAAGGCCTGTATTTCTGGATCTGCCGCATTGATGCAGGAGACCAAGGAGCGGTTCGAGGCCTTGACCGGCGGCAGGCTGCGCGAAGGTTACGGCCTCTCGGAGGCACCCACCGCCACCCACTGCAACCCGATCCTCGGCGAGAACCGTCCGGGCTCCATCGGTCTGCCGTTCCCCGATGTGGATGCCAGAATCGTCAGCCTGGAGGATGGGGTGACCGAGATGCCGGTGGGCGAGATCGGAGAACTGGTCATTCAGAGCCCGCAGGTGATGCTTGGCTACCACGCGATGCCAGAAGAGACGGCCAATGCCCTGCACATGCTCCGTGATGGCAGCGGACCATGGTTGTTCACCGGTGATATCGCCCGCATGGATCAAGATGGCTTTTTTTATCTGGTGGATCGAAAAAAGGAGCTGATCAAGTCAAGCGGCTATCAGGTCTGGCCGCGCGAGGTGGAGGAGGCGATTGCCTCGCACCCGAAAGTGCTGGAGGTCGCAGCTGCCGGTATCCCGGATTCCTTTCGAGGAGAAGTCGTTAAGGCCTGGATCGTGGTCAGGCCCGGTGAACATCTGGAGGCATCTGAGATCCAGGCCTGGTGCAAGGAAACGCTGGCCCCCTATAAAATACCCACCCAAATAGAATTCCGCACCGAACTGCCCAAAACCGCCGTCGGCAAGGTCCTGAGGCGTGAATTGGTCAGGCAGCATCGGGCCGGAAAGGATCAACACCCTTAAAAACTCCCCCCGCCAGTTGGGCAGGGGGTTCAGGATAGGAAGAGGTTGAGGCGGTCTATTTCAGTTTGGGCAAGCGGGATCTGGCAACCCTTCGCCGGCAAGCCATTGTTTTCAGGTGGAGATCTGGGGTGTGCCGCTCTTCTTTGGGAAGGGAGGCGGGAAGAGCACCTCAAATTCCTCCCGGGTCAGGGTTTCGACCTCCAAAAGGCGATTGGCGACCGTGTCCAGTTTTTCCCGGTATTTCTTCAAGATCTTGGACGCCTGTTCATGCGCCTCATCCACGAGCTTGCGCACCTCCTGGTCGATCTGCTCCGCGACTGCTTCCGAATAATCCCTTTGTTCAGAAATCTCCCGACCTAGGAAGATCAGCTCTTCCTTTTGGCCGTAAACCAGGGGGCCTAGCTCAGCGCTCATGCCCATACGCGTGACCATCGCCCGGGCCATGCGGGAAACGTTCTCGAGATCTGAGGAAGCGCCGGAGGTGATATCGTCAAAAACGATCTCCTCGGCCGCGCGCCCCCCCAGGGCCCCGGCAAGTTCCGCCACCATTTTTCGGCGCGAGGTCAACAGGCGGTCATCCTCGGGACGATACCAGGTCATGCCGCCCGCCTGGCCTCGACCGACGATGGTGATCTTTTGTACCGGGTCGGCCTCAGGGATCGCATTCATCACGACCGCATGGCCGGCTTCGTGATAGGCGATAATCCGTTTTTCATCTTCGCTGATCAGGCGGCTTTTCCGCTCGGGGCCCATGATCACCCGTTCGATGGCTTCCTCCAGCTCAGGCTGGCCGATGGCCTTCTTGTTTCGCCGGGCCGCCAGAAGAGCTGCTTCGTTAACGGTGTTCTCCAGGTCGGCGCCGACGAACCCGGGTGTCCCGCGGGCAATGCCGCCCAAATCCACCGTCGGTTCGAGAGGCTTGCCCTTGGAGTGGACCTTGAGAATCGCCTCGCGCCCGCGCATATCCGGGCGGTCCAGGGTAACGCGTCGATCAAAACGCCCCGGGCGGAGCAGGGCCGGGTCAAGAATATCCGGTCGGTTGGTGGCTGCCACCACGATGACGTTCGTGTCGGTGTCGAAGCCATCCATTTCGACCAACATCTGGTTCAGGGTCTGTTCCCGTTCATCATGGGAGCCGCCCAGACCGGCGCCACGCTGCCGCCCCACGGCATCGATTTCGTCGACAAAGACGATGCAGGGGGAATGGCGTTTGGCCTGATCGAACAGATCGCGCACGCGGCTGGCACCTACGCCGACGAACATTTCAACGAACTCCGAGCCGGAAATTGAAAAGAATGGCACTCCCGCCTCGCCAGAAACAGCCTTGGCAAGCAGGGTCTTTCCAGTTCCAGGTGGACCTACCAGCAGGACGCCCTTCGGGATGCGCGCCCCCAGCTGGATGAACTTCTGGGGTTCACGCAGAAATTCGACCACTTCCTTTAGTTCTTCTTTGGCCTCATCCACACCTGCCACATCTTCGAAGGTGACCGTCGGATGCTCCCCACTGAACATGCGCGCACGGCTCTTCCCAAAGGACATGGCAGCATTGTTACTGCCCTGGGCCTGGCGGAACAAGAACCAGAACAGCCCCCCGATCAAGAGAACGGGAAGAAAGATCGATGCCAGGTTCCACACGCTTGTCCAGGGGCTGGGAGGGTTGGCCTCAATGGCGACCTTGGTAAGCTGATCAGGGGTCACACCCAAGGCGAGCAGTTGTGCAACCAAAGTCGTTTCAGGTTCTTTGTGCGATGTCTGCTCGATCTGATTTTGTCCACTGGATGAGATAACCGATAAACTGCTGTCCGAGTTGACAACAATCCGCGCGATCTTATCCGCCTGGACTTCCCTGGCGACGTCGCTGATGGTCATTGGCCCCTGGGTGGCTGGTTGCTGCTTAATATTGAAGTAGACCATTGCCACAATCGCGACGAATAGCAGGAAGTAAATAATATAGGATTGGTTCCTCGAATTCACCTGGACCTCCTGTCCTAGCCGATTGATTATACCAACCTCTACAACTCTGTACCAGATTCGGGGGATATTTAATACAAACTTCTAATATATTCTTCATGATCGGGCCGTAGCAGGGCCTGCCGGGGGGGCGGTTTAAGACCCATGACTTTTGTGGTAAACTTAATCAGTTCAGGTGGCCTATCATGAGCAAGAATAATTCGCATCGGATTTTATGCATCGAAGACGAGCCGGAGATGATCGATCTGATCCGCCTTATCCTCAACCGAAAGGGATTCGAGGTAAGCGGGGCGAACGGCGGGAAAGAGGGTCTGGATTCCGTCCGGAAGGACAAGCCCGATCTGGTCCTGCTTGATTTGATGATGCCTGACATGGACGGGTGGGAAGTCTACCAGCAGATGAAGGCGGATGAGACCACCCGAGACATCCCAGTCATCGTCGTCACGGCCAAAGCCCAAAGTATTGACAAAGTCCTTGGCCTGCACATCGCCAAGGTGGACGACTATATCGCCAAGCCCTTCAGTCCCCAGGAATTGTTAAACAGCGTCGATACTGTGCTCAGCCGGAAAAAGCCGCCTGAGCAAAATTGACCGGAACGGCGCGAGCAATCCGCCCCGTTTGGTATCCAAATGACTACCCTCCTGATCGAGAACAAAAGTCATCCGCTTCCGACCGCCCAAAAAGCGGTCTTTTGTGACAGTTTTTTGTCTCGATTGCGGGGCCTGATGTTCCGATCCGGGCTGGCCTCGGAGGAGGGATTGTTGCTGGTTGAAGGACGCGATTCCCGGGTGGATAGCGCCATCCACATGTTCTTTGTCTTTATGGATCTGGCAGTGATCTGGATCAATTCAGAGAACCTGGTGGTGGACATGGTCCTTGCACGCGCCTGGCACCCGATCTATATTCCTCATGCTCCTGCCAGGTTCATCCTCGAAATCCATCCGGCTCGCTTGGGCGAATACCAGATCGGGGACAAAATTGAATTGATTCATGGTTAAGCGGATCGTCCCCTTGAGGACCGCGATCCTGGTTTTGTTTGCCAAGCCCCATCTCGCCCAGACGGTCATCCCCCCGCCGGTTCCCCGATCGCAAGCTACTCCGGGAACGGTACGTCAGCGTAGTGAAGTTCCATCCATGGCCGGGGTAGACCCAGATGTTCAGCCATTGGCCACCATCGGCAGGATGAGAACAATCCTGGACGGAAGTTCCTCTCCCCCTTCAATTCCCATTTGGCTGACATCGAGAAAGAAACGATGAAAGCGGGGATGGTAAGACCTGCCAGCTTTCTGATCATTGGCCTCTTGCTGGCCTCCTGCACTGCGCTTCGACATCCCTACACGTGCACCGATCCGCTCGGTTGTGTGGAAATCGGCCAAGGCGACTCATTCGTCATCGGCAACCTTGCGGCGACTTCCGGTGATTATTCCTCGATCGGGATCGACGCCCGGCGAGGTGTCCAATTGGCGATCCTGGACCAGGGGAATCTTATGGGACACCATATCTACCTCCTGAACGAGGAAACCGACTGTTCAGAAGAGGGGGTGCGCAGCGCCGCGACCGACCTGATCTTGAACAGCAAGCTTTTAGCGGTGATCGGCCCGACCTGTACAGGGGAAATGTCGGCAGCCGGGGAGATCCTCACCGAAGCAGGCATTTTAGCAATCTCTCCATCTTCAATGAGGTGGGGAGCCGGCTTACAGGTGGCTCCGGTTTTTTCAACGCCTGAAACCGATCTTTCTGCTGGCTTCGCGATCAGGCAATTAGGCGCCAAGCAGGCTGTCATCGTCGGAGATGCACCCGAGTCACATCAAGCCGATGAGATTCTGCAACAGATATTCACTCGCCAAGGGGGCGGCGCGCGCGTCCTTCAAATTCCGCCCGGAAGCCTCGAATTCCAAAGTCAGCTGGCCGATCTCAGGCTGAATCCGCCGGATGTGCTGTTCCTGCACCTCCCACCCACCCAGGCCGGCTTGTTCATGGCGCAGTTCCGGAGTACGCCGGGACTTGAAACCATGAAGATCATCGGGTGGGAAAACCTCATTGGCCCGGAATTCCTCCAAAACGCAGGCCAGGCTGCAGCAGGCATGTATATGGTCGGTCCCGCTCAGTCCGTCTTTGGCGGTCCTTATCCCGGTTTCGCCCTCAGGTATGAAACCGCTTTTGGGGAGAAACCGATTGCGATCTCAGATCTTTATTCATATATGGTCGCTCAATTAATCTTCCATGCCATCCAAACCGCTGCGGTTCGAACCGCTGGGGGTGTCTTGTTCATTCCTCGAAGCGCTCTCCAAAAGGCCATTCAGACCCCAGGAGGCTATCCGAGCCTTTTCGGGGTCATCGCTTGTGCCGGTACCGGGGGCTGCTCCACGATCCAACCTGCGATCTATCAGATCGGCAGCCGCGAAGAGCTCTCCTGGTATCCGGGGGAAAACACAGGACAGGTCTATCCGTAGACCCTTCTCGCAAATTTTCCCTGCCGGCCAGCAATTCACGCCCGTTGAGGATGCTGGCAGGCCCCCGGGTGGACTGCGGGACCCGGAATAGGCCTCGGGCTCGCTCAAACCTGATAAAATAACATCAAAATATAAAGCACCATCTGAGACCATGCCATCCGCTGAGATCATCACCATCGGCACCGAACTGCTACTCGGTGAAACCACCGATACCAATACCCGCTTCATCGCCCGCACTCTGCGCGGCCTGGGTTTGAATTTGTACAGGACCCAGACGGTTGGTGACAATGTTGAGCGCATCGCCGCGGCCGTTCGAGAGGCCGCCGCGCGTGTAGAGATCGTAATCACGACGGGCGGTCTGGGCCCAACGGTGGACGATCCCACCCGGCAGGCGGTGGCCAATGGAGCCGGGGTTCCTCTGGAATTTCACCAAGAATTGTGGGAACAGACCGCGAAGCGCATCTCCCGTTACGGGCGAGTTCCGGGGGAAAATCAAAAACGTCAAGCCTATCTTCCTCAAGGGGCGATTGCCATCGAGAATCCGGTCGGCACCGCCCCTGCTTTCATGGTCGCGCTGGGCCGTGCCATCGTGATCTCCCTGCCCGGCGTACCGCGCGAAATGGAGACCCTCCTGATCCAATCCGTCGTCCCTTATTTGCAAGAGCGCTACGATTTGCACGAAATTATAAAAGTCCGTACTCTCCATTCCAGCGGGATAGGGGAAGGTACGATCGATGAGCAGGTCGCCGACCTGGAAACCCTCTCCAACCCCACCGTGGGCCTGACCGCCCACTCCGGTATCGTCGATATACGCATCACCGTGAAAGCCGGTACCGAAATTGAAGCCGATCGGATGATCGCCGAAATAGAACAAAAGGTCCGTTCCCGATTACCCGAAGCGATCTATGGGATCGATGACGATACCCTGGAAGGGGTCACCCTGCGGGCGCTCGCGGAACGGGGCTGGACCATCGCCTGCCTGGAAAGCGGCCTGGAGGGAAAGCTGTTGCAGCGCATCTCACGGGAGGGGCATTCCGCCTACCGCGGTGGTCGGAGCCTCCAGGTCGCTCCGCAGGCATTGAGAGATGCAGCGGAAGGTTTACGGCGCGAGTTGGATGCCTCGTCTGTTTTGGGGGTCGTCCTGTCACCCGCCGGGGAAGGACAGGTTGTCGATCTCGTCCTCCAGACACCTCTCGACCAGGAAATTCGACACCTGAGCTATGGCGGACACCCGGCCAATGCACCGCGCTGGGCCGTGAACATGGCCCTGGATTGGCTCCGTCGCCAGGTGCAAACGAAAGGCTAACCGGATGACTGGCGCTCGCACTCCTCCATCCTCGAATCGCCTGCTTTCCAGGTTTGTGGGAGCCTTCTGGGTGATCAATACGGTATGCGCGCTGTTTGTGGCGGCTGCCTGGCTGATGTCCAAATATCCCGTGAAGGCGTTTTTTATCAGCCCGACCCCCACTGCCACGATGACCCTCACGGCGACATACACCCCGCTCCCGAGTCCCACATCTACCCCAACCCTGACCGCCACCCTGACCATCACCCCTACGGCGAGCATCAGCCCAACCGCCTCTCCCTCCTCGACCCCCTCGCAGACCCCGCGTCCCTACAGCGAAGGGCCGATCGTGATCGGCCAATCCGTCCAGGGCCGCCCCCTAGAAGTATACCGGTTTGGAACCGGGCCCAACGAGAAGATGATCATCGGTGGCATGCACGGCGGAGATGAATACAACACGGTAGAATTGGCAGACCAGTTGATCGCTTACCTCAAAGACCATCCCGAGATTGTCCCTGCGGATGCGACGGTCTATATCCTGCATGATCTTAATCCAGATGGGGTCGCACTCCAGCACGGCCCGAACGGACGGGCCAATGCGGATGGCGTGGATCTCAATCGAAACTGGCCAGTTAATTGGCAGAAAGACTGGCCACGCGAGGGGTGCTGGGTGGCGACGAAGGTGACCGGAGGCCCCGCGCCCGCCTCCGAACCGGAGACCAAAGCTTTGACGGCTTTTATTGTGAACCATCCCATCACCGCGATCCTCAATTATCACTCTGCGGAACTTGGCATCTTCCCTGGCGGCGTTCCTCCGGCCGAGAACTCAAAAGAACTGGCCGCCGCGATCGCCGCAGTCACGCATTACCCCTACCCGCCGATCAATACCGGCTGCGACTACACCGGCGGCTTTGTCGATTGGGCCGCCTCCCGAGGCATCCCTGCTCTGGACATCGAACTCACCAATCACACCGATACAGATTTCGATGTGAACCTGCTCGCCCTGCAGGTATTATTGAATTGGAAGAATTGAAGCAGACCAAGGTGAGAAGGATCAAGTGTGCAAACCCATGCGCACACTAGAAAGGCTACAGCGAATATGGACGTCTTACCGGATCTGATTCTGGCCAATGCCCTCGTCCTGACCATGGACGATCAGCTGCACCAGTATGAACCCGGCGCCGTCGCCATCCTGGGGGATTCAATCCTGGCGGTGGGAGCGGATGCCGATGTGCGCAGGGCCTATCCCGGCGCACGGGTTGTGGACTGCGGTGAAAAAGTCCTGATGCCCGGTCTGGTCAATGCGCACACCCATATCCCCATGACTTTGCTGCGCGGCCTGGCGGATGACCTGCGCCTGGATGTCTGGCTATTAGGCTATATGATGCCGGTCGAGCGGGAATTCGTCACGCCGGATTTCGTCCGGCTTGGAGCACAACTGGGGTGCGCCGAACTCATCCGGACCGGCGTGACCTGTTTCGCCGACATGTACTACTTCGAACCGGAGGTGGCCAGGACAACGGCGGATGCCGGCCTAAGGGCGGTTTGTTCGCAGACGATCCTGAAATTCCCATCTCCGGACGCAGTCTCCTTTGAAGATTCACTTGCCACGGCCCGGGATTTTATTGAACATTGGAAAGGCCATCCACTGATCGTGCCATCGGTCGCGCCACATGCACCGTACACCTGCACACCTGAAATCCTGCAAAGCGCTGCAAGCTTGGCGGCCGAGTTCGACGTGCCTTTGCACATCCACCTTGCTGAGACTGCGCTGGAAGTCGAAAACATGCGCCGGGATAACGGCATGCCGGTGGTCCCGTATGTCAAGAAACAAGGTCTTTTCGAAGCCAAAGTCCTGGCTGCCCACTGCGTCCACATCGATGAGGGAGAGATGCGCACCCTGCTGCACGCTGGGGCAGGTGTATCCCATAACCCCTCTTCCAACCTAAAGCTTGCCTCCGGCTTCGCGCCGGTGCAGAAGATGCTCGAGGTCGGCCTGAACGTCGGCATCGGTACGGATGGCCCGGCGTCCAACAATGACCTGGACATGTTCGAGGAGATGCGCCTGGCCGCGTTCGTGGCAAAATGTGTCAGCGTCAACCCTACCGTCGTCCCCGCAGCCACCGCGTTGACCATGGCTACTCGCATGGGGGCGCACGCCCTCCATCTCGGCGCATTGACCGGCAGCCTTGAACCTGGCAAGCGGGCGGATCTGATCCTGGTCGAGACAAACCGGTTGCACAATTCGCCGCACTTCCGACGCGATGCCGAGAATGCCTACGCCCGTCTGGTTTACGCGGGAAAAGCCAACGACGTTTCCGATGTGATGGTCAATGGGAAATGGTTGATGGCCAACCGGGAATTGCTGACGCTCAACGAAGCGGATTTGATGCAGGCTGCACAGGAATACGCCCGCCGCATCGATATCTTCCTGATCGAGCGGGAACAGTCCGTTTTTTCCAAATTGATCGCCCTGGGCGGATCGACAGAGGAGGAATCGTTCGAAGTGCAGGTCAAGGTCAAGTTGGAGGATCCAACCCGGGTTCAGGAAGCCCTGAAAGGAGACGGGATCCAGGTCCTGCGGGAGAAGCACTATCACCAGCACGATGTCTACTTTAAGTTCGCCGACCCGTCCCAAGGCCATCTACGCTACCGCGAGGACGAAAGCGTGGATGACCGGGACCAAATCCTGGGTGTGCGCTCCAGGCTGACCTTGATCGGACCGGCGCGGGAAGGAGAATTCAGCCACGATGTGCTCCTTTCGCGCGTCCGTTACTTTGCACCGGCTACCAACAGCCTGCGGTTCTACCGGGAATATTTCAAACCCAACACTGAAATCGCGATCGACAAAGACCGCCGTCGCTGGCTGGTTCGCTATCAGGACGAGGAATTCTATGTAAACCTGGACAAAGTCGATACCCCCGCCCTGGGATATTACCTCGAGATCAAGAGCCGCACCTGGAGCCGCAAGGACGCTGAATTGAAGGCGCAGCTGGCGACCAAGCTGATCATCCTGCTGGGCGGTTCCTTGACCCAGACCGTCACCCAGGATTATCTTGAAATGATCCAGGAGAGCCTGGACTGAACCGTTAAACCACAGCCGAAGCGTCCGAAGCGCGCAATATGAAAAAGTTCTGGTCTGTGTCTGCCAAGGTGTGCGCGATCATTTTTTCGATCGCCTTTACCCTCAGCACAGTCCTCTCCCTGCTTCTGACCTCGATCGACCGTCGATTGTTGAGCGCTTCGATCTATAAAAACACCCTGGTTCAGCAGCAGATTTACAATCGGCTCCCCGGCGCGCTTGCCGAACAACTTGCCATGGTCCTGAAATCCAATAACCCCGCGAACGGTCAAAATCCACCCGGGGGCGGTCCACTGATCTCCCTACCAAATCTGAGCGTGGATAACTGGGAATCGATTCTGACCAGCCTAGCACCACCGGATGTGCTGCGCAGCGAAACCGAGGGGGTCATCGACCAGGTTTTTGCTTATCTAAACGGTCAACAGGACGCGGTCAGCCTTGACCTGACCCCCCTCAAAAGCCGCCTCGTCGGCTCGGTGGGCCAGGATGTCATTTTAGGCTTGATTCGCGCTCAACCGGCGTGTAGCCTTCAACAGATCGCGCAGATCATGTTGAATGCGGTTGGCGGACAGCAGATCAGCATTTGCCGCCCGCCGGACAGCCTGCTGAACCAGGTAACGCCCATCATCCAGGCAGCCCTCACACAAATCACAGCCCAGCTGCCTGACGAGGTGGTCATCATCTCTCCCAATTCGACCCTGGGAAATATATCCGCAAACAGCCTGGCGACAACCGTTCGCTATGCCCGCCTGATCATGCGCCTCAGTCCGGACCTCCCTCTTGGATTCATTTTGCTGATCAGCCTGCTCGTCATCCGCACACCCAAAAATTGGCTGAGGTGGTGGGGAATCCCGCTCTGCGTGACCGGCCTGGTGGCAGCGGTGGGAGCCCTGGTCCTTACGTCCTCCTTCGAGAGGATCTGGACCGTGCAGATCGCCCCCTACCTTCCCAGCAGCCTGGCCACGGGTTTGATCGCCCTCGGACACGATCTATTACGGGCGGTCTTCCAGGCCTGGTTAGATGGCCTCCTGGTGACATGCATTTTTTATTGCCTCCTAGGCCTTGCCATGTCAATCGGGTCCATCTTCATCCGAGATGGCCACCACAGCAAACTTTCTCCCGACTCTCCAAAAGCAGCCATCTGAAGTTGAAAAACGAGGGGCGTACCACCCGGATGGCTGTTTTTCATCCAGTCGATTGCAACAAACCCGACCATTCGCCTGTATAGGTTAATAGGAAACGATTACGGACGAGTCTGACCTGATCCGACGTGCCATCCGGGGTGACCGAGAGGCCTTCGGAGACCTCGTGAGCCATCATCAAACCTCGGCATTTCATGTGGCGTACCGGATGCTCGGGAATCGACAGGACGCGGAGGATGTCACCCAGGAAGCGTTCCTGCGGGCTTTCCATGCCATGCAAAGTTTCGATCCAGATCGGCCCTTTGAGCCATGGATCAAAAAGATCACAGTTAACCTGTGCCTGAACCATCTGGAACGGAAGACGGTCCTTTACCTCGACCCTGACCAGATGTCGATGGAGAAGGACCCAACCAACTCTGTGGAGGCCGGTATCGAAGCCCGTGATCGGTCCGCCCAGATCCGTGGAGATCTTCTCAGGCTTCCCCCCCGCTACCGGGCGGCGATCGAGCTTCGGCACTTTCAGGAATTGAGCTATACGGAAATGGCAGAGGCGCTCGGCTGCCCGTTGAACCAGGTCAAATCAGACTTATTCCGAGCACGCAGGATGTTGGTTAAATACATGCGCTCCAACCCCCACCCATGAGAATCAACTCCACCCTTAAGACCGTTTCGCTCGTCCTGCTGGGGCTATACCTGATCCTTACCACCACCCTGGTCTTTTTTTTGACCCGCGCCGATCGGATCGTTCATGCTGTGGTCAGCATGGGGACTGGCTTGATCCTGGTGTGGGTCTGCCTGTGCGGCTCGCTGATGTACCTTTTCAGGGACCGGCTCAAAGCCTGGATTTTGAGGATCCGGATGCCCTGGGCCATAAAGTTCGTCCTTTTCTGCATCCTGTTAGCGATGGTGGAGGAGGCGGTCACCACCACCATGACTAACCTGGCGCCCGTTTTCGGGGTCAGGGTCGGTCAGGCCTACATCACAGCCTCGGCAAACTACCTGGACGTGATCCTGCACCACAGTGTGATCGTCTTCATTCCATGGTTTTTAGCCTGGGCCTGGATCCTGAAATGCTATTCCTTCAGCCCATACTGGGTATTCCTTCTATTCGGGTTGAATGGTCTACTGGCCGAATCGCTGACCTTCGGCCAGCAGCACCTGAGCGAGTTCGCCATGTGGATCTTCGTGTATGGCCTGATGATCTATCTGCCAGCCTATACCCTGCCGGAACCGCGCGGCTCGCGACCCCCCAAGGTATGGCATGCCCTGTTCGCTTTCGTGATCCCTTTTTTGATCAGCATACCTTGGGCCATCTTTATCCACTGGCTCTCGCCCGATCATCCGAATATCCATTTTCCTCCTTTTCAACCATGAAACACCTTAGCGAATCTTTCCTGAACCAGTATCTGGACCGGGCCTTGAGCGCAGACGAACTCCACAGGATTGAAACCCACCTGAACGGGTGTCCAATTTGTTCCGCAAGGCTAGAACAGCTGCATTCCTTGTCATCTGCCCTGAAGGCTTACCAGGATGAACCTCTGGGCCAGGACCTGACCCCGTCCATCCTGAGACGGCTGCCGGAGCAGCGATCCCCAGTGGTTTTTCGTGTCCTCCTTGTCGCCCAGGCCGGGATTTCCGTGGGATTGGTTGCCCTGCTGCTGACCACCTTCGATCACTCCGACAGCTTCCAAAGCCAGATAGACCGGTTCTTTGCCCATTGGCAAGTTGTCATTCTTCCAGCCAATCCCCTGCCTTGGCCGACTTGGACGGCGGCAATCCAGGGGCTGACGGATCGGTTCCTTTCCGTGCCCGAAGGGGTCATGCGCTGGATCACTCTCCTGAACCTGGGGAGCCTTCTGGCAATCCCGGGCCCGAACTTGCTTCTGGCCGGCCTGGCTGTCAGCGTGCTCTGGATCCTAGGAAACACGCTACTGCTCGCCCACCGCATGGAGTTAAGAAAGTGAAACCACGCATATTAACGGCCATCGCCGTCCTTGTCCTGGCCGCCCTGGCCTGTGGTACACCGGCTCAAACCGGGGTTGTTCCTACCCTGGCAAATTCTCCCTTCGAGCTGAATCGGACGTTGTACGGTTTCTTTCCCAGCCCGTCTGATTTGAACCCGCAGAGCACCATCGACACCTATAAAGGCATGGGGCAACACGCCGATGTGGCTTTGCTTCAGCAAGCCATTCCCTGGAAAGATTTCGAACAGGGTGTCGATGTGCCTTCTCAGGCAATCACCGATATCCATAACGCCTACCTGCTGGCGCATCAAAACGGCCTGGAAGTGATCTTTGTCGTCGACCCGCTCAACGGCCTCAACCGCAGGGAGTTCGCCAACCTGCCCGCCGGATGGCAGGCGAGCTTCGGCAATCCGCAGGTGCGTTCCGCCTACACGAACTTCACCATGCGAATCGTGCGTGACTTCCACCCGCGTTATCTGGGATTAGCCTCAGAAATTAACACCTATCAGGACACTCATCCGGATGATTTCCCCAATTTCCTCAGCCTGTATCACTCCGTCTACGGACTGGTAAAATCCGAAAGCCCGGACACCCAGGTTTTTGTGACCTTTCAGTGGGAAGAATTGAACAATTTAATTCCGGCCATTGCTGCAGGGAGAAAGCCATATCAAATTAACTGGGATCAAATCGAGGAATTTGAACCGAAATTGGATGTGTGGGCCATTTCCACCTATCCCTTCATCGTCTTTCCTCACGGAGCAGACATCAAGTCCGACTACTACACACCGCTGCAGGCGCGAACCACGAAACCACTGGCGGTCGCTGAAGGCGGATACCCCTCACAGGATAATGGTGTGGTCAAAGGAACGCCGCAGGACCAGATCGATTACCTGAATGCCATCCACACCCAGATCGGCAGTCGATTGACCTTTTGGATCTACCTGCTGTACAACGATATTAATATAACCGCCTATGTGCCCTTCCTGATCCTGCAAGGTCACGCCGGGGATATCCTCACCTTCCGCTGGTTCGCATCGCTCGGCCTGACCAGCATTGATCACAACCCGAAAGCCGCCCTGGCGGTGTGGGATGCCTACCGCCAGCCTTGAGCTGCCGCCGGATCGGAAAGGCAGGATTCGAACCGTGGCGAATGAGTGAGAAAGACCCGATCCGCGCATCATCCGAGTCTCTTCAAGGAGTGAACCTATGCAGATCACTGTCATCTTGATCGTCCTGGCGAGCGGCCTGGCCCTGGTCGCGATGCTTTATACGATCCATCTGCTCCTGCCCGGCCCCGTGGAAAAAGCCCGCTCCGTGCTCGAAAGCTCACTTGGTAAAAGCTTTTTG
>Ga0187877_1001621_pt1 | contig 22550 bp, 15 predicted proteins | sample June2016WEW_17_1_3_FD_132430 | JGI IMG/M metagenome (GOLD analysis project Ga0187877, IMG submission 132430) | Peatland microbial communities from SPRUCE experiment site at the Marcell Experimental Forest, Minnesota, USA - June2016WEW_17_100 | ecosystem: Environmental > Terrestrial > Soil >... | reverse complement strand
GGCATCCAGGAAATGGGCGTCATCTGCGGCGGCGGCTTGCTCATTTGCATGGTGCCGATGATGACCATGCTGCCGGCGCTGCTGTTGCGGGGGCGCCAGAACGTGGTGGATCACGAACAAGGCGAGGTCGCGGAGAAGCGGGCGCGGATCGAGAACCTCTGGCTGCAGCGGCCGGCCTTGACCGCCGGCATCACGCTGGCGCTGTGCGCTGCGGCGGCCACGCAGCTCCACAAACTGTATTTCGATTACAACCTGCTCCACATGCAGAGCGAGGGGTTGCCGGCAGTGGTCTATGAAGAGGACCTCATTAAGTCCACGCCCAAATCCGTTCTGTTCGGGGCCGTCATCGCCACCAATCTTCAGCAGGCCGCCGCGCTGGAGCAACAGCTTACCAACTTGCCGGCCGTGGCCAGCGTTGATTCCATCAGCACCTTCTTGTCTGATCAGCAGACCAATAAACTGGCGCTGGTCGGCGACATCAAAGAAGAGCTCGCGTCCGTGCGCTTCAGCGAGCCGGATTCCAAGCCGGTGGATGTCCAGGAGCTCAGCGCCACGCTCTTCTCGCTGCGCGGCTACCTCGGCGCGGCCCTGGACGTGGTGCAAAAGGAATCCCCTGAACTGGTCCCGCAGTTCAATTCCTTGCGGGATGCCATTGAGGACCTGCGCCGGGAAATGCTACTCGGCGACACGAACCAGGTTGCTGCCAAGGCCTTCAAGCTGGTGGAATACCAACGGAGCCTCTTCGACGACGTCCATGACACCTTCGAGGCCATGAAAGCCCAGGACAACCGCTGCCCTTTGAGCGTGGCGGATTTGCCACCGGCTTTGCGTGACCGGTTCGTCGGCCTCACCGGCAAGTACCTTTTGATGGTATATCCCAAGGGTGACATCTGGAGCCGTCCTGTCCAGAAGCGGTTCATAGACGAGGTCAGCAAGCTTTATCCGAATGTGACCGGCACGCCCGTGCAGCTTTACTATTACACGGAGCTGCTCAAGGATAGCTACCAACAGGCGGCGTGGTATTCACTGGGGGCGATTGTGATCCTGGTATTCCTGCATTTTCGCAGTCTGCTCTGCGTCGTGCTGGTACTGGTGCCGGTGGCCATCGGCTCACTCTGGCTGGGCGGCTTGATGGGATGGTTGGGGGTGCCGCTCAATCCGGCGAACATCATGACCCTGCCGCTCGTGATCGGTATCGGCGTGACCAACGGCATTCAGATCTTGAACCGCTTTGCCGAAGAGCAGACGCCGAGCATACTGGCCCGGAGCACCGGCAAGGCGGTGCTCGTGTCGGGATTGACAGCGATGGCCGGTTTCGGCAGTTTGATCCTGGCGCGGCACCGGGGCATACATAGTCTGGGCTGCGTAATGACTGCGGGGCTGGCGACCTGTATGATCGCCGGGCTAACGTTCTTGCCAGCGCTTTTGAACCTCCTGATGCGCCCGCAGGCGACAACAGAACAACCCAGTGCCGACAATGCACGATCGACACTGGGTCGGGAGGAACCGAGGTAAAAACCTCAAGTATGCAGAAAGTCTATACGAATGCCATTTAATGTCAATCCCAATGTTTTAAGAGTTTTTCCTGGCAAAACGGGCAGGGCGATAACGTTACCGATTGCGGCCCAGCGCCCCTGAAGCCGCTTCCGACCATAAAGCGCGCAATGCGGCTGGTCATGAATTCGACTCCGAACTTGCCCCTCACGCTGAAAAAACTGCGCCGGGGCGGCGTGCTGGCGGCGAACACACGGCCTGCAGCTTATCTTCTCCTTTGGGTCCTGTTCCTGGCCGTTAACGCCTCGCTCAGCGCCGCGGCAGCGGACGCATTGCACGCGGGACTGCTGTTCGACGAGTTCGACTTAACGCTGGTGCCTGGGCGCCGGACGGAAGCGCTGGGACCGTTCTTTTATTCTGAGCAGAGGGAGACGCAACGAATCTGGGCCGTGCCGCCTCTTCTCTCCTACTGGCGTGACCCGGCGACGGAGTCGAAGGAATTCGACTTTCTCTTTCCGGTATTGACGTATGACCGCTACGGCGACCAATACCGCTGGCAGTTCTTCCAACTGTTGAGTTTTGCCGGCGGCCCCACGCAGCGGGAGACGGCGCGCGACCGCTTCACCCTGTTCCCGCTGTATTTCCAGCAGCGCTCTACGGACCCGAGCGAGAATTACACGGCGGTCTTTCCGCTTTATGGGCACCTCAAGCACCGGTTGTTCCGGGACGACATCTTCTTCGTGGTGTTCCCTCTATATAGTGAGACACGAAAGAAGGACGTCGTGACGGACAACTATTTGTGGCCCATATTCTCTCTCCGCCACGGCGACGGGCTCCACGGTTGGAAGGCGTGGCCGCTGGTCGGGAACGAGCACAAAGATGTCACCACTCGAACCAACGGATTCGGCGACGTGACAACCATTGGCGGGTACGACAGCTTTTTCACCCTCTGGCCATTGTTCTTCAACACCAAGAGTGGGATCGGCACCACGAACGAGCAGTGGCAGCAGGCGTCCATCCCCGCCTACAGCGTGCTGCGCTCGCCGCTGCGCGATTCGACCACCGTTATTTGGCCCTTCTTCAACTACGTGGACGACCGGGAGAAGAAATACCACGAGTGGGACGCCCCTTGGCCGCTGGTCGTGTTCGCCCGCGGCGAGGGCAAGCACACGTCGCGCGTTTGGCCGTTCTACAGCCACGCGACCAACGCGACGCTGGAGAGCGATTTCTGGCTCTGGCCGATATACAAATACAACCGCGTGCATTCGGCGCCCCTGGACAGCCGGCGCACGCGCATCTGCTTCTTCCTTTACTCCGATCTGGCGGAAAAGAACACCGAGACCGAGGCGGTGCGGCGGCGAGTTGAGTTCTGGCCGTTCTTTGCCCACCGCCGCGACTTCAACGGAAACAGCCGACTGCAAATCGCGGCCGTGCTCGAACCCTTCTTTCCCGGAAACAAGAACATTGAGCGCGATTATTCACCGCTCTGGTCGTTCTGGCGCTCCGAGACAAACCCGCGGGCCGGCGCCTCGAGTCAATCGCTGCTCTGGAACCTCTACCGGCACGACACAACGCCCGATACCAAAAAATGCTCGCTCCTGTTCGGGCTTTTCCAGTATCAATCCAGCACTGAAGGCAAGCGGATGCGTTTATTCTATATTCCATTGAACCGGGCAAAGGCCCCGGCGCACGACGGGGAAAAGGCCGGACCGGGGAAACCCGCGTAGCGGCAATGCGCTGGACGAACAAGCACGGGATTCTTGTAACCGATTTAACTGATTTGACTCAATAACTGTTACCGTATGTTTCAAAACATCGGAGAAATGGTGCTCCTGTTCTGGCGCACGCTGGCGGCCCTGCCGCAGACTTGGCGCCAGCGCCAGAAGGTGATGGACCAATTCTTTGAGATTGGCAACGCTAGCCTGCTGATGGTCTGCATCCTCTCCTTTTTCATCGGCGGTGTCATGGCCCTCCAAACCGGCCCGCTGCTGGTCGAGCGTGGCCTGGGCAGCTACGTCGGCGGGGTGGTCGGCTTCTCCATCGCCAAAGAGCTGGCGCCTGTGATGATGGCCATTCTCATTGCCGGCCGCATCGGCTCTGCTATGGCGGCGGAGATCGGATCGATGCGTGTTTATCAGGAGATTGATGCGCTCCGAACCATGAATATCAACCCGATCCACTACCTGGTGCTGCCGCGCCTGGTCGCCATCGCGATTGCGCTGCCCTTGCTGGTGACCATCGGCATCCTCGGGGGCTGGTTGGGCGGTGTGGTGGTTGCCACCGCCAATGTTCGCATTGCGGTCTCCTCCTCGGCGTTCTTCTCCGGCCTCCGCTCCGCCGTTGATCTTTCGGATGTGGCCAACGGCGTGTTCAAGAGCTTCATGTTCGCTCTGATTATTGGGGTGGTATCCTGCCATCAGGGTCTGATCACCCGAGGCGGCCCGCGCGGCATTGGCCGCTCCGTCACCAAGGCAGTCGTCAACTCCATCGTCATAATCGTCATCTTTGATTACCTCCTGACCCGCGTCCTGATGAAGTAATGAATGGTTCTTCCTCCAATCATCGTGGCGTGGGACTCAAGGTGCGCGGGTTGCGCAAGACCTTTGACGGGCATGAAGTCCTGCATGGCCTCGATTTCGACGTGCAGCCGGGCGAGATCTTCGTGATCATGGGCCCCAGCGGCAGCGGCAAGACCGTCCTGCTCAAACATCTCATCGGCCTGGAAGAGCCGGATGCCGGGGAAATCCTCATCGAAGGCGAGCCGATTCAATCGCCCGAGGTCATGAGCAAATACCGGATGGCGATGGTCTTTCAGTCCGGCGCCCTGCTCAATTCGCTTACCGTCGGGGAGAACGTCGGGCTTTACCTCGCCGAACACCGGCTCAAGCCGCCGGAGGAAATTGCTCGCGTCGTCGCCGAAAAGCTGGAGGTCGTCGGGCTCAAGGACACCGAGGACAAAATGCCCAGCGAGCTGTCCGGCGGCATGAAGAAACGCGTGGCCATCGCTCGCGCGCTGGTCAGCGAGCCGCAACTGATTCTGTATGACGAACCCACCAGCGAGCTGGACCCGCTGTCGGCGGTGGTCATCGCCGAGGAGATCGTGCATCTCAAGGATCGCATTGGCGTCACGTCGCTGGTGGTTTCGCATGATCGGGACCTGGCCTTTGGCGTAGCCGACCGCATCGCCGTCATCAACGAGGGCCGCATCCAGACTATCGGCACGCCCGATGAGGTGAAGCGCAACACCGATCCTCTGGTCAAGGAATTCCTGCACGCCGATTTCAAACGCCATTGACCCCGCTTTAGTACCGAGAAAGATTAGAGTATGAAAAACACCCTGGAAACACGCATTGGACTATTCGTGGCCCTGGCGGTGCTGGCCGCCGCGATCATTTTGGAACGCGTGGGCAGCTTTGAAAGCTTCGAGCGCGGCAAGCATGTCAACGCCCTGTTCAGCAACGTGCAGGACCTCAAGATCGGCGACCGAGTCAAGATGGCAGGTGTCGAAGTCGGGCGGGTGCAGGACATCCAGCTCACCAACAACAAGGTCCTGGTCGTGATGAAAGTGCGCCCCGCCGCGCAGGTGAAGACAGACAGCATCGCGACAATTAAGTTCACAGGGTTGATGGGGCAAAACTTTGTCGCCTTGAATTTCGGCACGCCGCAGGGCGAAGCCCTGAAGGACGACCAGTTTGTGGACACCGAGGAGCAGGCCGACCTGAGCGCCATGATGCAGAAGATTGACAAGGTCGCCGAGGGCGTCGAGAACGTCACCAAGAGCTTCACCGGCTTCAAGATTGACACGCTGGTCGGGCCGCTCCGGGACTTCATCAACGCCAATAAAGACCCGCTCACCGCTACGATTTCCAACGTGCAGGCGATGTCGCTCGAAATCTCCTCCCAGGTTTCGCAAGGCAAAGGCACGCTGGGCAAGCTCATCAAAGATGAAAGCCTCTACGACACGGCCCTCTCCACCGTCAGCAACCTGCAGGACACTGCTACCGAGATAAAGGCCACAGTCGCCGACGCGCGCAAAATCGTGGATCAGGTCAACGCCGGCCAGGGCACGGTCGGCAAACTGGTGAAGGACGACAGGCTATGGCGCGAGACCACCGAGTCCATGACCAACCTGAAGGAGATTCTGCAGAAGGTGAACCAGGGCCAGGGCACGGTCGGCAAGCTGGTCAATGACCAGGAATTTTACCGGAACGCGAAGCTAACCTTGCAGAAGCTGGACCAGGCCACCGAGAGCCTGGAGGATCAGGGCCCGCTGAGCGTCCTGGGCCTCGCCGTAAGTAAGTTGTTCTAAATTCGCTGGCTGAGTTTCAACCGGTCAGTCATTGGGAGCGCCAGGCCTTGCGTTGTTCCCTCCTCGGGTCCATAACTCTGTCGTCTTGAGAACCTGGCGTATGCTTTGGCGGACGGAGAATCAGAAGGACAAGCAAGAAGCTCAGCCGTTTGGAGCCCGACTTTCAGGCCGATGCATGTGGAGTTGCGGGAGGGTTGCTGCTGTTTGCGGCCTGGGCGCAAGCCTTCGGCCAGGTCATCTTGCTCGATTACTCCTTCAAGGTGGGCCGGGGAGCGAACGACGCCGTGGACGCCCTGGTTCTGCAGGCCGACCAGCGCATCCTGGTGGGGGGAGAATTCACGTCCATCGGCGGCTGCTCCAATTCCTTCCTTGCCCGCCTCAACCAGGATGGCTCAGTTGATACGTCGTTCAACCCAGCCAGGCAAACGGATGGAGCCGTCCAGTGCCTCGTGCAGCAGCCAGACCGAAAAGTCCTAGTCGGGGGCGCATTCGGACGCCTGTTGGGCCATGCACGACCAACTCTCGCGCGCTTGCTGGTGGATGGTTCGCTGGATGCCACCTTCGACGCCAGCCTGGTGCTCAACACCAATGCCTCGGTTTCCGCAGTGGCCTTGCAGGACGACGGTCGGGTCCTGGTGAGCTATTGCAGATCGGATGACTGGCTGACACGAGTGGTGCGGCTCAATACCAACGGCACGCCGGACTCCAGGTTCGTCCGGACAAACCAGATGAATGGTTATGTCTTCGCCTTGCTGTCCCAGCCGGACGGCAGCGTTCTGTTTGGCGGGAACTTTCTCAGCGTGAGCGGTAGCGCCGGCTATGCCTTATTCCGACTGCAGCCGGATGGGCAACTGGATGACACCTTCGACCTTGGGCTGGAGATATCCTCCGTTTTCAGGCTGCTCAGACAACCCAGCGGGCAGATCCTCGTAGGCGGCTCGCTCAACCGCACGGGCAGTTCCAACCGTGTTCCTTTGCTCCGTTTGAACACCGGTCTGCAATGGGATGAGAGTTTCAAGCCCGATGCATTTGGTGGAACGGGTCCTGGGTGGCCGTCCATCTCCGCGCTGTTGCTCCAACCGGACGGCAAGATCGTCGTGGGCGGACACCTCTTCGAGATGGGCGGCTTCTGGCGCAGGGACCAGACCTTGGGCCTGTCAGAACCTTGGCCTTTCAACCGGACGGTCGCATAATGATCGGGGGCGAGTTCTTCGGTGTGGACACCGCCTAGGATCAATTTCATCTGGCTCGGCTTCTGCCCCTGAGCGACTGCGACCTGATGCGTGTCTATTTTCGGACTGGGGATGAGACGTTCGTCGCGGCAACCTTCCCACCGGGGCGCACGAACTATCTGGAGATGTCGAGCGACCTCAGTAACTGGCAAACCGTCGAAAGCAACACCAGCCCGTACCTTTGGCATCAGGGCTTTTCCTCGACCGACGCGCCGCGCGCCTTCTTTCGGGCCAGGCAAGAGCGCTGAGCCGGGGCTCGGCGTCCGCTCATTGACTCTTTTTGCGCGAACCAGAGTCCGAGCCTTTGCCGGAGGGCGGAGCTGTCTCCGTTGGCCGCTGCTCGGATTTGGAGGGTGGGCGGAGCTCGGCAGCTTGATGGTAGCCCTTAGGATAGTACATCGGCGAGTTCCCTTTCTGAGAGGTTGTTTGCCCTGACGAGGGCGTGGATTGAACGGCAGCGCGGGAGTTGTAATTAGCAGGCAAGCCCGTGTCGGACCGGTAGCTGGGCATCACGCCACTCCCTTGCTTCCACTGCTCGGGCGCCCGGGGCGCTGCTGGGGCGGGAACCGCTGTCGGTGCCGGCTGGTAAGTCTTGGGCGCTGATTGGAATTGCGGCGAGGACGCCGGTTTCGCACTGCTGGACCAGGTCGAAGTCTTAGGCGTTGCGGCGGCAGGGGCTGTTGGCGCGGGTTGATAGGACCTCTGGGGCGTCTGGTACTGCGGGCTGGAAGCGGGCTTTGCGCCGCTCGACCAAGGCGAGGCTTTGGGCGTTGCCACCGCCGGCTGGCGCGAGGTGGTGGCCGGAGCCGGTGCGCCGCTGCTGAAAGTGGACGGACGTCCTGTTCTAACGGGCGCGATCGGGGCGTGCTGGATGGCCGGATGCTGCGCATCCACTTTCTGGGCAACCATGTTTGCCGGTCGTGCCGGCGCCGGGAGCGGGTGCCGATAGACCACCGACCCCGTTCGTTCGGCAACCACAGCCCGGCCGGCGGGCAACTCACGGACGGTCGCCCTGGGGACCGGGACCCGGGAGGCAGCCGACACGCGCTCGATGGGAATGCCATGATTCACAATCGTATTGTTGTTCACGACGGTATAGTTGTTGATGATCGTGGTCTGCTTATAGACGGTATTGACCCGGGCAGGCGGCAGGCAGTGATGGCCGATGTCGTGCGAGCAGAAGTCTCCAAGAGAGACGAACGCGAAGGCGCTGGCGCCCAGGCCGAACCCGAAGTTCACCCCAACAGCACCGCCGTTGAAGCGCCAGCCCAACCTCACGTCGAATTCGGCGTGCGGCGGCAGGGGCGCCCAGCCGCAACTGTCGCCGGCCACCCGCCAGGTCACCCAGGCTGGCCCCCAGACTCGATCCGGCGTCCAGACCCAGCCGCACCGCGGGTGCGCATACCACCGGCCATAGTGGAACGGCGCCCAGCCCCAGGAATAAGAGGATTGCCAATACCACCCGGCATCGCTGTAAACCCAGTAGCCGCCATCGCAGTAGGGGCGCCAGCCGGGAGATACCACGACAGCGCGCGGTTGCCAGCACCAGCCATAACCATCCAGGTTTACCCAGGAGCCATAGGGCGAAAGATCGTTGTAGAAGTAAGTCACGTCGGCCGGCGGACTGGTGACATAGGCCGGCGGCGGCGCGGCGACCGGCGGCGGTTGCGCTACCGGCGCAGGGGCCATCGGGGCGGCTGGAGGCGGCGCGGCGGGAGCGGGGGCGGCAGGCGCATATTGCTGAGGTTGGCCCTGGCCCCGCAGGGTGTTGTCGTGGTTCAGCATCGCGGAAGTCACCTGTGGCGACAGGCCTAGATCCTTGAGATAAAGGACGTCATCTGCAGAGAGATTAAACGGGGCCTGCGAGTTCTGGATATAGGCTAAAACCACATCGTCGCCAACACCCGAGCTGGCGAGCCTGGTCACCTCGGCAGCACCCGGAGACAGATTGACCGGGGCCGCTGCCTGGGCTTGTGCCGGAGCACCCGGAGCCGGTGCTCCCGGCGTTTGACCATAAGCGGACAGCAGTGGTAAAGCCATCCCTGCGACCAACCCGACCCATTTCATATTTTTCATAAGATGTGCACTAGCGTTCTTCATCAACCGGTTAGACCGCGCCACCGGCGCTTTATTCAGGCGGCCCGACACACCGATATTACAAGAGATACACAGACGCGCCAGCAAGTTCGTCGCGCCTTGGGCCTGCTCCCGTAATATAACCGAGGCTTGCGACAGACGGTCGGAAGGAGAGTCCGAGCTAGCCCGAGGCTTGCAGTGATGCATGGTCTTCACACATCAACCGCAGCGAACCCCTCCCAATTCAACGCCTGCCACAGCTACTGTCTTAGTAGAGACATAATGACCCATATGTGCCGCCGTCTCTGGCGTTTACGGGACATATTGTCTCACGTAGCGAGCCATAACCATAAATAGTAATATTCACAAATAGCTATAATAAAGTAACTTACACATATAATCGCCTCCTGGCATACTGATAGCTTTTCATGTGCTAAACGCAAACCAGTTTATAGAAAGGAAAATGATATGAACAGTCTGACAAGATGGCAACGACCAGAACTATCAACATGGCCAGGATTCGGACGGCTGACGGATTTGCGGGATGAAATAGACCGCCTGTTCGAGTCGCCTCTGACCGAATTGGCGCGCACTTCAAACCTGTTGAGCGGCTGGAACCCAGCACTCGACCTCTACGAGGACAAGGACAACCTGTATGTGAAGGTGGAACTGCCCGGGATGAAGCGCGAAGACATTGACGTATCGCTCCACGAGGGCAGCCTGAGTATTTCGGGCGAGCGCAAGAGCGAGCAGAAACACGAGGACGCCGAGGTCTATCGGGCCGAGCGGTTCTTCGGACGCTTCCAGCGCACGGTGACGCTCCCGACGCCGGTCGCCGCAGACAAGGTGAAGGCGCAATACAAAGACGGCATCCTGAACATCACTCTGCCCAAGACGGAGGAAGCGAAGCCGAAACACATTGACGTTAACGTGAGCTGAACCGCTCTCCCGGCGGGGTTACCCGCTGGGAACCGTTTGGAGAAAGGAAAGAGATATGAAAGCAACAATGCAGACCGAACAGCGGCCGGCGAGAGACGTCCGCCCGACGCAGAATTACGTTTCGCCAGAGGTGAACATCTTCGAGACGAAAGACGGCTATGTGCTCGAAGCGGAGATGCCCGGCGTGAGCAAGGAAGGCCTTGAAATCACGCTTGAGGGGAATGAAATCACCATCGTCGGCCACCGGAATAACGAGGTGGTGACAGGAACGCCGCTCTTCCGGGAGCGCGCCCTGGCGGATTACCGGCGCGTCTTCGAGCTGGATCCGGCCATTGACACGGCTAAGATCGCCGCGAAGATGGACCAGGGTGTCCTGAGCCTCACTCTGCCGAAGTCAGAGAGGGTCAAGCCCCGCAAGATCGCCGTTGATTAACTGACACCGGGCAGAGGCCTCAACCCCTCGGCCAGTTGAATTCCCCCGGGCAGCACGCCCGGGGGATTTTCGCGAACGCACTCAGCCTGTGGGGGCCTTCAGCGCAGGATTTGGAACAGGCTGGCGAAATCGTCCGTCCAAAGCGGGACCCTGGTGTCGTTGGTCTTGACAGTGCTGGCGGCGTCGTGGATGGCGGGCGAGTTAATGATCTTCTCATTGCGCGATAGCAGCACCCAGGTCGAGGAGTAAAGCCACCACGTGTCATCGCTTTCCTCGTAGTCAATGGAGGCCAGCTTGTAGCCGAAGTGGCGGGCGAGGTTGACCACCACCGGCTCCAGGTCAAGGTAGTGGTTGGAGATGTGCACCGCGATAACGGCGTTGGTATTCAGGTGCCGCTGGTAAACCTCGAACGCCTCCTTGGTCAGCAAGTGCACGGGGATGGCGTCGCCGCTGAAGGCATCGAGCACGAGCAAGTCGAGGTGCTGCGGCGCTTCCCCTTCCATGGACAGGCGGGCGTCGCCGGGGGCCACTTCAACATTGCCCGGGCATTTGGGCAGATAGCTGAACCACGAGGTGGCCACCGTTTGCACCTGGGGGTTGATTTCGTAAAAGCGCAGGTAATCTCCAGGCCGCGCGAACGCCGCCATGGTGCCGGTGCCAAGACCCACCACCCCGATGCGCCGCCGGCCAGCGGGCAGCGCGGCGACTCCCAGCCCAATCCCGCTTTCCGTCCCGTAATAGCTGACTGGCGACATGGCCTGCGCCGGGTCAACGAATTGCAGCCCATGCGTGATCCGCCCGTGCTGGAGGAGGAAGTAGTGCGAGGTGGGGTCTTGCTTCTCATGTTCGTATACCGTCAGCACGCCGTAGAAGTTGCGCGACCGATAGACGCGCTCGCTGCCGGCCTCGTGCGCCTGCTTCCAGAGGATTGCGCCGAGCCCAATTATGCCGAGCGAAAGCCAGGCGCATGTCAGCAAGCGCCAATGCTGAAAACTCCGGAACTGCCGGCGCGCAACCCAGAAGACCGCCCCCAGAACCAGCAGGCTCCACAGGCCGATGCGCAGCCCGGTAAAATAGCCCTTCGCCATAGCGCCGGCGTGCGGCGGCAGCCACGCCAGCAACCGGTCGAGCCCGAGGAACACCAGCAAGACCAGCGTACACGCCAGCCAGCGCCACTCATTCCATTTCGGGCTTGGGACTTCCGACCCAGGACTTCCCGCGCGGGTTGTAACACAGACAAGCAGGAACAGCACCCCGCAGAGAAAGAGCCCCCAGTGCAGTTCGTAATAGTCCGTGAACAGCAGCGGTGCGGCGACGGCCACAAACAGTCCGCCCAGCGCGCCGCCGGCCGCAATCATCAGGTAATACCCGGTGAGATGGCGCGGGTCGGGCTTGAGCCGGTAAAGCTCCCCGTGGCAAACCATGCAGCAGATGAACAGCCCGCCACAGTAGATCGCCACTTGTTTGGCAAGGGACAAGTCGCTCGCGTTAAACAGCGCCCAGCACAAGCCTCCCAGGGCAGCGATAAGCGCCAGCGTGAACGGGTAGCGCACATACCAGCGCGGACTGTCAAAGCAGATGATGAAGCTCAGCAGATAGAGCGCCAGCGGCACCACCCAAAGAAACGGAATCACCGCAACGTCCTGGCACAGCTTATTAGTCGTCGCCAGCAGCAGAACGGACGCGCAAGCCGGCAGCAGAAGCCAGAAGACCTGGGTGAGGGGCGAGGGGCGAGGGGCGAGCGGCGATGGCGGAGCGGAGGAAGTCCGAGGTCCGAAGTCCGAAGTCCGAAGGGCCGCACCATCGGCCGCTCGCTCCGGGTCGGTGGCAGAGGGGGCGTGGCTGTCCCCAGCCGTAGCAACAGCCGCACTCTCGGCGCGCAAATACTCATTCGAGCCCGCGCCAGCCGCCACATTTCGGCCTTCGGTTTTCGGACTTCCTTCGGACTTCGGCCTTCGGACTTCGGACTTCCACAACCTAAGCGCGCAGAACCCGCAACAAAGCACATACGCGACTAATCCCCACGCCCACATCCCCGCCTGGATCTTGCGGGTGAAATGCGTCTCGAAAAAGAAGGGGTAGCTCACCAGGGCGAGCAGCGAGCCGACGTTCGACAACGCGTAAAGGCGGTAGGGCGAGGTCCCAGGCCGGGCGCGGCTGAACCATTGCTGGATCAGCGGGCCAGTAGTAGACAAGACGAAATATGGCAGCCCCAGGCTGGCAGTCAGCAGTGCCAGGATTTGCAGGGTCGGATTGCCGCCGCCGTGCGGCTTCCACGAGTCGCCGGGCGTGATTGGCAGTAGTGCCAAAGCAGCCGCCAGTAAGACGAGGTGGACCATCGCCTGCGTGCGCGGCCTAAGCCAGCGCGAGGTGAAATGCGCGTAGGCATAGCCGCCCAGCAGTAGCACCTGGAAGAACAACATGCAGGTCGTCCAGACGCCAGGCCCCCCGCCAAACCACGGCAGGATGTATTTACCAATGAGCGGCTGCACCTGGAACAGCAGGAATGCTCCAGTGAATATCGTAAGCGCGTACGCGGCCATTCAGCGGATCATGGCACAACCCGGAGAGCGGTTGAAGCGGTAAAGTGTTGCTCCACCACTGGATCAGATCGCTTCATGCGTCGGAGCTTGCAGCGATCTCACGCGACCGCAACTTCGAGTCTCTGATGGGCTCTTAGTTCCACCCAGTCCTGGAAGGAGATGGTTAACCGCGTTCCGGCCAGGGTTTCTTTGGTTTCGACCGGGCGCCCGTCGGCGGTGACCTTTACCCGGCCACCAGGAAGGCTGCCCATCAGCTCCAGACTCAGGCTGCGCAAGCGCAGCTTGCCCCATTTGACCTCCACTACTGCATTCTGACCGGTCGAGCCGGCCTGTTGACTGAACGTGCCCCACCCCTCAGCCGCAGTGAACGCTGCCTTGAATTGTTCCGGATGAATCCGCGGGGCAAAGCCCAGGTGGCCCTTTGGGCCGTGGTACTCGAATCCGCAGGCAGCCAGGAACACGCCGTAGCTGGCCATGCTGCGGGCATAATGGTCCCCGCACTCGACTTCGTTCCAGGGGTTGCGACGCGAGGGGTGATAGCGGTCATGCACAGCGCGGGTGGCGGCGAGCCCTTCGGTGATCATGCCTTCCCAGATCATGTGGCCGGCGACCTGGTACTCGAAGCCGTTCATGCATTCGTTGAAGTAACCGGCTGCCCAGTCCGCCCCTTTGCCTTTGGCCTGGTCATAATTCCAATCCGAGCGCGGGAAGGTGCACATGAGTAGCCCGGCCTCGCCCGGCATCGCGTACCAGCGGCCGGCCTTATAGACCTCGCGGTAAGGGCCGACATCCGGTGTGAAGTTGTAGCGCCAGAGCGATTGCAGGGCGGACAGGGTCTCCTTCTGTGGGAAGACGCGAGGCAAGGCCACTTGAAATGCCCAGCTCTGGCCCATCACCTGGTCAATGTGGCACCCAGTCCCCGAATTGATCGCATCGAGGTGCTTCGGGCTCGGCTTGTTCACGAAGTAACCGTCCTCGTACAACTGGGCGACGATGTTCTTCTGGCCGGCGTCGAATATGGCGCGGCATTTCTCGGCAAACGCGGCGTCGCCGGCTTCAATCGCCATCTGTTCGGCGGCGCGCAGGGCAGCCAGGTAGAGGCCGCTCAGCCACGCCACCGGCCCATACCAATCCGTGTCGAGCGTGTTGTGCTGGTTGCTCTCGATGAGGCCGTCGCCGTTCTCGTCCTTGGCGATCAGCCACTCGACGGCGGCCCGAATGCGCGGCCAGTTGCGCTTCAGGAACCCACTGTCAGCCGACATCTGGTGCTCGCGCAGGGCGCGCAGGATCGTGCCCGCCTGGGCATCAATGGCCGGGATATTGTTGAACTCGCCGCGGAAATGGATCGCGCCATCCGGCTGCAAGGCCAGCCCGAAATCCACCTTCTCCCGCGTCATGCGTTCGAGGTCGGGGAACAGGCGGGCCACCGCATGCGCGTATTGCCAGACGTGGCCGCAGGTGCCTTCGCAACAACCGACGCCCTCCCAGCCGTAAAAGCGGCCGTCCCCAAACCGATAGCAGGTGGACGTCGCGAGAATGGACGTGTTGAGAAAGGTGCGGTCCAGGAACCACCAGGGCAGGGACCCGTCGTACCAAGTGTCGTGCCAGAGTCGCGTCTCGCCGCTCAGCCTCGCGAAGTGCTGGCGGATATAGCGTGCCAGCCCCAATGCGGAATTGAACCTGGCTCCGTAATAGCGGCCGGGTGGCAGTCGGTCCATTTTCAGGTTAGGCAGGTGCCACGACAACACAAACACCGCCGTGGCGGATTCGCCCGGCTTGAGTTTCAGCTTGCGGGTCAGCGATCCGACCAGCTTTTGATCGAACCCTCTCTTTGCCAAACCGGCTGAGTCCTTCGCAGTCTCGAAGACGCCCGCCACTGCGCCGGTGCCCGGGAGCGCCGTGCAGCCGCGGTCACCCGGCTGCGGGTCCAGCAAAGCCACGCCCATCGTGCCGAAGTCCGCCTGCTGTTTCAAAGGCCCGACCGGCACACGCGGCTTGTCGCTGAACACGATGTCGTCCACCCCGATATTCCCCCAGGCCCCCGTCGCGTTGTCCACAATCTGAAGCCTGCCCGTTCTTCCGGCCCACTTGCGCACATCCCAACTCAACGGGCGCATGGCGTTCTCGTCAAAACCCGTCGCCGTCAGCACCACCTTGTCATCCACAGTGAGGTTGACGCAGGTCTGGCCTTTGTGCGCGCCGCCACCGACCAGCAACGTGATGTAATTCCGCTCTATGCTGAACGCGCGGCTGACCAGCTTGCCCGTCGCCGCGTCCTTTTCCTCGACCGAGCCGCCCGGGGCGCTCGCATGGCTGTTGGCGACCCGCTTGCCCTTCCCGCGAACATCACCCTGATAATCGGGGATCTTCGACATCTCCACCGGCCCGGCCCCGAAGGCGGTGCCGGTGACAGTCCAATTGGCATAAGTCTCGCCCTCGAAATCTTCGAAGACGATATCGGGCCGCTGCGAAGGCGCGCCGGACGGCACATCTTCGGCGCTGCATTCCAGGAACAGGAGTTCGTTGTCGCGCACCAGGCGATTGCGCCGCACGCCGTCCTGCGACTTGGCAGAGTTCAGGCAAATCGCATTCTCCAGCCACCCCGCCAGTTCGGCTTCCGCCTTGGCGGAGCTGTGGTTTTTGACCGTGAACTGCAGCACAGTTGCCGGCAGCGACGAATCATCCGTGTTGAGCGGGATGAATGGGGAAAAAGCCTCCAGGCGAATCTCAAGCGGTGAGCCCGGGTCCTTATATTCGACGTAGCCAATCGGGTATTCGCCGGCAAAGGAAACGTCACTCCAATGGTCCCGATCCAGCGGGCGTTCCTGTGCCTTGTCTCCGCTTACAATCCGCAGCGCGAATCCCTGCTCCAGCGGCGAAGTGGCCTCCAGCGGTTTGGCGTAATGCTCCGCCCCAGTGCCAATCCGCGTGTTGAAAAGGTCCCAATGCCAGAGCTTGCCGTCGCCGCCCAGGTAGAGTTGCCCCGCACAGATGCCACCCACCGGCATCCCGATCTTCACCAGGTCCGCCCCGCGATACACCTCCGGCTCGCCGCGCGCGGTGAGCGACCTTACCCATTCCGGCGACAGTTTCTTATCGGCAGGCACCAGCTTGTCGAAATCGGCACGAGTGAACGGTCCCGCCATGGCGAACTGCCACGGATGAAACGCCAGCACGCCGGTGGCCCCGGCCCCGACGAGTCTCAGGAAGTCGCGCCGCCCGAAGGCCGCAGCGTCACGGTCCGGCGTCCCGCACCGGCAGCCCTGCTCTTGACACTTCGGATGCTTCTCTGTGTTCATAAAATCGAGTCCAACAGGCTGTGCTGCATGGGTGAGCTTTGGTTTCCGGCGCCGCTATGTCAAGGATTTGGCTTCCTAAGCGAGTCAGGCCGGGCTGGCCGGATGTTGGATTCCCTGCTGGACATTCTCATCATCTGCCCCGTTTGCGTTCCCGCGCCCGATAAAGCCAAACCGGCTAAGACGCCCTCCCCTGGCTTTGGGCGCCATTCCGCCTTCTGCATTCTGCCTTCCGCATTCGCTCCAGGGTGGCTTTGAGGTGGCCTTAGGGTTGCATGTGGGTAGCTTTAGGGTCGCATTGGGGTGGCTTTCCGTGGCTTTGATGTGGCTTTAGCTGGCTTTCAAGGTTCGAGGTTCGAGGTTCAGGGTCCGAGGTTGCCTTCCATTGGATGTTGGATGACCGGCCTTCACCATAAGCCTCCCGAATGCATCTCTCCTCTCGCGCCTCCCTCGTGCTGGTCTGGGGGAACCCTGGTACCACCCTGGACATGTCCTATACCCATAGAACCCTCTGCAGATCCCGTTTTTGATCAGCCAAGCTTATCCATATCACTTTCTTCCCCTCTTGCCGTTAGACTTCGGGATTAATACCCTTATTACTACCCTCACTCACCGCTTCATACCCTTACTCCCCAAGTGGCACCAGCGCGCCGCCGGGCCTTTTCCCTGACGGGAAACCTCGCCCGCAGCTTTCAAATCGGCCAGCAAAGTGCGAATCCACTCGCGACCCACGCCGGGACACGCGCGTTCGATGCCATCAAGGCAGAAGTCGCCCAGTTCGTGCCGAATGGCTTATTTATGAGCTTTTCAAGCGTTTTGGTTTGCCACCTTGAGGTTTTGTAGAGTGACCGGCATCTGCAGGCCAAGGCAGGGCCTCCTGCACTGGGTTCGGTCTTACCAACCAAGTGCCGCCGCCCAAGCATACTCGCTTTCCAAGCGGACTCAGAGAATACAACGACCAGTATTCTCGCTGTGGCTCATTGCGGCTGAGGGTTCCCCCAATCCACTTCCAACCATAAAGTCGCCAAACAAGTCTGAGGCCTCGCTTACTGAAAGCGGCAAGCAATGGTCTAAGCTGACACAAGCAGGCGTGGTTGTCTTCCTCGCGCACATCACGAACCACAGGACGCAATGGGTCCGAATCATAAAAGTCCAAGCCCGATTTCGTCCACTTGAGCTCTAACATTTTTGCGAGTAGCGGCGATGGAACATCGCCGGTGAGAGACCGGGATCCATCCTGCTCATCGCTATAGTCGCAAGCTGTGAACCACGCGCCTTTCGTTCGCGCGAACGTGTGCCCACAATCTTCCGCTAGTCCGGGTACGCTGTCGGGATAATTGAGAAGCGTGAGGACTTCTGACCGAAACTCGGGTCCGCGAGGCAGCATGTTTCCGTTTAGCACCGGGTCCGTCATTTTAGCAACAAACCGACCCAAAACCGCCTCCGGAACGGCATAAGAATTGAAAAGCCATGCTTGGAATGCACGAAGGACATCCCATCTGTCACGCGCGAAACAGGGCGCGGGTTCCTGCCAGTGGAAATACCCCGAGAGAGCGATCCACTCGCACTTCTCGTGGGAGTTACGCAGAAGTGAGGTGGGCTCAACAATGTTGGGGGTGATAACAAGCTTTTCTCGACTTTTTCTTGTGAGCACTCTTGGAAACGGGTGTGGATAGCGGGCCCACCAAGGTGCTCGTCTCTGGACGAATTCCCAGTCTTTGCGAATTGTAGCCTCATCCAGGCTCCAGATGAAGGGATCAAGCAAGTCCGGGAGGGAAAGCTGTCTAACCGACTCAAAACGGGGTGGCTCTCCCTCCCAATCAGGTTTCATGTGGTAATGATCGCTCAAATAGCCAAGGAACTCATGCATAGCGATCCACTGATACTTTTTGCCAAGTCGCTCGATTGAGGGGCGTTCCCTGCCTTCAAACTGGAGGGGCCTAACATCTAGGCAACTTTGCTTGGCTATCCCGAGTTCGACCAAGCGCTGGAGAACGTAGCGTCGCGCGATGCGATCATCGAACCCGGTGTAACTCCACTTGCGACTCGGCTCCTCGCTCAACCGGCGGTTTTGGAAATAGCTGACTTTCCCGCCCATGACGTAACGCCCCCAATCCCCATAGCCGCCCATCTGTTCTGTGCAAGTGGAAGAGATAACTGAGCCGAGCGGCCTCTTATGTTCCCAATCGCTGTTAAAGCTCGCCTCGAGCGCTTCTTCGTCTGCTTCTGACCAAATTGAAGGCCACACAGACCGGAAAGGGGGACGAAACGATTCCGGCTCAATCCCGGCATCCAACACCCCCTTTTCCATCGCCTGCTCGCAGATTACGGAAGCGTAGTGCCGAATGATCACATTCGGCTGCACAGACTCCTTGTTGAAGATCGCTGAATGAACAACTGCTGCGAAAGAAGCCAACCCACTATCGTCATGCTGGGCATGAACCGCCGCACTAGCAGCAGCGAAGAGAACCCGTTCCACGACGTAAGGGTCATCCACAACCATGAATCGCTCCACAAGCTCCGACGTCAACGTCGTGTCGTTCCTTATGAGCCGTGCTAGTGCGAACGATATTTGATTCCGACGAGCTACTGCGGTCGTTGTCAGCATCCATGCAAGAGTGGTGGCAAGAAGCAGCAGTTGTCTGCGATTAAGCAAGGCGACATCGCACGTTTCAGCAAGGCGAATGACTCGAACTACGGGACCATTCTCAGTCTCCCAACTAAACTGCCGGTTTAGCCGGATTGTCCATTCACAGTCGCGCTTTCCAAACGGTATCGCTCTGAGTTTGGCATGAAGCCAGTCCGCATTCCGGGGGTGCTCTGGATTGGTCGAAAGCGGCAAGGAATGTTCGAATACCTGAGTCCAAGATGATTGCGCACACAATTGGTTGAAGAGTTCTTCCGTCCGCGCCGACCAACTCTTCACGGTTCGCCAAGGGATGCTGGCAACAAAAGCTTGACCAATATCCCACCCTCTATTGGCTTCGGCTTTAATAATGTCGACAATCTCTCCGTGCCCTTCCTCAGGAAGTCGGATTGCCAACATTTGGACTAATCCTGGATGGTGAAGCCGCCAGCGAGAGTCGTCCAGACATGCCTTCAGTTGATCATTCGGGACAGTGCCAACTGGCAATAAATGCCAACTCAGCAGGTAATCCCACACTCGCTCAAAAGTAAAGCGCACCAAGTTTATCGGCCCGAGACTGTCTGCGCCCGGGAATTCGGCGAGAATCCCCTCAGAAAGGAGCGCCCGGTAAAGACTCTTACTTTCTTCCGCTTGGGCATGGAACGAGAGAAGCCTCTTTCGCACATCGCGCTCCGGCAGTTGTAGGGTGGCACTCGACAGCATCGTCGCGGTGATGTCACGTAACGCATCGAGCGCAACACTAGGCGTGCAACCAACATGCGCAGCAATGTTCTTTGACTTGCGGTCAACATAGGCCTTCAGAATGCGAGGGAGGCTAAGGGTTCCGGGTGGCGGCTCCTCGTCCTCAAATGCCTCGCAAAACGTCTTCAGCATCAACGGACGAGCAAATTCAGGAGTAAGCGGTGTAACGCCGACGCCCTTAACCTGGTAAGCCCGGAGGTATTTCGGCACGGCCTCGAATACGTTTAACCCGAGGCCTTGGTGTCGGACGTGTCGCCATCCAGCAGCCTTTTGTTGCCGAACGTTCTCAGGCACCGTGAGTTTGAGATAGTCCGTTCGACAGCTCACAAGGAGTTTCAGATTTAGGTAAGGCTGAAGTTCGGCAGCGAATTTCTCCAGACCGTTCAACCAAACACCCCGATGAGGTGTTTCATTCAGAGCGTCGATGCAGATCAAACCAGGCAGAGGTGAGGTCGCAGCCATCGAGGAGAGGCAGGCAAGAAAATCCCTGATTCCACCACTGGTGAAATCTGCCCACTTGAGAAATTGATCCCACGGCGGGTCATCAGACGGGAATTGCCTTCCGTCCACGAAAAGCACGACCCCGCCTGAATCCGTGTAGCGACAGCAAATCTCCGCTAGGGTATGACTCTTACCGTTTCCTGCGTCGCCAGAAACCAAGAGAAAGGGCAAATCTGCCAGACTGTAGTCCCTCTGCAAGCGCTGCACATGCATCTGGAACATCTCCCCATTTCGATTCAGCGAACGAACGTCTTTCTCGAGGGGTGTCTCAGGCTTCCGTCCTTCCTGGTCCGGAGGTAGATCGGGCTGCTTCTGAATTTCTTCCCAAAGGCCGTTGCACAATTTCAGTCGGCGTTCGTGATAAGATCCTCCCGCCTTCCCGAGCCGAGCAAAAGAAGCTGGAAAACCAACTCCATCGCCAAATTCCTCAATAAACTTGCGCCAGTGCTTGCGACAATCTACCAACAATTCCTGCCGCTGCGGGGGCCACTGAGCCTCAGTGGCCAGGCCGTCGAGTTGCTCCTTTTGGAGAGCTTGGCGCGTTTCATCCACATACGTTTTCCGAAACCGCTCTGTTCTTAGGAATGTGTGGATTCGGTCTTCACACTCCGTGGGCGTGTGCAGGCCTGGTATGTAGCGGTCACCCAATTGTTCAATTGTTGCGTGCGTAAGCTGCCCACACCGTTCGATGTGAAAGTGTGGGTAATCGAACCAGTAAAGAAGCTGGCCGCGGTTTTTGTCTTCTTTGAGGACGCTTTCAAGAAATGAGGATCCCCAGTGAATGAACTTCGGAGATGGTAAATACCCCGTCTTTGCGGCAATCTGAGTCCATTCGGTCCGATACTGCTCCCACTTGCTTCGCTCTGGTTTATTAAACTCACGTGGCGTCGCGATCACATAGCACGCTAACGACCCATCCACGGAATTGTCCTTCAAGGCGGTCCGAACGGATTCGTCGATCTGACGCCATTGCCCAGAATTAAACTTCTCTGGGAAGAACTTAGCCTGGACTCCGATAATCGCGCATCCCGAAGGGTCCGCAATGTAGCCCTCAAGCCCCGCATCGCCGCCTGAACCTTCGCGGCGGACTGCCTGGCCCTTATCCGCATGTTCCTTGGCGAACAGTTGAAAACACATCTCCTCAAATGCGCGTCGCTGGTCGCCACTATGGGGCTTGATGTGGTTGAATTTGATCGTCCCCTTAATCACGGTGCGCCAGTGGTTTCTTGCGGCTCGTCGGGTTGTGAGATCAGCTAACTTTCATCACGTCAGGCAGCGTTAACTGGAGTTTGCGGCCGGTGGGCATAGTCAGGAGAAGCGGAGATTGCCTCTCAGCGTCAACGTGTGCTGCCGTGCCTGTAAACAGATCCTCATGCGCTCCTGTCGGCGGACCAGTGTTGCGGCGGTTGCCGGCATGGCTCGGAAACGAGGATGCGTGGCACCACCGCCGCGTATCGTATCCCAAATGGGCTCAGGGACAAAGCAAAAACTGCGGGAGTCGGGCAGTCACGCCCGCTTGTCGCGCTTGCCGTAGCGCGGCGGCCCTTCGCGAAATACAGCCGCGCCCGACACCGGCTTCGCCGGCCGGATGGCGAGGGCATGTTCGCGCAACACATCGAGCATGCGGAGCTTCTCGGCCAGGGGAAGCGCGGCCAGTCCACGGCGCCGGGCGCGCTTGCTTTTGAGGATCTCTTGCAGGTCAAACATCATCGAAGGTGTCCACGTCGAGCGTGGCAATGGGTTCGAGATAGAAAGTCGCACCCGCCGCTCGGCCGATGGCGTAGCGTTCGATGACCCCGTCGGCTTGCATCTGGTTGATCGTGGCGATGGCTTCTCGGATGTTAGCCCGGGCTTGGGAAGGAACGTTTGGTGGCGGTTTCCGTCTGTTCAGCTTGGGCTTGATTTCATTTACGCCAATTTGCTCGTTCCCGACAACAACTGTAATTGCTCCACCAACGCCGCATTCAATCTCCTGCGATACGCATCGAACGCCGCGCGGCCTGGTGGGGTCAGACGCAGCAACGTCTGCGGCAGTTTGCCGCGATAGGTCTTCTCGATTTCCACGTAGCCGGCCTCCTCCAGCTTCGCAAGATGGCTGGACAGATTGCCCTTGTTCAGCTCGGTCTCGCGCAGCAGGTAAAGGAAATCGCATTCCTCCACCGCTGCGAGCAACGCGACGATCATCATCCGCCCCGGTTCATGAATCACCCGGTCCAGCTCCGCGATGGCGCGCAGTTGCTCGTTCATGGGGTCTCCGCGGGAGGAAGTGGGTTGTGCCGAATGAAAGACATCAGCGAGGCGGCGCCGGAGAGGAACCACACCAGGCCCAAGGACAGCAT